>AR_comb_assmDRAFT_10024282_pt1 | contig 10883 bp, 9 predicted proteins | sample ArasoioldDNA_FD_10543 | JGI IMG/M metagenome (IMG submission 10543) | reverse complement strand
GCGCCGATTGCAGTCTCGACATCCTTCACTTCCTCAGGTGGCGGAAGCACTGCTTTCATCCCAAGCGATTCGATCCAGAGTTCTCGAGACCAACCCTTGGTGTGATAGAGGTGTTCATCTTCTTCGTCTTCTACCTGATCGTGTGCTTCCTTAAGAACTTTTGAAAGATCACCCTTTGCGTTCTTCACGATCTCACCAATCAAATGCCAATTTTGGTGGTCCTTTGTTTCGGCGAGTACAACGGCTTCCGTCGCCACGAGTTGGGCAGCGCCAGGCTCGCCTTCGCTCAAGGCCATTTCCATTGCCTGAATCAGTGCCTCACCAATGTGTCGAACGACTTTACGACCCGGAGTTTCTTTTTTGGGATCAAGACCGAGCTTCTTGATCACCCCTTCAACTATTTGAACGTGGGTCTTCGTTTGATCCAAATATTCTTCCCATTCTTCTTTTAACTCATCATTCTCAGCGCATTTCAGAGCCGTAGTGTAGATCTGGACACCACCTAACTCCGTCTCGAGCGCTTGATAGATCAGTTCGCGAACTTGTTCATCTTTCATATGCCCCTCCCTTGATTGTACCTATCGAATAGTGTGTTCAAACGTGTGAGCAAAGAGCACGCCAAACCTCGCCACGGTAAATGATTGAAGTTCTGAGGTACGGAAGACACTCATGTCGAGCTATCTGATTTGCTTTGGTGTACGTGGGAAGTCCACTCGTATCTATATAAGACAGGTGAAGAAGAGTTGGGAGGTTCGTCTGGCGTATCAAGGGTAGGGAATCGTGCTCCGTTTTGTTGAATACGGTTTAGTGGTTATTCTATGCCGCAAATTCAAGGGAAAGGGAGCTGCGATGGCTGCTGAAATTTGTACTCACATCGATTCAATTACCGATATCAAACAACCTTCAGAACGGGTCTGCGAGGAGTGCATTAAAACTGGAGACAAATGGGTGCATCTGCGCACGTGTCAACAGTGTGGTAAGACTCTTTGTTGCGATAGTTCGCCCAATCAACACGCATCGAAGCACGCACGCTCCAGTACTCATCCCGTGATCGCTTCCGCCGAGACATCTGAGCGTTGGTTGTACTGCTATCCTGACGATGCATTTGCTGAATACTGACAGATAAGGAGAGCGATGCCAGTCATTCCTCCCCGTACAAACTACTCGAGTCCGTTTGCTTCGATGACTGCTAACCATGTCGCAGTACGCGTCCCTGATCTTGAAGAGGCAAAGCGATGGTATTCGGATAAACTCGATTTTCGTCTCGTTCATGAATGGACTTTTGGTGATCTTCAACTTGCCTACCTTGCCTCGGCAACAGACGACAGTTTTTTTCTTGAACTAATAGGCGGAGGCTCACCAATACCCGAGCGACCTTATACCGATTTAAAAAACAGTCTCGAACTAGCGGGTTATCACCACCTTTGTTTCATGGTGGCGAGTGTTGATGAGACATTGGGAGAACTTAAGAAACGAGATGTGAAGATTGTAAATGAAGCATTCAATCTGCCGGAGATAAGTCGACGGCTCGCGTTTTTTGCTGATCCCTGGGGTAATTTGCTTGAGCTCGCGGAAGTTCTGCGCGAGTTATAGTTGTCTATCTTTCCTAACAGCGAGGTATCCCTATGCAGTCAGAACTTGAAACTCTCAAATCGAAACTTCGAGCGACATGGACCGCCGGCGATTTTGGCGAAATCGCCAAAGCGTACACAAAAGGTGCCGAGGAGTTTGTCGAACGTTTGAATGTGAAGCCAAGAATGAAAGTCCTGGACGTCGCGTGTGGGTCCGGCAATCTAACGATTCCGGCAGCTCGAGCGGGTGCCGATGTTACGGGTATGGATTTAGCTCCGGAGATGGTTCTGCAAGCTCGACAAAACGCCGAGCGCGAAGGACTAAAAGCTCGTTTTGAGGAAGGCGATGTAGAACAATTACAGTACAACGATGAAAGTTTTGATTTAGTCGCGACTATGTTTGGAGCTATGTTTGCTCCTCGACCTGATGTGACAACTACTGAGTTGTTGCGCGTCTGTAAAGTTGGAGGCCGGATAGTCATGGCGAATTGGACTCCGACTGGATTTATCGGACAGATGTTCAAAACAAATGCCTCATTTGTTCCGCTACCTGCGGGCATGTCATCGCCAGTCTTGTGGGGCGTCGAACAAACAGTGCGCGAGCGATTTGGGTCTCGCGTTTCCTCACTCGAAACTAAGCGACAAAATATTATTTTCAGCTTCGGAATTCCGCCGGTCGAGGTGGTCGAGCACTTCCGTCAGTATTACGGTCCAACGCAAAAAGCGTTTGGAGCTCTCGATGAAAAAGGCCGGGACGCGCTTCGCAAGGCTTTAGAAAACCTGTGGACCGAAAACAATCGAAAGACAGACGGCACAACAGAGGTTGAGTCAGAGTATCTTGAAGTGATCGCAGTGAAGGCGTGATACCCCATTGTCCCGGTTGGAAAGGGAGAGCTGCCTTTTCTCCTTCCAATGTGAAAAATGATGGTTCCCACCTGACACTTTCAAGTTTAACTATCCCTCTAGATATACATGGCTTCAGAATCTAAAACGGCGATCTATGCGGCACTCCTCGGTAATCTTGCCATCGCAGTTACCAAGATCATTGCAGCTTCAATTACCGGAAGCTCCGCTATGCTTTCGGAAGCGATCCACTCAATCGTCGACACAGGTAACGAAATACTTTTGCTGCTCGGGCTCCATCTCAGCAAAAGAAAAGCTGACATCGAACATCCTTACGGACACGGCCGAGAACTCTACTTCTGGTCATTGATCGTTGCGCTCGGAATCTTTGCGATCGGTGGCGGTTTGTCCCTTTACGAAGGTATCAGTCACATCCGTCATCCCGAGCCCATGACTGATCCATTTTGGAATTACGTCGTGCTGGGTTTTGCTTTTGTCTTCGAATCAATTTCCCTGGTTTTTGGTTGGCGAGCATTTAGTAGAAAGAAAGGGCGCCAGGGAATCATTGAAGCGATGCACACCAGCAAAGACCCGACTACGTTCATAGTTACCTTTGAAGATTCCGCAGCGATCCTCGGACTGCTGATCGCAGCAGGCGGTGTTTATTTTGGCCACACTCTCAACAATCCTTATTTCGACGGCGTTGCATCGATGGTCATCGGACTGATGTTGAGTTTGATGGCCGCTTTCCTGGCTTATGAGACAAAAGGATTGCTGATCGGTGAAGGCTATCCGCCGCAGACATTGCGACAGTTGCGAGAGTTGATTGCGACAGATAAAGGTGTGGAACGGGTGAATCGGGTGTTGACGATGTTTCTTGGACCAGAGGAAGTGATGCTGACGGTAGAGCTCCGATTTCGGCGCGAACTCTCAGCCGAAGAGGTCAGAACCGCTATTTCGCGCGTGAAAGATCTCGTGCGCGACACCTATCCCGAAATCAAGCGAATCTACTTCGCGGCGGAATCGCTTTGCGATGATGATCGCCAAAAGGAAGAAGAGATCGAACACAGCTCAACAGCGATCGGCTTATAGCGATAGCGTGCGGGTGAGATAGTAACGTGACAGGGCTTGGACAAAGCCTTGGAATTCCTCCCACGGAAGTGCTGGGATTGCCTAATTTGTGAGACAAGATAAATTTCCGAGTTGGCGCGGAAGTTCGATTGAAGATTCGGGCTGGTGCTTGACGGTGCACTTCCGGCTTTCAGCGGGCAATAAATTTCGGGTCCCATTACCCGGGCTTTCGCTCGCAAACCCTCGCTTGACCCGGGCTTCATGCTCTCGACTGCTTCGCGGCGGATACATCCACTGACCGCTTTGGTGGATCTCCGAGCTCGTGCGGAAAGCCACGTGCGAGAAACGGCTTAACCTTGAGCGCGGCTTCGTGAGACTGTACTGGACCGAAGAAATGGAATCAGTGAGGATGGTGGAACCTCAATTTCAATAGTCACTCGATTCAGGGCGGGATATTTCTTCAATACCATCGCGGTTAACTGCTTATTTACGATCTCCCAGTAATCCGTTTTGTTTGGATACGTGTTCAGTAGTGTCTCAATATCTTTTTCGATTAAACGGAAATCGGGATAGTCAGCAGTCGAGATATTTGCTGTGTAGGTATAGCCAACTGAAATGTTAAGAGTATTCAGCTGAGATTGATGGTCCATCTTGAAGTCTTTTATGAAGAATGAAAACTGCTCGTTCAAGTCTGGTCTTCGCGGTGAACGTTGGTGCAGACGAACAGCGCTTCTTTTTGGAGGTGAGGTCTGCGCAGCAGCTGATACGCCCGATAAGCTAAATAGCAGCACAGCAATTCCAAAGGTTAAGAACCCTGTCGCTCCGTGACGAGTAATTCTTTTCGCATTCATAAAGAGCCATCCTTATCCTGGACTTCTGCAACCGCTTCAACATTGGACCGCGAACTGCGCAAACCTGATAGTCACGCATGTCGCGCGTTCCGTCAATCGACGCGTCAAGCACAAACTCCAGTATTTTTCAGTGGTGACGTTAGGACGTCGGGGTAGGGTCGGCTTCCGGTTGTTGGAGAAAGTCCTCTCTTATCGGCGAGAAGATGTCGACAAGAATCACTTCTTCTTCGAGCATTGATGCTCCATGCCATGCGCCAGACGGGAAGTGGAGGACATCGCCCGCTTGCGCGATTCGTTGTTCCTTGCCGATCGTAAACAACGCGCGACCTCGTTCGATGATCGTCATTTGCTCGTGAGGATGCTCATGTGGTGGCGTGACGACGTGAGGCGCGAAACGCAAACGACAAATCATCAGGTTCTCGCCGATCACCATTTGCCGTTCAATGCCAGCTTCGATTTTCTCTACGGGAATTGTGGCCCAATCGGTGTGTAGCGGATTGAGGGTTGATTTGTGAGTTGTACTCATCGGTATTATCTCGAAAACTTTCTTGAACTCTGCGACTGATTGAGCGTTATGTACCGACTTTGACTGGCACGCTGCCCCTCTGAGCAACACGCGACCGCGTCGTGGTACTGGCCGTGACGGCCAGCACCACCCTGTACGGTTACACTCAGAATGTTAGTCGCAAGCCAAACTGCATCTTGCGCATTGCTTGCGCTGAAGTGATCACGCCAAACGTAGTGGAAGTCGCACCCGACGGAACTGAATTCCCCGGCTGACCGAGGTTCACCATGTTAAAGACGTTGGTAGCTTCTGCACGAAAGCGCAGTTTGAATCGCTCGTTGAATCTAAAGTCCCGAGAGATTGCGAGGTCGACCACTTTATAGCCGGGGCCATCGAGCAAGTTGCGCGGCGAGTTACCGTCAGTCGCAACACCCGTCACAACTTTATTCTGAACAAACGCCGCTGTGTTGAACCACATGGCGGCGGTTGGATTGTCCAAATGCGGATCGCCGATCAACTGTGCGCGATCGTTTGGGTTTCCATCGAGGTTAGCGTCGACGTTACCGTTTGTTATTGTAAATGGCAGGCCACTTCGCAGTTTAATAATTGGCGAGATGCTCCAGCCGTTCAGAATGGTTCGCACGACAGCATTACTCTTGCTGAAATAGTCCGGCTGGTAGTTGAAACTCATGCTAAAGACGTGCCGTTGATCCGTATCTGCCCGTCCGCGATCCTCGTCCAGTTTGCTGTAGTTTTGAGCCAAACCCTGTGTTGTGTTGTTCTGCAATTGCACGCTGGTGTTGGTGTGACTGAACGTGTAGAACGCATTGAACGTGACGTGATGACTCATCCGCATGTTGCTGGTGATCTGCAAACCGTTGTAATCGGCGTCCTGATCAGAATCGAGCTCCAACACCGCACCAAATGCCGGATTGGGTCTGCGTGCGAGGATGTTTGCTCCAGCATTTGTTGCTGTCGGAGTTAATACCGGATAGTTAACGTCGCGCGCGAAAGGAAGGTTTTTTGCACGGGTGCCGACGTATGCAGCGCCGACTGTTAAGTCTTTCGTAAGCTGACGCTGAAGCGAGACGTTAAATTGATATGAGTAGGGCCATCCAAAATCCGACGCGACAGGGAACAGACCGCCGCCAGTAGTAAATGTCCCTTTGTATGGAAATGGCGCTCCGCCGACGAAGGCGTTATACGGATTTACTAGTGACGCTCCTAACGGAACACCCCCGGCATTCGTTTTCTGGTTGATGTTGGAGAAAGTAAGTCTCGTGGAGAACGGTTGGAAGTTCGTCATAGTATTCCATTCGTTTCCGGAGATACTTCCATAAAACGCTCCCAACGCTCCGCGTATCGATGTCTTTCCATCGCCAGCAGGATCCCACGCAAAACCAATCCGAGGAGAAAAGTGATCGAACGCCGCAGGAATGCCGCCACGCTCAACGTTCGGATCTCCATAAAACTGCGCACCAATCGGCGCGATGGGGTTCACCGTAGATTTAAAGCCAGGGCTGTAATTCACAACGCGGTTATAGGGATCTTTTGGCGGTGCCTGAATGTCCCAGCGCAAACCAAGATTGAGCGTCAGTCGAGGATGGATGCGGAAGTCGTCCTGGGCAAATAACGCTGTGTACCAGGTGTTTGTGTATCCAGTTACTGGAGCATCCTGCGTTACCGCACTCGGAATTCCAATCAAGAAATCCGCGAGGGCATTCTTAGTTGCGCCGTTATTGAATGTGAAGACTCCGTAGTTATTTAGCAGTGTGTCCTGGATATCTTTGTCAAGCGAGATCTCGCCGCCAAGTTTTAGGGAATGGCTTCCCTTATTCCAACTAAACACGTCTCTCACTGAGTAGAAGTTGGTGCCGGCTGTTGGTCCACCGATGGCATTCGACAATGTAAAGAACCCACTGACTGTGATCTGTGGCAATGAAGGTTTGCCCTGAATTAAAAACGCAGAGCCTAAATCGGCGAGTGATGTTCCCGGCAAATTCAACCGGCCTCCAAAATTTCGAGTGTACGTCACCCAAAACTGATTGATTCTTTCCGGACTAATGACCCAGACGTCGCTAAGGTTTACGTTGTGTTGGCGCCAGTTGAATTGTTGACTTGCCCATGGAAGGTTTCCACCACCCGCCCTAACCGTGTTTGTGCCAGCCGTATTGAAGTAGCTAAACGTTAGACGATGCCCGGCGTTTAGTTGATGGTCTACTTTGCCAAGATACTCATCTGTATTAAACGGACTGGGGATATTACCCTGCCATCTGCTACCTGCTACGTTAGAAAGCGGAATGTACGTATTGATGATCTTGACTGCTACAGGATCCAAACGATTTGGGCAGATGACGTTGGTGACGCCGTTACACACAAAGGCAGCGCCTGTCGCAGGGTCAACAGGTTTCGTACCCGACGCCGTGAAATTGCCAATGCGTTCCAACGCCGTGGGAACGATAGCGCCACTTAAAAATGTGCTGGTGGTTTGACGGAGTCCAGAATAAGCAAAGAAGAAGAATGTTTTGTCCTTCTTAATTGGACCACCGAGCGTGCCTCCAAACTGGTTACGATGGAAGGGAGCCTTCGCTAATTGCGAACCCCAGTCATTCGCATTGAAAACTGTGTTGCGGAGATACTCGAAAACCGAGCCATGGAATTGGTTGGTGCCCGACTTGGTGAGTACGTTGATAACTCCGCTCGCAAACCGTCCGTACTCTGCGTTGTAGCTGTTAGTCTGAACGCGAAATTCCTGGATGGCATCTGGATTCGGAAGGATGTTGCCGGTGTTTCTCAATCCGGTCATGTTTACGCCGCCGTCGAGATAATAATTGACAGAGCCAGTGCCGCCATCAGTACCACCATTAATGAGAGTGCGTTGTTCCGGGAAACCGAGAACCAATGAACTCGTACCGGTCGAAGAAGAAGCTATGCCGTTGTTATTCGATTGAACGCCCGGAGTGAGGTCGAGCAAACTGTAGACGTTGCGCTCGACCAAGGGCAGAGAAGTTATCTCAGCTGACTGAATGGTTCGGCCAATCTCTGGAGTACTGGTGTTAACTTCAGGCGGCGCCGTTTCTGATACAGTAACCGTCTCATTAACGAGTCCGACAGTAAGTGCTACATCCACGCGCACAGTGTCGTTAACCTGGAGCACGATATTGTTCAGATAAGACTTCTTGAAACCTGTAGTGGTCACCTCAACCGCGTAATTACCGACTGGTAGAAACTCAAGACGATAACTTCCGTCCTCGCCGCTAGACACTGTACGAGCGAGTCCAGTGTCGATATTGCGTGCGGTCACTTGCGCACCCGAGACGGCTGCACCGCTGGGATCAGAGACAGTTCCTACGATTGTGGCACTTGTGACCTGTGCATTTACTGCCATCGGTATGACAAGCACAGCCCCAAGTATGGCAAGAAGAAGCTTTGAAGGACCAAATTGCTTCAGGCTAAACATAACGACAACCTCCAAATATCAATTCAGAACGAGACGTTTTGGGTGGCCCTCATCCTTTGCGTCAGCCTTGAGTTAGGAATCGGGATTAATAAAAACTTTGAGCGCCCAAAGTTAAAACCGCGGGGCTCCGCGAAATTCGAGTAGACAATTGTCTTTGCACCGAGTTTGGACAAATTAGAACTGCCTTAGGAAATAAAAGTTTTTTTATCTGCACATTCCAATGGAGTGTGTAGGCGTTCGATTGAAAAGTTGAGCGATCAAGTACCGCGTGCAGTGAGCTCGAAGGCCTTATCGCCTAGGCGGCCGAGTTACTAAAATGCCTTTTACCAACTGGAGAATCTAAATTTTGTATCTTTGCAGACCGCGACGACCCAAGGGCAAAGCGTTTGATTTGTTTCCCTGCTTGATGTTGCTTGCGAGTTTGGTTGTGCGCCGGACGAACTAAATTGTCCGAAGTGAGAACATATTCATCAAACTTAAACCTGTCAAGAAAATTCTTTTGGAAGAGGGCTCTAACGAATAGCTCGATCAATATCAAGAGCGGACAAGCGCACGTACAGCGATATATGCGTCCGCTATTGAATTGGACTCAAAACGGAGATATCGATCCCAGTTTTGTCGTAACGCACACGATGGGTGGCGTCCATTGGTCGAGCGCAGGGTTGGACAGGATTTCAAGACTTTCAAGGATTATATGATCCGGTAATTATCTAATCCCCGCAATTGTCGAACCCCCGCAATTGTCTAATCCCTGCAATTGTCTAATCGGTCTTCTTGTTGGTCGTGAAATCCTGTCGCTAAGTATTTTTTCACCTCACTCAGCTCTATCCACACGCGCGTATCACTAAGTCGCGAATGATATGATGATCGACTAAGAAGAGAGGGAGAACGAAATGATAACTGTCGCTAATCGGATCTACGTGGCCAAGGAATATGCTGACGCGTTCGAACAGCGCTTTCGTGAACGCGCTGGACTCGTAGATCAAATGCCAGGGTTCGTTTCAAACCAGGTACTGCGCCCGGTCAACGAAGGTGATCCGTATGTCGTCTTTACGATTTGGAATAGCCGTCAGGATTTTCTCAACTGGGTCCGATCAGATGCGTTTACGAAAGGTCATGCGCAATCCGGAACGCTGCCGAAGGAAGCGTTTGTTAAGTCAAATGTACTAGAGATGCATGAAGTGGTCCAAGACTCTGGTCGCCCTGAGTTAGCGGCGGAGCCACATGGTGGTCCGTTTAAGATGCATTAGATCCTTGGGCAGTTAGTGGTTCTTGGTCAGTAGTCCGTGGTTGAACCCTTGGTTTCACGAAAAGGAAGGGGCGCCGATTCAACAGTCGGCGCCCATCGCTTTTTAGAAAGAAATCGTAGTAGCAGGCCAAACCTTCAGCGAGACGAAAGAACTCGCTTACTGATCAAATCGAAAGTATTAAGAGCCGCTTACTGAATTACCAGAGGAATCTCTGACGCGACCTGGAGGTCCATTGCTGCATATAGCCGTCGATCAATTTGGAAGAACAGCGCCGCTTTTTTTCCGGGCAGCACTTTTTGAATTTGTGGAACCCATTTTTGACGGGTCTGAGCCACCGCCACCTGTTCATCACTCCACTTCTTGATCATGGTATTGGCTTGATCGTCGGTTAGAGTTTTTTGATTCGTTGCGTAGTCTTTGATGACTTGATAGAACACATCATAGTGCTTTGACATATCCAACGCGTACTGATCGTACACAGGCCAAAACCGTGTGGCTTCATCCGGCGTAAGCGGAACATTTGCAGCCAAGATTTTCTTCTTCTCTGAGCGCAGGTCGCGCCTAAGCAGCTCGATATCTGCCTGCACCTGAACTCCCGTTGCGGTTTCTGTAGCCTGGGCAAATGCGATCACGCTGCTCGCCCCCGCCGTCAAAGCCGCGACCATTAAAGAAAAAATTATCCGTCTCATTGTGTAGCTCCTTCCCAGTAGTAGGCGCAAAGCCAGCAGCATTGCGACCTGCGCGAACGTACAGGGAATTATACTCGAACAAAACTGTAAGAATTGACAGGTTCGTGAGTTAAAAGAAAAAACGCCGTCGTTCGAAAGCAGCGCAAATCCAACGCTCCGCGCGTTCATATTCCTTCATCTGAGGGGCTGGTTAATTGTGCTTTGCTACGACCGCTTCCAATAGAAATCGAGAAATTTGGGCGCTGGTAGCCAAAACCATACTTTTTCCAGAGTGAAACTCATAGTAAGGTGTGTTAGTTTTTGACTGTGCCCAGTCACGCAGCAGGAGAGTCAACGGCGGCAAACAAACGTTGCTCGAACTGAAGCTTAACTGACAACAAATACACAATTGTAGCGTCCGGTGGTGGACTTCGGGTTACCCGTGTGTTGATTGCCGGTAAATGAGCATGACTCCTGAAAGATTTCAACTCATCTCAGAGATCTACCATCAAGCACTGCGCTGTAATCCAGAGAACCGTGATGCCTTTCTGAATCAACAGTGCGCTCGAGATCCAGACTTGCGCGAACAGGTTGAGTCGCTTCTATCAGGCGGTAAGGGGGCGGAGGCTCAATTGCTCTCCATGGCCATGAATGAAGCCGTCCG
>AR_comb_assmDRAFT_10439677_pt1 | contig 10886 bp, 11 predicted proteins | sample ArasoioldDNA_FD_10543 | JGI IMG/M metagenome (IMG submission 10543) | reverse complement strand
TCAGGGGCACGCGCGCTCTCCGGCTTCCCCACCGGAGAGATGGCGCGCGTGCTTGGGACGAGAGTAGACCCTTGTGACGCCAGTGGGGTAGGAGAACGGAAAATTCCTCAAAACCACGGTTCGGGCCGGTTGCGGACGTTTTCAACCGTTTGGATCGAGGCCGTGCAGCGGGAACACGGCGTCCCGGGCGGCCTGAATCGCCCGGTCCACCGGGTTTTCGGCCGTCGTCCCGGGCTCCCAGCGGGGAAAGTCGATCGAGGCGCCCTCAGTCATCGACATCTCGGCGGACCCGCCCGAAACCTGAGACACCGCGTCCCGCCATGCGGGCGGCGTCGCGGTCAGCGGATCGAGGGGCTGGCCCGAGACGATGGCCAGCAGATGCGTCCAGATCCGTGGGACGACGCTGTACAGCGCGTATCCGCCGCCCCCAGTCACGATCCACCGGCCGCCGGCGACCTCCTCGGCCAACCGCTCGACGGCGAGATACGACGCACGCTGGCCGTCAATGGTCAGCGCCAGGTTCGTCAGCGGATCATCCCGGTGGGAGTCGCATCCGTGTTGGCTGATCAGGACCTCGGGGCCGAACGCTTCGACGACGGCCGGCACAACGGCGTCGAACGCCCGCAGCCAGCCGGCGTCGGTCGTGCCTGGCGGCAACGGGATGTTGACGGCCGTTCCTTCGGCGCCCGGTCCCCCGATCTCGTCGGCATAGCCGGTTCCTGGGAAGAGCGTGCGGGGCCCCTCGTGGATCGAGACGGTCAGGACGCGCGGTTCGTCGTAGAAGATCGCCTGGACCCCGTCGCCATGGTGCGCGTCGACATCGACGTAGGCGATGCGCTCGGCTCCGTGGTCGAGCATCCACCGAATGGCCAAGGCGGGGTCGTTGTAGACGCAGAACCCGCTGGCGTGACCCGGCATGGCGTGGTGGAGACCGCCGGCGATGTTCGCGGCCCGGTTGGTTTCGCCCGTCCACACCCGCCGAGCCGCTTCGACCGTCGCGCCGGCAACCAGGGCGCTGGCGTCGTGCATGCCGTAGAAGACGGGGTTGTCTCCAGTGCCGAGCCCCAGAGCCGGGTCGGACTCGTACGGGAACTCGCTGAGCTGTTGCACCCCGCCGATGTAGTGCCGCGCGTGCACGGTGGCCAGGTCGTCAACGCTGAGCGGCTGGGGCTCTGCGATGTCGAACCGGTCCAGGACGCCCAGCTCACGCGCCAAGGCAATCGTGAGCTCGACCCTGATCGGCGCCAGCGGATGACTCGGCCCCAGGTTGTAGTCGGTCAGGGCGTCTGACCAGACGAGAGCCGGGCGGGTCATCGTCTAGGTTCCGGACAGTTCGGCAGATCGCTTGGCCGCGGCCCCGACGCCGGCGACGATCGACCCCTTGACGTCCCGCTCGTCGAAGGCGGCGATCGCGGCAGCTGTGGTTCCGTTGGGCGAGGTAACACGGCGGCGCAACTCGGCCGCGTCCTCGGCCGATTCGGACAGCAGCTTCGCCGCCCCGAGGATCGTCTGGGTGGTCAGCTCGCGCGCTGTCGCCTCATCGAGACCGGACTGGACACCACCGGCGATCATCGCCTCGGCGAGGTAGAAGACGTACGCGGGGCCTGATCCCGACACTGCCGTCAACGCATCCTGCAGGGCTTCGTCGACGACGAGGAACTTTCCACCGTTCGAGAGGATCCCGGCGACCAGGCCCACCTGGTCATCCGAGCATGCCGACCCGGGCGAGGCGCCGAACATCCCCTCACCGACCACCGCGGGCGTGTTGGGCATGACCCGCAGGACGGCCACGCCGCGCGGAAGGCCGGCCTCCAGCGTCGCCAGCCGGACTCCGGCAGCGAAGGACACGACGACCGCGCCCGGTTCGACGGCAGGGCCGACCTGGTCCAGCACGCCGGGAACGTCTTGTGGTTTGACCACGATCAGCACGAGGTCGGCGCCCACGACAGCGTCCGTGGAGCTGGCAACCGCGATGCCGTACTTGGCTTCGAGGCTCTGTGCACGTGCGGCGTCCTTCTCGGCGACCACGACGTCGGCCGGCTCACACCCAGCGGCAAACACCGTGGTCAGCAGCGTCTCCCCCATGACTCCACCACCGAGAATGGCGATCCGCCCCACCGCTGACTCAGCCATGGCTTCACACTAGTGCGGTGCCTGCCCGCCCCGCCCCGATCCGTTTCGACACGTTTGTCGTGGCGCTCCTGGCCGCGGCATTGCTGGGCGCTTTCTTCCCGGTCGCCGGCCAGACCCACGACGTGCTGCGCGTCGTCTCGATGGTTTCGATCGGGGTGCTTTTCTTTCTCTACGGCGTGCGGCTCTCGACGGCGGAGACGGTGGCGGGGCTCACGAACTGGAAGCTGCACATCGCCATTCTGGCGACGACGTTCGCAGCCTTTCCGCTGGTGGGAGTGGGCCTTCGGGGGGTCATCGAGCCAGCCGTCGGAACCGGGCTGGCCGCCGGATTCGTCCTGCTGTGCCTCGTGCCCACGACCGTCCAGTCCAACGTCGTCTTCACTCGGATGGCTGGCGGCGACACTGCGGCTGCCGTCGTCGCCGCGTCCATGTCCAGCATCATCGGGGTCTTCCTGACGCCGGCCCTCGTCGCACTCACGCTGTCCGCGAACGCCGAGATCAGCGCCCGCTCCGTGGTTCGGATCATCGTGCAGTTTCTGCTGCCGTTCGTCCTCGGTCAGGTTGCGAGGCCGGTGCTTGGCGCATGGGTGACCCGCAACGACGGCTGGCTCAAGCACGTGGATCGCTCCAGCATCCTGCTCGTCGTGTTCCTCGCGTTCGCGGCCGGCACGACGGCCGGCGTGTGGTCGCAGGTCTCGATCGGGTCGTTTGTCACCATCACTGGGCTGTGCCTGGCACTCCTGGCCCTGGCGTGCGGATGGCTCGTCGGCCTCGCCCGTCTCGTGGGGTTCACCCGGCCGGTGGGGATCGCTCTGCTCTTCTGCGGCTCGAACAAGAGCTTGGCCACCGGCCTGCCCATGGCTGCCGTCCTGTTTCCCCCGCACGCCGTCGCGCTGATCGTGCTGCCGCTGATGATCTACCACCAGCTGCAGATCATCGCTGGCGGAATCATCGCGACTCGGCTGGCTGCGCAGGATTAGGCCGCGCCGCGTGGCGGCGGGCGAAGAGCAGCGACTCGATGAGGTCGTCCTCGCGCAGCTGTTGTGTGGCCGCACGCCGGGTGCTGATCTCGACCACGATCTCGCCAGTGAACTCCGACTGGGCGACGTGCTCGAGGAACGCGCGCGTGGGCTGGGCCCCGCGGCCGGGTACGAGGTGCTCGTCCCGAGGCGAGCCCGACCCGTCGGTCAGGTGGATGTGCGCCAGGCGCGGACCGAGATCGCGCGCCAGGGCGAGCACGTCAACGCCGGCGGTGGCACTGTGCGACACGTCGACGGTGACGTGGTCGTACTTCTCCTCGCGCGGGTCCCACCCCGGGGCGTACGCCTGGAACTCACGCCGGCCGGTGCGCCACGGGTACATGTTCTCGACCGCGAACGTGAGGGAGTACTGCGACTCGAGATCCGCGATGCCGTCCACGAAAGCCCGGGCGTACTCGCGCTGCCAGCGGAACGGCGGATGCACGACGACGACCTCGGCGCCGAGCTCCAATGCCATCTCGGCGCTGCGATGCAGCTTTCCCCACGGCTCGGTCCCCCACACGTGCTGGGTGACCAACAGACAAGGAGCGTGCACCGAGACGACCGGGATCTCATGGAAGTCGCTCAACGCACGCACCGCATCGACGTCGCCGCTGACCTCGTCGATGCTCACCATGACCTCGACGCCGTCGAAGCCCAGCCGCGACGCCGCTTCGAACCCGCTTGCTGTCGAGCCCGGGTACACCGACGACGTCGACAGGCTCACCCGCAGGTCAGGGCGGCTTTCGACGTCGGGTACGGGGGTCACGACCACCAGCGTAGGCCTCTACAGGTAGTCCATGTGACGCAGCAGCACGCCCTCGCGCAGCGCCCACGGGCAGATCTCGAGTTCCTCGAGATCGAACAGGTCCATAGTGGCCTCGGCGACTACAGCGCCGGCGCGCATCTGATGAGCTCGATCCGGTGAGACGCCAGGAAGTGTGGCAATCTCGTCGTCGCCCAACGTCGCCATCTGGCTGACAGCGGTGACCAGGTCGGAGCGGTTCAACGTGCGACGGACGTAAGGGCCATCCTCGTAGGGCGCCGACCCGCAGATGCGCGCCAACGAGCGGAACGTCTTGCTGGTGGCCACTGCACGGTCGAACCGGCCGCCGCGCAGGATGGCACCGGCCGCGTTGGCGATCTCGGCGCGCACGTGCCGCCGCAGGTCGTCGTAGTCCCGCCCGGCGGCCAACCAGTCTCGGGTCAATCGGCCGGCACCCAACGGCAGCGAGCTGGCGACGCTCGGTTCCTCGTCGGAGCCGACGGCGAGTTCGAGTGACCCGCCGCCGATGTCGAACACGCCGAGCCGGCCGGACGACCAACCGAACCAACGACGCACGGCCAAGAAGGTCAAGCGCGCCTCGTCTTCGCCCGGCATTACGTCGATCTCGACACCGGTGGCCGACCGGACCGCCTCGAGCACCTCATCGGAGTTGATCGCGTCGCGTACCGCGGACGTCGCGAATGCCAGCACGGTCGAACAGCCCTGGTCCTCAGCCTGAGCCCGGGCCTCGCCCACGTACTTGACCAGCCGCTCGATGCCCTCGTCCGAAACGGCGCCCGAGCCGTCCAAGTACTCGGACAGCCGCAGGACCTCCTTGAAGGAATGCGCCGGAACTGGCGGACCACCGCGGTAGCCGTCCACGACCAACAGGTGACCAGTGTTCGATCCGATGTCGAGGACGCCCATGCGCATGGGGCAATCCTCGCACTCCTCCGCGTACGCTGGATGAATGTCTGAAGTCGATCTCGGATTCCCGCGGGCGTGGGTGAGCTTCCCGAATCCGGACGACGAAACCGAGGTGTTTCGGTGCGACCTCACGTGGCTGACCTCGCGATGGACGTGCATCTTCGGGGCGGGCTGTCCCGGTGTCTACGCCAGCGCTCCCGACGCCGGGTGCTGCGCGCACGGTGCGCATTTCGCCGACGACGCCGACCACCAGCGGGTCGCCGCGGCGGTGGGTCGCCTCACCGAACAATCCTGGGAGAAGTACGCAGTCGCGGTCGACGCATGGACCGAGACCGACGATGACGGTGAGCTCAAGACCCGCACCGTCGACGGGGCCTGCGTCTTCCACAACTCGCGTGGCTTCGCTGGCGGCTACGGATGCGCCCTGCACGGCTTGGCGCTGGCCGAGGGCGTGGACCCCCTGACGCTGAAGCCCGATGTCTGTTGGCAGCTCCCCATCCGGCGTCGGTTCACGAACGTCGATCCCGGCGACGGCAGCGAGTACACCGAGGTTGAGATCGGCGAGTACGTGCGAGCTGGCTGGGGTCCCGGTGGCCACGACTTCGACTGGTACTGCACGTCCAACACCGAGGCGCATGTCGGATCCCAGCCGGTGTACATCAGCCAGCGGTCCGAGCTCGTCGCCCTGATGGGGTCTGCCGGCTACGCCGAACTCGAGCAGCATTGCAAGGCGTTTGAGGCGTCGCCGAGCTCGGCGGTTCACCCGGCGAGCACCGCTGAGCGGCATACACCCGGCGCCCCTGGCGGCTGACCGGACCCCGGCGTCAGGGGCCCGAACGGGATCTGACAAGAATGGCTCATGCATCTCGACCACATCACCTTCGCGGCCGGCCCGGCTGGGCTCGACGCCACGACGGTCGCATTGGGTGAGGCTTTGGGTGCCGAGTTCATCGACGGCGGTATCCATCCTCGCTTCGGCACGACGAACCGCATTCTTCCGCTGAAGAACTTCCAGTACCTCGAAGTCGTCGAAGCGCTGGATCACCCGGCCGCCGAGAAGGCCGCGTTCGGCCAAGCCGTGCGCGCCCGTAGCGAAGCCGGCGGCGGTTGGCTGCACTGGTGCATCTCGGTCGACGATCTGGCCGAGGTCGAACGCAGGATCGGGCGGCACGCAGTCCCGGGCAACCGGCACCGTCCAGACGGCTTCAACCTCGAGTGGATGCAGATCGGCACGAGCAGTGCCAGCACCGACCCGCAGCTTCCCTACGTCACCAAGTGGCTGATCGACCCGTCGGAACACCCCTCCCAGGCCGGGCACTCGGAAATCGAGCTGACGGGCCTCGAGCTGGCAGGCGATCCGCAGCGGGTTGGTGACTGGCTCGGCGAAGGCGCTGTCACCGCACTCGAGACGATCTCCGTCTCGTGGACGGCACCCAACGGCATGCCCGGCATCTCAGTGGCGACCTTCCGGACGCCCAACGGCGACGTACGGATTTGAGCCCGTCTCCCAGGAACGTCGGAGCCGCCCTCTAACGTCCACGGCATGGCGACGAAGAACGCGACCAAGCCAGCCAAACCCAGCTACACGTGCTCTGACTGCGGCTGGACGGCCAGCAAGTGGGTGGGGCGGTGCGGTGAGTGCCAGGCGTGGGGAACCGTCGACGAGGCGCAGCCGCTGCGAGCTGTGGGGCGCACCGTTGCCGTCGCGCCGACCACGGCGGTGCAGCCCATCACCGAGGTTCGCATGGAGGCAGCCCTCTCCATCTCGACCGGCATCGGTGAACTCGACCGCGTTCTCGGCAGCGGGGCGGTGCCCGGCGGCGTCATCCTGCTCGCCGGCGAGCCCGGAGTCGGCAAGTCGACCCTGCTGCTGGCCATGGCCCATCGCTGGGCCGAGGCCGGCAGGACGGTCCTCTACGTCTCCGGCGAGGAGTCGGCGGCACAGGTCCGGATGCGGGCCGAGCGCACCAGGGCGCTGAGCCCCAATCTCTTTCTCGCCGCCGACACCGATCTCGGCTCGATCCTCGGCGTCATCGAGTCGCTCCAGCCGTCGCTCTTGATCGTCGACTCCGTCCAGACCATCGGTTCGGCCGACGTCGACGGCGTCCCGGGCGGCGTGACGCAAGTGCGTGAGGTCGCCACCGCGATCATCGCCCGCGCCAAGGCCCTCAACCTGGCCACGGTCCTGGTCGGTCACGTGACCAAGGACGGCTCGGTGGCCGGGCCACGGGTGCTGGAGCACCTCGTCGACACCGTGCTCCAGTTCGAGGGAGACCCATCATCGCGGCTCCGGTTGTTGCGGGCGGTCAAGAACCGCTTCGGGCCGATCGATGAGATCGGCTGCTTCGACCTGGTCGACGACGGCTTGGCCGAAGTGCCCGACCCCACCGGACTTTTCGTGTCCCATCACGCGCAGCCCGTTCCGGGCACGTGCCTGACTGTCGCGATGGAAGGCCGCCGACCCCTGCTGGCCGAGGTGCAGGCACTGACGGTTCCGACCACCAACCCCTCCCCACGGCGGACGGCGAGCGGGCTCGACGGCGCACGGGTGGCGATGGGCCTGGCCGTCCTCGACCGACACTGTGGCGTCACGTTCGCCGGTCACGACCTCTACGCCGCCACGGTTGGCGGCGCTCGGCTCGTCGAGCCCGCGATCGATCTCGCGGTGGTCATCGCGGCGTCGTCCAGCGCAGCCAACGTGGCCACTCCCCCGGGTTTGGTGGCCATCGGCGAGGTCGGCCTGGCCGGCGAGGTCCGCCCAGTACGCCACCTCACCGAACGGCTTCGGGAAGCGGCCCGCCTCGGCATCGAGCACGCTGTGGTGCCCAAGGGCCCCTACGACCTCGAGGCGATACGCGCGGATCTGACGGTCTACCCCGTCGGCAGCGTGTACGCCGCCATCAAGACGCTAGCCAGCCGGGCTGGGTGATGGGGCCGGCTTCACAGGAGTTGGGGTCGGGGTGGGCTTGACCGGCCTCACCGGCCCGGTCGGCGCAGGCGTCGGAGACGGCGGCGGTGGCGGTGGCGGGGGCTCGACAAGCTTGAAGTCAGCTCGCCCAGGCTCGCCGCCAAGCGTTCCCACCCGCAGGGTGTACTCGCCCGGCTCAATCCAATCCTCGTTCGCCTTGCAGGCGTCACCGGACTCTCGCGGCAGCCAGGGCACCCGCACCGTCGCCGCCCATCCCGGCACCAGCCGGACGGCGCGCGAGACGATCGCTTTCTCGCAAATGGAGGAATCCCACACGGTGTCGTCGTCGTGCGTGATGACCGCGAGCGGGTCGAGCGCCTTCGGCGTGAACGAGCAAGGCTTCTTGGCGGTGGTCGTGATGGCGACATCTACGAAGACCGGTCGGCGCGCGAACTGTGGGCTCGAGATGGACGGCGAAATGGTCACGTCGCGCGCCGCGCATGGCCCCGTGCTCGCCGCGAGCGACACGCGGGTCGTGGTGCCCGGTGGCGGCGGGGTGGGCTTCGGAGTCACGGGCGGAGCCTGCGTGGGCGAGGCGGTGGGCGGCAGGGCCGTCACGGTCGCCGTGCTGGTCGGGTTCGCGTCATCGCCGGTGATCCGCGGCCAGACCTGGACGATGACCCAGGCGGCGAGAAGGCCCCCAGCCAGGAGGAGCAGCCAACGCCGGACATACACCGAGCGGTCGTGCGGTCTGCTCACAAACCCACGCTAACCGGCCGTGGCTGCCGTGCGACGATGGACGCGCCATGAGTGTTGCCGCGACGACCCCGATCGAGCACCTGCACACCGAGGTCTTGGCGTGGTTCGACGAGACCGGCCGTGACCTTCCGTGGCGCACCGATCCGCACCCGTGGCGAGTCATGGTCTCGGAGTTCATGCTCCAGCAGACGCCAGTGGCTCGGGTCCTGCCGTTGTTCGACGCGTGGATGGACCGCTGGCCGACGCCGGCGGCGCTCGCGGCGGACAGCCCCGGGGACGCCGTCCGCGCGTGGGGCAAGCTCGGCTACCCTCGTCGGGCCCTGCGCCTGCACGCGTCGGCGGTCGCCATCGTGGAACGGCACGGCGGCGACGTGCCGTCTGGCATCGACGACCTGCGCGCGTTGCCGGGCGTCGGTGACTACACCGCCGCGGCCATTGCCTCGTTCGCGTTCGGCCAGCGGCATGTCGTGCTCGACACCAACGTCCGACGCCTGTTTGCTCGTGCCGTGCAGGGAGTCGAGTACCCCGCCGACTCGATCACCGTTGTCGAACGCGACCTCGCAGCCGACCTCCTCCCCGACTACGACGCGCACCGTTGGGCGGCCGCAACGATGGAACTCGGCGCCGTCGTCTGCACGGCGAAGTCACCACGCTGCGGCACCTGCCCGATCGACGACCGGTGCGCGTGGAACCTCGCAGGACGACCTGGCCACTCGGGCCCACCGCGGCGCGGCCAGGCGTACGCAGGAACCGACCGCCAAGCCCGCGGACGCCTGCTCGACGTCCTGCGAGCGTCGGAAGCACCCGTCGCCAAGGCAGAGCTCGACGCCGTATGGGACGACGCTGACCAGCGCGAACGCTGTCTGGTGTCCCTCCTCGAGGACGGCCTCGTCACTGAGCAAGACGGGCTTTATCGCCTCTGAGGATACGGGCCGGCTTCAGCTGGGCTGACGGAGTGGGAGGCCAGCAGCGGTATAGATCGCGTCGATGACGGTCATGTTCTGGACCGCATCGGCCGGCGACGTCTTGACCGGCTCTCCACGCAGAACAGCCCCGGCGAAGGCGTCGAGTTGGTAGCCGTACGTAGGGCGCCGAGGAAACCGCTCCACCCGCTTGCCGGCGGAGGATCGGACCGAGAGCCGGTGGAACAACTGAGGCATGACGGGGTTCAAGGCCCTCAGCTCACCGCGCTCACCCACAACCCTGGCACTCATCTGAAACAGATTCGCCGACCACATGGAGCAGTGGATGCGGCCACTGTGTCCGCCGGGAAATCTCAACTCGGCCGTCATCGCCCGGTCGATCCGACCATCGCGAAGCTTTGCCTGCGCCGACACAACCTCCGGTGTGCCGCCACCGAAGGTGCGCGCCATGTGGACGGTGTAACAGCCGGCGTCCATCGTCGCGCCACCGCCGAGCGCGTAGTCGTAGCGGATGTCAGAGAACTTGGGCAGCGGAAAGCACAGGGTCGTTTCGACCCGCTCGAGCCTTCCCAGCTCGCCGGAGCCGATGATCTCCTCGATCCGCAGCGCCATCGGGTGGTAGCGGTAGTGGAAGGCCTCCATCACGACACGATCCGACGCGGCGGTGTGTTCTGCGACTTCCACGGCTTCGGCAGCGTTGGCGGTGAAGGGCTTTTCGCACAGCACATGCTTTCCGGCGTCGAGCGCAGCTCGGGTCCACCTGCCATGCAGCCCATTCGGCAGCGCGATATAGACCGCGTCCAACTCGGGGTCTGCGATCAGTTCGTCGTAGCTGCCGTACGCCGTGGCGATGCCGTGCTTCGCCGCAAATTGACGCGCTCGCGCCACGTCGCGAGCTCCCACCGCCGCCACGACGACTTCACGGTTGGCCTTGGCCGGCTTGATCAGCGCCATCGGCGCGATCCGAGCAGCACCAAGAATGCCGATACGCACCGAAGCTGGTCCCATCCCGACTCAGTGCGTCAGTCGGCGCCGGTTCCAGCCTCGACCGCGGGCGGCAAGCCTGCCTCCGGCAACTCGAGGTCGGCCTTCGGCGTGCCCTTGAAGGTGAAGGTCGCCTCGGGGCCTTCGCCCTCGACGTCGACGAGCACGATCTGGCCCGGACGCAACTCCCCGTACAGCATCTTCTCGGCGAGCGTGTCCTCGATCTCGCGCTGCACGGTCCGCCGCAGTGGCCGGGCGCCCAGCACTGGATCGAAGCCCCGCGCTGCGAGCAAGCCCTTGGCGGCCTGCGTCATCTCGAGCGCCATGTCCTTGTCCTTGAGCCGCTCTTCAACCGAGCTGATCATCAGGTCGACCAGCTGGATGATCTCGTCCTGCGTCAACGGCGGGAAGACGACGATCTCGTCGACACGGTTGAGGAACTCCGGCCGGAAGTGCTGCTTGAGCTC
>AR_comb_assmDRAFT_10346044_pt1 | contig 10888 bp, 9 predicted proteins | sample ArasoioldDNA_FD_10543 | JGI IMG/M metagenome (IMG submission 10543) | reverse complement strand
CAAGATAAAATAAAGGTGGCTCGTGAATATTTCATAAGAGCCGATCAAGGACGCTTAGACGTTCTGGATCTATTTGACGAAGATGCTGAAATTTATTTCCCCAAATTCGGATTTGGATTTCGACGAGAGTCGTTCTTCGATATGGTGAAAGGATTTCAAAGTGACCTGGAATTCATTCGTCATGACTATGACAACTTCATTTTTGTTTCCTCTGGTGATTACCTTGTTGTCGAAGGAACTTCTCAAGGCAGAATGTCTGGTAAAACCTGGGAAGGAGGTAAAACTTCTGGCGGACGTTTCTGCAACGTATTCAAATTTCGAAATGGTATGATTTCCAGCCTGCATATCTATCTCGACCCCGATTATACCGGTGAAGACGAGCCAAGGTTCAGGTGGGGAAAGAATCGCACATGGTAATACGTTTTTTTAAAACCATAATTGCTTTCACTTGAGCATGAAAGCGGTTCCGGTTTTGGCGTACCTCCTGCAGGCTTTGATTTATCTTCGGGCAGTGGTATAAATTGTTTATTGTCGTTTGGTGGTAATATAATTCTTTCTTGTCTCCAATCTTTACGACTGCCTAGAATGGTAGATTCTTTTGAATGCGTTTCACCTTTACAGTCTCACTTATGCAGCAGCACGGGCTTCAATTACTTAATTTTCCTTTTATTCTTGTACCTGCATCTGCATCAACAAGTACTTCGCAATCAGGATGAAGCTGAAGCACAGATGCCGGGATGTCTGTTACAATCGGGCCAAGCACTGCCTTCTCAATGATTTCTGCCTTGTGTGCTCCCTTTGCAACCAATACAATTTTTCGTGTGTGCATGATATTTTTGATGCCTCTTGTTAATCCGCCCAAGACAGTTTCTCCAGACACTAGTGTTTCGCGGCGCACTTTTGCTTCAAAGTCGGGATCCATCGGCGATACCCATGTTTCGCTCTCAAATGGAGTGCCCGGTTGATTGATACCGATATGACCGTTAAGACCGATACCAAGCATTTGCAGATCAACACCGCCACGTTCTGACAAACGCTGCTCAAACAACTTTGCTTCATTTTCAAAATTATCTGACATCGTTGGTGGCATAAGAAAATTTTCATCCCGAATATTCAATGGCTTCACCAGTTGATTTAATATCATAGTATAACAACTACCAGAATATTCTCTTGGCAGGTTAGTAAGTTCATCGACGTTGAAAATGGTGATGCGCGAAACATCAAATGGATATTGCCTGAAAATATCTGACACAATGGAATGCATCTCGATCGTGGTTTGTCCGGTAGATAAACCAATTACAGCATTTGGCTTTTGCAGCATCTGCGCAATGATTCTCCATGCCGCAGCGACATTGAATTCTGCCTCGTTCTTTGTGATAGTTATTTTCATAATTAAATTTCCAAGTTTCTGTTCTTACATGTTTTTTAAATTCTCTCTGAAAAATTCATCAATCGCTTTCGCTGCATCATCTTCATCTTCTCCTTCTATAATTATTAAAATCGTATCCCCCCCTTTTGCTCCCAGCGAAAGAATGTTCAGCATACTGTTCAACCGAACTGTCTTATCATCTTTTTTTAAACTAAACCCCGATTTGAAATTTTTGGTTAATCTTATAAGTGCGGTTGCAGGTCTCGCATGAATGCCTTCGGGAGCAAAGATTACAAAGCTTTTTACAATCATTTGATCACCTCCTGTAAATACGATCTTATATCATTTGAATTATCCATGGTCATGACCTTTTGATAAATCTCTTTTGCTTTTAAAATACTATTATTACGAAGAATATTTTTTACGAAGGGAATAGATGGGGCACTCACAGAAAACCCTCTCAATCCCATGCCTGCCAACATCAAAACAGCTAATGGGTCTGATGCCATTTCTCCGCACATGGAAACAGGAATATTGTTTGCATGCCCTTGCTCAATTACATTATTGATCAGCCTCAACACAGCTGGATTGAATGGATCATAGAGCTCTTTTATTTTTTCATTCATCCGATCAACCGCAAGCGTATATTGACAAAGATCATTTGTGCCGATGCTAAAAAAATCTACTTCCTTGGCTAATACATCCGCTGTTATAGCCGCCGAAGGAATTTCGATCATTATACCTAATTGTATGTCTTTATTGAACGCCATGTTTTTTTCACTTAATTCTCTTTTTGCTTCTTCTAAATTTTTTTTTGCTGCACGTATTTCCTGTACAATGCTTATCATCGGCAGCATAATCCTTATATTCCCAAATATGCTTGCGCGTAAAATTGCCTTTAATTGCGTACTGAAAATATCTTTTCTATCGAGGCAGATTCTGATAGCTCTATAACCCAAAAAAGGATTTTGTTCGACGGGAAAATTGAGATAAGGCACTTGTTTATCTCCGCCTATATCAATGGTTCTGACAGTAAGAGGTTTGTTACGTGATTTCAAAGCAGCACTTTTGTAAAATTCAAACTGTTCTTCTTCACCGGGCAATGAAATTCTATTCATGAAAAGTAATTCCGTTCTGAAAAGACCCACTCCCTCTGCTCCATATTCAAAGCTTTCCTCAAGATCATCTCCACTGGAAATATTTGCGTATAATTTTATTGCTGTACCATCTGTTGTTGCAGAAAGATTTTTTAATGATCTTAAAAAAGTCGCCTGCGTTGCATATTCATCCCGTTTTATTTTATATCTATCAACAATATCTTTTGATGGATTGACAATAACCGCTCCTTCTGATCCGTCGACAATAATCACGTCATCATTTTCAATCGCCATTAATTCTTCCCCACACCCGATAACAACAGGAATATTTTTTGCTCTTGCAATAATAGCCGCATGCGATGTTTTTGCTCCCATGCTTGTAGCGATACCGGTTACATGTTTTATATCCAATGTTAATGCAACGGATGGTGAAATATCTTCAGCAAGAAGGATAGTGTCATCTTCCAATATTTTCGTTTGCGCGTTAGATGAATTATTCAAATGCTTTAGTATCCTATCGCCGATGTCCTGCACATCTGCAGAACGGGCACGCATATATTCATCATTCATGTTTTTGAAAATATCGATTGCCGTATTGATAACTTCGATCACTGCATCATTTGCATTCTTCTTCTGTATTTTTATTTTCTCAACTACATCTTCCCTTATCTGCGGATCACTCGTAAGTTCACTATGTGTTTCGAGTATCTCTATACTTTCAACTGGTATTGATATATCTGCATTTGACTTTATCATTTCAATTTCATCAAGAGATAACTGTACAGCATTGTCAAATTTTTCAATCTCAAAATGAATTGATTCATCACTATCCAACAAAACACCTGTTATAAGAGCTTCATGCTTTTTTATTACCCGAGCTTTTCCAATGGAAACGCCTGGTGAAACACCAATGCCATTTATTTTTAAGTTAACATTTTTCATTAAGCAAATACATGTATGATACTTCCAATAAAACCTAATGCGAGTAAGCCTAATAATAAATAAGTTGTTTTGACATTTTTCTTTACAAAATAATATACAAGAAATGTGAGACCCAATGGTAGTAAGTGCGGAACTATTTGATCAAGCACACTCTGTAATGTCACAGATGAATCTCCTGATCCGATTTTGATAGGTGTTGTAAGGGACATAAGTGTTGCAGGCATAGCTCCTACAACCATTAAGCCCAATATAGCAGCACCTGATGTTAACCTATCCATCACATTTGATTTAGCTAGTTTTTGCAGGAATTGAATGCCCGTGTTATAACCAATAAAAGTCAGGTTATACCTGAGCAAAAAATGAGGAATGTTAAATATTAGCAGGAAAAGAACGGGACCCAAAATATTTCCCTGTATTGCAAGAGATGCACCTACTCCCGCAGCGATCACTTTAAATGTTCCCCAGAATAATGAATCAAACACTCCAGCCAAAGGTCCCATCAAGCCGAGTTTTACAGAATTAATGGTTTCTACATCGAAATCTTCGGAACAACGATTTTGTTCTTCCATTGCTGCAGCAATTCCAAGAATCAATGTTGATCCGTAAGGACTGGTATTGAAAAATTGCAAGTGTCTTTTTAACGCCGCGGACATTTTTTGTTTTACAGGATAAAATTTTTTTAGCGCAGGCATGATGGAAAAAGCAAAGCCGCTATTTTGCCATGTTTCAAAATTAAAATTAGCCTCAAGCAAAAGAGATCTGAAAAATATATTCCTTAGATCACGTTTTGAAAGATTAGGATTCGTATTTGTGATTGCCACTTCTTCTTGTTGCTGCTCTTCATTTTCTTCATTTGAAATATTTTCTTTTTTCTGCAGTCCGGAAATGATCAATGCGATGATCACACCGAACCCTCCGATTGCAATAACAGGAAGTTTGAGGTAAGCAGCAAGCATGAAACCAAGAAAAAAGTATGGAACGACTTTTTTATTCAGCATCAGGTTCATCAGTAATGCGAATCCAAGTGCCGGCAACATATTGCCTGCAACCTGCAAACCTGAATTTACCCACGGCGGAATTTTATCAAGAAATGTTTTCATAGCATCGGCTCCAAACTGCAAAGCAAGAAATGTTATCGTGCCCATCAGCAAAGGCTTTAATAAGCCTGATAAAATATGTAGTCGCTGAACTTTCTTATAATTGCCTTCTTCAGCATATTGCTCAAATTTTTTGTTGAATATTGATCTGAAAACAAACAGTCCGCTTACGATCATCTCCGCTAATATGGCGATAGGTACTGCGAGTGCAAGTGCAATGGCAGGTCCTTTGCCTGACATGATGGCGAACGAAGTACCTAATACGCCTCCCGTGATTACATCGGGTGGTATCGCAGCGCCCACTTTGATATTTCCCATAAAGATGAGTTCGAGGGTTCCCCCAATAATTATTCCCTGTGTAATATCTCCAAGTGCTAATCCTACCAGTGGCCCCAAAACCAATGGTCTGTTAATGAGCGAAGTCCCCAGGAAATCTTCCGAATGACCAAACATTGCAACCAATGTAATCAGTATGTATGTTGACAACACGTAGAAATTATTTATTGATGATAATTTAAATGAGCTCTTGCAACAATTGTTTTTTATCTGTCGGAACCTGGCGTATTTCAAGTTCAATACCTTTATTCAGCAGATCTTTAAGGATGACAATGTCATCCTCGGTAAGAGTAATTGCTTTTGATATTAGTTTCGACCCTTCTCTTCCCCGAATGCCTCCAAAATTGATCGACTTTATTTCAGATATGTTCTCACACAATACTGAGGCATCTTTTACACTGCTGATCAATATCAATATTTTTAAATTCCTATTTTTCTCATCCTTTAAAAATACAATGGTATCCTGCAAGGATTTTATTATGAGTTTTACACCTGCCGGTTTTGCTAATCCCATCGTCATCTTCTGAAATTCATCTTTGGCTGTTTTATCATTGGCGACCACGATGCAATCAATATTCAAAGCGGGCGTCCATGTAAATGCAACCTGTCCATGCATTAACCTGTCATCAATTCTTGTTAATTTAATCATCGTTCTCTGCCTGTTTTTTTGTAATCAATTTATTTACGTATACAATTTGATCTTTTGCATTGTTGATAGACGTTTCAATAATTTCAGCAGCAGGCGCATCTGCATCAGCCGGCAATACATCAAGAAGCAGTGGAAGATTAAATCCCGAAACGATATGAATATTTTCCCGCAATGCCTGCCGTAAAATTTGATTGGTAATACTTCCTCCCATAAGGTCAGTAAAAACAATCAATTCGTCATTCTCATTTATGTTTTTCAGCACCACATCTAGTTCTTCTTCTATACTTTTATTTTCATTCACGTAAGCTTCTATCAGAAAAATATTTTCTGTTTGCCCCATAATGATATCCAGTGAAGATTTTACTCCCTTTGCAAAACTGCCATGTGTAGCAATTAAGAATTTTCGCATTACGTTTCTTTCTTATAAAAATTAGCAAAGTGATTTACATCATTGAAATCAATCACCTAAAAATTCACATCTTTAGTTATGTATTTTTTCGGGAGATATCTTTTTGAGAAATTCTGGATAAGGCATGCCCATCGTTGGATTCGATGAAAAAAATCCGAAAGGCATCAGGGAAAAACCCATGTGGTGTACGGGCATCACAGGCCAATCCTCCGGTCTTACAATATGCGTGATTCCGGCAACATACCACACTACAATATCATTATTGTTTATCACCCGGTCTTTTGAAGTCCATTCAGGTAATCCTTGATAGACTTTATTGCTTGCCGGATATTTACCTGCGGGAAAAACTTCGTCTTCGGCATATTGCGTGATCCATACCTGGTGATTTAAAAAACCTGCCTTCTTTCTTAACAAAGAATTGTTTAAAACAAACGGCTTTGCCTGCTCGCCAGGCATTAGCATATATCCAACATGCTGACCGTATTTTGTATGCTCTGTATTGTTGATGATATGCCAATTGCGATTGCTCTCATAATTCACAGATCTTTCTGCCTCCTTTTCTGTTTTAAATGAAGTGTGCTCTACTACAAATGCATTACAAAATGGATTTATCTTGCCCTCTGGTAATGTAACCGTATTCATTTCCATCACACTGTTATTTTGATCGCCGTCTACATCCATATCTAATCTGAAAACAAAAAAATGTTGATGGTTCGTCGCTTCCACGTGCGGATGTACCAATGTTCCAAAAGACTTGCCCTCGTACGAATAATCATCTTTATCTGGAGGATCCATTTCATCGGTGCGGTGAACACCTCTAATTTCTACGATACCTGTTAACTCTACGTCAACTTGTATTGTTCCGTTTTCTTTGAATATCCATGTAAATCCATAATCATAATTCTCTATGGTTGCATAATATTTAATCGCAAGATCAGTCGCTCTTCTTGAAACATTTTCATGACGCCACAGTGTGCCACCATTCTGCTCGTAAATTGCTACGGCACTGTCCAGCACAAACGGCTCACCACTTTCTTTGATAAGTGTAGCAGGAAGATAAGCAGCATTCTCAGGAGCGTCAGCACCAAAGCTGAGAGGTCTTGCCGTTGCCTGCCCGAGGCGATATTCACCGGCATCAAAAAAATTGTACGATGCCTGCAACAGATCAGGTGAACCATAGGGCACTACCATTTCAGGCATAGAACCTCTGTACATCACTTTGCGTTCTTTTGTGTTGTCAATATAGCGCACATCATAGATCACAAGTCCTTCCCTGTTATCAATACCATAACGAAAGCGCCAGTTCTGCCAAATCACTTCATGTCCTTTTATCTGAAACGATGCTCCTTCGGGCTGTGTAATGATCAATGGTTTTGGACCATCTCTATCACTTTTCAAAAAATCTTTATCAAAATAATCAAGGTCTGTCTTTCCACTAAACCTGTTGTCTTCATCCACGATTTTAAGTACTTTATGATCTGTGAAATCCGTGTAAGCCAACAGACCTTCTATATCAATTTTATTTTTTTTCAACCGTGGGATAACCAATTGTTCACGATGACCTATCGGTGCAATTCCAAAGTCAGCAGTAAAAATACTGCGATGAGTAACCGAGTCAATCGAGATGCCTCTTCGCTTCAATGCAGCTACCCATTCAGGATCATTTTTTAAAATATCAGCTGCAATGGAATCAGCTTCCAAACCCATTCCGATCACATTAGGAATATGGTTTACTGACATAATCTTTTCTGAATTGAGATCAACAATTGCTTCCGTCATTCCCGCTGTGCCATCGTCATAACAACTTGCAAAAGCTTCACGCCTGAAAGCCATACCCGGCTTATATTCGAGCACTTCTTTTTTCGAAGGCTCCTTTAAATTGATCACATTAAAAAAACTCTTTCCTGATATTACATTGCTGTTCGTTAAAATAAGAACAACTTTTTTTATTTCGTCAGCAGTTAGCGGATCAAGCGGATATGTGACACCGCTTTGTGTTCTTGCTTTTGAAAAAAATAAACAAAGTGACAATAAGCAGAGCAGTGATTTTTTTGTAATCACGCGATCGATTGTACAATTTCTCATAACTGTGGTCATATATATTTGCAGTTAGAAATATCAGTTGCTATGAATTCTGGCGAACGGGTGGCAGGATTGATGCTCTTGCTTCACTTATCTGAAAGATTTGTTGAAGATAATATTTGCTGAGTAATTTTCAATGACGTCAGCTACACAAGTGTATTTATTCCATGTTCGCTTAATTTTTCGCAAAATATTTCAAAGCATCCGAAACACCTGAACGACCAACATCAATTGTTATCAGCAATGATGATAAAGCCCTCTATATAACAAGTCAGGGTCGTTGTATTGTAAGAATCTGCAATGAGAATTATTTCTCATTGAAACACGAAAAATCTAAAACGAAAATGGCTCGAGCATTACACGAACCGCTTTGAAATGTAGTTCAATCAGCAGCGTATTTACGTCGAGCCAATAGTGGTAAATGGAAATTATTTGAACAAAACGTACATGTTAGCTTATACATTTTCCAAACCATACTGCTTTAATATTTCCTGCGGCACACCTTTCCATTGGTTGGGTGTATTGCCTTTATAACCCAGGTCATCAATACCCATTTTGCTGGTAAAAAAACCAATGGCAGTTAAGTCTCTTATCTTATTGAAGAATGCAACACCGGGTTGCATTTCAGGCGTGGCAAGAGAAGGATAAGCAATGGCAGTTATCATTTCTGTTTGTTGTGCGGGTGTGCAGCTTTTAAAATCATTATTGTATTTATTGAGGCATTGCACATCAAGCCAGCGCAAACCACCACGCATAGGTAATTGATGTTCGGGTTCATCTTTAACTATGAACTCTATAAACTCCGGAACCTTTGCATCAGTTGCACTTCCGCTTCTTTCATCTTTCGGAATAATGATGTCAACCAATACAGTTATTGTTGCCATTTCATGTGCACCAAAAAATTTTTCTTCCTGCAATTTCTTATCACGTTTCGCCTCAAATGGTTGCCTGCCTGTAGTATCAGTTGTAGTTGCAATTTCTGTATTTTGTTTTACAGCAGGTTTGCATGCATCAATTAAAGCAGTAGTCACGGTTGCTATGCCAATTGCTTTTAAACTTTCTCTGCGATTCATGTTTAAATATTTTGTCTTTTCTTTTGATCAAGAATGTATTCGGCTGTGCGCATTGAAAGCGCTAGAATGGTCCATGTAGGATTTTTTTCCGCCTGTTGCGTGAACACTGCACCATCTGTTACAAAAAGGTTTTTACAGTCATGCGATTGACCATATTTATTTACTGCAGATGTTTTTGCATCATCGCCCATTCTTGCAGTGCCCACTTCATGAATGCCTTTGCCGGGATTGGAAAGTCCCCAATTGTTCGCATCACTTGCAGGCGCTAACAAAGGAATTCCTCCCATTTGTTTAAGCACAACCTGTGTTGTTTCGTTCATGTGCTTTGCCTGTCTTATTTCATCACTGCCCCATTGATAATTGAAACGCAAAACAGGAATGCCATACTTATCAACAACACTGTTATCTATTTCGCAGTAGTTTGTTTCTTTAGCTACATCAACACCATGGCAACCGAAGCCTGCAAGCGTTCCATAAAATCTCCTGTAATCATCTTTTAATGATTTGCCGAAACCACCACCTGGCTTCATCTTGCCTGCAGCATCCGGTATATAACCATTGAGCATCGGAACAATTGAACCTTCAAACCCAAAATAACCACCATAACCTGGCATCATCATACCGCCAAAAATTTCCAAATGATAACCACGTGGAAAATCAAGTTTTTTATTATCAAGCCACCACGGTGCATACAAATGTAAACTCCCAACACCATCTTCATTAAAGCGTGGTCTGTTCAATAACTGCGGAAGTATTACTGCTCCACCGGCTTGTGTAGAATCATGCAAATATTTACCGACAACACTGCTGCTGTTGCTTAATCCATTTTGATGTTGTGCTGTTTTTGAATTGAGCAATAAGCGTGCACTTTCGCAAGTGCCAGCAGCAAGTACAACCAACTTTGCGTTCACTACATACTCCTGCATATCATCTTTGCTCACGTACGATACACCTGTTGCCACCCCATTATTGTCTGTGATAATTTCTCTTGCCACAGCATTTGTAATCACTGTAAGGTTTCCTGTTTTCATTGCAGGAATAACCAAGCATGATGACGCAGAAAAATCTCCATACACTTTGCACGAGCGACCGCATTGACCGCAATAAAAACATTGTCCGCGATCTTTATTGCCTGGCAATGCTGCAGTTAATACAGAGCCTCTGCCTGCAATAACATTTATGCCTACACTTTTTGCAGCTTTCTCCACAAATAACTCATTCAATCGTGGCGGAGGTGCGGGAAGAAAAATTCCATCGGGATCATTTTCCAAACCTTCATTTGTTCCATACACACCAATCAAATGATCAACTTTATCATAATAAGGTTTGATCTCATCGTAAGTGATCGGCCAGTTATCTCCAACACCATAAGCATCTTTGCATTTGAAATCCTTCGGTCCCATGCGTAATGAAATACGAGCCCAGTGGTTTGTTCTTCCCCCAAGCATTTTTGCGCGAAACCACTCAAACTTTGTATTACCGTTTTGAATGTAAGGTTCGCCTTCAATTTCCCATCCTCCATAAGCTGCATCAAAATCACCCATTGGTCGCGTGGCATTACCACCTCTTCGTAAAGATTCATAGGGCCATTTCAACTGCATTGAGTCTTTTGCCGGATCAAAGAAAGGTCCCGCTTCAAGCATTAAAACTTTTATGCCTGCATTTGCTAAAACATAAGCAGTCATGCCACCACCAGCACCGGAACCGATCACTACCACTTCATGTACTTCACCTGATTTTTTTAATTGAATATCTCCCATGTTGTAAAAAAATTATTTTATGTTACGGGCAATAGATTAGAATGGCATCGCCGGTTGTGTCGCTCATTCATTTT
>AR_comb_assmDRAFT_10138247_pt1 | contig 10888 bp, 9 predicted proteins | sample ArasoioldDNA_FD_10543 | JGI IMG/M metagenome (IMG submission 10543) | reverse complement strand
AGGACCTCCGCCTTTTCAATCGCTGTGAGCAGTCTCAAAAACTGCGTGTAGTTTCGACTGCGCGCCGTCAAACGCGCGACCTCTGATTGGCTCAACTCGTTTCGCAGAATCAAATCAAGAAAGTCGTAATAGTCGGGAACTGCTTCGAAGGGAAATTCTCGCGTGTAGGAAGTTTGTGTGCTGTCCTCTGAACGAAAGCCAGCTAGCAGATCAAAAATATTGTCGGTGCTCAAACGAATCGCTTCTCTTGTCAGTGAGATTGGTATGCGTAGTTCAAAAAACCGTAAACCCTGATCCGTCACAACACGACGCAATTCTTTTGTTGCTTCGCCATCGAAGGGCGACTCTGAATCAACGAGAATACGAAGCAACCGCGGCTGATCGTCCTTATCTAACGTGTCGAGCGAAAGTTGAATGCGATCAGCAAGAAATTTTTCAAACTGCGCCTCGATCGGATAATTGATTCTTCCAAGACAACCAACCGATTCTCCTTCCCCTGCCACTTCAAATGGGAGGCAGGCTGGACACTGACGGCAAATCATCGTCGCTTGCTGCACTTTTTCCACTTCATCACGGGCATTTTCAACCCATTCAATTTTGTCGACTGACGGAGCACTCTCATCGCCGGTCGTCAGCTTTGCGTGCAAACTGGTTAACCTGCCCCATTCACGAAGATGGGATTCTGAGTAGTTCGCTCTTAAAGGACAGGAGTATTGGAGTGCAAATTCAAGTGACATAGGAAGGAAGATCTTGAAATCCGGGTCGTTGGGCTTTTTATCGTTGTGCTTGAATCTTTGTGTTTTTCCGCTTCGTGATTCGGGTTTGTAATCAATCACTAGCATACTGAAACGTCTCGCGCAAACGCTCCAGAAGCGAACTTCAACCCGATCGCAATCACTCTCAACGAAACTTTTTAGTAGCACCTTCACATCAAAGCGCGCCATCCTCTAGCACACCGTTAGATTGTTGGCCCGTTCAATCGAAATCTAATATGAGATCTAAAATTGGGGATTGAGCTCAGGGTCAACTCAAATTCGCTGGATTACGACTGTAATGTTAAGCTTGGCTAAAATCTTAACGCAGTGGAAAGGTCAGTTGATGGCGATCAGTCAAGAACTCTTAGAAATCCTCGCGTGTCCAGCCTGCAAGGCGAAGGTAGAGCTCAAATCCGATGGCAATGCGTTGAAATGCGTCGAGTGCAAACGTGTCTATCCCATCCGTGACGACATACCTGTAATGCTCGTCGATGAGGCGACCATCGAAGAATGAATCGATGAATAGCTTGCGCGAAATTGTTGATTCGTCTCCGCAACTGCGCGGTGTTGAAACGAAGGCCACGTTTAAAGTGCAAGGCACCGACAACCCTCAACCACTCGCGAAGACACCTTGGAACTGGCAGGACATTAACAAAGTTTTAGTCATTCGTTTGAGATCGATTGGCGATACTGTTTTGGCGACTCCTTCACTCACTGCCTTAAGGCGATTCGTACCGAAAGCTCAGATTGACATCCTTGTTGAAGATTGGGTAGCTCCAGTCCTTGACGAACATCCTGACATCAGCAAAATCGTCTCACTGCAAAAGGGTAACCTCGCTGCGCGCGCACGAGTTGCATACCAAATTCGCAACGCGCGGTACGACGTCGTTTACAACTTGCACGGCGGTACAACCGCAACCCTTTTGACTCGAGCTACCGGCGCACGTTATCGAGTTGGCTACGCAAACTACCAGTACGCCAATCTTCACAACTATCAGGCGCCCCCGGCTGCTGAACTTTGGCGTCAACAGAAGACGCATTCAGTTGAACAACAACTCGCGTTGTTAGGTTGGACTGGAGTGCCGGTCACTGATCGACCACCAACGCGTCTTTCAGTAACTTCCAAAGCAGCTACTGCTGTCGATCACCGGTTGCAGGTGGCCGGATTGGAAGGTAGAAAGATTGCAGTTATTCATCCCGCCGCCGCTTTCGCAACGAAACAGTGGGCCCCTGAAAATTTTTCTCGCGTCGTTGAATTTCTTTCCGATGCGGGCTATGCGAGCGTCGCCATCGCTGCTGCGAACGAGACGCAGGTGATAAACGATTTGATTTCAAATTCGGCGGCGCCCATAGTGAGTCTGTCATTAACGCTTCCCGAGGTGTCAGCACTAGCTACGCGCGCGGATCTATTTGTAGGGAACGATAGTGGCATTGCGCATATCGCGGCAGCAGTCGAAACGCCGTCAGTGGTCATCTTCGGCTCCTCAAACATTGCTCACTGGAGACCCTGGAATCGCGCACCAGCCGAGGTTGTGTTCGAAGAGATGCCTTGCCAACCTTGTCATGGATATTTCTGCGAAAAGTTTGCGCAACCCGAATGCATTCTCAGAGTGCCCGTCTCGAGAGTAATCGCGGCGATTGAACGAGTGATTCAAAATCGCGAGACTTAAAGTCCGCACGCAATCGGACACGCTAATCTCGATAAATGGTATGGAACGTTTAACTCAAGAACGAGCCAATGAAATCCTTTCCACGATTCGCGACCGGAAGATTGTGGTGCTCGGCGACATAATGCTCGATGAGTTTGTGTGGGGCGACGTTACGCGCATCTCGCCCGAAGGTCCTGTTCCCGTTGTCGATGTCAGACGCGAATCAATCCATCTTGGTGGCGCTGCGAACGTATTGGCAAACCTCGTTGCATTGGGATCGCGAGGCAGCGTGATCGGAGTTGTTGGCTCCGACTCTGCTGGCGAGCGGCTGCGTTCGAGTCTTGCTGAACTGGGTGGACAAAAGGATGGGTTGATCGTCGACCATTCTCGACCATCAACCATAAAGACGCGTATTGTCGCTCATAACCAATTAGTCGTCCGTGCTGATCGCGAATCACGCAAACCAGTCGACGAAAAAATTGAAGACCGCATCATAACTTGTTTGAAGGAAGCACTGTCCACCGCCTCAGCATTCGTGGTGTCAGACTATGACAAGGGTGTGGTCACTCCTCGAATACTCGAAGAGGTTTTGCCGTTCGCCTACGAGCGAGTGCCGGTGCTTGTGGATCCCAAAATACGAAACCTCAATTCATACCGCCCCGCTACTTTGGTAACGCCGAATAATCATGAAGCACTCCGAATGAGCAACACCGATGACGATTCGGATGAGGGATTGCTCAAGGCTGCAGAGTTGATCCAACAACGTTTGAGTTGCGATGCAGTCTTGATAACGCGGGGTGATAAGGGAATGATGTTGTTGGAAAATAAAAATCGGCCGGCGTATGTAAAAACCGCCGCTCGCGAAGTTTACGATGTGACCGGCGCAGGCGACACCGTTATCGCAGCGCTCGCAGCTGGCCTGGCCTCGGGAGCAACGATGATTGAAGCCGCGATGTTCGCCAACCAGGCCGCGGGAATCGTCGTCGGTAAAGTTGGCACTGCAACCGCAAGTGCCGATGAATTGCGAGCTGCTTTTGTTAGTGGGTAAAGCTCCCCAAGGTTTAAATTAGACCGGTATCTAAACGAACAAGCCCGTGCCCCACTGTTGCCCCGGTGAAACGCAATGATAGGAAAAACCCTCCGGAACTATCGCATCACTGAAAAACTTGGCGTAGGAGGGCAAGGCACTGTTTACAAAGCGACTGATAGTAAGTTGGGTCGCAGCGTCGTCATCAAAGTTTTACCGCCGGAATTTACTGCAAAAGAAGCTAACCTGAAACGCTTCGAGCGTGAAGCGCGTCTTGCGTCGTCACTCGACCATCCCAACATCTGCACAATTTATGACTTCGATAACGTTGATGGCGTTCATTTCATCGCCATGCAGCACGTTGAAGGCAAGAACGTTCGTCAACTAGTGGCCGGTAGACCACTCGACTTAAAAACGGCCGTTCTAATTGGACTCCAGGTCGCCGATGCTTTAGCTGCGGCACACAAGCGCGGAATCATTCATCGCGACATAAAGTCTGGCAATGTGATGGTAACGCCGTCGGGCCAAGTGAAGGTACTGGATTTTGGTTTAGCAAAACTTCTCGATGAAACGGAAGCCGCTGAAACAGGAATCCATCGAACAGAACTCACTGAAGTCGGCGTGCCTTATGGCACCGCGACGTATGCGGCTCCTGAACAAGCTCGCGGTGATCGGGTCGACAAAAGGGCTGACGTTTTTTCAATGGGTGTGTTGCTTTACGAAATGCTAACGGGCACTTGGCCCTTCCGCGGAAAAACTACGATTGATGTCCGACACGCAGTTCTCCACGATCCGCCACGGCCGATTGCTGAGCTAAGAACGAGTCCGATTCCGCCACGCCTGCAAACGATCGTAGATCGTGCCTTGGAAAAGGAACCCAAGGATCGTTTCCAAAACATGGAAGACCTCCGCAACGAGCTTCACCAGGTGTTGCAAGAGTTAGAGGGTGGTACTGGAGATTTTCAAGGCAGACTCCATGAACCGCCCAAACATCTTCCTGGCGCCAATCCAGTCTCACGGGCCATGCGTTGGTTGAAATCGATAACGCGCACCGAATCGCCACAGATGACAACGTCACCCAGGCGCACCATCGATGAAACACCTCAAACGACCGTAGCCGATCGCGAGAAGAAGAGTCTTGCCATTCTGCCGTTCCGCAATTTGAGTAACGATCCGAGTAAAAGTTTTTACGAGTTCTCTTTGGCCGACGCCGTAATCACGGAACTAGCCAGGATTCGATCGTTAGTAGTTAGACCATCATCAGTAATCGCGAAGTATCAAGGACAACTGATTGATCCGCGCGAGATTGGTAAAGAGTTAAATGTTGGTGCAGTGCTTACTGCGGGATTTATTCATGCGGGCGATACGTTTCGAGTAACAGCCCAATTGCTTGATGTTGCGTCCGGCGACATCCTTTGGAGTGACCGTATCGACACTGCCGCAGCAGACATCATTGCGCTCCAGGACACAATCGCGCAGCGAATTGTTGAAGGGCTACGTCTGGAACTCAGCCCGTCGGAACAAGTTGGTACGGGCAAAGCATCGACAAAAAATCCCGCGGCGTACGAACAATATCTTCGCGGACGAGATCTATTTGCGCGTTTCATATTCCGCAGTTTGTCAGAGGAAGACTGCGCCGAAGCTATTCAGCACTTTGAAAGAGCTATCGAACTCGATCCGAATTTTGCACTGGCTCACGACGGACTTGGCGCCTGTTACGTTAATCGAGTTTTCAAAGGTTTCGGCGGAGCAGAAGATTACGAGCGGGCCGAAGAAGCTTTCCGCAAGGCACTCGAGATTGATGGCAACATCTTCGAGGCGCGAATGCTGATGGTCTTCATCTACCTGTGGCGTGGTGAAAAGCAGAAAGCACGCGAGGAGGTAAACCGGACTCGTCGGGAGGCGCCGAACGAGGCTGTGGTCTACTTCGTGAAAGGTATGCTGCACCGACTTGATGGCGAATATCGGAGAGCCTTACGAAGTTATGATCGGCTTGTTCGTTTAGATCCAGCGGCGCACGTTGTTTCCAGCTATAGTCGTGCGCTGGTCTACATGTACATGGGAAGGTTCGAAGATGCAGTCAAGCAGTTGGATAACGCTGAAGAGCCCGATAATCCACTGGTGCGAACGTTTCGTGCTCTTGGTTTGTATTACACCGGGCAAACAGATGAGGCGACCGAGTTGATGCAAGACGTAGTTAATAAACACCCAAACATGCACGGCGTACGACCGTTCATGGCAATGTTTTTAAGCGCACAAGGAAAGTATGATGAAGCGTTGGCCCAATTGAATGAAAATGTGAAGAGGAATGGTGAAGTCGATGCTGACATTGCTTACTCGATCGGTTCCGTGTATGCGTTAGTTGGTGTTGCTAGCGAAGCGTTTTCGTGGCTGGAGCGTTCGATTGCGTTGGGTAATGAAAATCGACCATGCTTTGAACGGGATCCAAACTGGAACAGCCTGAGAAGTGATCCTCGTTTTAATGAGTTGATGAGTCGAGTCCGAAATTCAAATTCTGCAACAGGCACTGAAGACGACTAAAAACTCTCCGTAACCTTTCGTAGGGCGTTAGGACGAGAGGGCCATCTTATACTTTCGAGAAGTAGCAGGCACCGACAAATAGAAGGAAATAAGAGGAACCGACGAAAAAGATGATGAGGCAAATACATCGCGTGAGTGTGGTTTGGGTTGTTGTAGTTACAGTTTTCCTTTCGCTCATGCCGGCCCCCTTTGGTCAACAAAGTGCGCGTCAAAGCGCTCCGACTCAAACCTCGGGCACGACAACACAACAAACACCTTCGCCTGTCCCGAGCCCGTCATCACTTCCGCTGCCTGTTGCAACTCCGCAAACACCGGGAGTGGTCCCACCTGCACCGAAAAGCTCAAGTTCAACCAAAACACTTACTGAGCTCCAGAGCAGGATTTCCGGAATACTGGCTAAACCTGGGTTGTCCTCGGCGATGGTTGGCATCAAAGTTTTTTCGCTCGACACCGGCAAAATACTGTTCGAAGAAAACTCGAACAAGTTGCTCCGACCCGCTTCAAACATGAAGCTTTACACCGTTTCGACTGCGATCGATCGCCTGTCACCTGATTACCGTTACACAACATCTGTCTACGCATCCGCTAAACCTGACAGTTCCGGCGTTATTAAAGGTGACTTAACAGTATTTGGTCGGGGTGATCCGTCGCTTGCCGCACGCTTCAACAATGGCGATTATTTCAAAGCAATTGATGATCTGGCATCACGTATCGTCGCAGCTGGAGTCAAACGAGTTGATGGGGATCTGATTGGCGATGAGAGTTATTTTGTCGGTCCACACTACGGGTCAGGTTGGGAGTGGGAAGATCTGACGTGGTATTACGGTGCCGAGGTTACTCCGCTAACCATTAATGACAATGCTTTAGATTTGTTTATTAAGCCGGGACCGGACGTCGGTAAGCCGGCACTCATTACGACGGGACCACCAGATCCGTTGCTTACCATCGTCAACAGGGTAACCACTTCACCTAAGGGAACTCGACGAGAGATTTCCGTGTCGCGCGACTTGGGTGAAGACATAGTTACAATTACCGGGAGCATTCCGCTTGAAGATCGTGGTTACTCCGGCGGCATCGGTATTTCACATCCGGCGATGTTGTTTGTTTACCTGCTGCGCTCGTCGTTGGCTAAACAAGGAGTGACGATCAAAGGACGATCGCGGACTCAAGATCTCGATTCCACGATCAGTGCGTCATCGAATGCAAAACCTTTCGTGTCAGCCAGCATGGTGGCGAACACTCAACGACCAAACGTCGAAATTGCGACGTATCAATCGCCTCCGTTCAGCGTTATTGCAGCACAAACTCTAAAGCCCAGTCAGAATCTCTACACCGAACTGATATTGAGAACGCTCGGTAAAGTCGCGCCATCCCCGGTGCAAACTCCTGGAAATTCTTCAGTGGGTCAAACAACCGAAGATCTCGGACTCGAAGCAGTGAAGTCGTTCTTAAAAACGGCGGGTATCCGTCCTGAGTCATTAGTATTGAGCGACGGCTCCGGTCTTTCACGAAACGACATGATCACTGCCGAAGCTTCGGTGCAATTACTAACATTCATGAGCCGGCATCGATATGCCGACGTGTTTCGCAATGCGTTGCCAATTGCCGGAGTCGATGGAACCTTACGAAGCCGATTTAAAAACACGCCCGCCGAAAACAATTTGCGCGCGAAAACTGGATCTCTTAGTTCAGCCGCAAGTTTGAGTGGCTACATGACAACGGCGGCCGGCGAAAAGTTGGCTTTTTCGATCATGGTCAATAACTACTCAAATGATGTTGAACCACGCACCGATTGCATCGATCCGATTGCAGTGCTACTCGCGTCGTTTGCTGGAAAATCTGATCGCTGAAATCACTTCAGGGCAGTTCGAATGAAGCCAATCAACGCATGCCAATAAACTTCATCAAGTTTCACGGACTCGGAAACGACTACATAGTTATCGAATCAAACGAACTCGCCGAAATCTCAGATTTGGGCAGCTTCGCTAAACAAATTTGCAATCGACATTACGGTGCTGGTTCTGATGGCATTGCAATCGTCGGTGAACCTGCAACTCACGAAGCGAATTTCAATGTGCGGATTTTCAATCCCGATGGCAGTGAGGCCAATTTGTCCGGTAACGGCACGCGCTGCGCCGCAGCTTATCTCTACTATCAACGTCTGTGGAGCGCAGAAGAACTCATGCTCAGTACGCGATCCGGTTTAAAAAGATATTTTCCAATTACCCGCGTCGGAGGAAAATTTTTGTTCGAATCCGAATTGGGCCAACCAAAGTTTGACCCGCCATCAATACCAATGACAGTGGATCCGTCGCTTTCGCGGGTGATCGGTTACCCACTTGCCATGGGAACCGAAAGCTTTGCGGTGACGGCCGTTCAAGTTGGAAATCCAATCTGCTGTATTTTCGTCAACGACTTCGATGAGCTTGATTGGCGAAGCATTGGTCGAATTTTAGAAAACCATCCACAGTTCCCCGAACGAGCAAACATCGTCTTCGTACGCGTTGATAATCGCACCCAGGTTGAATTGCGAATCTGGGAACGTGGAGTGGGTGAAACTACCGCTTCCGGCAGCTGCTCGTGCGGGGGGGCGCTCGCCGCCATGGTCAACGATAAAGCCGATCGCGAGGTGCGAGTCGTGACTGAGGGCGGAGAGGTAAAAGTTAAATGGCGCGACGACGATGAAGTTGTGATTACAGGAACTGCTGAAGTAGTCTATTCCGGGCAGTGGTTGGCTTAATCGATTCTGAAATTTAAGTCTTGTCCCCATGAAATCTTCCCGACGGGGTTTCCCGCCCCAACTTTGTTTACTCCTACTGGTTGTCAGCCTCGGCGCAGTCTCAGCGTGTGGCGAAAAAATTGTTAAAGAAACAAAAGCTACGCCTGTAGACCCACCTAAACCTCCTCCTTCGATTCCAATGTGGCTTGGCAGCCCTACGCGAGATTTCTACGGTACAGGTCCGTGGTCGAATGAGCCTTTGCAAATTGTTTGGGAAGTCGAAACCAAGGCCATCGCTGGTCGTCTCCATAAAGATCCATGGGGTGGTACAAGTTGGCCCGGCCAGCCATCGGTCGATGAGCGGCACGTTTACTACCCGTCTGCCGACGGCAATGTTTACTGTATCGACATTCGTGATGGAACGATCGTTTGGAAATTTCAGGCGGAGGATAGCTTTAAATCCACGCCCGTAATCGCGGGTGACCGCATTATTTCAAGCGGACTCGACCATTACGTCTACTGCATCAATCGAAAAGACGGCAGCCTTGTTTGGAAATACAAAACGGGCTTTGAAGTTGATTGTGGTTCTGCCGTGATCGGTAATCGAGTTTACTTCGGCGGTGAGGACGGATTTTTCTATTGTCTCAATCTTGAAGACGGTTCAGTTATTTACAAGACCGCACGTCTAGGATCGATAGAGGGAAGTTTCTCCGTTGTCGACGGTCGAATCTACATCGGGACTGAACTAGGCGAGCTATTTTGTCTGAGCATGGCAGATGGTGCGACCGTTTGGAAGGCGCGCATCGGAGCTGATTCTGATTCAACGCCTGCCGTCGCGAATGGATTGGTTTACACGGCCGCTGAAAACGGTTTTGTTTACTGTTTCCGACAATCGGACGGTGAACTTGTTTGGAAATTTAGAACGGTAGGTAGCAGTAACGGAATCTGGGCGAGTCCAATCGTTGCCAATGGCCGAGTGTATATCGGATCGAGTAACCATTACTTGTATGCCCTGTCGGCTGACAAAGGTGAAGTGGTTTGGAAATACAAAGCTCGCGGTCCAATCTGGGGAACCGCACAGTTGGTAGACGGTCGGGTTATTTTTGGTGACAAAGCGGGATGGATTCACGCGGTCTCAGCGGATGATGGTGAATCGATCAGCGAGCTAAAGATCGGTGATAATATCAATGCGACTCCAGCCGTCCTGAACGGACGAATTTACATCGGCGCTTTCAACGGGAAGCTTTATTGCTTGAAATAGCTTGTTAGTTTATCTCGTCGACAACACTATCGATGGTCAAGGTGCAAGCCCGCGTGAAGTGCGTGCGGTGCTTGGACGTTTGATACCTGAGCTCGAAATCCTCATCGAACCTTTTCATCAAGTCTCGCTGGAAAGAGTTAGAAGTCTGCGCCCGTCCCACATCATCCTAAGCGGACAAAGTCACCCCTGGGAGATGTACACACCCGAATCGCTCGCCGGTGTATTCGCGGTTATCAAACAGGCTAGTCAGCCGATTCTCGGAGTTTGTGGCGGCCATCAGCAGATTGCCATTGCCTACGGCGCGAACGTGGATTTGATGGCACGCCTTGAACCGGGCGAGGGATACAACGGAGCTAAGCGGGAGCGTGGCTTTCTTCCAATCCAAAACACAGGCGAAGGACTGTTCAAAGATCTTCCTTCCGAGATCACCGTTTGGCACAACCACTGCGATGAAGTTAAGGAGTTGCCCGACGGCTTTAGGGCTACGGCGTCAAACGAAACCTGCCAGATTCAAGCAATGCAGCAAAAGAGCAGACGGCTTTATGGTGTCCAATTTCATCCCGAACTCTTCAATGAGGAGTATCCTTTAGGGCGTCAAGTAGTTGAGAACTTCCTGCACTTATAATTAAGTCAATCTGCCCACTTTTAGCCGTTCTGTCGATGTGACTGTATTGGTTTTTCCTAAGTCACGGTATTCCACGGATTACATCAAATCCTTCGTTTTCCGCACGAAATAAGGCCTTTCTTTGGTTGGACACCTCCAAAAACCCTGTGGTAGGGTTCTTTCAAATGGCGGGCAAGCAGCACGCCTTTTTGTTTTAGCAAATCAGATCTTTTCGGCGCACCGCATCAAGGATGCAAGCCCCCAACCTCGGCTGACTTAATCAGACTCCTAGAGCCAGGGGACGAGTCATAGGAAAGAACGGACTCGCGCAG
>AR_comb_assmDRAFT_10610620_pt1 | contig 10889 bp, 7 predicted proteins | sample ArasoioldDNA_FD_10543 | JGI IMG/M metagenome (IMG submission 10543) | reverse complement strand
AACCGACGTTATCCAAAGCCTGCTGTTTCGGCAGGTGCGAGTGTAAATAGGAACCTGCTTGGCCATCTAAATTGCTGAGATAGTCGAGCTCAACAAAAATATCGGGCACGGTCGGATTTGCTCCCGGCAGCGCGACGAATTGTCCGCTGACAGCATCGGTGTACCCTTGGTTCGACTCCCAAACATCCAGCAGGCCATCGTGGTCGGTGTCTTGAACCGTCGTGCTCAAGATGATGGCACCCCATGAGACGCACCCGCTATTGCTTGAGGACGGCACCACCGAAATCGTTGCAGGATCCGTCGTCACGTTCCCGTTTACGATCCAGGTTGGGTTGTCCCAGTTGCCGTAGATACCAGGGAAAGGAGGCGCCGAGCCATAGATGGACTGAAGAGGCTGCCCATTCAGGTAGACTGACTCTGACTTGTTCATCTGGCCATTCGAGACAATCTGGGTGAGCTTCTGCTGTTGAGTTGTTGGCCCGTAGAAACCTGTGATTTGCTGGCTGACAGTTTGCGAGGCATTGCTCGGAGCAACGATTCCGTCATAAAGAACGATTCCGTTCAAGGGTGTCTGTGGCGAGAGGACGCGATAGACGACCACTAGGCTCGCTCCTAACGCAAACGGGGCCGAGTTGCCATTGCCACCACTGTCCGCCAAGCGGACGGGGATGTTGCCGCTTGCGACAAGTGCTCCGAAGGTTGGCGACGCATTAGCTGTTTCGAGTGTGAGGTAGGGCCGAACATCGGCGCGGTAATACCGCATAGTCTTGGACCCTTGAGCGGAGCCGGAACAACCGCCCGAGCTCCAGGACACGGGCGCATTGGGGCTTCCCAAGACTGTTCCGGTTATCGAATAACCGTTGAAAAATGCCTGCTTACCGGCCAGCGCACTCTGGTTCCCCTCGACAGTCGCCCAATACAGGTAGGCAGCAACAATATCGGCACCCTTGGGTACAGCTGTAGCCACTGGCTGCTTTGTGTCAGGGATGGAGATGAGACCTGGCGCATAGCCACTTCCATCCGGCGCTCCTTCAACCCAACCGGAAACCACGTAGTCCCCGGTGACGAAGAAGTTCTTAAATATGTGGAAATCAGGATTTTGGGCCAAGCTCAATTGTAGGAAACCAAGAAGCAGCACCATCCCCAATAAAAAGACCGGACGGAGAAGCGAACACTTTGAACGTAACTTGCTGAGTGGAGCCAACATAGTTAGCCTCATTTCACCACAATTTCGCATGGCGATTCTCTCCGAGTCAGCCTGGCGTTGAGCAGGCTTGAGTCTTAACCTTTATTACAGGCTGGTCTAAATGGGGGGGGCGCTTTTGTTGCAGCCAAGCCAACCGCGAGCTGGCAAATTAGCGGTTCGCCGTGCCTTTACTAATCCTGAGAATATACGGAAGGTTCTTAGGAATTTGTTGTTTGCCGCACCTCGCTAGGGAAACGGCAACACCGGGTCGCTGAGATACTTTTATATGGAACTAGACAAATGTCAACCTCTCAATATTGGGCCCTATGGGCATTGTCTAGATAGCTCATGAGTTGGGAAGTGAAAAGATGATCTTTCATAGGTTCTCCTCGCATCTTTCAGCAACAAGGTAGATGCGAGTTGGTCCTTGTGTATGCTCGGAGCCAAAAAAGGCGCTGTTGTTAAGAGGCGATTTCACCAACTACTCGCAAAACGGGTGTCCGGGGCAAAGTAGTGGGTAAAATGGCGATGTTACGCCAGTTATTTCTGGGTTTGCCTCGTATCCTGGTTCGCTTAGAGGGTTTTAACCGTAACGACTACGCTCATGCGGTGTGAAGAGCCGTTAACGAGATCGAGTGCCGCAGTCTCACGCGTTATTTGCAGCGTCGACTTTCCAGTTTTAATGAGTACAATGGCGATAATTCGCCACACGAGCGCGCCCGGCGCAGAGTGAGGGAGCATGGGCAACTTATGCCGGGACACCTTACTTAACTATCTAGGCGAAGGATTCGACCGCTTCCTCTTGCTCTTCGTAGACTTCGAATAAGTTGAGGATGCCGATCATTTTTAGAGTCTGAACCGCGAATTTGGATGGATTCAGCAGCTTGAGCGAGCCGCCCTGCTGCTTGGCGGCGGTAAGGAGACGTACCAGCAGTCCGATGCCGCTCGAGTCAATCATTTGTACTTCGCCAAGGTCGACCACGAATCGGCTGTCTCTGGCCTGAAGTAGGCCTTCGACGGTGCTGCGAAGTCGATCGATAGCATCTCCTAGTGTCAGCCGCCCTCGCAACTTGATGACTTTGACGTCGGATTGAGTGCGGACATCGATTTCCACGAAATCTGATCTCCCTTGGATTCGTGAGGTGCGTTGACACTCACAGGTACCGTCTGTTAAAGTGCCCGCTCAAATTAGAGGAAGCCCGACAAATTTGCAAGTTCGGGCTACGGGCCACCCCAGGCTCGAACAACGCAGATGTGTCGGTTCTGCGGTCACTTCATGGCAACCCAGAACTCAGGTCTCACTCTCGACATCTCCAGCATCTCCGCCCGCCTGTTGGGGCATTCCGAAGTAGGACCACGCGCGAAGATTGTGGCACATGCGATAGGAGAGATCCTACCCAGCGCGGCGGTGAATCTGTATGTCATCAGTGGCGACAATCACAAAGTGTGGAATTCCCGGGCGTCTGTGGGAAACATTGAACCGGATCATGCCATCCCTCTAGGAGCAGGTGCTCTCGGTGCGCTAGTCGACGTTCGCCAACCACTGCTGTTTTCCGGCAACACCCTGCTGCGTGAGGAATTTGCACATCTCAGCGTTCGACGCACTCTTCACTCCCTGGCGTACCTTCCATTGCTTGAAGAAAACGAACTAATTGGCGCAATCGAAATTCTCAGTTTCGATAGCCCTCTAACCGAGGCGCAGCTCCAATCATTGCGCGAAATATCGGAGCTTGCCGGCCAAGCGCTCGCGGCCGCTCAGGCGTACGAGGACGAACGTCATGCATCGTTGACCTCGATCAGCAGGCTAACCCAGTTTTACGACATCGAAAAGGTATTCAGTTCGACGCTCGAGATGGACCAGCTCTTGCCAATCATCGGCTCGAAGATCCGAGACACGTTGGAATGCCAAGCGGTAAATGTGTGGTTGATCAAGGGAGATGAAAGCATTGAGTTGATGCACCAGGATGGTAAGGATCAAACCACGAGCGACGCGATGTCGCAACGGCCAGGAGAGGGCATCCCGGGTGACGTCTCTGATAACGGGGAACCGTTTATCAGCACCGGAGCGGACGACGAACACTTGGCGCGGCGGAACCAGGGGCATGAGGAAGTACCCATTTTTTCGCTGATGGCTGTGCCGCTCCTTGATCAAGGAGCACTCGTGGGCGTGGTTGAAGCTGTCAACAAGCTGGATGGAACTCACTTTGATGACAATGATTTATTTGTTCTGACCAGTCTTAGCGAAACCGCAACCAGCGCATTGCACAATGCCAGTCTGTTGATGGCGGAGCGTAAGGTCAAAATCCTCGAAACTCTGGTTCAGGTAAGCACGGAAATTACATCGACGTTAAATCTTGATCGTGTGCTGCAGGCTGTGGTGAATACTCCGAGCGCGGTTATTCCGTACGAGCGCGCGGCCATTGCGCTTGATCAGCGAAGCAAGTTCCAACTCAAGGCCATTTCTGGGATGGAGCAGATTAGCCGAGGAGCGCGCGAGGTCGAGCAGCTCCAGAGTATGCTGGCTTGGATTTCCCAGTCTCATGAAGCTATTTTGATTACTCAGCGGGGTGACAAGATTGACGCTGAGGACAAAGATACAGAAACCAGGTTTCGTGACTACTTTTCTGAAACCGGTATGCGAGCGTTTTATTCACAGCCGCTCGCCGATGATGAAGGGCGACTCGGAATCCTCTCCTTCGAAAGCAGTGAGGCTGACTTCCTGAACGATGCTCACCTGGAAATGATAAAGGTAATCGCCGGACAGGCTACGGTCGCTGTGCGCAATGCATCACTCTACAAAGAAGTGCCGTTTATCAGCTTGCTCGAGCCATTTCTGCAAAGGAAGCAGAAGTTTTTGGCACTGGAGAAGCGCCGTCGGACTCTACTCATCGGCGGTCTGGCTGGGTTGGCGTTGTTTCTCGCTGTTTTTCCTTTTCCAATGCGAGTGGACGGCAAGGCTACCGTCGCTTCTGCGCACACAGTACAGATCCAACCTGAGGTAGAAGGGGTTGTTCGCAAGGTCTACGTGCGTGAAGGTCAGCACGTGCAGCTCGGCGACCCAGTTGCCGACCTGGACGACTGGAACTATCGGGCCGCGCTCGCCACCGCTCAAGCCAAATATCGGACTGCCAACCTAGAGATGAACCGTGCTCTTTCTGCCAATGATGGAACTCAGGCTGGCATACAGCAGGTGCAGTCGGAGTACTGGGCAGCAGAAGTAAAGCGCTGTGAGGATCGGCTCGAGCGAACCCATCTGCGAGCGCTTTTCGATGGCTGGATTACAACACCGCACATTGAAAATCTGGTAGGCAAGCACCTTGAAGCTGGGGACACATTTGGCGAACTCGTCGATAGCGAGCGCGCGAGCGTCGATGTCGCTATCAACGAAACCGAATTCAAGTTGCTCCAGCCCGGAACGCACGCCTCCATCAAGCTCGAGAGCTTTCCGACCCAAACGTTTCGCGGCAATGTGACGGTCATTAGTCCAAAGAGCCAGGCAGACGGGGAAGATCGCTTCTTCTACGCTCGCGTTGGTTTGCCGAATGGCGAAGGTCGCCTCCGGATTGGGATGCAAGGCCGGGGCAAAGTATGGGTAGGTTGGCGGCCGGTTGGTTACGTGCTGTTCCGAGCGCCGTCTTTGTGGGCGTACTCGAAGCTCTGGAATTGGGTGGGGTGGTAAAAGTATGGCGAAATTGTTGGCTCAGATTTTATTAACTGCCGTATTAGGGTGTGCTTTGTCGGCCTGCAATGACGGGAAAACGCTGGCAATTGCTGTGGCGGCATCGCCTGCCTCCTCCGCGCAGGAATCCTCGACGCCCCCTAAAGTAGTTTCGAAGGAAGAGGCATTCGTAGCGTCTGGTCCCATCATCGTCGAACACCAGGTGGATGTAGCCGCCCAGCGCGATGGAGTCTTATCTCAAATTCACGCGGACGTTGGAACATTGGTGAAGGAAGGACAGATCCTTGCCCGACTGGATGACCTTCAGATCACCGCTGATCTTGAAGCAGCACGCGCGAAGACTCGTAGCACTGAAGCAGATCTGCACAACTGGGAATCCGAAGCAAAAGTCCTGCAATCCGACTACGAACGTGCCCGGAAGATGTGGGACGCGGAGCTTATCACCAAAGAACAGCTCGAACATGCGCAATTCAAAGCGGAGTCCGATAAGTGGGAGATTAAGCGGGTACAGGAATTGCTGGTAAATAACCAACGAATGGAGCGCTCGCTGGAACTGGAAGTGGAGAAAACTCAAATTCGGGCGCCCTTCTCCGGAATCGTCGCGCGGCGCTATATCCGAGTCGGCCAGCAAGTAAGCAAGGGCGACCGGATGTTCTGGGTCACGGCTAGCGCGCCGCTGCGCGTTAAGTTCACACTGCCCGAACGCCTGCTGGGAAAGGTGCGGACAGGACACTTCGTCGAGGTGATAACACCGGATAACGCTGGAACTCCATTTCAAGCCCGCGTCATCGAGATCAGCCCGGTGGTTGATCCCGCCAGCGGAACAATCGAAGTTCTTGCTCAGTTAGTCGGTCCAACAAGGGACTTACGACCTGGAATGGCGACCCATATTCGGCTCGTTTCCACCCCATGAATCTTGCGGAAGCGCTCGACGTATTGCCGGAGATGTCGACTCCCACTCGGAGCGATCGACTCTTTAAGATCGAGCCGCGTCTGACTGGCCGCGAACACGTTGAAGAAGGCGTGACCGTAGTTCTTGCCCATGTTCCCAGTTCGACGAGTATTTTTCGCTTTAGCCTTGACCAGTGGAAATTGGTGAATCTGTTCGATGGAGAACGTACGTATGAACAGATTGCGTCACTTCTGGAGGTTGAAACTGGATCGCGTTTCGATGTCGAGGACATCAGAAACTACGCCCAGGAACTTGAAGAAATCAACTTCTGGTACAAAACTCCCCAAGAAAAGAACATCGCGCTCATGCAAAAGTTGCGGGAGCGCAGAAAGAAAACAAAGAAGGCTCGATCCGGCGACCTTGCGCGTGTTCTCGTCGCGCATTGGGATGCGGATCAGTTTGTTACGCGTTTCCATGAAAAGCTGGTGTTTGTCTTTACGCCGTGGTTTACCGTGCTCACGCTCGTCCTGTTCGCATTCATGGCATACGTATTCATTGACCGGTGGAGCGAAATCGGCTCAGATACGCTCAAGTACTACACCTTCACAGAAAAGTCGCTCGGTGATCTCGGCGAGTTTTGGTTGCTGTTCTTCATTCTCGCCTTTTTCCATGAGTCGGCGCACGCACTCGCTTGCAAGCACTATCAGGGTGGCGTACATAGCATGGGGTTCCACCTCATCTACCTAACACCCGCGTTCTTTGTGGACGTCACTGAAGCATGGGTCTATGCAAATCGCGTGCAGCGCATCATTACAATGCTCGCCGGAATTTGGGTGGAACTGATGATATGCGGTGTCGCAACGTTGGTATGGTGGGGAATGCCGGCGGGTAGCGCGACGCATGATCTCGCTTACAAAATTATTCTTATTACGGGCGTGGCTGTCGTACTGATGAACCTCAATCCGCTGATTAAGCTGGATGGCTACTATATTCTGTCGGAAATTGTTGGGATAGATGAGATCAAGGAGAAGTCGACAGCCTTCGTTTCGGGATGGGTCCAATGCAACATCTTTGGTCTTTCGGTAGAAGTGCCGCACATTAGCCGTCGGCGGTTGTGGTTTTTCATCCCGTATGCCCTGCTCTCCGGTTTGTACAGTTACCTTCTTCTCTACGCTGTGGCGCGATTCGCTGGAAACGTTTTCCGCAACTACAGTCCGGAATGGGCGTTCTTTCCAACGATAGTCGTTGCCCTGCTCATTTTCAAATCTCGCATCCGCAAGCTGGGGATCTTTATGAAGACTATCTATCGAGACAAGCGCGAGCGTTTTCGCCCGTTCCTTTCTCCGCGATGGAACTCGGCATTGGTGATGGTCGCGCTAATCCTGATCTGTCTGCCAGTTTGGCGGGAGCAAGTTCACGCTAGATTCTTTCTCGAGCCAATCCATACGGCCGTGATCCGAACGCAAGTTCCCGGCACGGTGCAAGGCGTTTTTGTAGAAGAGGGAGAGACGATCCCGGCGGGAGCAGCGGTCGTGAGTCTGCGCAATTTAGACCTAGAATCGCAAGCGGCTAGCACCGAGGCGGAACTTCGTGTAGCCACCACCAAGGCGACAGAAGCTCAACTACGCTACCGAAACATCGGTAGCACCGAGCAAGAACGCCAACAACTGGAGCAAAAGAATCAACTTCTTGATCAACAAATCAAGCAACTGGACGTCCGCAGTCCGTTGGAAGGTACCGTGACAAGCGTCCGTCCCTCAAATTTGTTGGGATCGCGCCTGCTGCCTGGCGATAACGTTGCTGAAGTTGCTGACTTATCATCAATTCGTGCTCGACTTTTTGTCCCGGATTCCGCAATGCGCGATGTGCGTTTGGGACAAAGTGTGAACTTGCGCCCCGACTCCCTCTGGTCATCCTTTGGCGGAACGGTAAATGAAATCGCTCCGGCGTCATCAGAAATGGAGTCAGGCCTTCAGGTAAAAGAGGCTTACAAAGGCTTGGCCCCGCCGCAGTACTTCGTCCTCACAGTTGTACTTCCAAATGCTGCCGGGGAGCTTCGGTACGGAATGACAGGAACGGCAAAGGTCTACGTGAGACATCGCAGCATGGTGGGACTGGTTTCGAGGCTTGCGAGTGATTTTGCCAGACGGAAGCTGTGGTGAGGTTGACAATACTGAGAACACAAAAGGCTACAGTCCCCCGACTGTAGCCCTGATGTGTTTTTGATCGACGAGCTGTGCGAACGGTTCGCCAGCCATTGCACAAACCTTTACCACTGCGCCTTATTCGAAAACTTATTGGATATCTTGTTCGAGAACTTATTCGACATTTTGTTTGACAATTTGTTCGATAGTTTGTTGGAGATCTTGTTGCTGACCACGTTCGCCTTCGAAGCGGTCTTGGCGGCGAACACGCTCTGCTTCGCGGCGCTCTTGTTCGAAAGAACGGGCGCTACCATGCTATTGCTCGCGATGATGGCTTTCTTCGTAGCGGACAGGTTATTGATCAGCGACTTCTTTTGAATCGACATGTTCTCCTCCGTCGGAATGTCTGGGATGTCTCGATCGCCTGCGTCAGGCGATCTGACTTTGTATGAAGCACGCGACTTGCCAAAGCTCGAGCCCAGTGCAGAGTTACCTCCCCCCTTACTTTCAATGACATGCGAAACACATGTTCAACGCCTCGACTCAGGCGAGACTCATAGGCGGGTTGCGTCGGTTAATAATTAACCTTGAAATGGTTAAGTTTTAAACGCGCAGGCCATATTTTCTGCAAAGGTACTTCATTTTCTGGGGATCAATTCGGAGAAGGGCCGCAGCAGCAGTCTTTTTTCCCTGGGATCGACGGAGAGCAGCCTGAAGGTAGGCCACTTCGATACGGGCAATTTCCTCGTCAAAGGAAATGCCTTCCTCCGGGATGAGGAGCGCCTCTTGGCGTGCTGCGGCCGTAAAAAGAATTTGCTGTGGCAGGTGTTTAACGCCAATGGTGGCAGCGGGAACCATCAAAACCAGCCGCTGCATCAAGTTTTCCAGTTCTCGCACGTTGCCCGGCCATGCATACTCCTCGAGCACCTCCAGAGCATCGGTGTCGATCCGTTTGGTCTCGACGCCATTCGCCGTCGAGTAAAAGTGAAGGAAGTGGTCCACCAGCAATGCAACGTCGCCTTGTCGCGCTCGCAGCGGAGGCAAGAAGAGAGGAACAACATTGATCCGGTAATATAGATCCTCCCTGAAGCGCCCCGTTTGCACCGCGGCCTCGAGGTCCTCATTGGTGGCGGTGATTAGTCGGAAGTCGATCTTGAGCGGGACCTTTCCCCCAATCCGTTGGATCATGTGCTGCTCCAGGACGCGGAGCAACTTGCTTTGCAAAGCCAGGTCCAGCGTTCCGATCTCATCGAGGAACAGCGTGCCACCGTCTGCCATCTCGATTTGTCCGGCCCTGGACTGGTGTGCTCCGGTAAAGGCACCCTTCTCATGGCCAAACAACTCTGACTCGATCAGTGTCTCGGGGAGAGCCGCACAATTCACGCTCACGAACGGCTTTTCGCGACGACCGCTGTTGGCCACGATCGCCCGTGCAACCAATTCCTTTCCAGTGCCGCTCTCGCCCCGGATCATCACCGTTGTAGCTCCGGGCGCTACGCGGCCGATGGTGTCGTAAACGATATGCATGGCATCGCTGGCACCAATGAGTCCTCCGAAGGAACGCCGGCTTTGGGCTTCCTCACGAACACCGCGCGCCTCAATGTCGCGTCGGCGTTGCTCGAGCGCGGTGCGCAGGTGTGCCTGCACCTCGGAAAACTCCATCGGTGCTGCAAAACAATGTGTGATCCCGGCGGCTTGCAATCTGCGCCGAAGCATCTTGCTTAGGTTTTGGATCAGGCCAATGATGACCAGGTCTTCGTCTTTTTTCCGAAGCTGATCAACCAATTCGAGCATGCCCTCGTGCGAGGCTTCTGCCGTGTCCAGATCAAGCAGTACCGCTTCGAGCGGTGTCTGATGGTGGAGCGACATAACGCCCTGGTGCGAGTCCAACAGCGTGGTGTGGTAGTCGGATGCCAGCCCATCCTGAGCGGCGAGAATGACGGACTCGTCCGTGGTGACGACCGCGATGCGCGCTGCACTGCTGCTGGTATTGACGGACAAATAAGTTTCCTCCGGAAGACCCTGAACGGTGGTGAGCAATGGCGCCGGCGACGGCGATTATAGGTGAAGTTTTCACCTTCAAGTGTGGAATTTTATCCAGTCGGGGCGGGGCATAATGTACGGCTTACATCTTCTCGGGAGGTATCCACATTTGAATAAATGACGCCAAGTCTTCTACGTCGCCAATTCAGGGCGCTAAGAATGAGGCATGCAGCGATTAAAAGCGACGCACCCTTGCAGGGAAATGCCACATTTTTAGTGCCTCGTTTTAACGTTCTACTCTAAGTGCTTCTTGGTTCCAATTCTAGAGGTTCTTTCGTAGTTGTTGTTAACAGGCGATTACACCAACTACCCGTGGACTCTGCCATGAAGGGTTTAGGTTTGGAGCAAAAATGGCCAGAGGTGACCTAACGCGAACACCTCCAGCCCATGATTCATGCCGCGAGGCGTTCACATGCCTCCAGGAGTTGTACTGCTCGATGCAAGATTGCCTGCTGGACATCACTAGGCAAGTCAGAGAAATCGTCAGCGTCCGCCGTTCTCTCGCGATACTCTGTGAGGGCTAGCTCAAAGCATTCATGGTCCGTCATGGAGGACCTCCCAGTGGGGATTTTGGGAGTGACTCTCGCTCCTCGCTCAGAACGATAGACATATTTTAACTCGCAATGATCGCCCTCACCGATGTTGTGTAACACAAAAAATGGCCCGGATCCGTTCTTTCCGGAACCCACATTTGTTCCCATCCCGGCAATGAGTGAAATGGCGATGTTTCACCAGCCATCCATCATGAGCCCAGATTTGCGGAGTAAAACTCCGCCAGCAAGATGCAGACGGCGAACCCATTAGCCAGAAGAGCAAGGAGGAACTTCAGGGTCGTGATCCTCCATCGAATCACCGCCAAAGTCGCGGCTGCGACCGTCCACAAGAGTTCCAACCACGCCGTAATGTTCAATGCGTTTATTGCTGCTTCTCGTTGGAGCGCATGAT
>AR_comb_assmDRAFT_10426612_pt1 | contig 10894 bp, 8 predicted proteins | sample ArasoioldDNA_FD_10543 | JGI IMG/M metagenome (IMG submission 10543) | reverse complement strand
AACACGCTGCCCTCTCAAGGCAGAGACCACGGGTTCGAGTCCCGTATGCGCTACCACGATATGACGAAGGTCGCTAGAATTAACTCCAGCGGCCTTTTCTTTTTTGCCAAGCCGTGTTCGTAATTGCAAGGACACTCAAGTCTAGCAGGAAGAAAAACTCCGTCAGCTCTTGAGGTCGGTTTGGGACAGACGCACTTTTATCAGAATTCTACAATCCTTCCTTTTAGATCCCGCAAGCTGAATAACTTGGATCTGCGAATGTGTCGGTTTGATCAAGCATCCCTACTTTGGCGACGTTGTGTGATGAGGTGTTATTGACAGTGCGGGTGCACCGGTGATAGCAATTTCGTATCGTTTACGAAACGTTCCTGCCGACGAATCAGTTTCAAACGGCTCGTCATGGATTTGATTGAGATGCCCCCCTTGCGCTAGCATCTCGACAGCCTTGAGAATCTCTAAAGTGGATCGAGCAAGTCGGTCTAACTTGTAAACGGTCGACAGCGGGTACACCATAATGAGACCGCTGGATCTGGTCGAACTCTCCGCTTTGATGGAACGCAGCCAGGGGCGGCGTGCGATCACGGTTGCGTTGATCGATGGACCCGTAGTCCTGAACCATCCTGAACTCGCCGGCGCAATTATTCGTGAAATTCCCGGGAAGCTTAAAGGAACGTGCACCCGCTCCGACGCGGTAGCGTGCACGCATGCAACGTTCGTGGCGGGTATTCTCTCCGGACGGCGGGGTTCTGTAGCTCCTGCAATTTGTCCTGAATGCACTTTGCTGCTGCGGCCCATCTTTGCGGAAACGGCCAGCGGCAGCAGACAAATGCCAAGTGCGACCGCTGAAGAACTTGCAGAAGCCATTATCGACAGCGTAGATGCTGGCGCGCGCGTCATCAACCTGAGTTCCGCCCTCGTTCAACCTTCCCCAAAAGGCGAGATGGAACTGGAGGAGGCGCTCAACTATGCGGCCCGCCGCGCCGTCATTACTGTGGCTGCGGCCGGCAATCAGGGGACGGTGGGCAGCTCCGCGATCACTCGCCATCCGTGGGTGATTCCGGTGGCAGCCTGCAATAGTCAAGGCAGACCACTCAGTGCGTCGAATCTGAGCGGCTCGATCGGCAAGCGGGGAGTGAGCGCGCCTGGGGAGAACATCACCAGCCTTGGGACAAATGGCAAGCCACGGACATTTGGCGGGACAAGCGCGGCGGCACCTTTCGTGACCGGCGCGATTGCGCTGCTCTGGTCAGAGTTTCCAGGCGCCAGTGCAGCCCAGATAAAACTGGCGGTGATCCAAGGCGATACGCCAAGGCGGAGAACCATCGTTCCACCTCTGCTGGACGCTTGGCGGGCTTATCAGGTGATGAAGCCGGATCATAGCGGGAGAAGAGCGTCATGAACGAGAAAGAAAAGAGTAAGGATCACGGGGAGAAACTCCAGCATCAGCCTCGTCGCGTTCGTATTCCGGGTTTCCTCATCGAGGAGGAAATAGGTCTGGGCGACGCCATCAAGCGAGTCACGTACGCTATGGGGATTAAGCCCTGTGGCGGTTGTGAAAAGCGCGCAGCGGCGCTCAACCGATGGATGCAATTCTCACGATAGCCCATGGACCAGCAAGCCAATTGTTAAGGAGGAGAAACTCTATGGACCAACCAGAAGGGAAGGAGGCAATGACAACCACATCGGCCGGCGGCCAGGCGCCCGTACTCTCTGCCGCTACGCCGGCAGCAAGCTCGCTCAAGCCCCAGACTTGCCCTGCTTGCGGAGGGGCGCCCGCAGCCAACTGGGAGGGCGCCACTCCCGGCTATATCTACGCGATAGGCAGGATTGAACCACGCTTCCCCAAGCCATCGGTGGAAAAGGAATTTGCGCAAGCCACCGGTCGGGCCGACACATCCGGGCTGACGGACCGTCAGGCGGTGCAGAAAGTTCTCTCGCAAAGGCAGAATCGCTACCTGGTTCGACAGCTGTGTTGGGTAATGACGATCGAGGGCCTAGAAACCTACATCCTGACCCCTCGTGACCCGGCGGACCTCGATTTGCTGGCGGAAGCCTTGCGTCCCACGCCCAGCCCGGTGGACCTTGATTGCGTGATCGGGGTTCGAGGACCCATCGTTCCGCCGGAAATGTGCAATGGGCTAATGGTGCCGATCGTCCTATTCGATCAAATATATTCTTTTGATCGCGATGCGCTTATCAAGGGAATTCCGCGACCAGAAAAAACTGCCGCTAAGGAGTTCGGTCCGGCGGCGGAAGAACTTTTCGACCGGATCATGCAGATGACCGACAACGCCGGGGCGACCGACGAGAACCGCGCTCTGAATTATCTTGCGGTCCGCTATCATCGCATCTATGAGGCAGTCGCGCAGGCGTTTGGTCGAAACGAGTCACTGACCTCCCTGGATGTTCACCCCTCGCCCTTGAGCGGCGTGCGCAAAGTGGTAGAGGTCGTCTTCTCTTTCACCAATCGCAATACCGACGTGGTTGAGAAACAATTTGTGCGCGTCGATGTGACCGAGGAGTTTCCTTTCCTGGTCACCAAGCTGTCGCCGTACTTTGACCGATGAAAATTTAAATGGAAGGGAGTGGATGACATGAACATGCCGGGATTTACCGCGTGGGGACGTCTATTTCCGAGTGCGCGAATGCTCGGAGGGCGTCGCCTTCCAGATGGCGATGGAATACAACTGTCAGTGTAGTTGCGTCTAGGTTTTGGATCTGAAATGAGCGTTCCTGGATTCAGTGCGGCCGCTTCGCTCTACGAGACGAAGAATTATTACCGAATGGCCGGGGCTTTTGATGCTTCCTGGACTGGGGACGTCCTACTGGCTGATATACCACACTGCCCGCCGCCTCGGCAGCCGTGCGGACTCGTTGGCGGGCCCCCTTGGGATTTTGCTTTCTGTTGTCCACCACAGGCGCCCGTGTGTTGCGACCCTGGCTGCCTTCCTGACCTTGCATTCCCAGTACCTGGCAGCATGCCCGGCAGCCCAATTTGTACTGCATGCTGCCCACGTGATCATCCGGACTGTTGCCATCAAGTGCCCAGTCCGGGCGACGGTGACGGCGAGTCGCTACCACGACGACCTGATTTTTTCTGCCCTGCGGGCAAAGAACCGTGTGGAGTGCTTGGAAGGGGAGAAGGGCAACGCTCCCGTCAGGCTTGTTGTGAGCCGGGCCAGAAGTGTTGCGACCCAAACACACACTTCTGCTGCCCGGATGGAACGACGAAATGCTGCCGCCCCGGCACGCCCAATTCCAATCCAGTGGACGTCTGTTGCAAGCCAGAAGAGGTATGCCTCAAGCCTGGCCTCTGCTGCCCTGCCGCTAAGGTCTGCAAGGATCAAACTTGCTGCACCGCGACGCAGACGTGCACGACGCTCGACGGCTGTTGCGGTCCGGGCTTGGCGGTTTGCGGAGGCGTGTCCGGCCGCGACCACTGCTGTCAAGCGGGGCAATGCTGCAGTGGCGATGGCAAATGTACTGACTTGGGCACAGATCTGAATTGTAAGTTCTGTGGGAATCAGTGCTCGCCGGGGGGGACGTGCTGCCCGAATGGTTGTGTTTTTCCAGATATAATGAACAATCCCAACAACTGTGGAGCCTGCGGAAGGTCCTGTCCTGCTCACTCACCGATCTGCTCCCAGGGCCATTGTTGCCCGAGATGCTCGGTCTGGCTTGGCGAGAGAGAGGTTGAACGCTTGAAATTAATTCTGGGGCCGTTCGGCATTTTTGTCGGTGGTCCTGGCTGCCATAGTTGTGATGAAATTTTCCAACCACTAACACTCATTCACGGTAAATGCTGTAATGGTACGTGTACACTGCTGAATACTAACGATAATTGCGCGGACTGCGGGGATAAATGCGCGAGAAAGGATCCTAATAAAACCTGCGTAAACGGCAGATGTGTCTGCCTGCCTGGTTTGAGTGAGTGTGGTCACTCGTGTGTTGACACGAAAACTGACGGGACCAATTGCGGGCGTTGCTTTAAGACTTGCGCTTCCGCCGAAATTTGCTGCGATGGGCAGTGCGTGAATTCCCAATCCGACCCCAATCATTGTGGCAGTTGTTTTAATAAGTGCCCCCCCGGATTCTTCTGCGACGACCCAGGAACCTGTAAAACCCTCACTCCCGCTTAGATAGGTCGATAAGAACGGGCGTTCCTAGAGAGCATGCCGTCGTCGCGGCCAGCGCCATCCGGGGCTAGTTCGGCGCGGTGAACTCTATAATTCGAGGAGATGCTGAGTGCATTCGCGCCCGGCACTTCCCGGTTCTACCTGGTTATCGGGGTCGCGTAAATCCCTGACATCTATGGGACACTTGTCTTAGATTTTGGCATCACTTAAGGCGACTGCATTTCTGCCGGGGGCCTCAAAAACAAGTTGCGAAGAGTGTTCACTATGCGCTGCCACGCTATGACGAAGGGTCGCTGGAATTACCCCAGCGGCTTTTCTTTTTGCTAAGCCGTGTTCGCAATTGCAAGGACACCCAAATCTCACCTTTAAGGTCGCCGAGAATCGCTTCGACCTCGATTTACTTCCGATTTGTACATCCGGCCAAACTAAAATGCCAAGAAAATCGCCTAAGGCGGACAAGGTCCTCCACCGAGTCCCGGGGATGGGCCAAACATGTATGCCGCTGCATGTGGACTTTGGCTCAACCAAAACTTTTTGAATGGCACTTCGGCGTGCGGCATCAGCCGCGGGTTCGTGCATATAGCATAGGTCAGGAAACTTCCCCATTGCGATGCCTGAGTCCAATCGAGGCTCGGCTGAGCCACATGACAAGTGCGGCAATACGGTCTGGTAATAGTCTGATACAGCGGGACATTGGAAGACCATCCGCCGGGACTGAATGGCGTGTCGACTGCATCACAGCCGCTAGTGCCCACGCCGCAGGGATAGAGACCGTCAATAAGACTCTGAATTGCGTTCCCGGACGGGTTTGTGTCTTTGACTATCTTGTTCAGTTCCCGCAGATTTGGCTGCTGAGCGGCAAGCGTTTGACCTTCCACTTCGTCGTAAAGGAACGAGAACACGTCGAAAGGCAGGAACAAAGCATTTTCGACGTTATGTGTGCTTGTATTGTAGCTGCCACCGTGGCAAGCGAGACATAGTTGGGGCATATCTTTCGGGCCTTCACTATCGAGCGCAACCTTCTTGAGCAACCCACCAGTTTGGCCAAATACGAAGAAAGAGACCGCATTGACGCCCAGGGATTGTCTATATTCCATTGCCACTGTCGCCAGGGGTGCGGCGTTGTGAATCGCGTCATGTATTGCCACGCTGGGCTCGCCTTGAGGACCACCAAACACACTCGCGCCAAAATTCGTGACGTAGCAAGCCCTGTCTGCTCCGCCGGTCGATTTGCAATGCATGTCTCTGCCGAGCTGAAGATCTCCATTGTTGAAATACACGGCGCGAAACTCTCCGCTCACAGGAGTCAGTGGGTTTTGGCTGAAGCCGTGAGTGTTTTTCCAGTCAGTGAAGGTCCCTCTCGCCGTCGGAGTTCCAGTTGTCGGATTTCCACTCGAATCGAGCGCGCCCACGCTCTTGTAGTATGCAATCGATTCGGCATCGCTTCCTGTTCCGCCGCGGCGGAAGTAAGGAACATCGTGTGGCGGAAGTTCTACGGCGAGCACCACCGGCCGACCAGCTATCGGGCTGGCCGGATCAAATCCGTTGCATTGACTGTAGTCGAATGGCGGCACGCCGTTCTGATCCAGGATTGCATCCGGCACCGCGTTTCCGGAGTTTACGACGAATGTTCTGTTAGGTCCTGCGGCAGTGACTATTTGCAGGGTTACAGCAGTGTTTGGCGGCAGGCGATAAAGCACGCTGGCGCTTCCGCTCGGCACCTGAAAGTCGTTGTGCCTGGGCCCGCCCCCAGCCGTATAGTCTATGTGGAGAGTAAAGGGAAAGGCTGGAGCGAACCTTGCCGGCGTAGAGCTGGCAGTGTCCGGCGCCGTATCTCTCGCGGTTAATCTGATGCACGCTGTATTTGTAAAAACCGTGTCGGCATTAAACTGCGAAAAATGTCTCACGGTCGCTTTGTAGGTATCACCTACTCGAGTGAACACATCCTCTTCGACCCACAGTCCGGTTGACTCGTCATAGGTTAGTAACGGAATGGTGGCTGGAGCCGATGCCCGGAAAGAAGGAGCGATGTTGAAAGTTATCTCCGCAGTAGCACCCGGGGCGAGCTGCACCGGGTTCCCACCGGTGTCAGTTAGTTGCACGTCAACAGCTCCATATGTTTCCATGCGCACCCTTTGTCCGGTCCTTGATCTAGCACTGGAGTCACCAGGAATGGGATCCGACTGCTCAATATCATACGGAAAGGTATCAACGTTCACCGGCGTCGTCATCGGGTTTCCGCTTCTGTCAACCAGACTGTTCGGGTGGATCGTTATAGTGGCGCGGGTATATCTATTCTTCTCATTCCTATAACCGCCGGTTCCCCCTTCGCGTGGGTTATTGATTACGCTTCGCTGGGATTTATCTACGAGGATTCTGGCACCCGTGGCGGAATCCAGGAACACTTTCGAAGTCAGTGCGTAGCCTGTTTTCTTCACGTTGAGCACGTAGCGCTCGGCCTCTGAAACGGAGAAGAAAAAGCTACCTGAGGCGTTCGTGACTGTGCTCACCCCTCCAATACTTACCGTGGCGCCATTAACGGGTGCACTGGTGTCGCGATCAACCACAGTGCCTGAAAATGAAACCCCAGAAACTCCCGCTTGAACGGCTAGCCTTTCGGTAACGAAGCCGCCTTTACCATCCGTCACCTCCACGTAAATCGCATTGGTGGCGGACACATTCGGAAGGGTCCACTCGACCGTGTCCGAATCTGCGTCAGTGAATCCCGGGGTTGAAGCCGCCCATTTATAATGAAGTGTATCGCCATCCGGATCCTGTGCCTTAACGGCCACTTTTAGTGTTTCTCCCGGATTTGCCCTACGCACTCCAGTCCCCGATCTGGTGGCAACGATAGAAGAGATTGTGGGGGTCGAGTTGTCGAGAACAAGATCGTACGTCGAAGCTCCAAGCAAATCAGCCGCAGTTGGCGTTATGTTCAATTGGCCTCGGCCCAACGCGCACTCACCTTTGAGCTGATACCTCCCTGGGCTGGGAATCTTGGGTATTACGAACTGTCCATAACTGTTTGCCGTGATCGGTCCGGAAACCATCGTGCCAGCGTTGTCGTGTGCTGATACTTGACTGCTTACCAAAGTTCCGACGGCTGGGTTTTCTTGAAAGCAAATGCTGCCATTCTTTAGTAAAGCGCGACCGATAATCGCGCCTGGTGATTTCGGCGTCAGTCGCAGTTGATGATTCATGACTACGGCAAAGGAGGAGATGGATATTGGTGTCGGATCACAGAAGTCATTAAATCCGTCAGCTTCTGCGCAGATCTGATACCGGCCAGAAGGTTGGTTGGGAATGCTGAAATAACCATGAACGTCTGTGATCACCTTGCTGGTTGCAACTGTGCTTCCGGATGGCAAGCTCTTAAGGTAGACGCTCGCATTAGGAAGTAAGATGTCGCCGCCCGCCTTGTTTTCCTGGCCGCGTGATTCGACGGCGGCCACCACAAAGCCGTGCACTTGACCTCCGTTCGACGCCGGTGGTTTTCGCCGGCACGATTGCATCATTAGCCCAATTGCGATAGTGCTGAGGACAACGATAAGGGGGTATAGCGTAAAGTGACCATTCGTGAGGGATCGGGTTGACATAAACTGCTCCTTTCGGCATTCATCGAGACACGCCTGGTGGTGGGTTGAGGTCCGGAACCGGCAGGGTATGCCGGTCAATTTCCCTAATGCCAGGAGAAAATATTCATTTACGCGCCTCCCTCAGGAAGCACTTGTCTGAACGAAGATATCTGAAAAGTCCAATTATCTAAGGAGGATCTGGCGAGTCCACAAAAGCAGCAACCCGTGAGATTCATCCGACTATGAGAATGCCGCAGACACTATTCCTATCCTTTAGAAAAGTCAACGTTTTTTGCCGTATTGTAAACCCAAAGTTGAATGTCACCCAGTCTCGATAATCCCGCTTGGGTCGTGGGATTAAAGCGCTCCTCACAACTGCTGGAAGAAACTGCGCATTTCGGTCGTTGGCGTCAAAAAGGAGTTGCGAAGATTGTCCACTATGGGCTACCACCCCTTTTAATACCCGCGAGCTGTTTCGTTCGATGCCAAACGATGTCTGAACCTATATAGAAATGTCCAGCTCCTCTTGGTCTCATGATAATCCTTACCCGCAAGGCTCGGCGGCGCCCATCCTGAAAGACTTTACTCAGGCATTCGTACCTTGAATCGCTTCGTTCTTCGTAACCAGACGGTTAAGAGTATCAGGCACGAGGCGTTCGGCGAACCCGGCAATGAACGACCAGATCATCAGCAGGGCGAACGAGACACCATCTTGCGGACCAGTTTGTTTTAGAAAGTCTTTGAGTTGCAGAACTCCGGTTCGTTGCGTGTCGGAGGGAGTTGGAGTTGGCGTTGGTGTTGGTGTTGCAGCTGGACTCACAATGGCACCTGGCTCGGGAGTCCCGGATGGTGACGCGGCAGGTACGGATGCCGCTGCTGTCGTATCTTTAACGTCTACCAGAATTTCTGAACCGGCGGCAGTTTCGATTTTAGGGAAAATAGTTCCCTGCATAATTCCCGAGGCAAACATAATGAACAGCAGCAAGGCGAAGATTGCGCCATAGATAGGGGAAAGAGACAGGCCGCGCCATCCATTATTGAGCGCTGCAAGGTTGAAAAGCGCATCGCCTTCCGTGGGCGCGCTTTGAATGCGCTGCAGCATGCTGACACATCCGCCTACGGTCCCAAAGAACACAACTGAACCTACTGTAAGGCCAAGTGCGGCGGTAATACCGCCATACCATTGCTTCAGCAATAGACCTCCGCCAAAGCTGAGCAGTAGCAAAACTGCAAATACTCCCAAAATCAACAGAGTCACTATTAGAGCTTTGGTTGTTAGCTGATCGCGCATGCATTCGCGCATAGGCAACATCGCATAGTACAAATAGAACTTGTTCAATAGATACCGAATGTCCGCTCTCAAGACACGCTGTACGATCTCGGCGGATTGCGACATTTGAGTTGATTCAGGTGCTGCAGCTACTGCTGGGGGAATTGGAGGCGAGGCAATGAAATCTGGCGGTGAGCTGATAACATTTGAGGGAGAACTAATGACTCCGCCAGCCTTACCCGATCCTTGGGTTTCTCTATTTGGCCCAATCAGGATAGCGGTTAAATCAGGCGGTTTCGAAGCGACATATTCGTCATACTCTTTTTGTCCGGCAATACTGCGATACTTGGTTCGCGCGTCGAAAGCTTTTCGAATCAGATTCTCAAGTGGTCTCTCATCAACGAGTGCCAAATCAAAAGTGTAGATATCGGCCCACGTTATTTGACTGTTCAGCCGCTTCTCGTGAAGTGAGTCCAGCAGCGTTCTCATATCATTGCTGATTTTCGGCCTCAGCGTTAAGTACTCGCTGTGCAAATGATCGAAGAATAGGAGCGCGTAACCAGGAACAACGTTCTTCATACAGTCTCTTGAGTCGAGTACGGCCGTCGAGCCGGCCGCGGTCTGCGGATCTGTAGACGGTAGTTTTTGCATGGGTTTGGCCTCTAAGGGATTTCTCGAAGCTGCAGCAAGTCGAAAGGATGTTCTTCATTGGCTTGCAGACTTCTAATCTAAATGGCAAAACCTTTAGATTTATTTCTGAAGGAGTCTAGAACAAGTGACTAACGTATCGGATCTGCATGGTCTTACCTGAAAAAGAAAGTTGCGAAGAGTGTCCACTATGGGCTACCAGGTATGACGAAGGTCGCTAGAATCAACTCCGCGGCCTTTTCTTTTCGCCAGACCCTGTTCGTAATAAATCTCAGCAGGAAGGAAAACTCGATCAGCTTTGAGTGAAGGTATGACTTCGCGACAACTATCAGGGATAGCAATTTTCGTATCGTTTACGAAACGTTCCTCAAGCTCATGAATCTCTCATACTCAATAATGGAATTACCAGACACAATCATGTTGAAACAGACGATGATTTGCACGCACGTCTTGAACCGAGGCATGAAGGTATGGATGAAGCGCAACGATGCTTAGAACAATTATTGGTTTCAGAAAGCGGCCAGCGCATGTGGATCATGATAGCCGGCCCTTATCGCTCGGGTTCATCGGACCCGGCAGTATGGTCCAATAACCTTCGGAAACTCAATTCATCGGCCGTCGCAATCTTCCAGAAGGGCCACGTACCAATTATCGGTGTGAACATGGCATTGCCGATCATCGATTCGGCGGGGCAAGAATTCTATGAGACGATCATGCTGCCGTTGTCGTTGTGCTTGACGGAACGGTGCGACGCGATTCTGAGAATTGAAGGCAAATCGATCGGAGCAGACGCAGAGGTGGATAGGTTTCGGGCACGCGGCCTGAGGGTCTTTAAGTCCCTGGATGAGATTCCCAACCTTCGTTGATGCCGGGCGTTCGACTGACTGTAACCGTCCAGCGATTACACCAGATATCAACAAATGAGGAAACCGCGTCATCTATATGTGACGCGTCGAGAAATGGTTGGACCGGAGCGGCGCGGTTTCTCGACTTGATTGTTCGGCAGGTTGACTCCGCTTGCCGTGCTAAAGCGCTGCTCGCAACTGTTGCAATAAGCTGAGCATTTCTGCCGGTAGCGTCACGAAAAGTTGCGAAGATTGTCCACTGTGGGCTACCACGGTATGACGAAGGTCGCTAGAATTAACTTCAGCGGCCTTTCTTTTTTTGCCAAGCGGTGTTCATAATTGCGCGGACACAAACCTCAGTAGGAACCACGGTTCCGTACCTGCTATCGAAATACCGATCAAGCTCGATGGTGTTGCTGA
>AR_comb_assmDRAFT_10240740_pt1 | contig 10895 bp, 6 predicted proteins | sample ArasoioldDNA_FD_10543 | JGI IMG/M metagenome (IMG submission 10543) | reverse complement strand
GCAAAAATGAGGAATTGGAATGAGGCTATTAATTGGTACGAGAAAGCACTTCCCGATAATCCAGAGCTTTTCTATCCAGGAGATATATACCTCCAGATGGCTTCAATACAAATGGAAATGACGAAATATCACGATGCGTTAAGAACTTATCAAGAGGCTGTAAAAGTTTTCCCGGGACGATTCAAACTAAAACAGGAAATGGAAACGAAGGGAATCCCAGGAATGTGGTACCAGCAATTGGGAGAAGCTTACTACAAAATTGGCACCCTCACAACAGACAGCGAAAGAACACTAGCTTTTCGTCAGGCTATAATCTATCTGAACAAAAGTCTGCCGTTCTTACAACAGGGAGCAGGCGGCAGGGCTGCGCTCATCAATGCATATGATCTTTTGAAACAAGCTTGTGAGGCCGTCAATGATTATCAAAATGCGCTGACCTATACTAAACTTCATTCCGCGATGAGGGATTCTGTCTACAGCAAAGACAACTATTTAAAAATAGCTGACCTGAAAGTTCAGTATGAGACTGCAAAAGCGACGACAGCAATGAAGGCTGAGCAGGAAAGAGAAAAATTAAAACAGGATGCCTTGCGTGTTACTATGCTTGCTGACCAAAAAGTGCAACATGAAAAAGAACTAAATGAGGAAAAATTAAAAGAACAGAGATCGGTCACGGAACAAAAAATGAATTATGAAAGATCTATTGCAGCTGAAAAATTAAGACAGGATAGGATTAACGCTGAAAGGGAAAGAACAAATAACGTGCTATTAATGGGAATGATACTTGTAATTGTCACTTCTGTCTTTATTGTTCTTTTTTTAAGACAAAGGCAATTAAAGAAAAGAGCAATAGAGGAAGCAGAAAATGTTCATAAGATGGCCGAATTGGAATTACAGAGTCTGCGTTCACAACTGAACCCTCATTTTATGTTCAATTCGCTAAACTCATTGCAAAGACTAATATTGATGGAAGACAGTGATAAATCTCAATCGTATCTGGCGAGATTTTCTAAAATGCTTCGAATCCTGTTGGAAAATGCCGACAAGCCCTTTATATCTCTTCAAAGGGAAATAGATTTTCTACAACTTTATTTAGGGCTCGAAAAATTAAGAATTCCTGACCTGCAATACGCCATTTCAACTGACCCTGCACTGAACACGGAACAAATTCTGATGCCTAATATGATTCTTCAACCATATGTAGAAAATGCAATTTGGCATGGCCTATCGCATAAAGAAGATAACAAGCAATTGCAGATTCGCATTTATAGGGAAAATGGCAATGTGAATTGCGAAATAGAGGACAACGGCGTGGGTAGAAACAAAGCAGAGGAGCTAAAAAGTCTTTTCAGGAAAGAACACAAGTCAAAGGGCATGGAATTACTCACCAAAAGGTTCCGGTTACTAAATGAACAATTTGGCTCAGAGATTAACTCTCAAATTACCGACCTGAGGAAAAATGACCAGGATGCAGGTGTGCTTGTAACGGTACGGATTCCTATGGTGCTGGCGCAACAACCTCAACATTAATTTATGATCAGCACAATTATAGTTGATGATGAACCCTCGGCAATTGACGTGCTAACCATGCTGCTCAAGAAGAAATACAGCCAGGATGTGCGGGTGGTTGCCACCAGCAACTCTCCGAAGCTTGGAAGGGCCTTGATAGAAAAGCACCAACCTGACCTCGTTTTTCTCGATATAGAAATGCCGGGTATGACCGGTATTGACCTGGTGAAATCTTTCAGCGATCCGTCATTCAGAGTTGTATTCATAACTGCATTTGATGCTTACGCTGTGGAGGCCTTTCGCCTCAGCGCTATGGATTATCTCTTAAAGCCCGTCGAAGCAGATGACATCGTAAGGGTGATTGAAAAAATAAAAAACGACATACGGAAAAATGAAAACTCGACGAGTACACAATTGCAACACTTAGAAAAATTGTTACTGAAAAACGCGCTTGCTACTGAGTCAAAGATTGCTATCGGAATGGCTGATAAGATCATATTCGTGAACATCAATGATATTTTGTATTGCAAAGCCGAAGGGCCATACACACATATTTACACTGCCGATGGCAAAAAAATTGTCGCTTCAAAACCGCTCGGAGAGTTTGAACAACAGTTGACGACTCGTCAATTTTTTCGGATTCATCACTCCACGCTGATCAATCTCAACCATGTAAAAGAATTCCAGCGGTTTGACGGTGGGTATGTAATAATGGGCAACGATACGAAACTGGAAGTGTCTCATCGCAAGCGAAACGATTTTTTAGATGCGATCAACGATTTTGTTGTGTAGCATTTCGATGAGGTGCACGTTCGTTTCAAACTTTCCACAAAGGAGATCGGTTGCAATATATTCCGACGTTCGCCGCAGGGACTTCGGTGAATTACACGTGTCAAAAAGTGTTTGGTAAGTCAGACACGTTATCTACTACGGTATACATGACCTCCGCTGGAAAAATGTTGGCGATAGACAGTTATCACTCTTATTGACAACAAACGTATGCGGGCAGTGGGCCGCCGCCTGACGAAAACAACTACTGGATGGAAACTCCAGCAGCGGTAAGATTCAATTTAAATGTCGATTGGCAATTCCATCACAATTTTGACCGTGCAAGCGCAGAATTTCACGAATAACACAACACCAGACTTTAATCAATCCGCACCGGTGGCTGGTGCATCTTGGATGTTTGGACTAAGATTGAGTTTTGAAAAGTGGCAATCGATTTCACGCTGAGCAGTCACCCCCTGTGAAAAACAAGGTTGTTGCCCATAGCACAAATTGTTACACCTTCGGCTCCCACCCTTTCTCGTACGTCCTTCTCCACAAGGCCATCCCCTCTCCATTATTTTTTATATGACCGTTCGATGAATCGCAGTGCAGTGTCGCGCCGGTTCGCTGTGAAATGTTTGCAAGATGGCAAAGTAACACACTCTTGTGGCCTTCACTGACAGGAGAATTCAACTTTGCTTCACCTTTGACTGTCTTGATAAAATTGTCGAAGTGAAAGAGATCCAGGTTCCCGTTTGCACTTACGGGATTGTTGGGATCGGGCTTTACATCTGATGTTAGCTCCCTCACCAACTTGTTGTCAAGGTCAAACAGCTTAAAATCATCACTGCCGCCATTAACAAGTGTTCCCTTATCTCCATAAATAATAAATCCTCTTCCCGCACCATCGACGGGATTGTTATTGCAACTCCTGCCCTCCCATGCAATTGTTGCTTTGTTTCCGAATTCAAAGCTAGCCGTCTGTGTATCGGGGGTTTGCCAATCATCTTTAAATGCATATCGGCCGCCCGCTGAAGTAACCTTTGTGGGATAATCAACATTCAAGAACCAGCGACAGCAATCAATTTCGTGTGTTCCATTGTTGCAAGCCTCACCCGTGCCCCAATGCCAGAACCAATGCCAATTGTAATGAACCAAATTGTCCTGGTAGCTTTTTCGTGGAGCAGGGCCTTGCCACAATTCAAAATCCAATGTCGCGGGAACAGGAATTTTTTTGCCGATACCAATCGACTTGCGATTATTGCAGTACCAGGCCTTTCCAAAATAGGCGTTCCCTAATAAGCCATCGTGCACTTCTTTGATCATAGTCAAGTGATTTGGCATTGACCGTCGCTGATTTCCCATTTGAATTTGCTTCCCATATTTTTTCATTGCCTCGACCAACAGTTCTCCTTCATAAGGATTTTGGCCACAAGGCTTTTCAACATATACGTGTTTACCATGCTGAACGCCCAGTATAGCGGCGGGAGTATGCCAATGGTCGGGAGCGGCAATCACCAATGCATCAAAATCTTTTTGCGTTAACAGTTTACGAATATCCTTGACAACAGTCGGCTTTTTTGGTGCATCTTTCAGAGCATCCAATCCTTTTTGAATTGCTGCATCTTCAACGTCGCAGACGTAGGCGACTTCCGTGTCGGCTAGTGTTGCGAATGATTTAGCGAGGTAGTTTCCCCGGCTGTTCACTCCCATTACAGCAAGTATGACTTTATTACTAGGTGCCTTTTTTCCAAAGACGGGAAAATTCAAAACGGTAATACCAGCAGTTGCAATGGTGGTGTCTTTGATAAATTTTCTTCGATGCATTTTGCTATTTTTTTACTGAAATTCTATGAGTCCCTATGTGCCTATGTTTCTATGTGGTAAGGTCATTTTTCACCACTTAGGCACATAGACACAAAGAAACACATAGGATAAATTATTTGACTTGACGGATCTCTCTTCAAGAATATTGAAATGAGAAATCCAAAGCCGATTACTCATTTGAAGCCTTTCGAATTTCGAATTCGCCTGCCCGACTGTGTCGCTCGGGCGGGGATTTTGGATTTATTTCAGCTCCCGAATCTTAATGCTTCTAAAACTCACTTCGTTACCATGATCTTGCAACAGAATATGACCCTTGGCTGCTTCACCAAAATGATCCCAAATCTTGTACTTGCTGATCGCAACGAGATCACGATAGGCCTTCGAGCCGCGTTCATACTCTAATACTTTCACTCCATTTAAATAATGCTCTACGTGATTATTTGGATAAACAATAATCCGCCCAGTGTTCCATTGACCAATCGGGTGCACAAATCTGTCTTGTTTTTGAGCCGGAATTAAATCATACAACGAAGCAAGTGTCCGATCACCATCTCGCCCGAGCTTTGCATCCGGATGAACCTTATCATCGAGTATCTGGTATTCTAATCCGATTGCCGAGCCTTGGTTGTGCTCGGTCAACGTTACGAAATACTTTACGCCGCTATTGGCGCCGGTTGAAAGATTAAAATCGAAAGAAAGATCAAATGCCTGGTATTCGTCAATGGTCACGATGTCTCCTCCGACGCCGCCCTCCTTCCCTTCCGAAGAGAGCACTGTCAATGCTCCATCTTTTATTACCCAGCCATGCTCCGGGAAATTGTTTTTGTACGCACCCCTCCAGCCTTTTGAATTTGCTCCGTTGAATAAAAGTTTCCAACCCTGGCTCTTTTCGTAGTCATTTAAAGTATTGGGGACATTGTTCATTACATAAACAGATTTTTGAAAATCGGCCGAAGGTTTGGTAATTGACATTAACCTGATATTTTTGAAATAGACTTTCTTACCCGCGTCTTCGGCTTTGCTTACTGCATGCACTTGCAGGCCGATAAACCCCTTTTTATCAAAAGTATCAACCAACATCGCCGCCGGCTCGCCGTTGATCCACGTTCGAATGGTATGAGCAAAGCATTCCACTCTAATTTTATTGTACTCACCCAGCTTAAAAGCATTTTGTGCATCATGATTGAGGCTTAATGGATACAGCCAGTCCCTTCGTCCTTCATCATAAATTCCAGCGGTCCACCTGCGGGATGATGGATCCAATTCATATTGGTATCCGTACACTTTGCCTTGTCCATTGTTTGCAGAGGGATCGAAATGACTTCTGATCTGAACACCCGAATTAGAAGTGGTGTCGTCAAGTTTTGCATCTAGCTCCAGGACAAAATTGTCAAACTCCTTTTCGGTTACAAGGAAACTGTTGGGTGATGGCATCACGGTAGTGCCCACGATGGCGCCATTTTCAACGTGATATTCCGCATTGCCTGCACCCTTCTTCCATCCGTTAAGAGTTTTACCATCGAACAGGCTTGTCCATTTATAGGCTGTTTGCGAATGTGAGTATGAATAAAAAACGACCAGCGTGGCAAGCAGAAAACTCTTTTTCATCTGGCAGACTTTACTTATGAAAGTTAGGAATTTTTGAATTCTTCCTTCTTGCCTATTTGAGCTGCAACAGAAAATTTCTAAGGTAACCGTAGTCAACGTCCATTTTCGTCGACACTTTAGATTTGTCGATTACATTCTCCACAGCAGCTGGCAACGGAATTTTGGCTTCGATCAATGGTTCTACTACGTCGTAAAACTTGACCGGATGTGCTGTTTCTACAAAAATCCCTTTTAGTTCACGATTCTTTTTGAGAAATCTTTCCAGGCATAAATAACCAACTGCTCCATGAGGATCTAAAATGTAATGATATTGCTTGTAAATTTTCTTGATTGTTGCTCGCGTTTCGTCGTCGGTGATGCTATAGGCAGATAAGATTCTCCTCAACTCGGAAATGTCTTCTTCAAATATTTCCAATATCCGGATAAAGTTGTTTGGATCACCTACGTCCATCGCATTGGAGATCGTTGCAATGGTCTTCTTCGGTTGATAGTCCCCGGATTTCAAGAATTCAGGGACCACGTCATTTACGTTGCAAGCGGCAATAAAATGCTGCACGGGCAAGCCTGATGCGTGGGCAAGTATAGCTGCGCAAATGTTTCCAAAATTTCCGCTCGGCACCGAAATTACCGGCGGATGTTTCTTGTCCAGCCATTGTTTATAGGCCAAAAAATAATAGAGCTGTTGAGGAAGCCAGCGTGCAATGTTGATGGAGTTTGCCGATGTCAAAAATAATTTCTTATTGAGCTCAGGCTCGCCAAAGGCTTGCTTCACTAACTGCTGGCAATTATCAAAGTTTCCGTTAACTTCTAAGGCATGAATATTTTTCCCGAGAGTGGTCAATTGTTTCTCCTGCACACTGCTCACCTTTCCCGAGGGATAGAGAATAACAACTTCAACTCCATTAACGCCGTAAAACCCATTGGCCACGGCACCGCCGGTGTCTCCGGAGGTAGCTACTAACACTACCAGTTTTTGATTTCTTTCCCTTGAAAAGTATCCAAGACAGCGACTCATAAACCTGGCTCCTACGTCCTTAAACGCGAGAGTAGGTCCATGAAACATTTCAAGCGAATAGACCTTCTCATTGAGCTTGACAAGCGGAATCGGGAAGTTGATTGTTTCTGAAATGATTTTCTTTAGAACGTTATCAGGAACGGATTCCCCGACGTAGGGCTGGATAACCTGGTACGCAATTTCGTCGTCGTCCATTTTTTCAATACCATGAAAAAACGATGAATCAAAAACCGGAATATGCTCAGGAAAATATAAACCTTTATCTGGCGCCTGCCCATGTATTGCTGCTTCTTTGAAGTCAACCGGTGGTGACTGCCTGTTCAAACTGTAATAGTGCATTGACAAATTTATTTTTCATCTACGATCTTTACACCTGTTTGGTTGATGGATGTGACATATGTTTTGAACTCTACGCCTATTTTTTGAAAGACATTTTTCATAATTGTCTCTACTTTCATGGCAGTTTGTTTCTCTTTACTCAACATGAATATCGAGGGGCCACTGCCAGAAATACCCCCCCCGAGAGCGCCTGCTTCTTTTGAATTCATTTTTACTTCATCAAACCCAGGGATCAGGATGCTGCGAACCGGTTCAATGATTACATCTTCAAGGGAACGGCCAATCAATTCATAATCGTTCTTGAGAAACCCCGTTACAAGTCCGGCGATATTTCCCCATTGCATGATTGCATTTTTAAGTTGAACTTCCTTACGAAGGATCTGTCTGGCGTCAGAAGTTTTTACTTCGATCTGAGGATGCACAACGGTAACATAAAGTGGCGGCGCTGATAGCGGAATGATGTCAAGTGGTAGGATCGCACGGATCAAAGTAATTCCTCCGAAAATACATGGCGCAAGATTGTCTGCGTGTTTTACACCGCTGGCTACCTTCTCACCATTCATTGCAAAACGGACAAGATCTTCTTTTGAAAAAATATTTCCCAATAAATAATTGGCCGCCACGACAGCACCCGCAGAACTTGCGGCGCTCGAGCCAAGGCCACTGCCGGGTTTTATACATTTGTTGATTACGAGGTCGAAGCCAATTTTTTTCTGAGCAGCGTCCTGCAGAGCAATCAATGCCGCGCCGGCTACGTTTTTTTCCGGTTCCACGGGGAGATCATAATCATCGGCGTGTTGTATTTTGATAACCGGCTCGTCTAACAGGCGCATCTCCATCACATCTTGCGGATCATTTAAGGCCATCCCAAGTATGTCAAACCCACAAACGAGATTTGCCACCGTGGCCGGAGCGGAAACTTTTATGCTGCTGCGGCTCTGGCCCCCAACCCCTAAAGGGAGGCTTTCGTGCTTCAAGCTCGTTTCAGAAATATTTTTGACCTCAGACATTTTCAGTTATGAAAAATTCCTACAAACAAAGGACTATGCTCAGATCCCCCTTTAGGGGATAGGGGCTTAGATGAAACCGCTAAACTCTCGCCGCTCTCATTATGTCAGCAAACACACCCGAAGCGGTTACCTCAGCCCCGGCACCAGCTCCTTTTACGACTAGAGGCTGCTCTTTATATCGGTCCGTATAAAACAATACCACGTTGTCCTTACCATACAAGTGATAAAGATCTTGTTCAGGTGATATGTGCTGCAGTCCCACGGAAGCTTTTCCACCGTTTTCTGATACCCTGTAAGAGGCGACAAACTTGAGTTTACAATTTTCCTTCTCCGCACGCTGATAGATCTTTTTGAAATGATCTTCATGCTTTCTCATTTCTGCGTAAAAGTTTTCTACGCTTCCTTCCATACATGAAGGCGGCATAAATGAGTTGTTTGCAATATCATCCATTTCTATTTTTTCACCGATTTCCCTCGCCAGGATCATAATTTTCCTCATTACATCTTTTCCGCTGAGGTCAAGTCTAGGGTCCGGTTCAGTGTACCCCTCATCCTGGGCTTGTTTCACGACATCTGCAAACAATCTCTTACCATCATAATTATTAAAAACAAAATTCAATGTTCCGCTCAAAACGGCCTCGATACTTTGCACTTTATCGCCGCTGCGTAAAAGATCAGTCAATGTTCCGATAACAGGTAATCCTGCTCCCACATTCGTTTCAAACAAAAAACCCGCGCTGAATTCATTTGACAGCTCCTTCAATTTCCGATAGTGGGCATATGAAGACGAACAGGCGATCTTATTGCAGGCCACCACGGCTACTGCTTTTTGTAGAAGACTCTCGTACACCTCGGCAACTTTATCACTGGCGGTCACATCAACGAATACTGAATTGCGCAGATTTTTTTCGACAATGGAATCTGCGAATTGATTAATGCCGGAAGATTCGCCCTTATTCAGCACTTCTTCCCAAGCCGAGAGATCGATGCCATCGGTTTTTATCACCGTCCTCTTGCTATTGGCAATTCCAACCACCCGCACCTGCAGGCGCAAATGATCTCGTAAAAATTTTGTTTGTTGATGCAGCTGTCTTAACAATTTACTGCCCACATTGCCCGCTCCCGCAATGAAAATATTGATCTGCTTATAACTTGTTTCAAAAAATTCTTCATGCAAAACGTTAATTGCTTTCCGGACATCACCCGTGCTAATCACCGCGGAAATATTTCTTTCAGACGAACCTTGCGCGATGGCCCGAACATTCACGCCATTTTTTCCCAAGGCACCAAACATTTTTCCACTAATGCCCGGGTGGCTTTTCATATGATCACCGACCAGCGCCACAATGGAAAGATCTTTTTCAACGGTAAGCGGCTCAACCTTCAGCATCGCTATCTCGCCTGCAAAGGCAACATCGATCACTTTTTTCGCCTTGTCTGCATTCACTGCATCCACGCCTACACATATAGAGTGTTCCGAGGATCCCTGTGTGATGAGAATGACGTTGATGGACGCGCCGGACAAAGCCTCGAATAATCGTTTGGAGAATCCGGGCACGCCTACCATGCCGCTTCCTTCCAGGCTAAGCAGTGCAATGTTGTTGATGCTGGAAATTCCGCGAATGATACCGCCGTCGCTTTCCGCGTTGTTCTTGATAACTGTGCCGTGTTCGTCCTTTGCAAACGTGTTCTTAATCCAAACTGGGATGTTCTTGCTCAGCACCGGTTGTATGGTTGGTGGGTAGATCACCTTCGCGCCAAAATGCGAAAGCTCCATAGCTTCCTGGTATGAAATAGAAGAAATGATCCTAGCATTGGCGACCCACCGGGGATCGGCAGTCATCATTCCGCTGACATCGGTCCAAATTTCCAACGAGGACGCGCCTATTGCTGAAGCGAAAATAGCAGCAGTGTAATCGGATCCACCGCGGCCCAGGGTGGTGGTGATACTTCGCGCATCCGAAGCAATAAAGCCCGGGACGATAAAAAGTTTTTCTGGGGATTGTTCAATCAGCTGGTGAATATTTTCATTTGTCGCCGGGAAATTGACTACCGCATTGCCAAAATCAGAATTGGTTTTGATCAGCTGTTGGCAATCGATCCATTTGGCGGAGATTCCCTTGGCCGCAAAAGCCGCGCTGACAATATGGGAAGAAAACAATTCTCCATAACTTAATAATTTGTCTATCGTTCGGAGAGAAAGTTCATTCAATAGGAACACACCGTTGCAAAGGTCCTCGATCTCATTGCACATTTTCTTTACAAGGCTGAGCAAAGCACTCTGGTGCTGTACAGGAATTAAGTCCTTAACGGTCGAGATATGACGCTGTTCAATTTCCTGTAGTTTTTGTTTGTAGCTTTCATTTCCGGCTGCCGCCAATTTTCCGCATTCCAACAATGCATCGGTTGTTCCGCCTAAAGCTGAAATGATCACGATAAGACCTTCATCGTCTAACTTTTCTTTTATGATACCTATTACCTTCTCAATGTTTTCGGCAGTCGCTACCGACGTTCCCCCGAATTTTAATACTTTCATATAGACTCCTCATCTCCGAAGCGGAGAATTGAATGTAGAAAAAATTATGTTACAAATATTTTGCTTCCTAAATTTTTGAAGAAGAAATAAAAAGTTTCCTTTTTTATTCATTCTCCGGATGGAAAAGCCTGTTGTGATATGATTCTATATTCCCGCAGATCGCGGGGTTGTCGTTGTAGATGTAACAGTGATGGTCGATAATGCGATATGTGCTGAACTTTGTTTCATGAATCGATGACCCAAGATAAATCTCAAATGCCGAAAAACAAACAATTTCAAAAGA
>AR_comb_assmDRAFT_10048092_pt1 | contig 10895 bp, 9 predicted proteins | sample ArasoioldDNA_FD_10543 | JGI IMG/M metagenome (IMG submission 10543) | reverse complement strand
TGCAGCACCTTGAATCCGCAGAAGAGCCGGCCGACCACAGCGACCGGCCCCCCGCGAACCGACGGCGCCAGCCGTGAGCACAGCCTGACGAACGCGCCGGGGACGCGCGCGATGACGGCGTAGCTCGCGCGCTCGACCGCTAGCAGCGCGGCCGCCACCGCGAGCGCCGCGACGCTCACGCGCCTCCCCGGCTCTGCGCGCCCGGCTCAGGCGGGCCGAAGGAAGCGCGGCGAGTAGGCGATGACGTCGGTCACCGGATCCGTTGCCAGCTTCACGAACCAGACGAGCGCCAGGCGCGGCCCGTGCTTCCACAGCAGATACGCCACGCGCCCGGCCACGACCACAGCGGTGAACACGAACCACTCGTACGCGACCGTCGGAACCAGGAGGCGCAGCGCGTCCAGCGTGTAGGCCCCCGACCAGACGACGTTGGCGATCGGCATCGCGAGGTACGTGCCGAGGATGAGCGTCTTGTTCCGGGTGTTATAGCCGAGCAAGGTCGCTTCCTTGTCGTGGCATGGCGGCTCGAGGACCGCGTGGCCGATTTGGCGCAGGAAGAGCGCCGCGAGACCCGCCCACATCGCGGCCGTCAGGTCCCAGAAGGCATAGACGTAGCAGCCCAGGAACACGCTCGAGCTCACGACGTGGAAGAGCTGGTTGACGGTGTCGCTGTGCGAGGCCACGTGGTCGTCCTTCTTGCGCCGCATCACCTCAGCGTAGAACGACTGCACGGCGCGAGGGACCGGGATCAGGCTCGAGAGCACCTCACGGATCAGTCGCAGTCGCATGGTTTTCTCCCGGCGCGGATGATCCGCGCCCAGCCACCAGCCATCGGCTCGCATCGTGGAGGCGGCGGCGATGAGCTTCGTTTGGAGCGCCGCATAGTCTTTCTCGGTGAAGTCCATCGCGCCCAGGCATCGGCCCGTGCCGACCCAGCTCAAGGTCACGCCTTCGGCCCGCAGGTAGTACTGCAGGAGCCAGTTGTAGCGCCCGGGATCGGTGAAGAGCACGGTCCAGACGGTGGCAAGATGCACGACGCGCAGCGGCAGCGCCGCCTCCGCCAGTGCCTGATTCGTCGCCTGCGCCCACTGCGCGCACCGGTCGTTCATCTCGTCGTAGAGCCCGAGTGTCGCCGGGTCGGACAGCCATTGCAGGAATTCGTTCATGGCGCCCATCACCGCGGGGTGCGCCGAGAACGTCCCGACCACGTAGGCGACGCGCATCGGGTGTGCCGGATCGAAGCGGCGCATGAGCGCCCGCGAGCTGCACACGACGCCGATCGGCATCCCGCCGGCCACGGTCTTGCCGTAGACGACCATGTCGGCGCGCACGCCGAAGAACTCCTGCGCGCCGCCCGGGGCCAGACGGAAGCCCGTGTAGACCTCGTCGAAGATCAGTGGCACGCTCGCCTCGTCGCACACAGCACGAAGGCGCCGCAGCCAATCGCGATACGCGAGCGACGCGTCACTGGTCTTGCGGGCGCTGCTCGTGAGCAGCACCGCATCGTTCGGGGGCGGCGCATTGGGATGGAACGACTGGATCGGGTTGACGAGCACCCCGGCGATCTCGCGGCGGCGCCGCCGGATCACGTCGAGCGACGCCGGGTGCATGTCCTTGAACGTCAGGCAGTCGTCCAGCGCCCGCTCGCTGCCCAGGCCCGGCTGCACGCCGTCCCACCAGCCGTGATACGCGCCGGAGAAGCAGACGATCAGCTTGCGTCGGGTGTTGAAGCGCGCCAGCCTCGCGGCGGCCATGACGGCCTCGGTGCCGCTCATGTGGAAGGACACCTCGTCGAGCCCGGAGATCGCCTTGAGTCGGGCAATGTTGTCGGCGACGACCGGATGCAGAGGCCCCAGCACGAGCCCGAGGTCCTGCGTGCGTTCGAGGCCGCGCGCCATCCATTCCTTGTAGCGCGCCGAGCCGGCCACGTTGACGCCGTACGAGCCGCTGACGTCGAGCGTCCAGTGCCCGTCGAGGTGGCGCAGCCGCGGACCGTCGGACGCGGTCACCACGGACGCGAGATTGAAATGCTCCTGCATGAATCGAGCGAACGGGAACGGCACCCGGTTCGCGTCGGTGAAGCGGAGATCGGAGAAGCTTTCGCGCAGACGCTCGCCCCACGCGGCCGACTCGGGATACTGGGCACGGAAAAACGCGGCCAGCCGTTCGAGGCCCTGCCGCCGCCGCTCGGCGAGCGGTCCCCCGGCGCCGTCAGCTCGGAAAAACTCCACGTCGGAGTAGTGGTGCGTCCTCACCCACCGGGAGAGCGTCCGGAGCAGCACCGGCGTCATCGCCCGCGCGCGCAGGGTCAGCACGAAGCGCGCGAGCTTCCTCGCCACGATGATCGCCGCGGCGGCGATGCACGAGCCCAGGACTATCCAGAGCACGGCGTTCGACACGTTCGTCCTCCTCTCGACCACCGTCAGCCAACATGAGCTGCTCGAAACGCACCACGATGCGCGGCCACGCGACCGCCTCCATCGCGGAGCGCGCGCGGCGGCGCATGGCCATCAGCACGTCGGGCGCCTGCGTGAGCGCCACGGCGGCGTCGACGAAGCCGCGTGCGTCGCCGGGCCGTACCAGCACGGCCGTGACGCCGTGCTCCGCGTGGAGCCGCGCGGCCGCATAGTCGTAGGCGACCACTGCCAGGCCGCTCGCCATCGCTTCGAGCGTGACGTTCCCGAACGTCTCCGTCTCGCTCGGAAACAGGAAGATGTCGGCCGAAGCGTAGTGAGCGGCCAGGTCGTCACCCGTGCGAAAACCACAGAACACCAGGTCGGGATTCTCGCGCGCGAGTGCCGCGCCCAGCGGACCGTCGCCGACCACCACGAAGCGCAAGCCGCCGCCGTACGACTCCTGCATGGCGCGATACGCCGCGACCGCGAGCGCGGCGTTCTTCTCGGCCGCCACCCGCCCGACATGGAGAACGACGAGATCCTGCTCGGCGGCGCCCCACGTCGCGCGCAGAGCAGCCGAGCGGCGAGCCGGATCGAAGCGGGTACTGTCCACCCCGCGCCCGAGCACGGCCAGCCGCTCGAAGCCCGCGGCCGTGAGCTCGGCGCGCAGCCGCGGCGTCGCGACGAGCGTGCCGCGGGTGGCGTTGTGGAATCGCCGAAGGTACGCGGCGATCGGACCCCCGAGCCAGCCCGCGCCGTAGTGGCGCATGTAGCGGTCGAAGTTCGTGTGGAATCCGCTGTACACGGGGATGCCGAGCGAGGCTCCGGCGCGCACCGCGGACCACCCGAGCGGGCCTTCCGTCGCGACGTAAACCGCGTCGGGACGATGCCGCCGCCACTCGGCACGCAGCGCCGAGCCTGCAGGTAGTCCCATACGAAGCCCGCTGTAGCCGGGCAGCGGCACGCTGCTGACGAGCAACGTGCGCGCCTCGGGCGCCGCGCTCGCGCGATCGGCCGCCGGCTGCCTGGGGCGAACCAGCGACACGACGTGCCCGCGCGCGCGCATCCCCGACGCCAGCTGCGCGAGCGTCGCGGCGACGCCGTTGATCTCGGGCGGGTACGTCTCGGTCACGATGCACACGTGGTTTGCCACGCCCGCTATTGTGGCCACCGGCACGCGCGGATCCCTCGTTAAGAGCTGGCTACCGGAGTGTGGCGTCACGATGTCGTCCGACGCTCAGGCGTAACGAGTGGTGTCACGCGCGCGCCGCCCAGACGTATCGAGATCGAGAGCGGACCGTAACGTGGGCGACATCGCGCTGAGTCAGACTCCGGCGCGGTCGTGCACCGCAGCAAGGCGCTTCTCACTCATTCAAGGAGGCGGGCCACCATGCTGACCACCGACCGTCGAAGCTTCCTCAAGTTTCTGAGCAGCGCCGCAGCCGCGGCGGCCTTCATCGATAAGGCACTCGCGATTCCGGCGCACCACCGCACCGGCACGATCCGCGACGTCGAGCACATCGTGTTCCTCATGCAGGAGAACCGGGCGTTCGATCACTATTTCGGCTCGCTGCGCGGTGTGCGCGGATTCGGCGATCCCCGGCCGATGACGATGCCGGACGGCCGGTCCGTGTGGTTCCAGCCCGACGGCACGGGCACGGTCTTGCCGTTCCATCCCACCGCCCCGGACTTCGGGCTGCAGTTCCTCGTCGACACGGCGCACGGATGGTTCGACCAGCACGCGGCCTGGAACGACGGCCGCTACGACCAGTGGATCGCGGCGAAGGAGACGAGCGCGGTCATGGCGTTCTACACCCGGCAGGACATCCCGTTCTTTTACGCGCTCGCCGACGCGTTCACGATCTGCGATGCCTACTATTGCTCGCTGCAGGGTCCAACGGATCCCAACCGCTGCCCCAGAGCTGAGCGCGACACGTCGATAGCGAGCCGCTGACGCCTCCGAGGCCGCACCGCCACCCCAGCCGGTGCGCGCCTCGGAGGTGTAACGCTCAGCGCCGCAAGTCCATTTTCTGGGCTTGGAAGGAGAGACCGGACCCGGCATCTTACCTCCTGAGGGAGGCATGCCATGACCATCGCCGCTCCGCCCAGGACGGGTTGGATCGAAGTCGTTCGCGAGCTGGGGCCCCGGTTCGCCGCCAGGGCATCCGCTCACGACAGGGATGATCGTTTCGTCGACGAGAACTATGCCGAGCTTCGCCGGCAGCGCGTCTTCTCCGCGGGGGTCCCGGCCGAGCTCGGCGGTGGCGGGGCCTCGTATCGAGAATTATGCGAGATGCTGCGCCTGCTGGCGCATTCGTGCAGCTCGACGGCCCTCGCGCTGGCCATGCACACCCACACACTGGCCAACGCGGTCTGGCGCTGGCGCCACGCCGGCGCACCGCTCGAGCCCCTCCTAAGAAGGGTCGCCGGCGAAGAGCTCGTGCTGGTCACGAGCGGCGGATCGGACTTCCTCGCGAGCTCGGGCACGGCCAAGAAAGTCGACGGCGGCTATCGCGTCGCCGCCCGCAAGATCTTCAGCAGCGGGTCGCCGGGCGGCGACGTCCTGATGACGACGGCCGTCTACGACGATCCGAACGAGGGACCGACCGTGCTCCACTTCCCGATCGCGCTCTCGTCACCCGGCGTGAGCGTCGCGGACAACTGGCGCGCGCTCGGCATGCGCGGCACCGGCTCCAACGACGTCCTGCTCGAGGACGTCTTCGTTCCCGACGGGAACGTCGGCGCTCGCCGTCCGGCCGGACGCTGGAGCCCGCTCATGTTCGTGATCTACTCGATCGCGTTCCCATTGGTGTACTGCGTCTACCTCGGCGTGGCCGAAGCCGCGCGCGACATCGCGCTGCGAGAAGCGGGGCGCCGGCGCGACGACCGAAACGTCCAGGCCCTGGTCGGCGAAATGGAGAACGAGCTCGCTACCGCGCGCATGGCAGTCCGGCACATGATCGACGCGGCCGACAGCGATCGCCTCGGCCCCGAGGCCGCGAACGCCGTCATCATCGGCCGTACGCTGGCCGGCCGCGCCGCGATCCGCGCCACCGAGAAAGCCGTCGAAGTGGCGGGCGGCAGCGCATTCTATCGGTCGCTCGGCCTGGAGCGGCTGTTCCGCGACATCCAGGCCGCGCGCTTCCATCCGCTCCAGGAGAAGCCGCAAACCATCTTCACGGGCCGACTCGCCCTCGGCCTGGACCCTGACGGCTGAACGGCCGCCTCATCCATCACGGGAGCTCCCGCCACTTCTGATGCTTCTTGTAGCGCTCGAGCCGATCACTGAAAACACGGATGTGCTCGGCGTTGCTCTTGGGAGCGTCGCGTAAGGCCGATTCCTGGAGAGCGATCGCTTCGTCCCACCGGTCGCTCTCGGCGTAAGCCGCCGCCAGAGTGTCGGCGACTTCAGGAGTGCGCGTGAGGCTGTAGGCATTTTCCGCCCAGCGCACGGCTTCAGCGCCGTTGCGGATGGTGTCTTCAGGAGCCGTCGCGAGCCACCAGGCCAGGCCGTTCATTCCAACCGGATCGCCGGCCTCGGCCGAGCGCCGTAACCATGGGATGGCTTGCGGACGCTCGGTGGGCCACCGGGCCAGAACCGAGCCGTACATTGCTTGCGCTCGCGCGTCCCCCGCCTCGGCGCCGCGGCGCCACTCGTCGAACTGACGAGCCCAACCTCGCAGCTGCCACGTCGTGGACCAGGGCATGTATGCGGCCGCCGTCGCGATACCGAGACCGAGGCAGGCCAGACCAGCGACCGCGAGCCTTCGCCTGGCGCCGTTCGCGAAGACGCCGACGAAATAGCCGAATGCCAGGCCGGCGACGTGCGCGGCGTTCGCGATGGCCAGCACGTTGGCCGCCGTGAGGACGAAGCACACGACCAGCCATCCGAGCAACCAGACGAGGGTCCGCGGAGTGAGAATCGCCTGGTACGCTGCTCGCGCGCGGCGGCGGGCAAGCATGAAGCCGACGAGGGCATAGACGACACCCGAGAAGCCGATGCCCGTCGTCGCCGAGATGAGCAATTCCCATCCGGAGCCCGCGACGGCTGCCGCCAGGACGAAGCCGAGGTAGCGACGTGGTCCTATATCGCGCTCGACCACACGTCCGAAATCCCGAGCACAGAGCATGTTGAACAGGAGATGCCACCAGGCCAGGTGCACGAACGCGGAAGTCTCGAGCCCCCATACGGCGCCGCCCCAGATCGCGAACGGAGGCGGGGCGAGAACCCGAAGGATCGCCTGCTTGGACGACTCCGCCGAGAGGTTGAGGACAAGGAAGATAGCGATACAGACGCCGATCACCGCGGCGGTGACCGGGCAGTCACTGAAGCCCGCCCCGATGCGGCCGAGCGATTGAACGATGGGAAACTCGAGCCGGCTTCCCTGGCGGTCCGCGGTCTTGTTTTCAGAGGCAGCGTCCGTCACGTGTGGTGCCCCCTTTAGTTGGCCCGTTCGGCCGCCTGGCCGCCGCGCAATCTTAACGCCGTCGAGCGCAGCGGGCACGACGTGTTCCGAGCGCTGTTGACGCTCGGCGCGCCACCGCATAGCATCGCCTCGGCCACGGACGGGTCGCACGGCGCGCAGCCGCAACCAGAAGCTCATGGAGTCGAGCAGCACGCGCGGGGAGGACACGCAATGGAAGTCTCGCGGCGCAACTTCATCGTCTCGACGTCGGCAGCGGCCGCCGGGGCCACGCTCGCGGGGCAGGCCGCCGGCGTGGAGGCCAGGACGCCTCTGATGCTCGCGCAGGCTGGCCCGCTCGCGCCGCACGGCTTCGATCCGAAGGACCCGACGCTCAAGTACGATCTCGTGATCGCGAACGGCGACGTCCTCGACCCGAGCCAGAAGCTTCGCGGCAAGCGCGACCTCGGGATCAAGCACGGCCAGATCGCCGCGGTCGAGGCCAATATCCCGGCGGCCCGCGCCGTCCAGCGCATCGACGCTGCCGGCAAGCTCGTGACGCCGGGCCTCGTCGACCTGCACACGCACCTCGTCCCGCACCTTGGCCTCGGCCTGCCGGCCGACGAGCTGGTTGGCATTACCGCCGTCACGACCGCGGTCTCGGCGGGTGATGCCGGGTGGCACACGTTCGGGGCGCTCCGCCACTACGCGATCCCGCAGGCGCGTACGCGCATCTTCGCCTTCGTCCACATCGCGTCGATCGGCCTGGCCGGCGGATTGGCGCCGGGCGAGATGCTGAACATCGACTATGCCAACGTGGACGGCTGCGCCAAGGCAGTGGCCGAGAATCCCGACGTCGCGCTCGGGGTGAAGGTCCGTATCACGGACAGCGTCGTGGGCCAGAACGGCCTCGAGCCGCTGCGGCGCGCCATCCGTGCCGCGGAGATGGCTGGCAAGGGTATCCCGGTCATGTGTCACATCGGTTCGGCGCCGGGCTCGCTCGCGGATCTCCTCGACCTCCTGCGCCCGGGCGATGTCCTGACGCACGCGTACAGCGGCGCCGGCAACAACATCGTGCAGAACGGCCAGCTCCTGTCCGCCGCGCGCGCGGCCAAGCAGCGCGGAGTCATCTTCGATGTCGGCCACGGCGGTGGAAGCTTCGACTACACCGTCTGCGAGCCCGCCATGCAGCAGGGCGCGACGCCGGACACGATCTCGAGCGACATCCACGCCGTCAGCATCAACACGCCGGGCTATCCCACCTTGCCGAACGTGATGTCGAAGATGTTGAACCTCGGCATGACACTCGACGACGTGGTGGCCAAGGCTACCGTCGAGCCGGCGAAGATCATCGGCCGCGTCCCCGGCCTGGGCACGCTGTGGATCGGCGCCCCCGCGGACGTCGCGATCTTCGATCTCGTCGACGGCCCCGTCGAGTTCGTCGACACGAGAAACAACAAGCGGAGCGGCACCAAGAAGCTCGTCCCCGTGCTGACGGTGAAAGGCGGCCGGCCGTTCGGCCGGCCGCCGATGCCGATTCCCTTCACGTTCTGAAAGGAGGCATCCCGATGCGACTCGTGGTCGCTCTCCTGACCATTGCGCTCGCGTGCACGGTGCGCCCGGCCGCGGCCGATCCGCCGAGATCGAGCGAGCCGGCGGTGCAGGAAGACGCCAAGTACGCCGAGGGTGTCGCCGCGGTCACGCGCCGCGACTACACGACGGCGATTCGCTCCTTCGAGGACGTCGTCGGTCGCGACGACCGGAACGCGAACGCCTACAACTGGCTCGCCTACAGCATCCGTCAGAGCGGCGACGCGGCCCGGTCCATTCCGATCTACCAGAAAGCCTTGGCCATCGATCCCAAGCACAAGGGCGCCCACGAGTACATCGGCGAGGCCTTCCTGGCGCTCGGCAACCTGCCCAAAGCCAAGGAGCATCTGACCGTTCTCGACAAGCTCTGCTTCTTTCCGTGCGAGGAGTACTCAGATCTGAAGAAAGCGGTTCAGGACTACGAACGCAGCGGCGGCACCGTGAGGCCCGCGAGCAAGTCGAACTGAGCTTATAATTCGCTACGCCCATGGCTACCGTTGCTACGGCCTCACCCCGCTCGGCTGGGACCGATCGCACCATTCGCGGCAAGGTCGCGATCGTCGGCGTCGGCGAGACCGCCTACTACAAGCACGGTCAGGCGCCGGAGCCCGAGGTCAAGCTGGCGCTGCAAGCGATCCTGGCCGCGTGCGCCGACTCGGGGATCGACCCGCGCGCGATCGACGGCTTCGCGTCGTACAGCAACGACCGCAACGATCCGTCGCGCCTGGCGGCCGCGCTCGGCATTCCCGAGCTCCGCTTCTCGAACATGCAGTGGGGCGGCGGTGGAGGCGGCGGCTCGGCGGCCGTCGGTAACGCGGCGGCCGCGATCGCGGCCGGCTACGCCGACTGCGTCGTCGTCTTCCGCGCCCTGGCGCAGGGCCAGTTCCAGCGCTTCGGCGCCGCGCCCCCGACCCCCACGGTGTCGGGCGAAGCCGCGCTCACCTTCCCGTACGGCCTGATCTCGCCGGCTCAGCGCTTCGCAATGCGCGTGATGCGGTTCATGCACGATCACGAGATCGGGCCGGGCGCGCAGCGGGCCATCGCGCTGGCTTCGTACCACCACGCCCAGAACAATCCGCGCGCTGTCATGCACGGGCGTCCGCTCACGCCGGAGGCCTACGACGAGTCGCGCTGGATCGTCGAGCCGTTCCGGCTCTTCGACTGCTGCATGGAGAACGACGGCGCCGCCGCGCTCGTCCTGGTCTCGGCCGAGCGCGCCCGCGACATGCGCCAGCGTCCGGCCTACCTGCTGGGCGTCGCCCAGGGCTCGGAGTATCGCAACGCGGCCCGCGGCCACAACGCGCCGACCTACGCCTCGTCGAGCTTCACGACGGTCGCCCCGCACCTCTACGCGATGGCCGGCGTGACGCCGAAGGACGTCTCGGTCGTGCAGAGCTACGAGAACTTCACGGGCGGCGTGCTCATGAGCCTGGTCGAGCACGATTTCTTCGCCGCCGACGAGGCTAACGAGTTCCTCACACTCGAGAACCTGATCGCGCCGACCGGGCGGTTGCCGCTCAACACCAGCGGCGGCAACCTGGCCGAGTGCTACATGCACGGGCTCGAGCTGCAGATCGAAGCCGTGCGCCAGCTGCGCGGTCAGTCGTCGAACCCCGTGCCCGGCGCCCGGGTCGCGATGGTGATCTCGGGCCCGATGGTCACGCCCGTATCGAGCATGCTGATCGGCACCGAGGACGTCCTGTGAGCGCGCCCGCCTACTACCTGCCGGCCGGGATGCCGCGGCCGGTGCCGGAGCCGGACGGCCTGGACGCCCCGTACTGGGAGGGCACGCGGGCGCGCGAGCTTCGCGTGCAGCGATGCCGTGCGTGCCGCGGCTGGCAGTGGGGACCGGAGTGGATCTGCCACCGCTGCCTCGCGTTCGACATGGAGTGGACGACGGTCGAGCCCCGCGGCACGATCTACTCGTGGGAGCGCGCGCACCATCCGGTCCATCCCGCGCTGCGCGGACACGCACCGTACATCGTCGCGCTGATCGAGCTCCCGCACGCCGGCAGCGTGCGAATGATCGGGAACCTTCTGGGCGACCCGCTGCAGACAGTGCGGATCGGCGCGCCGGTCGAGGCCGTGTTCGAGTCGCACGATGACACGACGCCGCCCTTCACGCTGGTGCACTGGAGAGTGACGCGATGAGCACAGGCGAGCTGACGATCAACGAGCCCAACCTCTGGCGCACGAAGAGTCCCGGCCACGCCGACTGGCCGCGCAGCGCGCGAGCCGGCGATCCTCGCAAGTACTTCATCGTCTCCGCCGACGCCCACGTCAACGAGCCGGCCGATCTGTGGGCCACGCGGATTGACGCCAAGTATCGCGAGCGCGTCCCGCGCGTCGTCGTCGACGCCAACGGCGTCAAGTGGCGCGTCACCGAGGGCCACCGGCCCGATCGCCTGCGCACCGACGATCTCGAGGGCGAGGACCGGCTGCGCCAGCTCGCCGGCGCCGATCCCGAGCAGCGCCTGCGCGACATGGACCGCGACGGCATCGACGC
>AR_comb_assmDRAFT_10028879_pt1 | contig 10895 bp, 5 predicted proteins | sample ArasoioldDNA_FD_10543 | JGI IMG/M metagenome (IMG submission 10543) | reverse complement strand
GACGCAATGGTAAGAACGGCTAACAATAAACCTGCTTCCATCGATTCGATTCTCAATCCCGTCGCACGCAATAAAAATCTTCAGGCCTTAGCATTGGACCAAATACAGTTTCCCGGTAAAATTCCATTAAAATGCCTGATGGGTTACGATGGTAGCAAGGCAATTGATTTAACATCAAAAGTAAATTCCAACGGAAGCCTTGACTGGACTGCCCTTCCCGGACAATGGACTTTGTATGCCCTGTTCGAAGGGCTACATGGAAAAATGGTAGAACGTGCTGCGCCGGGTGGAGAAGGATATGCCATTGATCATTTTTCTGCAACCGCTGCAAAAAATTACTTTAAAAGATTTGACGAAGGTTTTAAAGGACACAATATTTCCTACCTGCGTGCATTCTTCAATGACTCGTACGAAGTGGATGATGCAAGAGAGCAGGCCAACTGGACTTCTGACTTTTTCCTGGAATTCAAAAAACGCAAAGGATATGATTTGAAGGAAGAATTGCCTGCGCTTTTTGGGAAAGATAGCATGGATAAGAGCAGCAGGGTGATCTATGATTATCGTTCTGTAATCGATGAATTGATACTGGATAATTTTACGAAAGAATGGAAAAAGTGGGGCAACTCAAAAGGAAAACTGCTACGCAATCAATCGCATGGTTCGCCCGCCAATACGCTGGACCTGTATAGCGTGGTTGACATTCCTGAAACGGAAGGCGAAGATATTCTCCGTTTTAAATTTGCGACATCAGCTGCCAATGTAACCGGGAAAAAACTTGTTTCATCCGAATCTGCAACCTGGCTGAATGAGCACTTCCTTTCCTCATGGGGTGATGTAAAAAAGGCCATTGACTTATATTTTCTCGGGGGTGTTAATCACATTTTTTTTCATGGTTCGGAATATTCGCCAAAAGATGCCGCGTGGCCTGGATGGTTGTTTTATGCGGCTGTTCATTTCCAATCAACCGATCCTCAATGGAAACATTTCCATTCCCTCAATGAATATATAGCAAGAGTCCAATCCTTTTTACAGGGCAGCAAGCCGGATAATGATGTATTGCTGTATTATCCCATCGTTGACCGGTATGCTGAACCAGGAACTGTCCTTTTGCAGCATTTCGACGGAATGGAAAGAAATTTCGAGAACACAGAATTTGACCACACCGCCAAATGGATGTTGGAGCATGGATATAGTTTTGATTTTTTCTCCGACAGGCAATTGCAAAACTTTAATGTATCGGGAAATAAAATAGTAACCGGGGGAAATTCGTATCAGGTTATACTATTACCGGCCAACAAATTGATTCCTGAGCAATCGCTGCAAAAATTGTTTGACCTTGCCAGGGCGGGGGCTGTCATTCTTGTTTATGAAAAGCTGCCGAATGATGTTCCCGGTTTTGGTCAGCTGGAAAAAAGAAGAGCGTCATTTAAGCAATTAATAAGTCAATTGAATTTTGTCGAAAAGGGAACAATAAAGAAAGCATCACTAGGCAAAGGGCAATTCCTTATGGGCGATAACCTTAATAATCTTCTTGAGACAGTAGGCGTGAGAAATGAAGTTTTAGCCGGAAATGAATTACTTTTTGTAAGAAGAAGGAGTAATAACGGTAGGGTTTATTTTATTAATAACAGAAGTAACGAAACGATCGGTAAATGGGTGACGTTGCAGACCGGAGCGAATGCAATAGCAGTTTTTGATCCCATGTTTTCCAAAAAAGGTTTAGCCAGGTGGAAGAGGATTGATAAGGAACACGTCGAGGTATTGCTTCAACTTCAGCCTTTTGAATCTGTGGTCGTTCAAACATATCTGTCAAACAAAACCGGCGATAGCTATCCCTATGTTCAAACACAGGCTCAGCCACAGAATTTAGAAGGTAATTGGACAATTGATTTCTTAGATGGTGGTCCTATACTGCCTCCTAAAGTTGCAACCCCCAAATTGGGATCATGGACAGAACTACCAGGCGATGACGTCAAAAATTTCTCTGGCTCGGCCAAATATTCTATCACGTTTCAGAGACCATTTGGAAATTCTCCTGCCTGGTTATTGAACCTTGGAGAAGTGCATGAAACAGCCGAAGTGATTTTAAATGGAAAGAGAATAGGGACGGTTATCGGTCCTGTTTTTCACGTAGTGTTTCCATCATCATTGCTGCGGCAAACAAACTCGCTGGAAATTGTCGTTAGCAACCTGATGGCAAACCGAATTGCATACATGGACAGAAATAATCTTCCCTGGAAAATATTTTATAATACGAATATGCCTGCCAGGAAGAGAGAAAATATAAAGAATGGCCTTTTCGATGCGTCATCATGGAATCCTTTGCCTTCGGGCTTGATCGGGCCTGTCACATTAACTCCTGTGCACTATGAGTAAGGACTGCTCATCATATCTTCTTATTGTTGTTTACGTATTTATCGCTCACTTGTCATCTGCGCAAAATGAAACAGCGCCAAAACCATTGTTCGATGATCCTGTTTATCATGGTGCAGCCGACCCGGCGATCATTTATAACAAGCAGAAGAAAAAATGGTGGATGTTCTACACGAACCGGCGCGCCAATGCTGCCGGCACATCTGGTGTAAAATGGGTGCATGGCACAAGAATTGGTATTGCGGAGTCCAATGATGGCAGAGAATGGAAATATCTTGACACGGCAAATATTAATTATAGGGCAGACAACGGATATACTTTTTGGGCTCCTGAGGTTATCGAGTATAATGCAGTGTACCACATGTATCTCACGTATGTACCAGGGATATTCGATAACTGGAATCATCCGCGAAACATCATCCATCTTACCAGTAAAGATTTGACGAATTGGCAATATGAATCCACGTTACAGCTGGCAAATGATAAAGTGATTGATGCATGTGTTTTTCAATTGTCTGATAAAAGCTGGCGATTGTGGTACAACAATGAGAAAGATGGCAAGTCTATTTATTATGCAGATAGTAAGGATCTGTATCATTGGACAGACAAAGGAAAGGCTATTGCAACCAGAGGGGAAGGGCCGAAGGTCTTTCAATGGAAGGGAAAATATTTGATGATCGTTGATGTATGGAAGGGAATGGAAATTTATACCTCGGATGACTTATTTAACTGGGAAAAACAATCACCAAGAATCCTGGAAGAACCCGGAACGGGTAAAGACGACCAGGCGATGGGTGGTCACTGCGACGTTGTGGTCAATAATAATAAGGCGTATGTTTTTTATTTCACACATCCAGGCAGAACAAAAGATCATCCTGCTGCTAAAAATTCCTTTGATGACAGGCGGAGTGTTATTCAGTTGACAGAGCTGCAGTATAAAGATGAAGAGGTTTTTTGCGATAGGAATAATGTGTATATCAAACTAACAGTCGACAAGAAAAATTAACTGCACATGGGGAAGAAAATAGCATTCATCATTTTCTTTGCTTTTGTGATTGCCGGAATGAAGGCACAAACGATCAAGCAAATTCAATATCTCTCAGGCACCGATAATAAGCATGGTGTTAGCTGGGATTTCTTTTGCACCGGTGGTCGTAATAGCGGCAAGTGGACAACGATACAAGTTCCCTCACACTGGGAGCAGCAAGGGTTTGGAACATATAATTATGGCCGCGATTATAAAACGTATGGGAAGAATTTTCACTTCGCTGATGAACAGGGTCTTTATAAGCACTCGTTTATTGTCCCCACCGGTTGGAGAGGTAAAGAAATCTACATAGTGTTTGAAGGTTCTATGACCGACACGGAAGTAAAGATTAACGGTCGCCTGGCTGGACTGAAACACCAGGGAGCTTTTTACCGTTTCAAATATAACATCACGGATAAGATCAATTTCGCTGGGAAAAATCTCTTAGAAGTAATAGTTAGTAAAATGTCATCTGACGAATCGGTGAACAACGCAGAACGGCTAGCTGATTATTGGATTTTTGGCGGAATTTTTCGTCCCGTTTACCTGGAAGCGGTTCCCAGGCAATTCATCGATCATTTCGCAATTAAAGCCGAAGCAGAGGGAAATTTTGCGGCAAAAGTTTATTTAAGCGGGTTGGCACAAACGGCCGAAGTGATTGCGGAAATAAGGGATCCAAGTAATAAATTGATTGGAACCGCCAGGGCTTCAGTTTTTTCCAAAGATTCATCAGTTATTTTATCAACAAAGATTGCCAATCCACGGACATGGACGGCTGAAACACCGAATCTTTATTCAGCAAACGTTTTATTAAAGATCGGTGGCAAAACAATTTATCAAACCGCTGAGAAGTTTGGTTTTCGCACTATCGAAATACGGCGCGGTGATGGAATTTATCTCAATGGTGTACAGATAAAGATGAAGGGCGTCAACCGCCATGTTTGGTGGCCTGAGACAGGACGTTGTGTAAATCGTGATATTGATTTGATGGATGCAAGGCTGATCAAAGAAATGAACATGAACGCTGTTCGTTGTTCTCATTATCCTCCTGACAAAAGTTTCCTGGATATTTGCGACTCACTGGGATTATATGTGCTGGATGAATTGGCAGGCTGGCAAAAGTTTTATAGCACGAAGGCAGGCGAACCATTGGTGAAAGAAATGGTCACCAGGGATGCCAACCATCCTTCCATTATTTTTTGGAGCAACGGTAATGAGGGTGGTCACAACAAGGAACTGGATGATGATTATGGTATCTACGATTTTTCCAACAGGCCGGTGATTCATTGTCATCATCGTCCTGGTAATGCCTACAATGGTATTGATTGCAACCACTATGAAGATTATTACAGTACAAAAAAAATCCTCGATGATTCACTCATCTATATGCCAACAGAGTTTTTACATGCGCAGGATGACGGAGGTGCAGCCACCGCATTGAATGAATTTTGGGAATTGCACTGGCATGCAAAGAAATCCGGCGGCGGATTTATCTGGGCTCTTCTCGACGAAGGAGTTGTTCGCACGGATGAAAATAATATCATTGATGTTAACGGGGTGAATGCACCTGATGGCATTTTAGGCCCGCATCGCGAAAAAGAAGCAAGCTTTTATGCGATCAAAGAAATTTACTCCCCCGTAAAAATTTTTCTAAAACAACTGCCAACGGATTTTGATGGTGATATTCCGGTTGAGAATCGTTTTCATTTTACGAATCTTTCTGCATGTAATTTTGAATGGGGTTTAATAAACTACCGTAAACCTGGTGACTTGTTTGCCGGGTATGATCTTTTGTTAAGGGGAAGCGTAGCATCCCCTGATATTAAACCAGAAGGCGGAACTGGAAAATGTCACCTCAACTTGCCCAGCGATTGGAAAGCATACGATGCACTGACTTTCTCCGCCTATGATCCTTTTAAGAAGTTAATCTATAAATGGACCTGGAAAATAAAGAGTAATACTCAGTTATTTGACGGCATCCTCTCGTTGGATGACACGACTACAACTTCAGTTGTCGAAACAGACAGCACATTTCAATTAAAAGGCGGCGATGTATCGGTTGTTATTTCAAAAAAGGATGGGCAAATTTCAGGTGTAAAAAATGCAATGAGTGATCCAATATCATTTTCAAAAGGCCCCTTGTTTGCCGCGGCTCAACAAACCACTTCCGTCCCTGCGCAAATAAAAAATTATAAAGACGGCAATACACAGGTTATAGAGGTAAATTACTCTGGTGGCCTGAAGCAGGCAAAATGGAAAATGCATGGCTCAGGGTGGTTGCAGCTGGATTATGAATACCAATTGAACGGTGACTATCCTTTTGCCGGGATAAGTTTCAATTACCCTGAAAATTTTGTGTTGGGAGTTAAATGGCTTGGCAATGGGCCATACCGGGTTTGGAAGAACAGGTTGCAGGGAGGAAGTTTTAATGTATGGCAAAACGCCTACAACAATACACAGACAGGAGCCGCGCCATGGATCTATCCTGAGTTCAAGGGATATTTTGCTAACATTGCCTGGATGGAATTTAACACAGTGGAGGGAAAGTTTTTAGTGGCTACTCCCGATACGGGGCTGTATGTTCGTCTATTTGATTTTTACGGTTTGTCGGGAATTAGACCTTTTCCAGATCTGCCAATTGGCAATCTTTCCTTTCTTGATTGTATTCCACCTATGGGCACGAAACTGGCCCTGAACATTAGCAGCAATACATCAGCACTGGGCCCTCAAAGTGAGTCAAACCATTTAAATGGAATTTTCAAACGAACATTATTCTTCTATTTTGGCCTGCCGAAGACTGACAAAAGAAATTTTACAATGCCGTCCGTAAACGAACTGTTTTGAATCTATGATTGATACCATATTGATTGCTCCGGAAGAAATGAAGGGGATTTTCTACCAGGTACTGTTGAAAAATGGGTTTAGTGACCAGAAAGCAATGAAGTGTGCGCAAATCTTTACTGAAACAAGTGTAGACGGTGTGTACACGCATGGCGTTAATCGCTTCCCGGTATTTATAGAGCTTGTTCAAAACAAATATGTAAACCCACAAGCAGAACCTCTCTTGAAAAAAGCCTTGGGTGGTGTAGAGCAATGGGATGGAAATCTTGGTGCCGGTCCGCTGAACGCGCTGCATTCAACAGAGAGGGCAATGCATCTGGCCAGTCAACATGGGATTGGATGTGTTGGCTTAGCAAATACTAATCATTGGATGCGCGGGGGTACTTATGGATGGGAGGCTGCAAAAGCGGGTTTTATTTTCATCGGATGGTCAAACACCGTCGCCAACATGCCGGCGTGGAATGCCTTGGACACCCGGCTGGGGAATAATCCACTTGTAATTGCAGTGCCATTTAATAACGAAGCCATCGTGTTGGACATGGCAATGTCCCAATCGTCATACGGCACCCTGGAAAAAGCGGCATTGCAGAAACAAAGTCTGGATGTGTACGGTGGATTTGATAGTAAGGGCGAGTTGACAAAAGACCCGGCCGCAATCCTTGAATCCAAACGCGTACTTCCGATTGGTTATTGGAAAGGAGCAGGATTGTCGCTCTTGCTTGACCTGCTTGCCACCATACTTTCATCAGGCCAATCAGTCCATGAGATCAGTCAGCATGAAATTGAACATGGCCTATCACAAGTTTTTATTGCCGTTGACAGCACCAAGTTGGGAAACCATTCAACGATCAGCGCGGCCATTTATGACATCATTGAGGATTATCACCGGTCAGTCCCCATTGATCAATCGAAAGAAATCCTGTACCCGGGAGAGAGAGCACTACGAACAAGGAAACGAAACTTAAAAGATGGAATTCCGGTTATGGAAGATATCTGGGAGAGAATTTTGGAATTGGAAAAAAGATAGAAGTGTTAAAAAAACACTTATCAAATCGGGGGTTATCTCTAAAAATTGCTATATTTTAGTATCAGAACTAATGAACCAAAACAGCCGCATATATCAAATTCAACAACGGATTGCTTTTTATGAGGATTTAAAGGCCTACAAAGAACTTTATTATCTATTTTTTGATGATCTATTCCGGTTTGCTCATTCATTTGTAAAATCATCCGAGGCTGCGGAAGAAATTGTGTCGGATGTTTATATAAAAATTTGGCAAATAAGGAACAAGCTGATTGAAATCGATAATTTAAAAGTATATCTCTATGCTATTACTAGGAATTTTTCACTGAATTATATTACAAAAACCGAACGACAACATTTTGTTGACGTTGATAACTCTAAGCTTGAATTAATCTCTGACCTAAAAACCCCGGAAGAACTTTGTATCTCCGCTCAAACGATGAACGAAATTAAAGGTGCGATAAAAGAACTACCGACACAATGTCGCCTTATTTTTCAATTAGTAAAACTAGATGGTTTGAAATATAAAGAAGTGGCCTCCGTTCTGAATATTTCTGTTCTTACGGTTCGCAACCAGGTGGCTATTGCTGTGCGTAAAATTGCTGAAGCCTTGCCTGTGCACATGTGGTATCAATAAATATTTCTCACCTCATTGGTACATTCTTCTTTTTTTTTTGTCTTATGTAATATGAGTGAAGAAAGATTTTGGTTATTGCTAAGCTTAAAGTTATCTGGCGAAGCTACTGAACAGGAACTGGAAGAGCTGGATGAGATATTAAACAAGCATCCGGAAATGCAGGTGAATTCAGAAATGCTGATGAACCTATGGGAAAAAAAGCATTTTCAACCCATTGACAGGAAAAAAGAGGCATTTGAAAATCACCTGAAGAGATTGAATAAAAATTTTGCAGATGCTGAGGTACGTTATGAAACTCCCGAGCTCACCGAAGAGCCTCTTGATGATGAGGAAATTATTTCAGAACGCCGCACTAAATATCGGATGACATGGTTGTTGGGTGGAATTGCTGCCTCTGTTTTGCTAGGGGTGTTTCTTTTCTTTCAATTGAGTCATAAAAGCAGAATTGACGATCTGGCAAAAAATACGGTTACGACAAAACCCGCATCCAAAACGAATATACAGCTGCCCGATGGTACGCAGGTTTGGCTGAATGCCGATAGTAAAATAAGTTACCCGGAAAAATTTCTTGGAAAGACGAGAGAGATTTCTCTTTCCGGTGAAGCTTATTTTGATGTGGTTAAAGATGCCTCTAGACCATTTATTATTCATACAAATGCACTGGACGTAAAGGTGTTAGGCACTTCTTTTAATGTACGTTCTTATCCGGATGAAAAGACGACTGAAACGGCTCTTATCCGCGGCTCTATACAAATCATATTGCATAGCGATCCCGACCGCCCCATTTTTCTAAAACCAAACGATAAAGTTGTTATCAACAACAGGATGACAACTGGGATAGACTCGGTTAGCAACGTGGCTAAAACAAAGGATAATCAAAATGAAAAACCTTTCCTCACTCTTGATAAGGTTCATATAGACACAAGTGAGAATGCGGTTGTAGAAACAATCTGGGTCAGGGATAAACTTGCTTTTGAGAATAAATCCCTTGAAAGAATTGTATCTGAGATTGAACACTGGTACAATGCAGATATTACTGTTCATATTGATGAGGAGCAAATGAAATCAATGCACTTTCACGGAACTTATGAAAACAAATCGCTGGAAGATGTGATAGGCTCTTTGTGCCTTTCCTATCATTTACATTACGAGGTTAAAGACTCCAAAGTGATTATATGGAAATAAGCTATTCTTTGATATAACGATTGCAGAACCTAAAAAAAATGGTATATGAAAAAAATTACCTGAACAAGAAAACAAAACGGAGAATGTGTCAGCATTCCCCGTTGTTAAATTCAGAAATCGGAAACTCCTAAGGAGTATGGGATCCTTTAACTAAATCAAAACTAAATTATGAAAAAAAGGGCATGTAGTGCAAGAAGTTGCACTGCTGATTCAATCATCAAATACCTGCTGATGATGAAAATGACGATTCTGCTTATATGTACACTTTCTCTTCAATCCTTTGCCACTGATGGGTTTGGTCAGGATAATATCACACTCAGGCTTGATAATGCAACGCTGAGAAAAGCGTTTAGGGAAATTGAGAGACAAACTTCTTTCCGTTTTGTTTATAACGAGGAAGTTGTGCCTAATGATCAAAAAGTAAGCATTCATGTTGAAGAACAACCATTGAATGCAGTGATGAGAAAATTGCTGGACAAGACATCCCTCACATTCAGAGTAATGAGCAGTGACCTGGTTGTCATTTCAACTGAAGTGGATAAAGAGAATGCTAACCAACCAATACCAGCCCCAGTGGCAATAAAGGGAAAGATTGTAAACAGGAGTAATCAGCCGGTGGCAAATGTTAGTATTGTTGAAAAGGGAACAAATAATGGAACTGTTTCAAGTGAAGATGGAAATTTTACTCTAACTGTTCTCAATGAACAGGCCGTGTTGGTGATCAGTTCGGTTGGATTTAAAACACAGGAAGCGAGTCTTAATGGTCGGAGCAGTATAACTATACAACTGCAGGAAGAAAACGTACAAATGAATGAGGTGATCGTGGTGGGATATGGTACACAGCGAAGAGGGGATGTAACCGGGGCCATTGGCTCAGTCCCAAAATCACGTTTATCCCAGGTTCCCGTTACCAATTTGCTTCACGCGATAGAAGGTTCTGTTGCTGGACTGAACATTACGCAAACTTCTTCGGTTCCGGGCAGTTCCGCAGCCATTCTGATAAGAGGCCAGAATACAATTGGCGCCAGTTCAAACCCGCTGATTATTGTGGATGGAGTGCCTTTTAATAAGGCAGGTGGTCTTACCAATGATATTAACCCAAACGATATTGCCTCGATTGAAGTATTGAAAGATGCTTCTGCAACAGCTATTTACGGAGTAAACGGGGCTAACGGAGTAATACTAATCACTACAAAAAGGGGAACTACAGGTAAGCCGGTTATTCGTTACAATGGCTATGTGGGGTTTGACAACTTAGCCCACTGGTTAACGCCGTTAGCTCCGCAGGATTATGTAAATAAATATGCAGACTATAAACAACAATTTCCTACCGCTTCTCAAACAGTTTTACCGAATGCCTATGAAATAGCTAACTATAATGCCGGCAAAACGGTAGACTGGTTAGACGAAGCAACACAGCAAGGGATTATTCAGGATCATAATCTCAGCATCTCAGGAGGCACCAAGGATGCCAGGTATTATTTGTCGGGCGAATACATGAAACAAAAAGGCGCGGTGAAAGGTTACCAGTATCACCGGGCCAGTCTCCGTTCAAATCTTGACGTAAATATTACCGATTTCCTCACTGCAGGAACTTCCCTCTCTTTCTCCGGAAATAATTATGACGGAGGAAGAGCAAATTTCTATCTCGCTGCAGCGATGAGTCCTTATGGCACAGAATATAATTCTGCCGGTGGTTATGAAATTTATCCTATGAGTCCGGAATTACTTTATAACAACCCTCTTCTTGGGCTTACGACTGACCGTGTTGACCGCAGCAACAATCTCACGGGCAACGGTTATGCTGA
>AR_comb_assmDRAFT_10023350_pt1 | contig 10897 bp, 13 predicted proteins | sample ArasoioldDNA_FD_10543 | JGI IMG/M metagenome (IMG submission 10543) | reverse complement strand
GCTGATGCCCAGCATGCGCGCCCTGATCTCGCTCGTCAGACCGGAGTGCTTCAAGGGAAAATCCTTCTTATAATCTTCTCAGCCCTGGGCCTGCCATGGCAGAATGAAAGCTTGGATGCTCCGCTATCTAGCACGCCCCGTATCCGGGCTCCTTATAGGCGATCTCTATTGCTTTGTCACCGGCTTTTTTCTCGAAGATCTACTGGCACGAATTGCATCAACAGGCAGACGCGGAACAGAGACACCGTGCCGTAGGCTCGCGATTCCAATTCTGAATAAATTCAAGCTTCGCAATCTCCGATTTTTTTAACCCGGGAAAAAACCGATGAGTGATAGGGTCATTCGAATTTTTGAGCGAGAACTCGTGCGAATGAGGAAGCCGGGAATGCGCCGCTGCAGTGAGTTTGGGATTAGTTCTAGCCAACGCCCAGGCGACCGATGAACGGGAGTTTGAGGGCCGGCCGCAAGAAGTCGATTCCAAAACTCAAACCAAGGAGGTTCATTTCGATTCCTTCCTCGCGCGCCAGGGTCAGACCGAGGACGCCAAGCATTGAAAACTGATACCCCGTTCCGCTGGGCGTGCGATCCACCAGGGATCCATTGATGGGATAGTCTTTGCCAATGGCTGTGGTTGGGAGGTCCATTCTCAACTCCGGAACCTGTCGTCCGACGTAGGCGGTAAAGGTATTGCTATTGGGGCCAGGCCAGAGCGTGTATTCGTTTGGGTAGGGGTAACTTGCAACGGCGTCGATGATTTTCGGAATGGCCTTTGCCGCAGCCTCGCCGCGGAGTTCAGCGACAAGCTGCGGTTCATTGCCGAACCATCTGCCGTCGGGAATGCCAGCGGCAGAAACCACGGCGGGTAGACCGCGGAAAGTGCGCCAACCGATGACTTGATGTAACGTGTACTCGGTTGCATGCTCAGGTTTGGTGGCGATCCAGGTGTGCACGCCGAAAATACCGCGCCAGTTCAGGGCCCGGGCGGCATAGACTTGCACCACGGCTTCCGGCGTGGTTTCAGCGGGCGGCGCGATGCCGGCGCTGGAGCGATCCGCTCTGCGGTAGTCTGTGCCTAGCTGCGCTTGGCCGGAAACGACTAAGAACAAGGGCAGGCCCACGAGAAAGGACAAAGACAACAGAACCATTCGGGTCAATTTGGATCTCCTGCTAGCTCGACGGATTGATTATAGCCCACGGATAAGTCCAACTCCAGACAGCCGATTTGCAAGTTGATTCGCGGTGTTGTTGATTGTTTTTTCGAATCAAGTGATGATGCCGCGTGAGTGTGCTGCAAAAGGATGTGATGGCCGGAAGTGCTTGAGTCATTCGGACTCAAGCGAACCTAAACCGCCTTCTGAAAAATGGCCCGAGAATTTCGCATCGGACATGGTTTCGACGTTCACCGATTTCGCCGCGGGAGAAAGCTCATTCTCGGCGGCGTGGAGATTCCCCATCGGATGGGTCTGGTGGGTCATTCGGACGCGGATGTCGTATGCCATGCCCTGATCAACGCGGTTCTCGGCGCCATGTCTGAAGGGGATATTGGAATGCATTTCCCGGACACCGATCCTCGATACCGCGGAATCGCCAGCACGACGATGCTGGATACGGTCTTGCGCATCATGCGACGCAGGCACTTTAAACTCGTCAATGCGGATGTTACTTTGGTGGCACAGCAACCCAAGCTGGCGCCTTATTATGCGGCGATAAAAAAAAATATCGCGCGCCGGTTTGGAGTGGCGGAGAACAGGATCAGTATCAAAGCGACGACTACCGAGAAGCTTGGCTGGGCGGGTCAAGGTAAAGGAATGGCGGCCACCGCAGTCGTTTTGTTGCGCACATAATTGAGCGTTACATACTGAAAAGGTTGACAAAAAATATTTACTATAATAATCAATCATTCTAATCTTAGGTGACATCTGATCCTCCCAATGACGCGTCACAAGCGCGTGAACATGAGATCGAGACATTAGCTCAAGAGCTCGGCCGTCTCATCCAGGGAGCCAACCCCGAAAGGCGGGAAGATCTCAAAGAGTTGGCGTTTGCCCTTATCCGCGAGGAGCTGATCCATGAGGCGGGGGGTCAAGGAAGCGGTGGAGGGTCAACTCCGGCCCCATTCAATCCGCTGGGAACGGGAATTTTGATATTTGTTTTAGGGGCTGGTTTGTCTTTTGTTTTTGGACCGGTGGGGTTGGTATTGATGTTTGGAGGGCTGATCTTCGTTGTTTGGGGCGCCTTGATTAGTTGGTTCAAAGGATAGAGTGCTCATGGCAGAAGCAGAAAAGAAAAAAAAGGGTATCTGGTCACGCAGAGATTTTTTTACAAGGCTTGGTTGGGGGGGCTTTGGCATTTTCGGTGGGTTGACTCTGATGGGTTTCCTCAGGTCGGCATTTCCGCGGGTGCTTTTTCAGCCTCCGTCAACCTTCAAGGCCGGATTGCCGACCGACTTCGCTATTGGTGAAGTCAGCGAAAAATTCAAGCAGGAACAACGGGTCTGGATCGTTCGGGAAGAAGCCGGCATCTACGCCATTTTTGCCAAATGCACCCATCTGGGCTGCACGCCGCGCTGGCTCGCTGCCGAGAATAAATTTAAGTGTCCGTGCCACGGTAGCGGGTTCTTTAAATCGGGTTTGAATTTTGAAGGGCCAGCCCCGCGGCCCCTGGACCGCTTCAAGGTCACTATTGGCGACGATGGTCAGCTCGTCGTCGATAAAGCTAGAGTCTTCAAAATGGGCCCGGGAGCTGAGCCGGATGAGCAATATGCCGACAGTGTTCTGAAAGTCTAACGGATAGGAATCATGAGCCTTTTAGATAAGATCAAAAGCGATATCGTCGAAAGCCACGTTTGGAAGGCGATTTTCCGCCACGGCTATGAAGACACGCCGCGGAACCGCGTCATGATGGTTACGGCCAATGTTTTCCTACACCTCCACCCCGCCAAGGTCAGGCGCCACGCCGTGCGCATGCGCTTTACCTGGTGCATGGGCGGGCTGACTTTTCTGATGTTCCTGGTCACGGTGGTGACCGGCATTTATCTTATGTTCTATTACCGGCCGGTGGCGGAGTATGCCTACGCCGACATGAAGTATCTCGAGTTCGACATGCCCTTCGGCATGCTCATGCGCAACATGCATCGGTGGGCGGCGCACGCCATGATCGTTTTCGTCTGGCTCCATATGTTCCGGGTCTTTCTCACCGGCTCTTACAAACCGCCACGGGAATTCAACTGGATCGTGGGCGTGTTGCTGCTGGTGCTCACTCTGCTGCTGAGCTTTACCGGCTATCTCTTGCCTTGGGACCAACTCTCCATCTGGGCGGTCACGGTCGGTTCCAATATGGCGCGGGCCACTCCTCTGCTAGGTTACGAAGGACCCTTCGCCGACTTTGTGGGCGCCAATCCGATTTACGATGCCCGCGCGTTTTTGTTCGGCGGCGGCGAAATCGGTCCCCATACGTTGCTGAGGTTTTACATCCTCCACTGTATTTTTATCCCGCTGGTCGCCAGTATTCTCATGGCAGTTCACTTCTGGCGTATCCGAAGGGACGGCTTCTCCGGTCCCTCACTCTAGTTGTACAAAGGCTTAAGAGAATTGAAGGTTCAAGGCATAAGGGTTTTTGGAACAACTAAGATCGCAATTCGAAGCCAAAATTGAAAAGGATAGGGATAGCGCTATGGCAGAAGCCCGAGCAAAGAATTTACCGGTAGACGATAAGATCCACACCTGGCCGCACCTGGTGCGGGGTGAGTTTCTGATGGCGCTTTTTGTGGTCGTGGTTCTAACTTTGTGGTCGATTACAATCGATGCCCCGCTGGAGGAGCCGGCAAATCCCACCCGCACTCCCAATCCTTCCAAGGCGCCGTGGTATTTTCTTGGTTTGCAGGAGATGCTCGTCTATTTCGATCCCTGGAACGCAGGTGTAGTTTTACCGAGCCTGATTATTGTTGGCCTCATGGTTATACCCTTCGTCGACATCAATCCCAAAGGCAATGGCTACTATTGTTTCAAAGACCGGAAGTACGAGATATTAACTTTCTTTTTGGGATTCCATGTTCTTTGGGTGAGCATGATCATTATCGGGACGTTTTTCCGCGGGCCGGGATGGAATCTATTTTGGCCCTGGCAGCGGTGGGATCCTCACAAAGTTGTGGCGTTGACCAACGTCGATTTGCCCTATCTTTTTGGTTTTAGAGACTACTGGTGGTCGGCGGCTTTTGGCTTGATCGTGATCGGCGCCTATTTTGCTTTCGGGCTCGCGGCTTTTTATTTTTGGGTTCTCAAAGTGAAGGGCAGAGAGTTTCTCGAACGTTGGGGGATGGTTCGGTTTATGATTACCGCCATGCTTTTCGTCCTGATGCTTTCGCTTCCCGCCAAGATGTTTCTCCGCCTCGTCTTCAATGTCAAATATATTCTGGTAACTCCCTGGATAAATGTCTGATGTTTTACGTTGCGAAGATTCTCCAGGCATTGGGGCTCGCTGACGTGGGTTACTCCCTGTTTGTGGGAATGACGAAGAACTTTTCAATGGCAGAAGAAATCGTGCTGGCGCTTATTGGTCTTGGGGTCTTTTCTTTGGGCCGCGTGCTTGAGCGCAAAGTTGCGTGAGGTAAGACGGGATGGCGGAACGAGGTATCGACCAGAACGAAGAGAAAAAATCCTACAGTAGTATCTTTCTCATCGGCATCGGCTTGCTGGTGGCTTTTTCGCTTTGGGCGTTCTGGGACGACAACATTACCCGTCGCCCATGGAAAGCGTTCCAATCCCAGTTCTATCGGCTCGATTATACAAAAGCGCAAGCGGCCTATAATGAAGAAAATAAAAAACTCCAGGCGGATCCCAAATATCAGGAGTTGGCCAAGAAACTGGCCGCGGCCCAAGCGAGCGTCACGAGTGGTGAACTAGCCCAGAAATTGGCCGCCCTCGAAAAACAGGACGTACAGGCGACGGTTCGGTTTAAGGAGGTAGACCAAGAGGTCAAATTTATCAAGAGTGAGCTGGAAGAAGCTTGGTACGAATATGACCATGCGGTCCAGCAAAAGCGGAATCCAAAGCCCTACCAGGAGGAGATCCAACGACTGGACAAGGCAAAAGCCAAGCTTGATCCGGAGCTGGAAGCTGCGCACGCGAAACGCGACCAGATCAAAGAGGAATTGAAAAATATCCGCGGCAGCGTCAAAGATCTGGAGGACGAGTTAGGCAAACTCACGGCGGATCGCGATAAATGGGTTCGGGTGATGGAAAATGCCACCTTCAAACTCGGACCGTTCTCATTCTACAAGATTCCCAAAATCCAGCAGGTGTCTTTGGAAGAGTTCGACCGCAATCGTTTCGATCAACCGATCGCCCGTGTGGATCGCTGTCAGACTTGTCATATGGCGATCAATCGAGCTGGTTTCGAGAAAGAGGAGCACCCCTTCAAAACCCATCCGCGGCGCGAGGTGCTGCTCGCCGACAATGCCCACCCACCCGATAAGCTTGGTTGTACGGCATGTCATGATGGCCAGGGTGTGGCGGTTAGCAGCGTGAAGCAGGCCCATGGTGAAGTGCAATATTGGGAGCACCCGCTGCTGCGCGGCGCTAAGGTCCAGTCGAGCTGCACCACGTGCCACCTCGACGTGCAAAAGTTCGAGGGCGTCCCGCTTTTGACCGAGGGACAGATTCTGTTCGAACAGATCGGCTGTACGGGATGTCACCTGGTGAAAGGCTACGAAAATATCCCCAAGATCGCTCCGAGCTTGAGGAAGATCAGTGCCAAGGTCGATCCGAGTTGGATGGTGCGGTGGATTGAAAATCCGCACAAGTTCCGCCCGCGCACCCGGATGCCCAATTTTGATCTGCGGCAAGAGGACGCGGTGGCCATCGCGGCTTTCCTGTGGTCGCTTTCCAAAGAGGAAGGTGACCAATGGACGCAGGCAAATCCTCTGCCGGCCGGTTTTCGCGAAGGCGATGCGAATCAAGCAGCCAAGGGCAAAAAACTGGTGGAGACGATTGGCTGCAAGGGTTGTCACGGTTTTGCCGAAGGCGAATTCACCACTGTGCTCGGCAAAGCAAAGGACCTGGTTCCTAACCTGAAAGATATCGCGTCAAAGGTCGGCCCTCAGTGGGTTTATCATTGGATCAAAAATCCGCGCGGCTTCTCTCCGGACACCAACATGCCAAGCCTTCGCCTTTCCGATGACGAAGCCACGGCGATTACCACCTATTTGATGACTTTGGGAGGCAAGCCTGAGGCGATGGCCGGCATTCAAGAGAAATTTGCCGATGCCAACAATATCAAGCACGGCGAATCGCTGGTGCGAAAATGGGGTTGCTTCGGTTGTCATGATATCAAGGGAATGGAAAAGGAATCCCGCATCGGCGTCGAATTGACGACTTTCGGATCGAAGCCCGTGGAGGAGCTCTTTTTCGGCAATCGAACGGATATCAAAGAGACCTGGGAGGACTGGACCTTTAACAAGCTGAAGACTCCCCGGATCTTCGCCACCGAACGGGTTGAGCAGTTGATGCCGCAGTTCGACCTCGCGGACGAGGATATAAAGGACTTAAGGATTCTTCTCGCCGGTTTCCGCGAACACAAAGTGGCCCAGCGATACCAGGCGAATCAAGGCACTCGAGTTGTTCAAACCGTAGAGGGCCGGCGGCTCATGCATCAATACAATTGTATCGGATGTCATGAAATCGAGGGCAGGGGCGGGTTTATCCGGAAATACTATCAGGAAAATCCGACTCTCGCGCCCCCCGTTCTCAACGGCGAAGGCGAGAAAGTGCAGTCGCAATGGTTGTTTAGCTTCTTGAAATCACCGGTGCCGATCCGGCCCTGGTTGGAGCTCAGGATGCCAACCTTCGGCTTCTCAAATGAACATACAGGCCAGCTGGTCGATTTCTTCAATAATCTTTCAAAGGTCGAGTTCCCATTCACCTACTTTGATGGCAAAAGAGTGCCGCCTGAGTATCTCGATGCGGCCAAGAAACTCGTTTCGAAGGACTACTTCAACTGTTTCAGCTGCCATCAGCAAGGTGACAGAAAGCCGGAAGGGCCGGTGGAAGGTTGGGCGCCTGATCTGACCTTGGCACGTCACCGGCTGAACCCTAGCTGGATTATCAAGTGGCTGAAGGATCCGCAGAAGGTTCAGCCCGGCACGAAGATGCCATCGTTTTATCCCGGCGGACCTGACGACATCCTCGGCGGCAAAGAAGACCTGCAGATCGAAGCCCTGCGTGATTATATAATGACCCTCGGTCCTGATGGCGGCGCCAGTTCTCCGCCCGCTCCCGCCGTTGCCAAGGCGAAGCCAAAGCCTGCCGGCCGGTGAATATGGAAGGTTGTTGAACGTCCAAGAGTTAAACGCTATTATTTTTTGAAGGAGGCACTATGACTAAATTGAGTTCAATAATGTTGTCTGCTGTTTTGATGGCGTTGCCGGTAAGCGCGATGGCCGCCTATGAAGGCGGCGATGTCAAGGACGGCGGCAGCATCTCGGGGACAGTGAAGTTCAAAGGCACTGCTCCTGCTCCCAAAAAATTGGACGTGAGCAAGGATAAGGAAGTTTGCGGCAAAACGCCGATCACCGATGAATCCCTTGTTGTATCGAACGGCAATCTAGTCGACGCCGTTGTTACGATCACCGACATTTCCAAAGGGAAAAAAATGGAAGTGGGTAAATTTACTTTGGATCAGCAAGGCTGCCGGTACCATCCCCATGTTTTGGCTTTTCCCGTTGGTTCGACTGTGACGATCGTGAATCCGGACGGGATTCTGCACAATATCCACTCCTTTAGTAAGGTGAACACTGCTTTCAATATGGCCCAGCCGAAGTTCAAAAAAACCATGGATATCAAGATCGAAAAGCCCGAGACCATCGAGGTGCGATGCGATGTTCACGGCTGGATGGAGGGGTGGCTGGTTGCAACCGCAAATCCGTATTTTGCTGTGACGGACAATTCGGGAACCTTTAAGCTGACCGATGTGCCACCGGGAACGTACACGGTTGAAGTCTGGCAGCAGAAGCTCGGCAAAACGACACAGAAGGTCACCGTAAAGGCGAAGGAAGACGCCAAGGTCAATTTCGAAATGGCGGGTAAGTAAGAACCTTAGCAACAAGAAGCGAGTTCGCAGTAAACACGGCACCCCAAGCGGGTGCCGTGTTTTTTTTGCGCTTGATCTCAACGAGCAACGCGCCGGCCGTAATTTGTTTTAACCGGACTTCGCGCGCCTTTTGAAAAAATTCCAGGCTCGTTCCATATCCACCGGTGGGAGCGCTTCCACCTGACGTTTGGCCGATTCGGCGGATGTCAGCGGAATGGGCGCTCCAATTTGGAGCGCGCCATGGAGGATCTCGGCGGCTTCCTCGAGGTATATTGCCATCATCACGGCCTCGGGAATGGTTCGTCCTACGGTCACCTGACCATTTCCCCTAAGCAACAATGCGGGTCCTTCTCTGAGAGCTTCGACGACTTCCTGACCTAGCTTCTGGGTCGTGATGAGATCCGGCTTATGGAACACGGGGACGCCGCCGGAGAAAAAACTTCCATGATTGTGAACCGGTTCGAGTTTCCTGTCAGTGACTGAAAACATGTTGGCGACCCGCGCATGGATTCGCGTAACTGCGTTTATTCCGGGTTTCCCTTTCATAATCGCTGTATGGAGCCAAGTTTCGGAAGCGGCCGGGTGCTTCCCGTGGATGACCTCGCCCTTGAGATTCATGGTGAGGAGATCGTTTTCTCTGACCAGAGCGAGGCTAATCCTCGGGGTCATCAGAAAGAGATCGGAATCGGGAATGCGGGCGCTGACATGGCCAAATCCTTCGATTAGTTTCTTGTGAGAGAGGATTCGGCACGCGCTGATCATGTCTTTTTTGAGTTGGCTGGTTGATTTCATGGAACTCCTTTGAATTTTATTTGATTTACGTTATATTAAGTCGTTGCGGTTTGGCAAAGAGAGTAAATTATGAAGATCAAGGTGGAATCGGTTCCCGACGCTAAGGGGCAGGAAACTCCATCCCGGTTTTTGTTAGGGACTCGAACGATCAATGTGGGTGCAGTGGTGGATCGTTGGTACGGTGAACAGGCTTGCTACTACCGCGTCCTAGGGGACGATGAGAACTCTTATATCCTCAAGGGACCGCTTGAAGATAGCTCCTGGGAGCTAGTCTCTTTCACACACAAAGATTCACGCGGTACCGAGTTAGAGTACGAAGGGAAAAGGGAGCTCCAGTAGAATCCTCTTAGGTTCTTACCGCGTGTCCGGCTAGCATTTAGAGTCTCCAAGACCGGCCGGTCGCCAATCAGAATTGAATTTCCATAATCGCTTGCTAGACCTGGGAGCATTAACGACAGGAGTTTGTCTTCTCCTCGGGTTATCACTTGGATAAAGGGTAATGGTATGGCTGAAAAAAAGGTCGGAAACGTAAATTACTGGCGATATTCTTCCGATATACTGGGGGTTTTTCGTCTCATGCCGGAGGGCGTCAGTAAGTTTCCAAGTTATAAGGCCGGTCAGTACATGGCCTTGCAGCGCAATGACTGCAGGCTGACGAAGAAAGTTGTCGGAGATGGAAAAAAGGTAGAATACACAACGGTTCTCGATGCGCAGGGCGTTCCCAAACGCGGAGTTGTTACTCACTCCTATTCCATCGCCTCTGCACCATTTGAGACCGAGGAAAAAGGCTACTTGGAGTTTTACGTTATTCTGGAAATCGACGAAAAAGGCGTGAAGGGAAGGCTTACCGAGTCGATGTTCCGTATGAGCCCAGAGGCAGATAACCAGATGGTCTATTACGAAAAGATCGCGGGGGACTTTACGCTAGACAAGCGAGCGGCTGGCGTGAAGAATGTGATTTTCGTCGGGACGGGAACCGGCTTGGCCCCGTTTATCTCCATGGCGAAGCAGCTAGACTTCGAGGCGAAGTCAGGCACGAGCAATTCTGTCAGGTACACGCTGCTTCATACCAACCGGACCTACGAAGAGCTGGATTACTACCAAGACTTGCTGGACATCGAGGCGGCGCAGCGCTTTGATTTCGTCTATGTTCCGTCGGTGAGCCGGCCGACCCAACGCGACTGGGACGATCCGAAGCTCGGCAGGGGGCGTGCAAATAACATGCTGCGCTATCTGCTGGAGATGCCTCTCAAAGAAGAACAGGACTTGCAGGAGAGTGTGGCAAACGGCGGCGACGTTGCAAAGGCGAAGGCGGTTCTAGAGAAGACCGTCAAACCGGCATTGCCGAAGCATCTGGCTCGCGAAACTCTGCGTGAGCGAATGGATCCAACAAGCAGTGTTGTCATTACATGCGGCAATCCATGGTCGATGGAAGATATCAAATATGCCGCGGAAGCCACCGGCATGCGATTCGAAAAGGAAGATTGGTAGATTCCGCTAACTATCCAGCGGTATCGCCCGCGCCCGCCGACGCAGAAATTCAAGCAAGGGCTCCAGGTTAGTGTCGACGCTCATATCGTCGAGGGATACCATGGCAGTTATTTCATCGCTCTCGACGGCAATCTCATAATTCTGCAGATCCCGGGCTCTCTGGCTCGGTTTAGCGTGAATTTTTTCCAGATTTGCTTGTTTGATCAAACGCGTGAGATCTTGCGCTTCGGCCGGAGGCAGGGTGCTCGTATCGAGATCGCAGCCCAAGACGAGCCCTCCGAAACCACCGGTTTGGCGAAAACGAATTTTCATCTGGTTAAAATCCGACGCTTTTCCAAGCCTTCATCACGGCCTTGTGCTCGCGGCTGTTGTTGCCATACAGCGTCGCGGCACTCTCCGTCGTGGACTGGACCATATTCTTAAACTGGCTCGTGCTCGTCAGCTTGAGCATTGTCTTGTACCAAATCTGTCCCATCTTTTCCCATGCTTTGCCGCCAATTTCCATCGCGGCAAGGTAGAACGCGTGGCT
>AR_comb_assmDRAFT_10088599_pt1 | contig 10900 bp, 7 predicted proteins | sample ArasoioldDNA_FD_10543 | JGI IMG/M metagenome (IMG submission 10543) | reverse complement strand
ACAGATGGTAGCGTCGGAGCTGGGCTAGCGTGATCCGATCGAGGCGCGCACCCGCGTGCTGGCGGAACGCGTCAACGATCTGAACGTAGCTGCGAATAGTGGTCGCGGAGTAGTCGCGACGCACCATCTCGTCGCGCAGGCATTGCAGTAGCTTGGTCACAGACACCTCCTGTGACCCAGCACCGTATCCTGCTACGAATTACCCGGCTGCTCGTCGGCCGCCGCGCCAGCGGCTTCGTTCTAGTCGCCATGTGTTTATTAATCCGCCGAGGACACGTACGCGATCCGGAAGAATAAGCACGGGCTGTCGAAGATCGGTCACGACCACGTCGGGATCGACGAGATGATCAATCTGGAGCCCAGACAGCGAAAGACCTTCGTACGTAGGCGCGTTGAGTGTTGAGGGAAACCCGGAGTTATGCTCCTGCCCCTGCCGTTGATGAAGCGGGACACTGTCCGGCCGTCGCTGTAGGTGACAACGAGCGTGCCGGCCGCGCGGGTTTGACGTGGCTGTATCCTGACCGACCGAGCCTTGCGCTTGAGCCACGACGATGAACCTCTAGAACCGTTTGAAACCTCTGGAATCTTTGAACCCGTGAAAACCGCTAGTCGGTCTTGAGGGCCACCAGCGGACTGACCGTCGTCGCCCGCCTGGCCGGAAGATAACAGCCCGCAAGTGCGACGACAAGGAGCAACGCCACTGTCGCGGCAAACGTGAGCGGATCCGTGGCCTCGGTTTCAAAAAGGAGGCCACCGATGAAATGCGACAGGATCCACGCCGCGGCGGCGCCAAGACACAGGCTGGGGACAATCAGCCGCAGGCCCTGGATGACGATCGCGTTGCGCACGCGGCGTGGTCTCGCGCCGAGCGCCATGCGGATGCCGATCTCTCGAGTTCTCTGGCTGACCGAATACGAAATGACGCCGTAAATGCCAACCACCGCGAGCACGAGCGCGACACCACCGAATGCGGTCATTAACGCCAGGCTCAGGCGCGCCTGACCGAGCCCGTCGGCAACGTACGACGACATCGGCAGCAACCGATCGATGGCGGCATTGCGGTCGATTTCCGCCATGAGGGTGCGGACCGCCGGGGCCAGCGAGGCGGGATCGCCGTCAGTGCGAACGACCGTGTAGAACGTGCCGGCCACGCCAAGCGTCGGCGTCCAGATCTGCGGCCGAACATCATGGGTCAGCTCGAGGATTCTCATGTGCTCGACAACACCGATCACTTCGCTGTACAGATTTCCAGGGCTGCCGGCTGGCGCAAGCTGCAGTCGCTTGCCGACGGCTGGCTGACCAGGCCACACCTTGGCGGCCAGCGTCTCGTCGATGACGATGCGCGCGCGCGCGTCGCTGTCGTGGGCGTCGAATACACGTCCGGAGAGCAGACGCGTGCCCATCGCACGGAAGTAGTCGGGAGAGACGTTGCGACGGTCGGACGTCTCGCTCTCCCAGTTCCGCGCCGTCTCCTCGTCGTAGGCGTAGGGTTGGAGGGCGCCACTGCCCGTGAGCGGCAGCTGCGACGTGAAGCCGACGGAAGTCACGCCGGCGAGCCCGCGTAGCCCGTGTTCGAGGTCGTCCACGAATGCACGCCGTGCTTCCGGAGTCGGTCGGATGGCTCGTGGCAGTGCCACGCGGAACGTCAGCACGCGCTCGTGCTCGAATCCCGGCTTGACTTGCAGGAGACGCACGAAACTTCGCATCAACAGCCCGGCGCCAATGAGGAGCACGAGCGCGAGCGCAACCTCGGCCACGACGAGGACGTTGCGCAGCTTGAGTTGGAGGGTCGTCGGCGAGAGCGACGAGCCGACACGCAGCGTCCGGTTGAGGTCCTGCCGCGCCGCACGCAACGCCGGCACGATGCCAAAGACAATCGCGGTCACCGCCGTCACACCCACCGTGAAGGCGAGGACGGTGGCGTCGATGCTAATCGCCGCAATCCGTGGGAGGTTCGCGGGATTCATGGCGCGGAGAACGACGAGGACGCCCTCTGCCAGCCCCAGGCCAATGACGCCTCCGACAAGAGCAAGCAACAGACTTTCGGTCGCCAGCTGACGCACGAGCCGCACGCCTCTGGCGCCAAGCGCCGCGCGCAACGCCATCTCGTGCTGGCGTGCCGTCGCCCTGGCAAGCAGCAGGTGCGCGACGTTGGCGCACGCGATCAGTAGGACGAAGCCGACAGCGCCAAGGAGCGCCCACAACGCCGGCTTCGCGTGCTTGACGATGTCGTGCTGCAGCGGTATGACGCGGATGCGCATGTCGGACGACTCGTGCAGGGCATGCTCGGAGCGCAGCTGGCGGGCGATCCCATCCATTTCCGTTTGGGCTTGCGCGAACGTGACGTTCGGCTTGAGTCGTCCGAAGACAGTGAAAAGCGTGAAGTTTCGCGGTGGCGCCTGCGAGTAGTCGAAGCGCAGTGGCTTCCAAATCTGCGCGTCGGTGACGAGGAACGCTTCCGCGGGGAGAAGCAGATTGAAGGCGTCCGGCATCACGCCGACCACGGTATGCCCGACACCATCGAGTACGATGCGGCGCCCGACAATCGATCGGTCAGCGCCGTAGCGACGTTGCCACAGGTCGTAGGAGAGGATGACGACCTGCGGGCCGCCGATGGCCTCTTCTTCGGAGAGAAAGTGGCGGCCGAGCATCGGATCGACGCCGAGCAACGACAGGAAGTTGGCGGTGACCGGGGTGACGTCGACGCGCTCGGTCTCGGTCTCGTTGCCTCCACCCAGCGCGCCGGTGGCGCCGATCACTTGCGCGCCGGTGCCGGCGGCAAAGGACTCGAACAGCTGGCTGCGCTGCTGGTAGTCACGGAAGTCACCGGGTGACACCGCAGGCAGTGACTGGTTGCCGACGCCAAGGTCCACCCAGATGTTTGCGAGGCGTCCCGGATCGCGATAGGGCAGCGGCTTCATCAGCACGCCGTGCACAACGCTGAAGATCGCCGTCGTCGCACCAATGCCCAGGGCAAGCGTGATGACGGCCACCGTCGTGAAGCCAGGCGCTCGCATGAGCGTCCTGGCCGCGTACCTGAGGTCTTGGAACCACATAGGTCAACGCGTATCCAACTTCCGCCCGGCGTTCAGGTTGTCGTGATTCAGGATCGCGTTCAACACGAGGAAGTACGACCCGTGCGTTTCGCCACGCCAAATCGGGTTGTTCGAGAACAGGATGACGTGGCCTTTGTCGACGGGAACGTCGACGACCATCGGACGCTGCGCGATTTCAGCGCCGCCATCGAGGAGGCCCGAGACCAGGAGATCACGCGCGTCGCCGTAGCGCATCACGACGCGAGGCCGCTGTGCCGGCGGAATGATGCTGATGCCGTTACGGACTTGCTCCTCACGGATTGGTGCCGCCTGCCACGGTTCGACACGCGGTTCGACCGGCAGGGGATCCGACGGCGGACGCCCCTGCGGTTGATCGGTATCTTCTGGCGTGCCACGGCCCGTGGCGCGGCGCGGCTCGGGGCCGGCGCCACGGCCACCGCGGCCGCCGAGCATGTTGCTGATGCCGAAGATCGGGCCGTCCGACGAGTAGATGGACAGATTCTCGTCGTAGCCGTAGGCGAGCGGGCTGGCGCCGTCCACGACCTTCGAGCGGAGCACGGCGCCGGTGATTTTCAGCCGTTGTGCTGGCGTCACTGAAACACCGGCAGTGAGCCCGAACTGGATGGCAAAATTGGACGTGTCGTCGGTCGTCAGGAGCACGCCGCCGTCGCGGACGAATTTCTGAAGGTTGGCCAGCCCCTGCCATCCGAGACCTGGCCGCATGTCGTCAGTCGAGTCAATCTTGCCGATATTTGGCGTCAACTCGGTCGTCTTCCACGGCAGCGGATTCGCGTACATCGGCAGCCCGCTGACGATCTGCTGCGTCGCGCCGCGGCCGACGGGCGGGAAGAGGATGACGTCGTACTTCGAGCTGAGGTCTCCGTCCTGTGCGACGTCCTGGGTGCTCATGTAGGTGTAGGGCACCGAGATCTGATCGAGAGCGAGCCGCCACCAGCCTTCATCCTGCGTGTTGATCCACGTGTGCATGACAGCCACGCGGGCTGCTTTCGCTGGATGGGTCGCGACGGTCGGTGCCGCCGCGAGCGCGACGACCTTCAATCCGAGATCGGTTGCTGCCTTGGTCAGATCGGCGTTGCTGACGCCACGGCGAATGATGAACGAGCCACGATTGAACTTCTGACCGTCGGACTCGAACGGCTCCTCGGCGACATCGATCTGCGCGTCGCGGAACTTGTAGCGCAGCGTCGCGAGCGACGGATCGGCGTTGTGGTTGATGGCAAATATCGTCCCGGTGCCGGTGAGGCTGCCAGCGGCGGTGAGCTCGCCCTTGACTGGTTCGAGCGCCGCGTCGAGCACTTTCGCCTCAGTGACGCGCACTACCCTGACGTTGAACAGCTCGCCAAACGTCCAACCGGTGTCGTCGTACGGATTGCGCTGCGGATCGTCCGGCGCCCAGTACTGGTAGTCGAGCAGCGTGTCAGCGATTCGGCTGTACGGCTGGTCCATTCGCAGCACATACGTGCCAACGGGGAACGTTCGAGTCTCCGGCTGGGCGTTCTTTTCCGCCGCTTTCTCTTTCTCTTTCTCCTGAACGCTCGGTCCCTCACTGTCGCCGTTGCCGTTCGACGAGGCCGGGTCGTTGGTCATCTCCCGCGCCGGCCGCTTTTTTCCCGGCAGCGTGACGGTGAACGGCGCAGTAGCGCGTGAGATCTCGCATCCCTGCAGCTGCAAAATCCGAAGCAGGTCGGCCTGTGGTCCGAGCCTGGGGTCGTCGCCGGGGAAGACGTACGCTGCGGGCCCCTCGGTCCTCGCTTTCAGGATCGAGCGCTTGCTCTTGAGATAGAAGTTCTTGAGGAAGAGATTCTTGTTGTCGGCAAAGTGATTGAGCGAGACCAGGAGGCCCGTCTGCTGATAGTTGTTGTTGTTGCGCTGCGACCAGCGCGCCTTCGGCAGCGGAGGGTTCTGCTTGTACCAGGTACGCGCCGTGTCGCTTGGCTCTAGCGTACGTTCGAGCGTGTCGGCGCCACCATTGCCGAACGTTTCGTACAACCGGCTGATGCCGTTGTGCGTGGCGGCGATGAACATCAAGTAGCCCGGGGTCCACGTGTCGAAGGTGCCGTGCGTGAACACACCCGGCATTCCCATCTTGGTCATCTCCGACACGTTGTGCCAGCCGATCATCTGCCACTCGTCGGTCAGGATGGGATCGAGCCACGCGTTATAAGGGCCGTCGCCGACGGTATTGTCGTAGAGATAGGCGACCGACTCGTGGAGGTCGTGCAGGACCTGTGCTTTCCACTCGGTATAGGTGTTGAGCACGTTGCGCGTGAGGTTGAGCGTCAGCGCCATCGCGTCGCGATTGTTGTCGTGCGCGACGTACTTGCCCCAGTAGATGAGCGACGGCCAGTGCTTGTCCGGGTTGGCAAGGTGCCAGCGGTAGACATCGACCTGCCGGTCGCGGCCGTCGACCTCGACGATGGGCGTGACCAGCGTGACGATGCGGCTGCGAATCTTCTGGATGTAGGGACTCTCATCGACCGCCAGGCGGTAGACGAGCTCCATCAGGGCGGTGGGTGATCCTGTCTCGGGCGCATGAATCGAACCAGTGATGTAGTACACCGGCACCGACTGATCGACGAGCTTGTCGGCCTCGGCGTCGTTGAGCGCTATCGTTCGCGGGTCCGCGAGCTTGGCCAGCCGGGCGCGATTCTCCTCGAGCTTGGACAGGTTACTTTCAGAGGAGACCGCAACCGCGAGCATCTCGCGGCCCTCTTCGGTCTTCCCGATCGAGTACACCTTGACGCGCGGGCTGGCCTTCTCGACCATCCGCATGTACTGGTAGACCTCGTGCGAGTACGGCAGCTTGCCGGGAGCTCCGGCGATGTCGCCGAGAACCGCTTGCGGCGTCGGGACCGTTTTCGACGCCGGCAGGTAGTCGACGAGCGGCGATGTGAAGAAGGTCTCGGTCGTGTACTCCTTCAACTTCTTCGTATAGGCATCGTCGACCGCCTGCTTCGGGTCACGGGCATAGGGATTGGCGGGCGATTGCATCGTGCCCGTGGAGCCGGTCAGGGCGATCAATGCGCCTGAGAGGACAAGGGTCGCGGTTCGTTTCATGAAGACGGCCTCGAAAACACCGAAACAGGGAAGCTGCCGGGAGAAAGAATGCTGGATTGTACCCGGGATGCGAGGGATGGCGGAAGGCGGGTCCCCCGGCCGGCGCGAGGCCGACCGGGGGCGTCAAGAGGGTGAGTGTCAGCTCAGAAAGGACCGGAAACGACGCTCGTCATCGGTCATCGTCTTTGTCATCGCGATCGTGGTGGTCATCGTGGACCGGCCGCAGGAACCTCTCGAACACCCACTGCGAGACGCGCGTACCTTGACGTCTGGCCGCCTCATCGGCAAAGCGGAAGTGAATGCCGAGCCACACCCTGGCATCTACTACTTCGTCTGCAGCATCCGAGAAACGCTCATACAGGCGGGGATTGGTGCAAATGGGAACGGAGGCGGCCGTGCCCTTGTAGATCTCGAACTCCAGCTTGTTCGTCTTGAAGAAGAGCTGCAGCATCGTGACCATAGCGCCGGTCACGCCGTTGGCGCCGGACGTGTAATCTGGATACGGGGGTGTCTGAGCTCCTACTTGAGCGCTCTGCATGAAGGGTGTCCACGCGGGATCACCCTCCGTTCGGTCGTTGCCGTCGAGGGCTCCCTCTCGGATCGCCGTGATCGGCCGCCAGAAGTTGTAGTGGTACTTGCTGTCCCAGATGGTGATGGCAGCGTCGGCGCCCGCGAGATTCGCGAGAGCCAGCAGCCGCGCGGTTTTGCCGATCGAGAGTTGCTGGTCCACGGCGATGAGACGGACGGCTTCGTTCCATTGCGCGATGAGGTTTCCCGACCAGAACCGCGCCAGATCGGTCCTTGACGGGGCTGGGCAGGCGCCGGGGTCGGCCGGGTGGCTCTCGATTGCACCGAGCCGCTTCACCTCGTTGTAGTCGCGCGTGTACTGCCAGCTGTCGAGCGATGGCGGCGGCGGCGCCCGAAACTGCGAGGGTTCATCGAAGGTGAACGGCTTGGTCGTTGCGAGAAAGATGAACGCAAAGGGCATATTTCCGGGGGGCCGTCGGGCGCCACTCTCCTGGATTCGTGCCGTTGGTGAACGGCGGCGGCGACGGAACCCGGTACTCGGCTATCAGCGCGTCGCCGGCCGCGAACCCCACCTGCAAGCCGGGATTCCCCCCATCGAGATATGGCTTGAACGCAGGATCCAGCACCGTCGCCGTGTAGGCCGGACACACCTTCTGGGAGAGAACCCGATAGGCGGCGGCGGCCGCCGCTGCCGCCACCGACTCACGGCCGGTCGCGGTTGGCGTCGCCAGGTACGGCTCATACTTACGCTCGATGGCCTGTACCGCATCGTGCATCGCGGCGTGGACGATAGCCAGGTCGAGGAAGGCCTGCGCGCCACCGCGGCTGGGCGCAAGCGGGGGGGTAGCCGTGGGAATACCCACAGCGACGCACTGCACGGCCAAGGCGCTCCACTCCGTCACGACGTTGGCGTGGGCGGATGTGGCGCTCACCACCGTACTCATCGCGACAAGCGCCATCAGTCCTAGTCGTTTTGTCATAATCGCCTCCTGTGTCTGGATGCTGACCTTGTGATGTTGCAGAAAGCGGCCACCAGACCGGGTCCACTGCGACACAAAACACGAGTCGAAGATTATCGCCAGCAGTAGTTCGAAATCCTTACCGGTTTCTTTGGGATTCTTGAAACGTCAAGGTGCTCTCCTGGTTCTTGCAATCCCTCACTTCTGGGAAGCCCGAGGAACCGGAGACGTATCCGAGTGTCTGTAGATTCCGGCGCAGGTCGGCGGACGCAGGATCTGGCGACGCTGGCGGCGCATCTTCCAACACCTGCTTCGTAAGCGTCCGACTCATGGCACTTGCAAGCTGTCGCTTCTCTTCAAGAACGTTTCGCTGCTCGAACGGGTCGGCCGCAACGTCGTAGAGCTCCGGGCACGGTCCCTCAATCAGCGTGAATCTCCCGTCGCGCAGCGCGCGTAGCGGTGCGCGGCCAAACCGCACGGGATACATCGATTCGGCGTAGGCCTCCAGATCGAGATGGCGTCCGTTCATCACCTCGACGAGGCTGACGCCGTCAGTTGGCGGACCTGACATCCCCAGCACGTCCAGCACGGTCGGCATCACATCGACCACCCGGACAACATCGGCGACGCGCGCGGCCGTGGTTCCTGGACTCCGGCGCGGCTGCGGGAGGCGGATAATGAGCGGAATTCGAAGGACGCTCTCGTAGAGGAACATGCCGTGATTCTCTTCGCCGTGCTCGCCGAGCGACTCGCCGTGATCCCCGGCCACGACCACGAGGGTGTTGTCGAGCAACCGGCGCCGTTCAAGCGCTCCGAGCAGCCTGCTTAACTGCGACTCGGCGAAGGCAATCTCTCCCTGATACGGGTCCGCGTAATGGGCTCGGTACGGCTCTGGCGGCTCGTACGGGCGATGGGCGTCGTAGAGATGGGCCCAGAGAAATATCGGGCAGGCTCTATCTTCGTCGAGCCACCGTATCGCCTCGTCCATCACCGCGTCAGCGCGACGCTGAGGCGATCTCCTCCCGTCGTCGTCCGCCGGCACGCCACGATAGCGATCGAAACCCTGCGCCAAGCCGCGGTCAGAATCGAGCACCACCGACGACACGAACGCCCCGGTGCAGTAGCCGCGACCGCGCACTACCTCGGCAAGCGTCGCGTAGCGTTCCGCGAGCGGCGTAGCGGCGTTGTCTCTGACGCCGTGCCGCGGTGGAATCAAGCCCGTGAACAGACTGGTGTGAGAGGGGAGCGTCAATGGAGCGACCGAGAACGCGTGATCGAAGAGAACGCCCTCCCGAGCCAGACGCTCCAATGCTGGCATCGCCGCGTCGAGATAGCCATATGGCGAGAGGCGATCCGCCCGCGTTGTATCGAGCGTGACGATCACCACATGCGTCGGTGGCAGCACAGCCATCGCTCGCCACAGGACAACGAACGCTGTCGGTACCAGAAGGACGACGGTCAGCCGGCGTGCAGCGATCATCTGGACAGCACGAACGAAATCTGCGTCGACGAGCATTCGAAGAGCCTCGTCGCGTACCATTGGGTCGTGAACTGAATCTGGCGGATGAACCCGTTAAATGTGCCTGACAGTCTTGTCCGTGACACCGATGTGACGGCACCGCCAGCAAAGTAGAGGTAGAGAGAATCGCCAAGATTTTCGATCACATCGGGACGCGGATCGTAGGCGTAGCGATAGAACGTGTCCGAGAAACCACCGAGATTGAAAACGATGTTCTCGCTCCGACCGTCCATCCTTCCGGTAAAGGTGTTCCTCGTGAGACCGAACAGCCCAAATTCCGCACCGCCCAACTGCACCTTCACGTCAGGGCCGGTCTGAGTCACGATCGCGTCGTAGCGTCTGCTGGCGAGCCCCGGCGGCAAGGCGGCACGGCAGCCGGCATCGCCCTCGATCGCCAGCGTGTAGTGCCCCGAGACATCGACGCGGTCGCGCGACGGGACGACTTGCACCGTGACCACGGTGTGATCGTTGACGACGATGCGTCGAACCTCTTCCTGGTAGCCGCTGCCGGATATGCGAATCTCGGTCTCGCCCGCCACGCCGTACAAGTCGTAACGCCCACTGACCGGGGTGGTGTCGAAGAGCCCTTTACCAACGCCCCGCACGACCTCCACCCGAACGTCGAGTGCGGAAGCCGAGCTTTCGTTGACGATGACTGACAATCTGAACGTGCCGGCCGGAACGACCAACACCTGAGTCGATGCCGATCGTGAGCCGGCGCTGACGCTGACAACCGTCTCGCCGGACTGGCGTCCCGTCGCGTGGCCGCTCGCGTCAACCGACACGATGTCGTCCTGCTGGCTTCGCCACGACGCTTGGTCGGCAAGGTCGACCGTCGAGCCGTCAGCCAACTGCCCGATGACGCGGAGCTGGATACTTTCGCCGGGCGCCACAGTTCTTGGGCCGGCGATCTCTATACGAACCAGAGCCGCGAGCGCTGGGGATGGACCAGACGGCGGGTTCGGTCGGGTCCCCGGATCATCGCCGCAGGCCTGAATCACCGCAACCATGGTGCCGATCGTAATGAGGCGACGCAGCATGAACAGGTCCTCTCTCGAATGCGTCCGAGACAACCTACGCCCCGTCGCGCGCAAGTGTCAAGGGCACAAGGTGCGAAAACGAGCCTATTTCCATGGTGTTTTTATGCGGACTGCCGAACGAGGTACTGGCGCTCGAACCAGCTTCGCCGGTGCAGACCGCTCAGGATCCACACGTCACCGCGTAGCCGCACCATCGACGTCGCAACCGTGCGGCCGTCCAGGCTCAGGCTCAACCCCTTGACGTGATTGTTCGCCGGCGGCGACGGACCCAGATCCCGAGCGACAGGGCGCTGTCCACCGGCGATGGGGATGCCAACCAGCTCCAACCGCAGGTCGTCGGTTTCTTCGATCCCCGTGCGATGCTCCTGGAATTCTAGGGGGCCGACTAATCCTGAAGAGATACGCGACTCGTCGGCCTCGATGACCGGCGCGTCATTGGCAGAAGCCTTTCGGCGAGAGGCCGGTATTGTCGCGCCGTCGTTGCTCGTAACCCGCGATGCAATCCTTTGGATCGAGCGCAGGCCGAGCGGCATGGAGTGGGGCGACCGAGGTTCCGGCCGCATAGCCGAGGGCGGCGAGTCGTGCGCGAACATCTGCATCCACGTGATCGCTCCTGGCTGTACGTTCCCTTTCATCGCGAGATTCCGCTTGACCGAGCCGACGACTCATGGTCTGCGCAACGGCCGGATGGTCGCGGATGATGTTGGTGCGTTCGAAGGG
>AR_comb_assmDRAFT_10059694_pt1 | contig 10900 bp, 6 predicted proteins | sample ArasoioldDNA_FD_10543 | JGI IMG/M metagenome (IMG submission 10543) | reverse complement strand
GGCTACATCGCGCGCCTGGTGAAGAAGGGTTACCGCGTCGCGATCTGCGAGCAGATCGAGAATCCAAAAACAGCGAAGGGCGTGGTCAGGCGCGACGTGGTGCGCGTGGTGTCGCCGGGCACGTTCACCGACACCAATTACCTTGACGCCAAGGAACCGGCGTTCCTGATGGCGATACTGGCGAGTGCAACGGGTGCGACGGGTGCAACAGGTGCCACGAGTGCGATCTTTGGCGTCGCACTCGTCGACGTGTCCACCGGCGAATTTGATGTGGCCGAGTACTCCGGTCCCGAGGGACTCTCGGCGTTGCGATCGGAAATCGCCGTCCTCCGGCCGCGGGAGATCGTCGTCGCCTCGGGCTACGACGTCGCGGCGGCGATCCCGGAGATTGCGCAGATTGGTGCGTCCATCACCGACATCGACGGCTGGCACTTCGATCTCGAGTCAGCGCGACAGACGCTGCTCGATCAACTGCGCGTGCAAAGCCTCGAGGGCTTCGGGCTGGAGCGTCGCCAGGCCGCGATCTGCGCCGCCGGCGCGCTCGTGCGCCACCTGCGTGAGACGCAGAAGGCGGAGCTGGCCCACGTGCGGACCATCCGGCTTCGCCAGTTGTCCGACGGCCTGCAAATCGATCCGACGACGCTCAAGCATCTCGAGATCGTGCAGGCCATGGACGGCGGCCGCAGCGGATCGCTGCTCGACGAAATCGACCGCACGATCACGCCGATGGGCTGCCGGCTGCTGCGCACCTGGCTGCTCCGGCCGCTGACCGCGCTCGAGCCGATCCGCGATCGTCTCGATGCCGTCGAAGAGCTGGCGGTGAAGACCACGGACCGCGGCAAGGCGCGCGAGACGTTGAAGTCGATCCAGGACCTCGAGCGGCTGATCTCGCGCATCGCCTTGTCGACGGCAGGCCCGCGCGACCTCATGGCGCTCTCGCGATCGCTGGCCGCCGCGCCGAGGCTGGCGCTGTTGCTGAACGAATGCCAGGCGCCGTTGCTCGGCAGCCTGACCGGTGAGCTCGACGACCTGCCGGACCTCCGCCAGTGGATCGATCAGGCGATCGCCGACGAGCCGCCGGCGCTGGCCCGTGACGGCGGATTTGTCCGCGATGGTTTCGACAAGGAAGTCGACGAGCTCCGGCACATCAGCCGATCCGGCAAGCAGGTGATCGCCGAAATGGAAGAGGCCGAGCGAAGGAACACGGGTATCAAGAATCTGAAGGTTGGATTCAGCCGCACCTTCGGCTATTTCATCGAGGTGTCGAAGTCCAACCTGCCTGCGGTGCCCGCGCACTTCATCCGCAAGCAGACGGTGGCCGGCGGCGAGCGCTACATCACGCCGGCCCTGAAGGAGTACGAGGAAAAGGTGCTCGGCGCCGACGAGCGCATCGTTGCGCGCGAGCTCGAGGTGTTCGAGACGTTGCGCCAGCGCGTCGCCGCCGAATCCCCCAGGGTGCTCGATACCGCCCGAGCCGTGGCGGGTATCGACGTCCTGGCCGCTCTGGCTGAGACGGCGACGGCGAACAATTACACCAAGCCTCACGTGCACGACGGCGATGAGATCTCCGCCACCGACGTCCGCCATCCCGTCGTCGAGCGGCTGGCCGGCGGCACGTTCGTGCCGAATGACATCCAGCTCAATGGCACCACGCACCAGCTCGTGATCCTTACCGGCCCGAACATGGGCGGCAAGTCGACCTACTTGCGCCAGGTCGCACTGCTCTGCCTGCTCGCGCAGTCCGGGTCATTCGTGCCGGCCCGCGAGGCCAAGGTCGGGCTCGTCGACCGGCTCTATGCGCGGGTCGGCGCGTCGGACAACATCGCTCGCGGGCAATCGACGTTCATGGTCGAGATGCAGGAGACCGCACAGATTTTGAGCGGCGCGACGTCGAAGAGCCTCGTGGTCCTCGACGAGATCGGCCGCGGCACGGCGACGTTCGACGGCCTGAGCATCGCGTGGGCGGTGGCGGAGTACATCGCGACGAATCCGCGATCGCGGCCGAAGACGCTCTTTGCCACGCACTACCACGAGCTCACCGACCTCGCCGACGCCTTCGGCGGCGTCGTCAATTGCCATGTCGCGGCTCGCGAGTGGAAAGACGACATCATCTTCCTGCACAAGATTCTCGCCGGCCGCTCGGACAGGAGCTACGGCATCCAGGTGGCGCGCCTCGCCGGACTGCCGGCGTCGGTGATCGCGCGGGCACGCGACATTCTGAGCTCGCTCGAGCAGGATGAGCTGACACGCGGAGGCAAGCCGACGATCAGCGGCGCGGCGCCGGCGTCGCAGCAGCAGCTGGGGCTGTTTCAGGCCGCCTCGCCCGCCGACGAAAAACTCAAAGAGCGAATTCGCGAGGTCGACATCAACCGGACCACACCGCTCGATGCGCTGCGCATTCTTGAAGACTTGAAGAAGGAATTAGACGGATGACACGTGCCCGCGAACGGGCCACGGAATCACGGAATCACGGAATAAGACCCTGGGGTCTTCTGAAGAGAGTGTTCCGTGCTTCTGTGTTTCCGTGGCTCGTGTTGTTGTCAAGCTGCCAGTCCACGGAATCTCCGTCGCGAATCATCACGCTAGCAGTACTCAGCTCTCCAAACAGTCTCGATCCGCGCATCGGCAGCGACGAAACGTCGCAGCGCGTTCATCAGCTCGTTTACGACAACCTGCTGGCGCTCGACGATCAGCTGAAGGTCACCGGCGGGCTGGCGTCGAGCTGGGAGCAGATCGATCCGCTCACCTACGTCATCCATCTCCGGACCGGCGTGCGCTTTCACGACGGTCACGAGCTGACCGCGGAGGATGTGGTCTACACCTTCGGGTGCTTCATCGATCCGTCGTTCGTCTCCCCGCGCAAGGGGGCCTATCGGACCCTGGATCGCGTCGAGGCGATCGATCCTCACACCGTCCGCTTTTCGCTCAAGGAGCCGTTCGGATCGTTTCCGATTCAGCTGGTGATGCCGGTCGTGCCAAAGGGCGCGGGGCCCGAGTTGCGCGACCATCCGGTGGGCACGGGGCCCTACCAGTTCGTGAGCTTTGCCGTGGACGATCACGTCGAGCTCGCCGCGTTCCCCGGTTACTTCCGCGGCAGGCCGGCGAACGATGGCGTCGTGTTGAAAGTCGTGCCCGACGAGATCATGCGAGCGCTCGAGCTGCGCAAGGGCAGCGTCGACATGGTCGTGAACGATCTGTCGCCCGATGTCATTCACCAGCTCGCCGAGGAAAAGTCGGTGACGATCGCGGAGTCGCCCGGCACCGATTACGCCTACGTCGGGATCAACATGCGCGATCCGGTGCTGAAGGATCGGCGTGTTCGGCACGCGCTCGGCTACGCGATCGATCGACAGGCGATTGTCGATTACCTGCGGCGCGGCCTCGCCAGGCCGGCCGTCGGCATCCTGCCCCCGGCCTCGTGGGCCTTCGACGAAGGCGTGTTCCAGTTCACGCACGATCCCGCCAGGGCGCGAGCCCTGCTCGACGAAGCGGGTTATCGCGATCCGGATGGCGACGGCCCTGAGCCGCGGCTGCGGCTGTCGCTCAAGGTGTCGACCAATGAATTCATTCGCCTGCAGGCGGCGGTCATTCAGCAGGACCTGAAGCAGGTCGGCATCGATCTCGACGTCCGTTCCTACGAATTTGCGACGCTTTATGCCGACGTGCTGAAGGGCAACTTCCAGCTGTTCACGCTGCAGTGGGTCGGCGTCTCGGACCCCGACATGCTGCGGCGGGTGTTTCATTCCAAGCAGATGCCGCCAAACGGATTCAATCGCGGCTACTACGAGAACCCGGAAGTCGATCGCCTGATCGATGCGGCGATGGCGGCGGGGACGGACGAGGATCGCCGCCGGCTATACGGCGAGGCGCAGCGGCTGGTCGCCGTGGACGCGCCCTATATCAGCCTCTGGTACAAGACCAACGTCGCGGTCTCCCGTACAGCAATCGAGGGCGTCAAGCTGACGCCCTCGGCCGAGTTCACGTTCCTGCGGGACGTCACCAAGCACTGAGCCCCGCCTGACGTAATCCGTGGATCGGCGGTCTCGGTGGCCTAACCCTTCAGCTTCTCCAGCTCCGCCTTCGCTTCCGACGCATACTGCGAGTCGGCGTGCTGCTCGACCACCTGCTGCAGGGTCTTGCGCGCTTCCCCGGTGTTGCCGGCCAGGCGATACGCGCGCGCCAATTCCATCAACACCGCATCGGCGGGCAAGGAGGCGTCACGCTGATCGATGATCTGCTTGAGCGTCGCGATCGCCGGATCGTATTGCGCGGCGCGCAGCTGCGCTTCGGCCTTGCCGAGGCGCGCGCTGCGAGCGAGCAGCGCCGAGCCGCCGGCGATCACCTGGTCGTACTGCTTGACCGCGTCGTCGAACCGGCCGAGCGTGACGAGCGTCTTGGCGGCGTGATAGCGCGCCGTCAGCCCGGCCTCGTTCGACGGATAGGCATCGGCCGCGGCCTGGAACTTGGGCAGCGCAGCTTCGAGCTTGGCCTTCTCAGTCGGATACGTGCCCGGCAGCTGGCCGCCGCTCGCGGTCGAATCGTTGGTGGTGCCCGGCGGCGGTCCTGGAGGCATGACCCGCGCTTCCTCGATCACCATCGCCGCGGCCAGCATCATGCGAGCCTTGTCGTCCGTGTTGTTCTTCCATGCCATGTAGCCCAGCACGGCGCCGGCGACGATGACGATCGCGGCGATCGTCGTGGTCAGCGTCTTCGAATTGCTGCCGGCCCACGACTGCGCCTGGTGCAGGGCGATCGCCAGCTCGTTGTCCTTCAGATGGTGACGTTCGGTCGTTTTCATAAATCTTCTTCCAGTTCAACCTTGGGGTGGCCTGCCACCCGAAGCTCATTTCGATCATGTTGGTCCACCGTCGCTGGCGCGACACATTCGCCAGCTAGGGTGGACACCCGTCGCCTGAGCCTGAGCGAAGGGTGGTGCGCCTGACAGGAATTGAACCTGTGACCCCCGGTTTAGGAAACCAGTGCTCTATCCAACTGAGCTACAGGCGCGCTAGTACCGCAGCACAGAATAAACCGGCTCTCCGGCCAATTTCGACCGGCCGTTCAGAAAATCCAGCTCGATCAAAAACGCGACGCCGATGATGTTTCCGCCTGCTTTCCGGGCGAGATCGATGGTCGCCTTCGCGGTGCCGCCCGTGGCGAGCACGTCGTCCACGATCAGGATCCGCTGCTTGTTCGCGCACGCGTCCTGGTGAATCTCCAGCGCGTTGTCGCCGTACTCGAGGCTGTAAGCCTCCTTGTGCGTCGCGCCGGGGAGCCTGCCGGGCTTGCGGACCGGCACGAAGCCGCAGCCGAGCGCGTTGGCGACGGCGGCGCCGAGGATGAAGCCGCGGCTCTCGATGCCGATCACCTGATCGATGTCCTCACCCATGTAGGGCGCGGCCAGAGCGTCGACCGTGTCGCGAAAGCCCTGGGCATCGCAGAGCAGCGTCGTGATGTCGTAAAAGAGAATGCCCTGCTTCGGGAAATCGGGAATCTCGCGAATCTTTGCCTTCAGATGATCCATGCCGCTCTCTAACGAATGTTGAAGCCGCTGTTACCCTGCGATGGTTCGATCTCGTCGACCATCACCCGCTCGACGCGCGCGCGTGAGGGACCGCGCCGCAGCGCGCGCTCGAATCGGTCGACCGATTCCGACTCGCCTTCCCCCACCACTTCGACGGTGCCGTCGTCCTGGTTCGCGACGTAGCCGTGCAAGCCTTCGCGCCGCGCCGCATCGAGCGCGAAGTAGCGGAATCCCACGCCCTGTACACGCCCGCTCACGATGAATCTTCGAGCAATGCGCATCCGATCATTGTAACTCAGCAGCTTCTTTCCCGGGGGCGCGGCCGGCGGATTATCATTGGTGCGTGCTTGCCCCGCTGAAGCGGCTGGTCGTTGGCCGGCCGATCGCGACCTACCTGGCTGGCCATCATAAGTTCGGGATCTTCGGCGGGCTGGCCGTGCTGTCCTCGGACGCCTTGTCGTCGGTCGCGTATGCGACCGAAGAAGTGCTCCGCGTATTGATGATCGGCGGGCTTGCGGCGATGAGCCACTCGCGGCCGATCTCAATGCTGATCGCGCTGCTGTTGATCGCGGTGGCGTTCTCCTTCCGACAAACGATCTTCGCGTTCCCCCAGGGCGGCGGCGCCTACGTGGTGACGCGCGACAACCTCGGTCCGACGGCCGGCCTCGCCGCGGCGGCGTCGCTCCTGATTGATTACACGCTCACCGTCGCGGTCAGCATCACGGCCGGCGTGTCGGCGTTGACCTCGGCGTTTCCGTCGCTGCACGTCGGCAAGACGTGGCTGAGCCTCGCGTTCCTCGTCGTTCTCACGACGGGCAACCTGCGCGGGGTCAAGGAATCGGCGCGGCTCTTTGGCGTGCCGGTGTATGCCTTCCTCGGCGTCATGTTGACGCTCATTGCGACGGGCGCGGTGCGCGCGATGATCGGCAGTGTCGAGCCGGTCGTTCCGGTCGATCCGCTGCCGACGCTCAACAGCGGCGCGGTCACCATCTTCATCCTGCTCACCGCATTTGCGAACGGCTGCACGGCGCTGACCGGTGTCGAGGCGGTGGCGGACGGCGTGCCGCTCTTCCGCCAGCCGCCCGCGAAGAACGCGGCGCGCACGCTGGTAATGATGGCGGTGCTTGGCGTCACGATGTTCGTCGGCCTGACCAGCCTCGCCCACGCCTACCAGATCATTCCGAGTGAAACCGAGACGGTCGTCTCGCAAATCGCGCGCGGGGTATTCGGCGGCCGCAACCTCCTCTACTACACGGTCCAGGGCGCCACGATGCTGATCCTGATTCTCGCGGCCAACACCGCGTTCGCGGGATTTCCGACGCTGGCATCGATCGTCGCCCGCGATCGCTACATGCCGCGCCAGTTTGCCAACCTCGGCGACAAGCTGGCCTTCTCGAACGGCATCGTCGCCCTGAGCCTCGGCGCGGCGACGCTCATCATCGTGTTCGGCGGCGATCAGCACCGGCTGATTCCGCTCTACATGATCGGCGTGTTTCTGTCGTTCTCACTGTCGCAGACCAGCATGGTGCTGAGGACCTCGCGCCTCCGGGAGTCCGGGTGGGTGCCGAGCGCCCTGGTCAGCGGGTTCGGCGCGCTCTTGACCTTTGTCGTTCTGGTCATCGTCACGATGACCAAGACGCTCGAAGGCGCGTGGATCGTGATCGCGCTGATTCCGATCCTCGTCACGATATTCAAGTTGACGCGCACCCATTACGAGAGCGTCGCCGGCCAGCTGTCGCTGGCCCTTGTCGAGGTCGACACGACGCCGCATGGCCACATCGTGATCGTGCCGATCGGCGGCGTGCATCGCGCGGTCATCGAGGCCTTGCGCTACGCCTCGGCGCTCGCCAAGGACGTTCGCGCCGTCTACGTGAACGTCAACCCCGACTCACTAGTACAACTGAAGAAGGACTGGCCGGTGTGGGGCTCGCACGTCAAGCTGGTCGTGCTGCAGTCGCCGTTCCGGTCGATGACGGAGCCGCTGCTCGACTACATCGATCGAATGGAAAAGGAGCACCCCGGCGACTACATCACCGTGGTGCTCCCGGAGTTTGTCGTAAAGCACTGGTGGCATCACCTGCTTCACAACCAGAGCGCGCTCACCCTGAAGGCAGCGCTCTTGTTCAGGCCCCGAGTTGTGACGACCTCGGTGCCCTTTCACCTTACTGAATAGGCTTCGGCGCGGCCGGCGGCGCCGGCGGATCCTGCTTCTTGCTGGGATCGACCTCGCCGGCCTTCTCCCGTTTGAGCGCCGCGTTCAGCCGCGGCAACTCGGTCTTGAGCGATTGCTGGAGCTTCTGCATCTGCACGTCGAGCCTGGTCGACAGCTCCTTGAATACGGCGTAGGTCTGATCGGTCGGCTTGTTGTCGGCGCTTTCGACCACGCCTTGCAGCGCCGCGATCTTGTTATTCAGCCTGATCGGGAAGTTCAGCGGGTCCTGGCCGCTCCTGAGCTTGGTGTTGTAGACCTCTTCTTCGACCACCGCGATCGGCTTCAGCAGGCTGTCGGCCAGCGACTGGATTTCCGCCTTTTTCTTCGGCGACACTTTCTCGAGCGCCTTGTTCACCTGATCGCGAATCGAGCGGATCTGCATCACCGCCGCGTTCGCCTCGGTGACCTTGTTCCTGATTTCCGTCGACAGCTTGAACTGCTCCAGGAGATCGGCGCTCGTGACCTGGCCCTGGAGGCGCTTGTCGACGCCGATGGAAAAGCTCTGGGTCCTGGTCTCGCCGCCGGCCGTCACGCGAACGGTGAAATCGGCGGGCGCTGCCAGCGGGCCGCGAGCCGGGTTCGCTGCCCACATGATCATGCCGGGAAAGACCGTGGCGCCTTCATAGCGCATGTCCCACGAGAATCGGTTCATGCCCTTCTTCACGCCGACGCGCGGTGGCGGGCCACCGAAGAATCCGCCATCGCCGTCGTTACTCGCCGGCGCCGGCGGTTTGTTGTCGCCGGTGAACGAGCGGACGATGTTGCCCTGGGCGTCGACGAACTCGATCTTGACGGTCTCGACGTCGTCTTTCAGGTAATAGTCGATCGCAACGTTGCGATCCAGGCCGCGCTCGGGATCGATCGGATCGAAGAGGTGGAGATTCTCGGTGGTGATCGTCGGCGTGGCCTGGCGCAGCACGCCGATGTTGTCGAGGATCCAGAAGCTGCGGCCGTGCGTGGCCACGACCAGATCGCGCTCGGCGACTTGAATCCCCTGGATCGACGTGTCGGGCAGGTTCAGCTGCAGCGGCTGCCAGTTGCCGCCGTCATCGAACGAGACATAGATGCCGTTCTCGGTGCCGAGGTACAGCAGTCCCTTCCTCTTGTGGTCCTCGCGAATCTGCCGCGCGAAGTGCGTGTCCTTCACGCCGTTGACGATCTTGGTCCAGGACTTGCCGAAGTCGGTCGTTTTGTAGACGTATGGCTTCTGATCGTCCATCTGGTAGCGGTTCGCCGCGACGTATGCCGTGCCGATCGTGTGCGGCGACGCTTCGATCAGGCTGATGCGCGCGAACTCCGGCAAGTCCTTCGGCGTCACGTTGTCCCAGTTCTGGCCGCCGTTGCGGGTCACGTGGATCAGGCCGTCGTCTGATCCCGCCCAGATCGTGTTGATGTCCTGCGGCGCCGGCGCGATCGTGAATACCACGCCGTAGGTCTCGACGCCGGTGTTGTCCTTCGTGATCGGCCCACCGGAGGCGCCCATCGTCTTGGGATCGTGTCGCGAGAGGTCGGGACTGATCTTCGTCCAGCTCTGCCCCGCGTTGCCGGTCTTCCAGATGCTCTGCGACGAGGCGTAAATCGTCTTCTTGTCCACGGGCGAGAAGATGATCGGAAAGGTCCACTGGAAACGCTCCGTGATGCCTTCGGATCCGTAGCCCATCGGGTTGTCGGGCCAGATGTTGATGTTGCGCTGCTGACCGGTGCGCCGATCGAACCGCGTGAGCAATCCGCCGTAGCTGCCGGCGTAGTACACATCCGGATCGAGCGGATCGGGCGCGATGTAGCCGCTCTCGCCGCCGCCAACGTCGTAGTAATACGTGTCCTGTCCGAAGCTGCCGGCCTGACTCGACATGCAGGCCGTCGAGTTGTCCTGCTGCGCGCCGCAGATCTGATACGGGATGTGCGACGTCAGGAACACGTGGTAGAACTGCGCGGTCGGATAGTCCTGATCGGTCCACGTCTGGCCGCCGTTGACGCTGACATTCGCGCCGCCGTCGTTTGCCTCGATCATCCGGTTGGAATCGCCTGGCGCAATCCACATGTCGTGGTTGTCGCCGTGCGGCACGCGCACGTTCGTGATGGTCTTGCCGGCATCCGTCGACTTGTAGATGTTGACGTTGAGGATCCAGAGGGTGTCCTTCACCTTCGGGTCGGCATAGATGCGGGTGTAGTAGAACGCGCGCTGCCGGATGTTGCGGTTGTCGTTGATCTTCTTCCACGACGCGCCCGCATCGTCAGAGACGAACAGTCCGCCATCCGGGTCGTTCTCGATCAGCGCGTAGACGCGGTTGCTGTCGGCGCCCGACACGCTGATGCCGACCTTGCCCCACAGTCCGGCCGGCAGGCCCGGGTTCTTGGTGATCTCACTCCAGCTCTCGCCGCCGTCGGTTGATTTGAAGAGGCCGCTCCCCGGCCCGCCGCTCGACATGCCCCATGGGGAACGCTGTGACTCCCACAGCGCGGTGTAGACGACGTTTGCGTTCTTGGGGTCGTAGACGAGCTCGACGGCGCCGGTCTTGTTGTCGCGGAAGAGCGTGCGCTTCCAGGTCTTGCCGCCGTCGGTCGTCTTGTAAACGCCGCGCTCGTCACTCGACCCGAACCCATGTCCCATCACCGCCGCGAGCACCACGTCGCAAGTGTTCGACGGGTGGAGGCGGAGCTTGGCAATCACTTGAGAATCCTTCAAGCCGGCGGCCGTCCACGTCTTTCCGCCGTCGCCTGTCTTGTAGGCGCCGTCTCCCATCATGATGTTGCCGCGAATGTCTGATTCGCCGCCGCCGATGTAGACCACGTCCGGATTCGACGGGCAGATGCCGACGGACCCGACCGAGGACATCGTGATCTTTCCGTCGGTCATGGGGTTCCATGTCGTGCCGCCGTCGGTCGACTTCCAGGCGCCGCCGCCTGTGGCGCCAAACCAGTACTCGTTCGGCCGCGCGTCGCTGCCTTCCGCGGCGATCGATCGCCCCCCGCGCGCCGGCCCAACGTTCCGCCAGCGCATCCCACTGTAAAGAGAGGGATCGACCGTGGTCCCCTGTTGAGCCGCGACAGGGACCATCCAGACCAGGGCGACAACGGCTGGCAACAAGCGCATGGATCTCATGGGGCGATATTTTACGCTGTCCACGCACGTTAACCACGGAGGACACGGAGGACACGGAGGA
>AR_comb_assmDRAFT_10110214_pt1 | contig 10902 bp, 7 predicted proteins | sample ArasoioldDNA_FD_10543 | JGI IMG/M metagenome (IMG submission 10543) | reverse complement strand
AGCGAATCCAGCACGGGCCGCATGGTCCGGCACACCAGCGACTGGCCGAGATTGAATTCCCCGAGCGTGCCGCGTTCGGACACGAACATGATCAGCGGGATCTGCGACGGCGCGACGAGCGAAGCCAGCACATTCGCCAGCGTCGCAAAACCCGAGGTTTGCATCAGCACGGCGCCGCGCATGCCGGCCATCCAGGCGCCCGACACGATGCCGACCGCTTCCTCTTCGCGCGCGGTGGGGAAGGTCGTGAAATAGGGATCGGCATGAAGGTTCTTGATCAGCGTCGTCAACACGCGATCGGGAACATAGGGCACCAGGCGAATTTCATTCCGCTTCAGCGATTGCTGGACGATACCATGCCAGGTCTCATGCAAGGTTTGAGGCGCCTGTTCTGGAGACGCTTGTGGCGAAGTTTTCTGCTCCGCGACGGCCATCCCGATCTCCCTTATTATTGCGGCCATCACTACCGGCCGAATGGGCCGCAACTTGACGCGACCGGCGGGATTGTCAACATGCCCGGGAAATTATGTGGTCTGCGCCGCACGGCATGCGAAGGCGTTGGCAGTCATGCCATAAGGGCGGCCATGCAATAAGGATAACACCGGAGGGATGAGTGGAGATGTTCCTGGGCAGGCGGGTTTGGATTGCGGGCGTCGTAGCCGCGATGCTTGCAGGCGGCGGCGTGTCGGCGCAGTCGCCATTTCCCACCAAGCCCGTGCACATCTATGTGCCATATGCCGCCGGCGGCGGCGTGGATATCCTGACGCGTACGCTGGGTGATGTGGTGTCGCGGCAATGGGGTCAGACGGTGGTCGTCGAAAACCGGCCGGGAGCGGGTGGCGTGGTCGCCTCCCAGGCGCTGGTGCAATCGCCATCCGACGGCTACGCGCTGATCATGGTGGCGAGTGGACACGCCACCAATCCGTTCCTGTATCCGAAAATCCCTTACGACACCTTCAAGGATTTCACGCCGATCTCGCTCCTTGCCTCGTCGCCGAACATCCTTCTGGTGCGCGCGGACTCGCCGTTCAAGAACGTCGCCGACGTGATCGCGCAGGCCAAGGCGAAGCCGGGCAGCCTTTCGGTCGCGCATGCGGGGACAGGGACATCAACGCATCTGGCCGTCGAGCTCTTCAAGAGCCTCGCCAAGGTCGATATCGGCGCCATCCCCTATAAAGGCGGTGCGCCCGCCATCAACGATCTCCTGGGCGGGCAGATTCAATTGTCGTTCAACAACGGACCGGAATCGGTCGGCCAGCTTCAGGCCGGCACCGTGCGGGCGCTTGCGGTGACCACCGGCAAGCGCGCGCCGTTTCTGCCTGACGTTCCCAGCATCGGCGAGACCGTGCCCGGCTATGACACCGAAGTGTGGTGGGGATTGCTCGGGCCCGGCGGAATGCCGCGCGATGTCGTCGAGAAGCTCTCGCATGATTTCGTGGCGGCGTTGAACAGCGATGCCGTCAGGGAACGGCTGACCAAGCTCGGCGCGGAGCCGATCGGCAGCACGCCGCAGGCGTTCGACAAGAAGATCCACGACGACTACGGCAAATGGGGGCCGATCATCCAGGCCGCTGGAATCAAGGCGGAGTGATGCCGGCGCCGCCCTGTCTGCCGCCGCGCGAGGTGACACGGCCCAAGGTGTCCCCGCCGCCAAATGCCTGCGATACCCACGCGCATGTGTTTGGTCCGGCGGACCGCTTTGCCTATGCGGACAACCGCAGCTACACGCCGCCCGATGCGCCGCTCGAGAAATATCTGGGCATGCTTGATGCCATCGGCTTTGCGCGCGGGGTGCTGGTGCAGGGCAGCGCACACGGCCACGACAACTCGGCGATGCTCGACGCGCTGGCGCGGCGGCCGGATCGGCTGCGTGGGGTCGCCGTCGCCGGTGAGGACGTGACGGCGCAAACGCTTCGCCAATGGCACGGCCTCGGCGTGCGCGCGCTGCGCTTCAACCACTTCTTCCGCGGCGGCCAATTGCACTATCGCGGCGGCGTTCCGCTCTCGGCGGCTGCAAAGGTTGCGCCGGTCATGAAGGAATTGGGCTGGCATCTTCAGCTCTGGATCGATGTGAAGGATTTGCCCGAGACGATACCGGTGCTGAAGACAATCGGTCTGCCTGTCGTGATCGACCACATGGGGCGCACCGATGCGCGTGCCGGCACAGGCACGGCAGGCTTCCAAAGCCTGCTTCGCAGTGTCGGCGAGGGCTGGTGTTGGGCCAAGCTGTCCGGCGCGCACCGGCTCAGCCTGCAGGCGCCGGATTATCCGGACGCGCGGCCGTTCCACGAGGCGCTGGTGAGGGCCAACCCGGAGCGGCTGGTGTGGGGAGGGGACTGGCCGCATCCGCGCGTTGAAGGCGAGATGCCCGACGCCGGCCATTTGTTCGAACTGTTTCAGCAATGGACGCCGGACAAGGCGACGCAGGAACGTGTCCTCGTCACCAATCCGGCACAACTTTACGGTTTTAGCAACTGAAAGCGATCGATGACCGTCAACAACAAGCGCGTCTTTTACGTCAAATATCTCGCCCATCAGATCTACGTCGACATCATGAAAGCTCGGCCGGATGTCCGGCTGGACAGACTGGAGAATGAGACGCCGGAGGCTGACTTCGCGCCGATCCTGTCGGCGGCGCATGTCTACCAGATCGGCGCCGCGCGCGACGAACTGGCGCCGCACTTCCACGTGCATGAGGCGTTCCTGCGGCGTACCCCGAATCTCCTGATCGTTTCCAGCAATGGCGCGGGCTTTGATCCCGTCGACGTCGAGGCCTGCACCAAAGCGGGCGTGCTCGTGGTCAATCAATCCGGCGGCAACGCGCACTCGGTGGCGGAACATGCGCTCGGCATGCTGCTCACGCTCTCCAAACGCATCATCGAGGCCGATCGCGCACTTCGCCGCGAGCGCGATGTCAATCGCAACGCCCTCATGGGCACCGAAGCGCAGGGCAGAACGATCGGCATCGTCGGCATCGGCAATGTCGGCCGCCGGGTCGCCGAGCTCTGCAAGGGACTACTCGGCATGAACGTGCTGGCTTATGACCCCTATCTGTCGAAATCCGAGATCGCCGAGCGTGGCGCGCAGAAGGTCGAGCTCGACGAACTCTTGCGCCGTTCCGATTATGTTTCGATCAACTGCCCGCTGACCAGGGAAAGCCGCGGCATGATCGGCGCAAAGCAATTCGCGCTGATGCAGCCGCACGCCTATTTCATTACGACAGCGCGCGGCTTCATCCACGACGAAGACGCGCTCCTGGAAGCGCTGCGGGCAAAGAAGATCGCGGGCGCCGGTCTCGATGTCTGGTCCAAGGAACCCCCGCCGCCGGAACACCCGCTATTGCAGCTCGATAACGTGCTGGCGAGCCCGCATACGGCAGGCGTCACCCGTGAAGCTCGCGAGAACATGGGGCGGATTGCCGCGCAGCAGATCCTGAACGCCCTCGACGGCGAAAAGCCGCCGCGCATCATCAACCCCGAGGTCTGGCCGCACTACAGCGAGCGCTTTGCCCGCACATTTGGCATCAAACCGGCCTGATCCGCACAATGGCGGGGAGAAGATTTTCCCCGTCGCCGCTTTCCTCCAGGCAACAAACCGCTGCCGTTCGAGGCCCGAACGGCAGCGCCATCGCTATTTCCCGCGCGGTCTCGACACGGCCCTGGACCAGGGCCAATTGTCGTGATGCGCCATGGATTTAGGGCGGAGTTCCGCCGCCGGGGAAGAAGGGTTTTTGGGATGCGACGGATCCGTTCATTGCTGCGCACGACCCCGGTGCGGATTGGTCGCCGGATCACGCAGTTCATTGCGATCGCGGCTGCCAGCTTGCCGGACGTCGGCGCCTAGGCGGCGCGGGCGATATAATCGTCACCGCTGCTCGAGAAACGTTAAAGACAGCCATCATCCCAAGGCATAATGTCCCGCTGCCAGCGCAGCGGGAGGAAACAATGTCACGCTATGTCGTCCTGTTCATGAAGGACGTGCTCGGCGGCAATGGCCGGACGTTGGAGATCTGCCAGCGCTCCCTCGAGGTCGACGCATCAAGCGAGAGCCAGGCCACGGAACTCGCCAAACAAAAATTCTGCGAAACCGAGCGGCTCTGCGAATGGTCGCTGCACGCCGATCGGGTCGAGGTCAGGGCGGCCTGACACCTACCTTCTCTCACGATTTGATCGGCACGAATTTCAACGTAAAGCGAGCGCCATGCGGCTCGCGGTTTTCCACGGTGATGGCGGCGGAATGCAATTCCGCAATGCGTTGTACGATGGAAAGGCCGAGGCCTGTGCTGCCCTGCTTGCGACGATCCCGCCGCCAGAAGCGGCGGAAGATCAGCTTGCGCTCGTCTTCGCCGATGCCCGGCCCCTGATCGAGCACGCTGATGGCGCCGTGGTCCTCGACCACGAACTCGACGGTCGAACCCGCCGCGGTGTGGTTGATCGCATTTTCGGCGAGGTTGCGGACGGCGCGGCCGAGCATATCCGGATTGCCGTTGACCCAGACCGGTCCGGTCGTGCCCGACAGCGCGATGTCCTTGCCCTGCGCCAGCGCGAGCGGCGCTACAAACTCCGCGACTTCGGCGGCGACCGCATGCAGGTCGGCCTTCTCGGTCGGCTCCACGGAGAGCGCATCGAGCTCGGCAATATCGAGAAGCTGGCCGATGATATGGGCCATGCCGTCGACATTCTGGCGCAGCGCCTGCCGCAAATCCGCATCTTCCAGCAGATCGATGCGCGTGCGCAGCACTGCGAGCGGCGTGCGCAGCTCATGGGCGGCATCGGCGGTGAAGTCACGCTGAATGCGAAAACCTTCCTCCAGGCGATCGAGCCCCTGGTTGACGGCCGAGACAAGGGGGCGCACCTCGCGCGGAAGCTCCTTGGTCGGCAACCGCACCCCGGGACGTGCAGGCGCGATGCTTTCGGCGATCTCGCTGGCTTCGCGCAGCGGCCGCAGCGCGCGGCGGAAGATCGCGATATCCGTCAACAGCAGTATCAGCAAGATCGGCAGCGTGATCCAGCCGACGTTCTTGTAGAAGTCGGCGACAATGTCGTCGATCAGCACGTCGCGGTTGGCGAGGTCCTCGCCGGCCTGGATCCAGACCGTCCTGTCGCCGATCGTTTTCTTCACGCTCGCGCCGGAGACGGTGGCGTTGCCGCGGCGGTATTGCAGGAATTCGGTCGTCGCGGAGCGTGGATCGACGGGAAACAGCGCCTTGCGATCCTCGCGTGAGGAAAACAGGACCGCTCCGCTATCGTCGGTCACGGCATAGGAATAGCGGCCATAGGCCTGCGAATAAAGGCCGAGCAGGTCGAGCGGAAGGTCCAGGGCGAAATGTCCGTCGCTGTCGACGCTTAGATGATCGCCGACCGCAATCGCCTGTTCCTGCATCGCCTTGTTATGGATGTTGTCGGTCGCATAGCTCAACAGCCAGGACAGCGCGAGCGACATCAGGATCGAGGTGACCGCGACCGCAAGGACGTGCAGGAAAACGATGCGCGAGATGATCGACTGAAATCTGCGCACGCTATTTTTCCTCCGCGATGAGGTAACCGACGCCGCGTATGGTGTGGACCTGGACCTTGGCGCCGCGTTCGGAAAGCTGCTTGCGCAGGCGATGGACATAGACCTCGACGGCGTTGGAGGCGACCTCGCCGGAATGTCCGAAGATGTGGTCCTCGACCTGTTTCTTGGAGACGACACGTCCCTTGCTGCGCATCAGGAGTTCGAGCACGGCGGTCTCTCGCGCTGAGAGGACCTGCGGCTGATCGTTGATCGAGGCTTGCCGGTTTTGCGTGTCGAAGGCCAGATTGGCGATCCGCAGGCTCGACCCGAGAAGCTGGCCAGGCCGCCGCAGCTGTGCCTCGAGGCGTGCGAGCAGCTCTTCCAGCGCAAACGGCTTGACCAGATAATCATCGGCGCCGCTGCGCAGGCCGTGCACGCGATCGTGCAAGCCGCCACGCGCGGTCAGGACCAGGACCGGGACCGGATTGTCGCGCTGTCTGAGCTCGCGCAGAAGCTCCAGCCCGTCGCCATCGGGCAAGCCGAGGTCGAGGATGAGGGCGGCGTAGAAGGTCGTCGACAGGACCGCGCGTGCGTCCTCGACCGTGGACAACACGTCGGAATCGTAACCCGCCGTCTTCAGTCCCTTCGCCAGGAGCTGGGCGAGTTCTTCATTGTCCTCGACGATCAACAATCTCATCCGGTGTCACCCAATCGACACGACAACCCCGTCCTGCTGGGCCAAGAAAGGCTAAGATAGGCTAAGCTAGACCAGGACAGACTAAGCCGAATCAGCCCGACTGGAAGTCACATGATCGGCGCGTCACAAGCTTGCGCGACCCGCTCGTCTGTGGATTGCGTAAGGCTCGTGTAAGCTTAACGATTCTGTCGTGAAGCTTACGCAGGCACGCGCCTTTTGATCCATGAGGGGCAGGATTTTCTGGTCTCCGGGTCGGCGAGAAGCGGGCCTGCCCCGGCGTTCAAGCTGCGGGCGACACTGTACTATTGCGGCCGTTCGATTAGACCAATAAGAGGGAGGCGGGCTGAACAGAGGCCCAAAATACGTAGGAAATACGCGTATATCGGCGAGACGGGCGGTAGGCGCGTAACCTCATGCACAAAGTTGAAAAATGACATTCGGCGCGAACTGGAATCTGCGACGGTTGATGATCGCGCTCGTGGCCATCGCGCTTGTGGCCGGCGCAGTCACCATGGCTGGCCGGATGTTCGTCCAGCGTGCGAAGTCGTCCGAACCAACACGGCAGACCAGGAGCGACCCGACGCGTTTCGTGCCGACCGATGCGGAGTGGGCGAGCCTCACGATCGAGCCGGCCAGGGAGCAGCTGTTTCGCGCCGAGCACGTCACCGAGGGCAAGATCGCGGTCAACGAGGACTCCTCGACGCCGATCTTCTCTCCCTATGCCGGCCGTGTTGTCAGGCTCCTGGTCAAGCCGAGCGACGTCGTCACGCGCGGGCAGGAGTTGTTCGTCATCGAGGCGACCGACACGGTGCAGGCACTCAATGATTTCATCACGGCGTCGAGCTCGCTGAACAGTGCGCGCTCGAAACTCAAATTGGCCGAGATCAACGAGCATCGTCAGAACGATCTCTATCTCGGCAAGGCGGTCCCGCTCAAGGACTGGCAGAATGCACAGAACGATCTCGCGACCGCTCAGAACGACGAGCGCGCGGCCGAGACGGCGCTGGAGGCCGCCCACAACCGCCTGCGGATCCTGGGGCGCTCGGAACAGCAGATCAACGCGTTCCAGCAGACCCGCCAGATCAGCGCGGATACCTCGATCTATTCGCCGCTGGGCGGCACCGTCGTGCAGCGCAAGGTCGGCCCGGGCCAGTTCATCGCAGCCGGCGCCAGCGATCCCGTGTTCGTGATCGGCGATCTCTCCACGGTCTGGTTGACCGCCTTTGTGCGCGAGAGCGAGGCAGCCGACGTGCGTCTCGGCCAGGACATCGATTTCAAGGTGCTCGCATTGCCCGGCCGCACTTTCAAGGCGAGCGTCGACTATGTCGCCGCGGCGATCGATCCGACGACGCGCAGGCTGCTGGTTCGGGCGACGATCGACAACAAGGACGGGCAGTTCAAGCCCGAGATGTTCGCCAATGTGACCATCTATTCCGGCGCCGACCACGACTCGGTTGGCGTGCCCAAGCAGGCCCTGATCTACGAGGCCGAACGCGTCCGCCTCTGGGTTGCGCATGACGACAAGTCGCTCGAGCTTCGCGATATCAAGACCGGCCTGATCAATGGCGATCTGGTCGAGGTTCGCACCAATCTGAAGGCCGGAGAGAAAATCGTCGTCAGAGGCAGTCTGTTCATTGACCGCGCGGCCTCGGGCACTTGATGTATTGAGCAGAGCCCACCCGAATGGACCGTCTGGTATCCTTTGCTGTCGAACGCCGCTTCCTGATGCTCGGGCTGTTCCTGGCCGTCCTCGTCGGCGGCCTCGTGGCGTTCCAGCAATTGAACATCGAGGCTTATCCCGATCCGACGCCGCCGATGGTCGACGTCGTCACCCAGTCTCCGGGTCTGTCGGCCGAGGAGATCGAACGCTACATCACCATTCCGCTGGAGGCCCAGGTCGCCGGCCTGAAGAACCTCAATGTCATCCGGACGATTTCGCTGTACGGCCTGTCCGACGTCAAGCTGCAGTTCTCGTTCGACTTCACCTACGAGCAGGCGTTGCAGCAGGTTTTGAACCGGCTGGCGCAGATGCCGCCGCTTCTCAACAGCGCGCAGCCGCAGATATCGCCGCTCAGTCCGATCGGTGAAATCTATCGCTACCGGCTGGTCGGCCCCCCCAATTATTCCGTGCTCGATCTCAAGACCCTGCAGGATTGGGTGTTGCAGCGCCGCTTCCGCACCGTGCCCGGCGTCATCGACGTCACCGGCTGGGGCGGCCGGACCAAGACCTATGAGTTGCAGGTCGATTTCAACAAGCTGGTGGCGAACGGGCTGACGCTGCCGCAACTGCTGCAGGCTGTCGGCAACTCCAACATCAATGTCGGCGGCAACACCGTCAATATCGGGCAGCAGTCGGCGGTCGTGCGCGGCGTCGGCCTGATCCGCTCGATCGACGCGCTTTCCAACACCATGATCGCGGCCCCCAACGGAACGCCGGTACTGGTCAAGGACGTCGCGACCGTCACCGTCGGCGAGCAGCCGCGGCTCGGTATCGCAGGCGAGAACAGCGACGACGACATCGTGCAGGGGATCGTGCTGATGCGGCGCGGCGAGCAAAGCTCGCCCACCATCGCCAGGGTCGAGCAACTCGTCGAGCGCATCAATAATTCCACCATTCTTCCGCCGGGCGTGCATATCGAGCGCATCTACGACCGCAAGGACCTGATCGAGACCACGACCGGGACAGTGCTCGAGAACATGGTCTTCGGCATCAGCCTGATCGTGCTGCTGCAATGGATATTTCTCGGCGATCTCAGAAGCGCTTTGATCGTCGGCGCGACGATCCCGTTCGCGCTGTTCTTCGCCGTCACCATCCTGGTGATACGGGGTGAATCGGCGAACCTCCTGTCGGTCGGCGCGATCGATTTCGGCCTGATCGTCGATGCCACCGTCATCATGGTGGAGGCGATCTTCCGGCGGCTGTCGCAGACCGAGCGGCTGTCGGAGGCGGAGCTCGAAGCGATATCGCCCAATACCGTGATGGACATGAAGCACCATTCCATCCTGACGGCTGCCGCCGACGTGTCGCGCTCGATCTTCTTTGCCGCCGCCATCATCATTGCGGCCTTCATTCCGCTGTTCACGCTGAGCGGCGTCGAGGGCAACATTTTCAGTCCGATGGCGCGGACCTACGCCTATGCGCTCGCGGGCGGCATGCTCGCGACCTTCACGGTCACGCCTGCGCTGAGCGCCATCATCCTGCCCGCGCATGTCGAGGAGACCGAGACGTTGATCATGCGCTTCCTGCACCGCCTCTACATACCGGTGCTGCGCCGGTCGCTCGCGCACCGGCGGCTGGTGCTGGTCGGCGCCACCGCGCTGATCGTGATGACGGTGATCGCCGTCCGCCTGCTCGGTCTCGAGTTCCTTCCGAAGCTGGAAGAGGGCAATCTGTGGATCCGCGCGACTTTGCCGCCGACGATCTCGCTGCAAGAGGGCAATTCCTACGTCAACGAGATGCGCAAGCTGATCGCGGCCCGGCCCGAAGTCGAGTCGGTGGTCTCCCAGCACGGCCGCCCCGATGACGGAACGGATGCGGCCGGTTTCTTCAACGCCGAATTCTTCGCACCCCTGAAGCCTGCCAAGGAGTGGCCGGGCGGCAAGGACAAGGATGCATTGACCTCCCAGCTGCTGGCGCAACTGCAGGCCAAATTCCCCGGGGTCGAGTTCAACTTCTCGCAATACCTTCAGGACAACGTCTCGGAAGCGGTCTCCGGCGTGAAGGGCGAGAACTCGATCAAGCTTTTCGGCAATGACCTGCAGGCGCTGACCGATACCGCCAACAAGATCAAGTCGGTTCTTGGGACAGTGCAGGGCATCACCGACCTTGCCGTATTCACCTCGCTTGGGCAGCCGACCATCCAGATCGAGATCGACCGCGCCCGTGCCGCGCGCTACGGGCTATCGCCCGGCGACATCAACACCACGATCCGCACCGCGATCGGCGGCGACAGCGCGGGCGATCTCTACGAGCCCGGCAGCGACCGGCATTTCCCGATCATCGTCCGCCTCGCGCCCGAGTATCGCAAGAGCGCGGAAGCGATCCAGAATTTGCGTGTCGGCGCGCAGGGCCCGAACGGCATCACCCAGGTGCCGCTCAGCGAGGTGGCCTCGATCAAGCTGGTGTCCGGCGCCGCCTATATCTACCGCGAGCAGCAGGAGCGCTATCTGCCGATCAAGTTCTCGGTGCGTGAGCGCGACCTCGGCAGCGCGATCCAGGAGGCGCAGCAGAAGATCGCCGAGCAGGTGCAGTTGCCGCCGGGCTCGCGAATCGAGTGGGTCGGCGAGTTCGGCAACCTTCAGGATGCGATCCGGCGGCTCTCGATCGTGGTGCCGATCAGCCTGACCCTGATTGCCGTGCTGATCTGGTTCAATTTCGGCTCCGTCGTCGACACCATCCTGACCATGAGCGTGATTCCGATGGCGGTGTTCGGTGGCGTGGTGGGTCTGCTGCTGACCGGTATCCCGTTCAGCGTCTCGGCCGCGATCGGCTTCATCGCCTTGTTCGGCATTTCGGTGATGGACGGCATTATTATCCTCTCGCAATTCAATGCGCTCATTGACGAGGGGCTTGACCGCGCCACGGCGATTCTGCGGACGGGCGAGTTGCAGCTTCGCCCGGTGCTGATGACCTGCGTGGTGGCGGGCGTGGGTCTCCTGCCGGCCGCGTTGTCCACCGGAATAGGCTCGCAGGTGCAAAAACCGCTGGC
>AR_comb_assmDRAFT_10103191_pt1 | contig 10902 bp, 11 predicted proteins | sample ArasoioldDNA_FD_10543 | JGI IMG/M metagenome (IMG submission 10543) | reverse complement strand
GCCGGTGTCGCGGCTGGCAGGCGCGCTGGTCGTCGTCGCCGTGGTGGGCCTGCTCGCGGGAACGGCGTCAGCCGTGTGGGCTCTCGTCGGGAACGGCACGATCGTGGCGATGATCGTCTTCACGCTGACAGGCCTGGCTGTCGGACACCTCCTCGGAGGACCCGATCCTGATCGCTCGGTGGTGCTCGCGCTCTCGACGGCCTGCCGCCATCCGGCGATGGCCGTAACGGTGGCGTCCGCGAACTTTCCAGACGAGCGATTCGGCGGTGCCATCGTGCTGTATTTGATCGTAAGCGTCCTTGTCACCGTGCCGTATCTCGTGTGGAGACGATGGATCTCAGCTGCTGTTCAACCCGCCGCGCGACCTGTCTGATCGGACCGGCCAGGTGTACGCCCTGCCCGGACCGCGTGCATCCGTTGGAGCCGCCATGGAGACCAAGGGGTTGAAGCCATGATCAGTCGTGCTGATCGAAGAGCCGCTGGTAAGGCACTGAGGGAGAAGGTCTCGAGACGTTCCCATGCGGGGTGGAAGCCGCACGCGAACCGCCCGGACCCGATCGACCTGCTCATCGAGTCGAGCCAGGGCCGGATGCCCAAGCTCGTTCCGATTCGATATGGACGGATGATGCAGAGCCCGTTCGCCTTCTACCGGGGAGCGGCGGCCATCATGGCGTCCGATCTCGCCCGCACTCCCGCGACGAAGATACGAGTACAGGCGTGCGGCGACTGCCATCTCATGAACTTCGGCGGGTTCGCGACGCCGGAGCGTCACCTCGCCTTCGATATCAACGATTTCGACGAGACCCTTCCGGCCCCGTGGGAATGGGACGTCAAGCGGCTGGCCGCCAGCCTCGTGATCGCTGGTCGCCACAACGGGTTTCGTCGCGCCGATGCTCGTGAGGTTGCGGAGCGGTCGGTCCGCAGCTATCGCCAGCACATGGCCGAATACGCCGAGTACCACGTGCTGCAGCGCTGGTACGAGCGGCTCGACACCGAAACAGTTCTCGCAGAGACCAAAAGGAAGGGCTGGCAGAAGAAGCTGACCAAGACGTTCGCTAAAGCCAGGGCGCGTACGACCGTCGAGATTGACTTCCCGAAGCTGGCCCAGGTCCGCGGGGGCAGGATCGGAATCAAGGACAACCCGCCGCTCGTCTTCCACCGGTCCGCGCTCAAGGAGAGAGCCTTCGACTACCTGGTGAAGGAAGCGTTTCGTCGCTATCGTGCGACGCTCTCGGATGACCGCCAGGTGCTGCTCGACAGCTTCGAGATGCAGGATATCGCCGCAAAGGTCGTGGGCGTCGGCAGTGTCGGCATCAGGTGCGGCATTCTGCTGATGATGGCCGACGAGAACGACCCGCTGTTTTTGCAAGTCAAAGAGGCGCGTGCCAGCGTGCTGGAGCCTTATGCCGGGAAGAGTCGCTACACCAACCACGGCGAGAGAGTCGTGGCAGGTCAGCGGCTCATGCAGGCCGGGAGCGACATCTTCCTGGGATGGACCGAGGTGCGGGGCAGGCATTTCTACCTCAGCCAGCTGCAGGACGCCAAGATCTCTCCGGTTCCCGAAGTGCTCGATCCACCGGCCATGGGGAGGTACGCTGAATGGTGCGGATGGGCGCTCGCCCGAGCACATGCCAAGTCGGGTGGTGTGGCAACGATCAGCGGATACCTCGGCGCTTCGGCCAGATTCGACGAGGCCGTGGCGAGGTTCGGTGTGGAGTACGCCGATCAGAACGATCGTGATCACCAAGCTTTGCTGAAGGCCATCCGCGCCGGAAGGGTCGGTGTCTACCGAGGGTAATGAGTCTGCCCCAAAGGAGAATGCCAGTGAAGTTGACCACGATTGCTCTTCTCGCTCTGTTCACACCGGTTGTCGTCGCTCAGGGGCCCTCGCCCCAGGAGCGCGCGACCGCCGTCAAGGAATCGCTCGCGCAGAACCAGGCCGCGCTCCGCACCTACAGCTGGATTGAGACGACGGAGATCAGCCTGAAAGGCGAGGTGAAGAAGAAGGAACAGAAACAGTGCTCCTACGGCGCCGACGGGAAAGTTCAAAAGACGCCTTTGCCGGGATCCGCTCCAGCACAGTCGTCGTCCCAAAAGGAAGACCGAGGCGGTCGCGGACGCGGCCGGGCGAAGCAGGCCATCATCGAGAACAAAGTTGAAGACATGAAGGAGTACATGGAGCAGGTGGCGGCCCTGGTCCATCAGTACGTCCCACCCGATCCGCAGAAGCTTCAGGCCGCCCAGGCGGCCGGCAACCTCTCGGTGCAGCCGTCTTCGGGCGCCGCGGGGCTGAGCGTGAAGGATTACGTGAAGCCGGGTGACTCGCTCTCGATCGGCTTCGACCCAGCCGCGAAGAAGCTCACGAGCTACAACGTCAAGTCTTACGTCGAGAAGCCCAAGGACGACGACGTCACCCTGGCTGTGACTTTCGGCCGGCTGGCGGACGGCACCAGCTACCCGGAGCGGACCGTTCTCGATGCCACCGCCAGGAAGATCCAGGTCAAGGTCACCAACTCCGGGTACAAGAAGGCATCATAGGTGCTCAAGGCCTCGGTCCAAGCTTTGGCGGTCGCCGCCCACGAGGCCGGACACCGGCCTGAATGGCGACATACTCAAGCTCCGTTCCGGCGGCCGCGCTTCTCAAGAGCAGGCCGCCGCGGCTCATGTCGCCGCGCCCGATAAACGAAGCCGGATAACAGAGGCGGTCGCCTAGAAGCGGGGACAGGATGTCCACGTATTTTCCCGTGGCGACACTGCCCAGAAGGACCACGCGCGCACCGGCGTCGAGGCGGCGGCTGAGCGCCAGGGCGTCCTGTTCGAGCGCGGCGCGGTATCGACCGTCGTTGACATCGACCTCTCCAGCCGCGAATTCGCGCAGGATCGCCGCCGTGACGGGTGTATCCGGTTTCTGCAGTCCACGGGTGGGTGTGATGATCAGGGTCGCGGCGGGCGCAGGTCGGCGGCCGAATGTCTGCGCGTAGGTGAGCTTCCCTCGAAAATAGAGGCCGCTCATGAAGCTGAAGGCCGCACCGAGCGTCAGCATGCCGGCCTCGAGCTCTTTCGCCATCTGAAAATCTGCACCGGGGCGGAGCAGCATTGTCGCTCGTCGCCCTCCGCAGTACGCCGGGGACAGCAGGAAGACTCGGGTGGTGGCCATCAGCTGCGCAGCCGGCGCAACGTATCGAGGGTATCCGGACCCCAGCTTACCTCGACGCCGACGGGGCATTCCCCTGCTATCATCCAAGTTTGCGCAGATTGCGCAGGTCTCGTTGCAGAGACTGCGCGGGTTGACGAGGAGGCGCGATGAGATTCACTGCGTCGCTGGCAGTCTGCTTCGTGCTCGTTGGCACTCTGGCAACCTCCGCCGCGGACTCGGCCGTGAGAACCATCGGATTCGACGATCTTCACATCCGTGTTCCAGATCCAGCCAAGGCGGGCGCCTGGTACGTGCAACACCTGGGTGCGACGCCGACACAGAGTCCCCACCGTGTGTCGTTCGGGCGAACGCTCATCATCTTCACGAAAGACGACAATCCCGGGCCCAGTACCGTCATCGATCACTTCGGCCTGTCCTTCCGCGATGCCGAAGCCAAGATGAAAGAGATCAGTGACGCCGGCGGGAAGGTGCTGACGCCAATCCGGGACACGCCCGGGCTCTTCAAGCTGGGATTCGTCGAGGATCCGTTCCGGATCAAGATCGAGGTCGTCGAAGACGCCGAGCTGCTCGGGTTCCACCACGTGCATTTGCGCGTGCCCGACCCGGACGCCACGCTCAAGTGGTATCAGGACATCTTCGGGGGAGAGCGGAGCAAGTTGAAGGGGCGTATCGACGGGTTGCGGTATCACCCGATCCCCGAGACGACGGCCGGGCTGCCCGCCACCGCGAAGGCCGCCGGCGACATCTGGCTCCTCGCCGCCCGGGCAGAGAAGCTCGAGCCGACGCCGGGGCGCGTCATCTACAACATGGCATTTCTCGTCGAGGACATCAGCCAGACAGCTGCAGCCATCAAGAGCCGCGGTGCGAAGCTCACGTCCGAACCCCGTACCACCAAGGTGGAGGGTCTGGATACGGGCGTGGCATTCGCCGAGGATCCCAACGGCGTTCAGATCGAGCTTCTTCAGCGCCAACGGCGACCCTGACCCCAAGTGCTCAAGATGCGTCCGTTGCCGATCGCGACGACATTGCTGCTGATCGCCTTGTCCTGGACCACCCCGCGCCTCGCGGCCCAGGAGCTCAGAAACGATCTCGGAGGACAGCGCGATTCACCGGAGCCGGCCGAGCGGAAGCGCGCTTCGTCCCTGCAGGGCGCAATTAGTGCATCGCTGCGCCTGCTGATGATTGAGCACAGCGCCCGCATTGCCTTTCAGGCGAAGACGCGGCAAGAGCTGGGCGGCCCCTTCTTCAGCGACTACATTCGCTCGCTGAAGATGCCGGACACGTGGGGGGACGGGGATAGCTGGCCCGTGAACTACGTCGGTCACCCGATTCATGGTGCGGCGGCCGGGTTCATCTGGCTGGATCAGCAGGACGGCAGCCACGATCCGGCGCTCGGATTCTCCAAGAAGTACTGGGCCAGCCGCGGCCGCGCCACGGCCTGGGCGGCCGGGTACAGCCTGCAGTTCGAAATCGGACCGCTCAGCGAGGCTTCGATTGGCAACGTCGGTCTGCACCCGGGAACCACTGGATGGGTCGATCACGTGGTGACTCCGACCGGAGCCTTCGGCTTCATGGTGGCCGAGGATGCGCTGGACCGCTACCTCATCGGTCGCATCGAGCGGTGGACGTCGAGCCGGAAGCTGCAGATGATCGCGCGAACCGTGTTCAACCCCAGTCGCGCGCTGTCGAACGCCGCGCAGGGGAGGGCCCTCTGGTTCCGGGCGTCGCGGCCGCTCAGAGACTAGAAATCTGCGCCGCTCGAAAGGGAGCTCTCTATCGGCGCGGGGCGCGCTGAAAGGTGACGAGGGCACCGTCGGCATTCTCCGCCGTCATGAACGTCGTCGGTCGAGGATATTGGCCCGCCCCATCGACATAGTTCAGCTTGAGCGTGTCTCCGACGAGCTCCCAGATCCCTACCCAGCGCTTCCCTCCGTCGAGTGCCAGATCGATCTGCCACGGCCGGCGCCTGACATCGACACTGAGCGTGCCCTTGACCATTTTGGTGCCCGTCCCGTGGATCTCGAACGCCTCGCCCGAGACGGTCATGACGCCGTCGGTGATCGCGCTGGACGCGGTTCCGAGGTGTTCGCTGGCCGTGACGGTCCAGAGTCCTTGAAGGATGGCAAGCACCATGTTGTCCTGCGCCCGCGCCCACGTGGCGCCTGCCGCAAGGACAACGAAGGCGATGGCCGCGATCCGCCGAGCACACCGAGAGTCAAGTCGACGCATGGAACCTCGGTGAGGACCTTATGAGGCGCGGGCCGTCAGTTTCCGGTAGACGAAGAGAATCAGGATCGCGCCGAGGATCGAGGTGATGTATCCCCCGACCTGCCCCGACTGATACCAGCCAAGAGTCTGGCCGATGAATCCGGCGACCAGGGCTCCTGCGATACCGAGGCCCATCGTCACGAGCAGGCCACCAGGATCACGGCCGGGCATGATGAATTTGGCGATGGCGCCGACGATCAGCCCGAAGACCATCCATCCAATTACTCCCAGCATGTCGTCCTCCTCGAGGATGCGGTGGGCCAGCATCCTATCGCGCTTGCCTCTTCGCTAACGGCTCGACGCCGATATCTTCGGCTGGGCATGCAGGATCAGCTTCTGGACGCGCCAGTTGGAGGTCTCAGCCGCATATACCTCGTTCTCTGATGGACACGCGAGCTGGTGGATGCCCGAGAACTGCTTGAGCTGCCGTCCGGATCGGCCGATGACGCCAAGGATCTTCCCGTCCAGTGAGAGCTTGAAGAGGCGCCCCGGGAACGTGCTTTCCCCGACGAAGAGCACCTGGTTCGGCCCCGGTGTGATGCAGATGGAGTTGGGCGCGCCAATCATGGACGCGAGTCGCTCGCCCGTCGGTGTGTTTCCGTTCACCGCTCGGGTGCCGGGTGCCGGCGGGATGTCGATCGTGAACATCCGAAGAAAGCGTCCGTCGGTATCAAAGATCTGGATGCGGCGATTCGAGCGGTCGCCGACATAGACGTTGTTATTGTGATCGACCGCAATGGCGTGGGGGAGGTTGAACTGTCCGGGCGCCGTGCCTCGCTCACCCCACGACTTCACCCAGTCGCCGTTCCGGTCGTACTTGGCCACCCGCGAGTTGATGTAGCCGTCGGAGATGTAGATGTTTCCCTCGGAGTCCCAGGCGACGTCGGTCGGCTGCCGAAAGAGCCCGTCGACGGCCGGCCTGGGCGGGTTGACGTGCTCCCAGGGCTTGGTTTCCTGGTCGGCAGATTCCTGTCGGCGCCCGAACACCATGACCACGCGTCCAGCCTGGTTGAACTTGATGACCATGTCCGAGCCTTTGTCCACGGCCCAGATGTTGTCGTCCTTGTCCACCCGGACGGTGTGCGCGAACGCCCAGCCGTACAAGCCCTTGCCGATCTCACGGATGAACTCGCCCTTCGGACCGAACTCGAGCAGCTGTGCGGCCGACGGGGCGTAGGCAGGACCCAGCGCGCTGTTGGATCTGGTGAACACGAAGACGTGCCCCTTCGAGTTCACGGCCACGCCGGACACCTCGCCGAAGTTCATCCCCGGAGGGAGCTTCAGAAAGTCGGGAACCGACTCAAAGGGTAGATCGGGGACCGACGGTTGGCTGAATGCTGGAGCGCTCAGCAGCACGAAGGCCGCAAGCAGACAGGCTTTCATCGAGGCCTCCTCGTGTGACGCGGGGTGACGGAGCCAGCATCGTACTGCCATAGCGAAGTCTTTGAGTTATGAGTTTTGAGTTCGGAGGAGCCCGATAGCTCATGACTCCCAACTCAAACCTCAAAACTGTTTTAAGATCGGTGTAATGCGCGGGTTTCACCTGTTCGACACGGCGCTCGGGCATTGCGGGATTGCCTGGAGCGACCGGGGCGTCGTGGCCGTCCAGCTCCCGGAGTGTGATGTGGCCCATACCCGAGCGCGGCTGCTCGAGCGGATCCCGGACGCTCGCGACGTGACGCCGCCAGCCACCGTTCGGGACGCGGTCGGTGCGATTGCCGCTCACCTGCGCGGTGAGCGCAGCGACCTCTCCCGAATCGTCCTGGACATGGAAGGCGTCTCTCCGTTCCATCGACGTGTCTACGATGCGGCGCGTACGATCCCGCCTGCGGAGACGCTCACCTACGGCCAGATTGCCGCCGTACTCGGCGTTCCTGGCGGGGCGCGAGCGGTTGGGCAAGCGCTGGGCCGAAATCCCTTCGCCATCGTCGTCCCGTGCCATCGTGTGGTCGGCTCGAGCGGCCGAATCGGCGGCTTTTCGGCCTCCGGTGGCGTGAGGACGAAGCTGAGCCTCCTGTCAATTGAGCGGGCCGCTTACGGCGCGGCGGCCGACGCGCCTCACGCAACTCTGAGCTTTGAGTTCTGATCACAACTCACAACTGTTCTAGCTTCGCTGGACCATTCCCATCCAGAACATCGAGTCGCTGCCGACCTCCACGTCGTACTTGCGCACGTAGGTCAAGCGGCCGTCGTCGGCGATGCGGAACAGCGACAGACAGGCGGGGACAGTGGCCACGGCGTCGCCGCTGCGCACGAGCTGCGGCAGGATGTGAGCGGCCACCAGCAGCCGCCCGCTTGGATCGATGTGGAACGTTCGCGGATGAAAACCGTGGGTGTCGGCGTGCTGAATCGCCCGGGGCTCGCCGGTGATGGGGTCGATCGCGAACACGGCGATGCTGTTCTCACCGCCCAGGAAAACCCGTCGCCCGGCGAACTCGGTTGTGGCGTTGCCGCGATTGGCGACGTATACGATGCGACCATTCGGGTGAACGTGAACGGTTCCGGCCGCCTGCCTGGGTCGGAGGTGGCCGGGCTCCGCGAGCGTCGTCGTGCTGAAACGCGGCGAGGGCGCGAGTGCCGTGCCGTCGTTGGTGAACACGTCCAGCTTGTTTTCGCGTTCCCGCGACACGTAGACCCACGGCTGGCGAGGATGGAAGTCGAGGTGTCTTGGACCAAAGCCGTAGCCGCCGCCCGGGGCAATCGAGACACCGCTCGTGAGCCGACCATCTTTGTAAGCAAAAACCTTGAGCGCGCCGGGATCCTCGGCTCGACCTCCTTCAGGGTCGTTGCCCCGTGTGACCAGAATCGCCTGCGCGTTCGTGGGCGCTATACGGATCTGGTGTGCGTAGATGCCGGCGTCGAGCGGACCGGTCTGCTCGACGCCGCGGCCGAGCGTGGCGTCGTCTTTGATCCGATGGACGCTGACCGAGCTCGGGTTGTTGTACGCCGTCAATAGATACGCGGACGGAATATCGGTGGTGACGTGGATTGGGCGTGAGGGCAGCGCCAGGGAGTCGCCGTGCTCGGTCAACGCCCCGGAAGCCGGATCGATCTTGAGCGCGGTGGCACGATGGCGCGTGCCCGACTGGCCGGGTCCGCCGTCGCTCGAGACGACGTAGAGGTACTGCCGGGAGGCGTGAGGCCACGCGTACTGCACGTTGGCGGGGAGCCGAACCGACCCGCGCAGCGCGAGCGTCGCGCGCTCGACATCGGCGTCATAGAGACTGAGGCGGGGACCGATGCTGGCGTAGACCGTCAGCTTGTCGTTGCTGGCCTGTCCCCACGCAACCCTCGGTGCCACCACGGCACCGGTTAGCAGCGCGATGAAGTCACGGCGGCCGACCACGGCACTCTGCCTCGGCGGTTGGCTACGCTTTGGCCGGCACGAACGCCAGGAACCGTCTGGGGTTGTCGACGAGGATCTCGTGCATCGTGGCCTCGCTGACCCCGCGCTGACGCAGCATGGGGACGAACTTCGTCACCGCACGGGCGACTCCGCCGCCGCCCTGCCGTTTGGTCGACGCCGGGAAACTGAAGTCCGAGGCGAGGAGCGCGCGGTTGGCGAAGCCTGCCTCGAGGAACGCCAGCACCATTTCCACTCGCGGCTTGTCCGGTTCCGCGTTCTCGCCGCCCACACGATCGAAGCCCACGTAGGCGCCTCGCTTGGCGATGGCTTTGTGCACATCGCGCCAGGGGTTGGGGTCGAAGAAGCAGCACATGTGGCCGATCACGAGGTGCTGCGGATCGACGCCCACGCTCTCGAAGATGTCGAGCTGTTCCATCGCCCGCTTGCCGTTCTGGGTGTGGGAGAAGATCGGCAGCTTCGTGCGGACGTGGGCCCTGCCGACGGCACGCAACATCTTGCGCTCCTCGGGCGTGATCTCGTCCGAGGTGCCGATCTCGCCGAACGCGCCCCATCGCTGGCGGGTCGCGTCCTGCACGAACTCTTCGACCAACGCGTCCTCCGAGATCGTCGAGATCTTGGGTGGATACGTGAGCTGCCGGTAGTAGCCGCCGCCTTTCACGATGGGCATTCCGGATTTGCTCGACAGCTGTTTCAGGAACTCCACGCTCGTCCCCATGTCGGCGTGACCGCCGTCGACGATGCAGCTGACGCCGTCCTTGGCGGCGGCCTGGACCTCTTCGACCATGAACTCCATGTCTTCCATGAAGTACTGCCCGGTCGGGAGCGGCGCCGCGCCCGGGCGCGGCGGACCCGCCTCGCTTCTGACTTTCCGAATGAACTCGCTGTTGTACGAAAGGTGCTCGTGGAAGAGGATGGCTCCGTCGGGGAGGCGCTCGGGCGGGACGTCTCTCAAAAGCGTGCGGATCACCGCGCCCTTCGGGAAACGAGCGGCCACAGGCTGCAGACCCCGGGGCGCCGCTGCGCTGAGGGGAAGGCCCCCCCGCATGAGCGAAATCCCGACGCTGCCGGCGCCGGCACCAAGTAGTCCGATCGCTTCACGTCGTGTCCATTGACGTCCGAGCTGCGCCCGATCGCGATCCATATGACCTCACTCCCTTGCCCGCAGGGACTGCCTGCGCAGAGAAATGTCGGATGGATGTTACACCGGTACACCGAGCATGAGACGGCTACAAAGACTCCAGCGTGAGTTTCACGTCGGCGTTCTTCCACGCGTCGTCGAACGCGCGCTCGACCCAGCCGGCGTCCGCTTGTTTGCCCTGTTTGACCAGGCTCTCGCGAAGCCCGAAGAGCGACCGGGGGTTGCGGGGATGGCGCTCCAGGTCCTGACGGAAGACGCGTTCGGCCTCCACCGCCCTGTTCGCCAGGAGAAGGGCCGCACCGAGCGACTCGCGCAAGGGATAAAACCAGATCGGCGGCTCGTCGTAGGCGACGCGGTCGGCCGCCAGGACGGCCCGGGTCCAGTTGCCGATGGCGGCCACCTGATCCCCCCGCGCCCACGCCAGACGAGCGTCGAGCACGATGGCTGCCAAGCCAAGGATCGATCGGGCGCTTTCGAGCCCCGTGCCGCCGAACATGGCCGTGTCGGGCACCAGGCCGCTCGCTCTGGCAAGTGCCGTCCGGTGGGTGACGGCGTCGTCGATGCGTCCCAGACGGGCCAGAGCGACGCCGCGGGCAAAGTGCCACCACGCCGTCACGACGGGGCGATCGGCTGCGGGCTCAGGGACCTTCAGAATCTCGTCGTGGCGACCAAAGCGTAGCAGCACCGACAGAGGCGTCACCATCATCGACTCGATCATCGGCATCATTTGCGCGTGTGGGGCAACCCGATCGGCCAGCTCGTCGGCGGCGCGCCTGGCGTCGGCCTCGCGTCCCTGCATCATGTGCGAGTCGGCCAGAAAGTGGAGGTTGTGCGGGAAATACGCCAGCCCGTAAAAGCCATCTGCCGCGGCCGTCTTCAGATACACGCGGTCAGCGTCCGCACCAGCCTGATTGGCGGCCGCAGCGCCCGCCTGGTCGCCCGTCCGCGCATAGATGTGCGCCGGCATGTGGA
>AR_comb_assmDRAFT_10191045_pt1 | contig 10903 bp, 11 predicted proteins | sample ArasoioldDNA_FD_10543 | JGI IMG/M metagenome (IMG submission 10543) | reverse complement strand
ACGTGCGCGATAATTGCTATGTTCCGAATCTTGCTGGTTTCCATGTGATAGTCATGCCCCGCGGAAAAAGCGATGCTGAGGGCAAACGATTAGGATAGGGATTGGCGAAAGAAAGCACAACTTGGGACGTGATTGCGACTTGCGGTGAAGGTTCAAGTCCCGGAGAGACGAAATATTTATAGATGGCCGTCCTTTAAGAGTGTTTTTAGAGCTCCATAGGAGCGAAATAACCTTTCAACATTCCGCTCCAACGTAGCTCCTTTGTTGTTTGATAGCTAAAGCTATAAACATCTGGCCGCGCCGCGGCCAAGTCTGGACACCGACGCTCGCTCGTTGTGCCTCTTGACGGCAGAACCAAACAGTGGTGTAAATCGCGAAACCCTTGTGAAAGCGTGACTGATAATTTACAGACAAGCTTTACCGCGGTGCGCGATGTTAAGTTGGCCTACATCGATGTTGGTACCGGTCCCGCTGTGTTGCTTCTTCATGGCTTTCCATTCGACAAATCGATGTGGGCTGAACAAACCGACGAATTAACCGCGGCGGGCTTTCGCATAATCGCTCCAGATCTGCGCGGATTCGGCGAGACAAAGCCAACCAGCGAAATCAGCACGATGGATGACATGGCGCGCGATGCTGCCGGCTTACTCGAACAGCTGCAAATTGATCAAGTAATAGTCTGCGGACTTTCCATGGGTGGCTATGTTGCTTTCGAATTCGCGCACCTATTTCCAGCGCGTGTGCACGCTTTAATTCTGGCAGGAACGCGCGCGCCGGCAGATAACGAACAAGAGAAGGCCGGCCGAGAACAGCAGGTGCAGACGATGCTGCGCGCCGGAATGGTCCCGATTAGCATTGCGACATTGCCGAAACTGCTTGCGGAGCGGACACGCGCAAAGAAACCGGACGTGGTCAAGCGAGTTCGGAAAATGATCACGCAATCTGATCCGAAAGGAGCGGCGGCGGCGCAACGCGGCATGGCGACGCGTCGCGATTACACCCATGATTTGGAAAATATCAAAGTGCCGACGCTGATAATCGTTGGCCGCGAAGATCCTATCCGGCCCATCAAAGACGCCGAATTCATGCACGAACGGATTCCAAATTCGCGTCTGGAAATTATTGGCGAAGCCGCGCACATGACGAATCTGGAACAGGCTGAAGTGTTCAATCGGGCGATAATCGGGTTTCTGCGCAATGGCGTGTCAAAAGCCCGACCGTAAGGGAGGCAATTTTCGACGCACGTGCCCTCGTTTACACTCGGGCTTCTGACCCAATGAATAAATTCACCATTGAAGAACGCGTACGCTGGGGCGATGTCGACGCCGCCGGAATTATTTTCTACGGCTCATACATTCGCTTCTTTGAAATTGGCGAGACGGAATTATTTCGCGCAGCCGGTCTTCCATACGGCAAGATCTTTGACGATCTGAACATTTGGCTGCCGCGCGTGCACCTGGAGTGTGATTTTCATCGCGCGGCAAAGATGGATGATTTGCTCGAGGTGAGCGTCTATGTCGGCCGCATCGGTCGCACGTCGCTACGCCTGAATTTTGAAGTACGAAAGAAGAATGAAGCCGGCGAGATTGAAGAAAACTTAATGGCCACGGCACATTTCGTTCTGGTTTCAACCGATCGCGAGAACCTAAAACCTCTTCCCGTTCCGGAAACTTTACGCGTGGCGCTCGATCCATACCTAGACCATGCCCACTGAATCCGCCTTGATCGTGCCGATTCCGGAAGCGGAGTTCTTAGTCAGCGGTTTCCGCGATCGGTTTGATCCATCGGCCTTAGCTGGCGTGCCGGCGCACGTCACACTGCTCTACCCATTTAAGCCGCCATCCGAGTTCCACACCGAAGTCATCGAAAGGCTGGCAAAGTTATTTTCGAGTTTTCAATGCTTCGCGACGAGCTTCGCGAGGGCGAAGAGATTTCCTGGCGTCTTGTATCTGGCACCCGAGCCAGACGAAGCCTTTCGCTGCATGACTGAAGAGATCGTGCGACAGTTTCCCGAAACGCCTCCTTATGCCGGAAAGTTCTCCGACGTCATTCCCCACCTAACAGTGGCGGATATCAACGATTCTGATCGACTCGATGGAATTGCCGCGGAGTTTGAGGAAACCGCAAAGGGTCGATTGCCAATTCCAGCGACCATTGCAGACGTCTGTTTGATTGATAATCAAAGTGGGCGATGGACCACGCGCCAGAGATTCAACCTGGCTAAACCCTAAAACGGTCCTCCAGAGGATTTAGGCAGCCCCTCAACCAGGTGATCGATCCCCAACCATAGCGCCCATGCGTGATGATAGAAAGCCAGCGGAAACGCAATGGCCATCACGAACAGGATTGTGAGAATCGTCGAATCGCCAAAGTTCGTGAGCGTGAGGCACGCTAGATAAGCAATAAGAATGAAGATTTCCGTGGCGACGACGTTCGCCATGATAGCGCCGACAAAAAATCCTTCCTCGCGTTTGAAAATCGCATCACAATCATCGCACTTGTGTTTCAAGTGAAAAGGTCGCCGTATGATCGAGTCGCGACCGCACACTGGACACTGAAGCCTCAAACATCGCATCAGTGTGAGCCGGATAGTGCGGGTGTCGCGTTTCATGTGCAGCTAAGTCAGTAGCACCCGCGTTAGTGGGTGGCTCAATCATTCAACCGGGGGTGACTCATTATCCCACCCGCTGACGCAGTGGTACTGACCTCATATCCGATCTGAAGTCCTACGCACCCAACGCGGCGTACTTGAATAGACGAAAACGATAGCGTTGCGCATTTCGAATGTTCCTGGCGACGACGCCGTGCAGATCCTCTTTCCAGACGGCATATTGATCGATGAACTGATCGGCGGCGGCCTTGTCGCCGTTGTACTGAACTTCCAAAACCTTCTGGAGCATCTGGCCAACGACCTCATGATATTTGTCGTAGTGAATCCTCAGAATGCCGTTCTCGAAACTCAGCAGTCCGTTCTCCAGAAAGAAATTCCATTGCATCAGCTGCATCGTGTTGTAAGGTTGGTCGCGGCGCGGCTTATTATTTTGCAGCACCCGCAGGATGCCACTCGCGTAGACACTACGTAGTTGTTCGTCAGTGTAGTAATGCTGCATATGCAGAGCTTCGGCTACGAAGAGCGATACCAGGTCCGCTTTCATCTCTTCCAAAGTGTCGGCGTCATTTTGCAAAGCCTGGTCAAGATCCGCGCCACTCCTGGTTTGATCAACACCCAGATAGTGACCGACTTCATGCCAGAGCGTGCGATAAAAATTTCCTTCATTAGTCAGCTCTTTCGCCTGCGCGTCGCCGACTGCAGCTGTAAATGTGTATTCGGTGCTCTCGAAGAGGTTGGGGTCGCGCATGATGTTCGCGCGAAGAAGAATGGTGCGGCCGTAACGACGCGCCAGATAAGTTTCGTTTGGCAGAATAGTCGCGGTATTGGCACCGCGCGCCTGACCAAAGTCGGCCACTACGTCGTATACACCGACTGGAATGTCTTCGCGCACACGCTTGTGATGATCGTAGGGCAGTGAATCTTCGAGGCCCTGCAGGCCCTTCATCGCTTGTCGCAGCGCCGTAGTCTCCTGCTGGCGGGTGAGCAACAAACTGAACGCAAAGAAAGTCTTTACCCCGAAAAGCTCATCATCGTATGTCTCATAAGATCCGATTTGAGCGTTGAGATTCTTGAAATGGCCGGTCACCCATGCGGCGTCACCGGACTCGTAATCATCCGACAAAAGATCGCGCGCGCGATTGCGAAGGTACTTCGCGAATTCTTCATCATCTTTTCGCAGATCGTCGGCAGCCTGATTCAGTAAAGCATGAGCCCTAATCAGTCGATCTGCGTAAGCGACCGAGTAAGGCACGGCATAAAACCCGGCGTGGTCGACGCGCGCGCGTGGTCCTTGTCGCGTTACGTCAGTCAGGATCTGGCTCATCTCATTGCGTAGTCCCGGATGAAGCGTGTCGAGCACCGGATATTTCACCAGTATCGCCATGTCTTGACGAAGATTTTCAGCCGTCGCGGCGCGCACAACAGATCGCTGATCGAGAATGTCTTCGCGGTTCGCCGAACCCGAGGTGAATGACTGCTCGATTTCCTCTTTCGTCACGCCCCATGGATACATGCTTTTGCCGGGAACTACCGGATCGACCGGAAGAAAGGGCTCGCGTTTATTTTCGAGCGTCGTCGCGATGGGGCCCTGATTGAGCCGATAGAGTGTGAGAAGGTTCTGCGTGTCGGCCTTCGATCCATTTCGCTTGTCCAACTGCTCAAGATCGCGATGCGATGACAGCGCCTGTTTATGTCGCTGATCTTCGTAGATCTCCTGAAAGATATTTCCCACTTCGAGCAGCTTCGACACCGCCGCGCGTTCGCCGGCGTCAAGCTGCGACAGGTCGGGCGCGAGCCGGATCGTCTGCGTCTTGTCGATAATGGGCTGGCTCTTTTCGAGCGGCCAGTAACCGGTGGGTGGTAGCTGAACAGCACTAGAACGCGGTTTTTGTTGAGCAAATGTCGTCATAAAAAGGATGAAGATCAGAGAGATAGCAAAGGTAGATCTCATGATCGCAGTATACGTCACGCGCGTGCAGCGATCCGAACGCGCTGCCAGAGACTCGTTGCGACAGCCGTCGCGAAGATCTCGCGCCAGCAAAAGCTCACCAGCCTTTTCACCGTTAAGAAATCAGCCGATTTAAGTGAGGCATTATGCTTGCCAATGTTCGTCACAATGTCGACAGAATTCTTTGGGCACGTAGCCGCGCCAGAACTTCAGATTCCATCGTTAGCGAAGCGCACAACCTTTCATGGAATTAAGCGACGGTGGCTGCGCGAGCGACGGCGGCGGAAGGTGGGGCGCGCTTACGACATGGCTTTGGAGATTGCGCGAGTGCTTCCCAGCGGCTCAGAAATCCTGGATATGGGATGTGGAAATGGTTTCATCGCGCATCATCTGTCAACGCTGCTTCGCGCGAGCGTCATCGGAATCGATGTAATGGCAGCAACGGATGCGTCCATCGATTATCGCCAATACGACGGCGTGCATATTCCGCTCGCCGACAGTTCCGTTGATGCGGTCCTGCTGTGCTATGTGCTACATCACGCTCAAGACACCGCTTTCTTGCTGCGCGAAATCAAACGCGTCCTCCAACCGAGTGGTCATGTAGTGATTTATGAAGATATCCCACAAACGGTGTGGGATCGGTTCGTTTGTCTTACCCACGATCTGCGATGGCGGAAACGAACGGGCCGTTGCACTTTCCGCGACGAAGCCGGTTGGCAGAGTCTTTTTCAAGAGATGGGATTCGAGATTATTCGTGAGCGTCCGCTTTCCCGGCTGCGCAACCTATCGCACCCGGTTTGCCGCCGGCTTTTCGTCTTGCGCGCGGGTCGCGACTTCAATGCTCTTTCAGCACGTCCTGTAAATCGGCGTAATCGGCTGTCGGTTTTGCCGAACAAAAGTATCGAACTTCCTTCTTGTTCGTTCCCGGCCAGTTGATCGCCACCCCCTGCTCGCTGACCGCAGGCTTTTCTTCACCGTTATAGTCGTCAAAGACCGAATAACTTATTACTTTGTTAACCGTGAAATTGATTTCCGTCATATCCACGCGCGCCCGAAAATAATGTGAGTACTCAAATTGCTGCTGGGTGTTCGTGCGATCTTGCGGGAATTCAAGTTCGACCTTGCCCGGCAGGCCAAACCGATACTGCAGGTAGCCCTTTTCGCTGGTGAGATCTTTCGATGCGCACACCGAGACAATTTTTGCGGGCTGTCTCAATCCGCAGCTGAAGATCACACGTTCATCGGCGGCGCAAAGTGTGCTCGTTGGCTTGGCTCGTTGCTTTGAGCTCTTCACCAACGAACTAAAACCAATCGCGCCAGACGCGAGCACAATCAAGAGCAGCAGCAGTGTCGGGATTTTCATGCGCGCAATCCTATCCGCGATTTGGCCTTGCGAGCAATCCTCAACGGTGAGCGTCCGTGATCAACGGAGGATCGAAGGGGCGCCGACGTCGTACCCCAAATTTTATGTTGTTTTGTAGCGTGCAATCTCGCCCGGCTTGCGCAGCATCTTGTTCACTTCGCCTAGATGCATTTCCTCTTCCGAAATCATCTTGCGCGCGTATTCTTCCAGGAACACCGAACGATCGCGCACCAGCTCAAGCAGTCGCTTATAAAGCGCCAGTCCTGCTTTCTCAGCTTCCATCGATTCCAGAAGAATGTCGTTAATCGAATGCTGTTCGGTTTCGAGCAGCGCCCCGATTTTCAATGACGGATGTTCACCGAGGTGCGTGACCATTTCGCCGGCTTCGTTGGCATGTGTCAGGCAAGTCGTGGCTTCGCCGCGCAGCCAGCTGACGATCGGAATGCGATTATGTCCGAAGATCATAAGCGAGTAATGCGTGTAGCGGACTACGCCTGCTAATTCAGTCTCAAGTATCTCATTCAAGAGCTTGACTGTGGTCGTTCTGTCGAAATCCTGCTCTGCCATTATCGCCTCCCGATTGGGTGCCAAGATTTGTAGATTTACCGTAACGCTTATTGCCCCATTACCGCCAACTCAGCATCGAAAGATTGTGTTGACGGAAAAATGTAGGTGATGGTGTAAAGCGGTTGCTCAGACTCAAGAAATGGCCCGCCGTCAGCTTGCAACCACGCGTGCCCTTTCAGCTCACCCATTTCCTTCCGAACCCCGAACACGATCGAGGTCGCGATTCCGTTCAGAGCCAAATAGCGGTGCAAAATCGTCGCGCGCTTCCAGCATTTAGGCGTGAACATCCATACATTCAGTCCGAGCACTGCGTCGATGGCTGACGACAAGCCATTTACATCGACGTCATCTTTCGATTTTGTCCGTACGTCGGTGGCAACAAAACGGAGCGCGCTTGGCAGCGCCAGGACTCTCGCAAGGACCGACAGAATCACGACCCACGTTGCCATGCGCACGAGCAACCATACCCGTGCCGGCCGCCGTAGCGTCAGGCGAATGGCTCTGCCGAACAAACGAAACATGGTTGATGATTCTAAGCTAGCTTGCGGTGCGTAGGCTATCAGCAGGGAATATGTAAGGCGCGCCGGAGCATGATACGCTCACCGCGAATGGTAGCGTTCGACCATCGCCGGCCCACAAAACTTGTGACAATTTTCTGTGACGGCTCGAGTCTCGGCAATGGCCGTGATGTGGCACGAGCGGCGGCAGTAGCGTTGTTGGGCTTCAAAGGATTCTGGCGCGCGTTCGGAACCTACCTCGGCCAGGCGACCAATCAGCAAGCTGAAATCGCCGCGGCGGCTTTGGGTCTCGAAGCTTTGAAGGAGCCCTGTCGGGTGCGCGTACACACGGACTCAAAGTACGTGGTCGAGACGATGAGCGGCCGTTTTCGCCGCAAAGCGAATCACGATTGGTGGAAACGCCTGGACGAAGCCGCCGAACGACATCAGGTCGAATGGCGCTGGGCGCAAGGCCACGTTGGTCATGTGATTCAGGAAGCCGCCGACAAAGCTGCGCGGAAGATAGCGGCGCTCGGCCACGTCGAACCCGCGGTCTTGCAGGACGCCGTCGACAAAATCGGAGTGATTGAACCGGAGGAGCCGGGGGATGAAGAACAGTTGTTCTGAAGCGCTGGCCGCGGCTTTTGCCGCCTGATGTACGGAAAGGCTCTGCGTTTCCGGACCGTGCGTTGTGATAATTCCGGCTCTGCCCAGTTTTGGGCACAGCCCAGTTAATTGTGTAACTGTGCCGAAGGCCAACTGCTTCCGCACATCAGGCCGCAAAGCCAACAAGCTGACTCTCTCGCTTTCCGCTGCGCGTCAACCTATAATCGCCTCACCGACCCAGACATTTCGCAAAAGCAATCTCGTGCAAGGTAAGTTCGTAAAATTTTTCTCGACCTGTCTCATCGTATTGGTGTGCGGGATCGACGGTACTTCGCAAACCGCCGATCGTGGTTGGGAGTGGCAGAACCCTCTGCCGCAGGGAAACGCAATCGCGGCAATTCGTTTTGCCAAAGACAACCGTCACGGATGGGCGGTGGGCGCGGACGGCGTAATCCTCTATACAGATGATGGCGGGTATTCGTGGGACAACCAGCCAGCCCGATCCGTTGCCTCATTAAACGGCCTTTACGTGTTTGATCAGCGGCGGGCAATTGCTGTCGGTGCGCGTGGCACGGTTCTCCGCACGACAAACGGTGGACGAGGTTGGAAGAATGTCTCAACGCCGACGAAGGATCATCTTTATTCCATCACCTTTGCGGCAGATGACCCAAAGCGTGGCTGGGCGGTGGGCACTTATGGTTCAATCATCGCAACCACGGACGGTGGCCTGACCTGGACGCCGCAAGTTACGCCAACGCGGGCTCACCTCTATTCAGTTTCATTCCTCGACAAAAACACCGGTCTCGTCGCGGGCGACCGCGGCACACTGCTAAAGACCACCGATAGCGGTAAAGGCTGGCGGGAAGTCGTGCGCGCCGGTACGCTGCCGCTGACCTCCGTGATCTTCATCAACAAAACGCGTGCGATTGCGGTTGGTTATGGCGCGCGCGTATTTCTAAGCGATGACACAGGCGACACATGGGAGCCGACTGACGTGGCCATTCGCGACGATCTCTTTTCGGTCTACTTTTCCGACGAGCAAAACGGTTGGATTGCCGGCGACAACGGAGTCGTGCTCAGCACCGGCAATGGCGGGAAGCTCTGGCTGCCCGCGAACATTCGTACAAATCCGCGTTTAGTCACGATCTACTTTGGCGATGCGAACACCGGTTGGGCCGGCGGCAGCGATGGTTTAGTAGTCCGGAGCGACGACGGCGGCGTCGGTTGGCGAAGACTGACCGAGGGCGGGCGCGACGATCTCAGCGACATTTTCTTTTTGGATGGCTCGCGTGGTTGGGCCGTGGGCGCGCGCGGCAAGATTCTATCGACGACCTCGGGCGGCAAGGATTGGATCACGCGCCCATCCGGCACACGCGAACGACTGAATGCGGTAAGCTTCGTCGATCCGTTGAACGGGTGGGCCGTCGGTGATCGCGGCACGATTCTTCATTCGAAAGCTGGTGGATTGCTTTGGGAGAAACAAGCCGCCGGCGTAAGTGAAGATCTGACCGGCATCTTTTTCTTAACCGAGAAAGTGGGATGGGCCGCGGGTGCGCGCGGCCTAATAATTCGCACGAACGATGGCGGTGAGACCTGGGAAGAATGCGCCTCGCATTCGAAAGCGTGGCTGGAAGACATTCGGTTCATCGATCCGAAACATGGAATCGCGGTCGGCTCGAACGGAACAATTCTGCGCAGCGAAGACAGCGGCGCGAATTGGAAGCAGATCGACATGAATCTGAAGGAATGGCTTTACGCGGTCGCATTTGCCGACACATTGCGCGGCTTCGCCGTCGGCGCCAATGGCATCATCCTGCGTACAGACGATGGCGGCGTAAAGTGGAAAGATCAGGAGAGTGGCATCTCGTCCAATCTCTTCGCTGTCTCCGCGGCGTCACGAGATGACGCCATCGCGGCCGGCGATCATGGCCTTGTGCTGGCGACAAAAGACGGCGGCGAGAATTGGATCTCGCAGCCGACCATCACCAGTTCACCACTTTTCGCAGTCGCTTATCGTGGCGGCACTGAGACTTGGGTGGCGGGTCGCGGCGGCACGATTCTGCGACGTAATGCATCATTGGCAACGTTTCGTCTTCCTGCCTCGAAACTGCGGCCAATCCTGAAGGGTGGGCCGCCGAAAATGAAGACCGAGGAAGCGACGCAGAGCACTTCGCCCGATGACGACATCCCGAAAGCCGTGCGGCCAGAAAAGAAGCCGGCGAAACCATGATTTCAGATCATCCATTCCACTGACACCGCCCGCGACATCGAGTAACATACTTGCCAGAGGGCTCCATGTCGCAACCATTCCCCGAGAAGCAAACCAAGCCGACCAGAAACGAAACTGACTCCATGGGCACGATCGAGGTGCCGGCAGATCGATATTGGGGCGCGCAAACCCAGCGTAGCCTGCATCACTTCAATATCGGCAACGACGTAATGCCGCGCGAGATGATTCGCGCGCTCGGCATTCTCAAAAAAGCGTGCGCTCTGGTGAATCACGAACTCGGTAAATTGTCGGAAGAGAAGCTAACTCTGATCGTGCAGGCGTGTGATGAAGTGATCGAAGGCAAGCTTGACGAACACTTCCCGCTGCGCGTCTGGCAGACCGGGAGCGGCACGCAGACGAACATGAATGCCAACGAGGTGATCTCGAACCGTGCGATTGAAATCGCGGGCGGCGTGATGGGCAGCAAGAAACCAGTTCATCCGAACGACGACGTAAACATGTCGCAATCGTCGAATGACACGTTCCCAACGGCCATGCACATCGCCGCGGCGGAGCGTATGAACAAGCTGATTCCGCGCGTGCAGGAAGTTCACGACGCTATCGACAGGAAAGCAAAAGAATTCAAAGACGTCGTGAAAATTGGCCGCACGCATCTCCAGGACGCCACACCGTTAACCGTCGGTCAGGAGATGTCCGGTTGGGCGAGTTTGCTCGCGCGTGACATCGATCGGATGAAGGCGACGTTGCCCGGACTCTATGATTTGGCGATTGGCGGTACGGCGGTCGGCACGGGCTTGAACGCTCATCCGGAATTTGCAGAACGCGCAGCAAAGAAGATCGCAGAGCTCACCGGACTGCCATTCAAATCTCATCCGAACAAATTTGCCGCGCTTTCCGCACACGATGAAATGGTTTTTTGCAGCGGCGGACTGAAGACGCTCGCGGCCTCGTTGATGAAGATCGCAAACGACGTGCGCTGGCTGGCTTCCGGCCCACGCTGCGGTTTGGGCGAGTTAGTCATTCCGGAAAACGAACCCGGCTCTTCGATCATGCCGGGCAAGGTGAATCCGACGCAGAGCGA
>AR_comb_assmDRAFT_10046054_pt1 | contig 10903 bp, 12 predicted proteins | sample ArasoioldDNA_FD_10543 | JGI IMG/M metagenome (IMG submission 10543) | reverse complement strand
ATTTGTTTCAAGACAAAGGAAGTGACATAGAGTCTTCTTCCGCGCTTGTGCAGATAGCTATCGGGAGGCGCCTATTTCTTTGCTTGCGCCAGCACCTCGTTATTTAACCGAATATATTCTGCATTCGGCTCCGCCTCTGCTAATTTCAATCCTTCAGTAGCGGATGCAAAAGCACCTGCTTTGTCTCCCAACTTCAGCTGAATTCTTGCTTTCCAGTATTTGATATTATAAGCGTTTGGACTATTCTTATCAGCTTCACTGATCCATGCCAGCGCCTTGCTCATGTCCTTGTCGTGGTTATAGTAATAGATGCTGGCAAAATAATAAGGCTTCTTCTCGGTCTTCATTAAGTCGTCTATGTTGGCCATCACACGGGCATCCACATCAGTTTCCAGGTGAATAGAGAGCATTGTATTTTCCCATAGTAATTGGAGCTCGCAGTGATCAACAAATGCATTGGCAAATTGGATAGTAAATGTTTCCAGTTTTTTATCCAGCTTGCCTGGGTTTACTTTAAATCGCAATACATCTTTGGTAGAATCATAATTGTAAGCTCCCCATTGTTGTGCTGTTTGATTTAGGATTACTGTCCACTCATTGGGGCCTGGTATGGTGAACAAGGCATATTCACCCGGTAGCACCTGGTGCTTCTCCATCATAATTGTATCCGTCAGTTTCAGCTTTGTAGCGGCATTAGCGCCAGTGCGCCAGACAATTCCATAAGGTTCTGTTTTACCAAATATTTCTCTTCCTTTCACATTCGGTCTTGAATAGGTAATGATAATTTGACCAAGGCCAAAATCTTGTTCTATTTTTTGCAGTGTGCTTGGTTGAGGAATTTTTAGATTCTGCGCATTCACTTGGGTTGCGCAGATAGTTGCAATAGCAAGAATGTGATTTCTGATGGGTCTCATCATTAGTTATTTTGATTGTGCAAAAACGAGAATGATAGATGATTATATCGTAAGGGAGATGGGAAAGGTGGCTTCATCGATTCTGTCGCTCATGAATCCCTTCATCCACCCGTTCGCACTCCGCAAACTGATGATGCCGTGTCACTTCGCTCATTTCTCTTCCACCTTTTGTCTTGAAACAAATCCTTCGACTTCGCTCAGGACGTCGCCAAAAATTCAAGGCGTCCCGATAGTTATCAGGATTGATGCGGCAGATTTCCTATACTGAGCATTTCCTCTGCCAAAATCGGCGCTAGAAACAGAACTGAATCGAACACTTTCTATCAAATAACAAACAAGACGGTGTGATTTCTTTCTGTTGAGGACTCTATGCCGAGTGGGTGAGCAAGAATGCGAAGTCCCCCACCGGCGGGCAAAGAAGGTGACACGGAGTCTTCCATGTACCGGCGATGCTCAGCTCGCCGACCGGCGGCCGACAACACGACCGTAATTTTGCATTATGAAAGCCCCGCATGAAAAAATTATTTGGACCATTGGCCACTCCACTCGCACACTCGATGACTTCATTGCTATGTTGAAGTCGTTTTACATCCGCGCTGTTGCAGATGTCAGGAGTTATCCCGGCTCGCGACGTTACCCACATTTCAATAAAGAAACCCTTGAAATTTCGTTAGCGAAAGACAACATTCAATACGTTCACATAAAAGACCTCGGTGGAAGGCGAAAACCAAATCCCGATTCTAAAAACACAGTGTGGCGCAATGAGGCGTTTAGGGGATTTGCAGACTATATGGAGACTAATGCCTTCAAAAACGGAATTGATCAATTGCAATTGCTGGCTTACAAGCAACGCACCGCCTACATGTGTTCAGAGGCGGTATGGTGGAGATGCCATCGCTCGATGATCTCAGATTATCTTAAATCCGTTGGTTGGACCGTGATGCATATTATGGACGTTGGGAAAGCTGAAGAACATCCGTACACGTCGACAGCAAGAATTGTAAATGGCGAACTAACCTACCGCAAAGATGCAGACGGCCAGTTGTTTGATAGCTAGCAAACCATTGCGATCTTATCCCCTCCTGAGAGTGGTTAGGAGAGGCCTACGCCATTACCGGATTATTGACAAATTTGTTGAACGGAACCAGTGCTTTGAAAATTGTTGTGCAGTACGAAGCAAAATCAGCAGCGAGAATTTGTTTGTCCGTTACTGTATGATGGATCATCAGCTCCTTGTATTTCAAAAACTCACCCATGGGATCTTCTTTGTCAAAGCCCTGTGGAATCTTGGCGAGTTTCTCCCCTACAATTTTAAAATTGTCTTTGAAATTTTTGTCGTTGATGATTTTCAAAAAAGTTTTTCCATTGTCACTGATCTCCTCCCGGATCGCCCTCAGGTTTTGAGGCTCGGTCATATGAACACCACCAGCAAGGAAAGAACTTGCCGGTTCAAGGTGAAAATAATAGCCGGCGACGCCGCAGCCTTTTTCTCTGCCTAAAAGGTGTGCCCCGAAAAAAGTTTTATAGGGCGACTTGTCTTTTGAAAAGCGAATGTCGCGATAAATGCGAAACACCGCATCCTTTCCGTAAAGTCCAGTTAGCGATTTGTCAAAGCTCGCCACCTTGTCAATCAGTTCCTGCGTGAATTGGATGAAATTTTCATTCGCGGAAACAAATTTGCCTTTGTTTTTATTAAACCAGTCGCGGTCGTTGTGCAATTTCAGATCTTTCAGAAACTGGAGTGTTTCCTTTTTTATTACAGCTACCATGAGGAATTATTTTGCGGCTACAAATGTATTTTGTTTTTGTCGGCAAAAGGTTGTGCTCTTTGATGCCAGCGGATTTATTACACTTTTTTGACACGGTAGAATCAGGTCGTATAATTTTGATTGTTCGGCAGCGTGAAGCAGTCATGCAGAGGGTAGGGAGTGTTACCTTCTTTGTCAAAAAGGAAATGAGTCGATGTTACTTTTTGTTTAAAGTAAATGATTTGTCAGAAAGAGAAATAAGAAACGATTCCAGGTCAGTTTTTTCCTGTTCTGTCAAACCAAGGGGCTTTGCGAGCAGGCTGTCCCTGTTGATAGCATTGGGAACAATTTTGACTGGATCATTATAAAATTCGATCACATCCCTAAGTGTCCTCAACATTCCATTGTGCATGTAGGGCGCTGTTATTCCAACATTGCGAAGCGGAGCAATTTTGAATTTCCCCACGTCCTTAGGATCACCTGAGATGATAGCCCGGCCACTGTCATTTAATTGTTTGCCGTCAAATAGACCAATGTTGCGAAATCCGTCTGACGCAAAATTTGACCCGAAATGACATTGAATACATTTGCCTTTTTTGCTAAAGACGATGAACCCTCTTTTTACTGCATCAGTTACAGCATGAGCGTCCTGGTACAACTTCCACCGATCAAAGGGGCTTTCATTTGTTTCCAGAGTGCGTTCAAATGCTGCTAAGGCTTCCGCAAGGTTAGAGCGATTGGGCTCACTATCAAATATTTCTTTAAACCAGCCGCGGTATGACTCGCTTTGTTTCAGTCGTCGCAATGCTTCATCGATCGGCAGATTCATCTCTTTCGGATTTTCGATCGGGGCGACTGCCTGTTCTTCAAGGCTGTTCGCACGTCCATCCCAAAAGAAAATCTTTTGGAGGGCCACATTCATTGCGGAAGGAGTATTTCTATTTCCTTGCACACCTCCAACACCCCGACTTGTTGCGGAGCTATCCGCAAATGCGTATTCAGGTTTATGACAGCTTGCGCAGCTGATGCTTCGGTCACTGGAGAGTATCGGATCAAAGAACAAGCGTTTTCCAAGGTCCTGTTTATTTCCAGGCTCTCTATTCGCCATTCTTGCCTGGATAAACAACAGGATGATCCCTGCCGAAATGGTAAAAATAGTCTTCTTCATTTGTCACCCCTTATTTTACCCTGCCAAGTATCGTTCTTTTCATTCCCTCTTTTCGCTCCGTACAGCTGTCGCTTATAGGTTCGAAGCGTAGCGAGTCCGTATGACTGAAAAAAATGAGTTTATAAACCGCCCTTAATCCATTACACCCCGTTTCCTCAATTGTGATAAGGTTGCGCCGCAAACTGTACGTGCCGCTGACAAACGGTTTCTTATTGATATACCCTTCGTAAGTATTGTCGCTGTTGAACACTACTCCTGTAATATTGCCTTTTGGCGATGGCTTCGTTTCCCATCTTCCTACTATTTTATTCTTTGGTAAAAAAGCAAGAAGACAGATGGAAATGACTGTTAGAAATGTTCTTTTCATTTTATTGATTATTAAGATGATTAAATCGATTTCCTCTATCATCGGGGAAGGCAAAAATAGAGTCACCGTGGGCGGTGGAGAATAGTATTTAAGTACCACAGATTGATGAACGGATAATGTTGCGGTTTGATTTTTGCCTAATTTGGCCGCCCGAAACCATTAAACGGTAGTACTATGAATTATTCACCATTGTCCAGAGCAGGAGAGAAAGTAATAGCCCTAGTGAAAGAAATTTCTGGTGAACAGGAATTGATCTCCATGGAGGACATATTTCCTTTCATGGATGCTATGCAAAAAATATTTCCGCAATGGGTGTTTGGTGTCTGCCCTTTTCATCATCCGGAAAGCAGATACGTAAGCAGCAACTGTGAGCAGGTACTGGGATACACCAGGGACGAGATCCGTGCGCTGTTTCCACTTGGCGTGATCACATATGTGCATGAGGATGACCAGGACAATGTTCGGGCCTGTCTTTCGTTCTTGCACGATTACTTAAAAGACAAATCTGCAGAAGAATATTATACACTTCGAATTGTTCTTCAGTTCCGTTTTAGAAATAAAAGCGGGAACTTTCTGGTTGTGCAGGATGAAAAAGCTTCTCTCAAATTGCAGAACTCAACCTTTGTTTATTACTCCATCCTAAAAGATGTTACCGAAGAAACAACTTTTACAGGTGTGAGGGTGGATATCTACCGCCAGGATGCGTCGGGGGAGAAATTAGCCGAGTTCCGGCCGGGCACCCATCATGTGCGACTTTCAAAACGCGAATCTGAGTTGGTGGCACTTATCAGGAAAGGGTTAAGAACAAAAGAAATCGCAGATCACTTAAAGATCAGTCACCATACCGTTCGAAATATCCGGCAGCGGATGTTTGAAAAATACCGTGTCAATAACTCGATTGAGTTATTAAATAAGGCCATTTAGTTTATCTATTCCATAGATAACAAACAATTCATTTTCTGCGAGGGCTAGGTCAGCTCTCTTGTCACCACCATTTTCTGAAGGCCTTCTCCTTGAGCGGCTCAGCCCCAGGGGAACAAACTCGCCACATTCTCGCTAAGGGCAGTCCTTAGTTCCAGGATAGATCATAAAAGTAGGTATTGCACTCTCTTTTTTAATGTCTTTTTGCGCGCTCGTGCTAGTACACCAATATCAGTTTTACCATCGCCATTGATGTCACCCACGGACATAAAAAGTGACATAGGGTCTTCGGCCCCGTGCGACTAAATCAGGAATTTAGAGAAAATGACAATTTTATTTCTGACCGTATGACCAAGATGACCTGCCGATAATAGCAAATTCAACCTACTTCATGAACCTAAGGCAGCCTTTCGGTAATCGCTGTTCATGACCACCTCAAGACGGTTCTACTTTCGCATCTTCTTTTCTTAAAAAACCTATTCATTGTAAAATCAAAAAATCATGAAAGAAGCAACAATTCAGCAGCCTGGTGTAAACCCCAACAAAGCCCTATGGGAGAAAGGCGACTTTACTCGCATAGCAGCAACGATGCGTGAAAGTGGAGCAGAAGTTATTGGAAAACTCAACATCACAAAAGGTCTTGACGTACTTGATCTCGGATGTGGCGATGGCACAACGGCCATTCCAGCAGCTAAACTTGGAGCAAATGTTTTAGGCGTCGACATTGCGAGAAACCTGGTTTTAGCAGGAAATAAGCAAATAGAAGAAGAAGGCCTGAACAATGTGACCATCCAGGAAGGTGACGCCACTGATCTAAAGGACCTGGATGACGAAAGTTTTGACCTTGTCGTCAGCATCTTTGGGGCGATGTTCGCGCCAAAACCGTTTGATGTAGCAAAAGAAGTAGTTCGCGTTACACGTAAAAATGGCCGCATCGTAATGGGCAACTGGATTCCGGGAGATCCAACACTTGTTGCTCAGATTTTGAAGATCAGTTCTGCATATACGCCCGCACCGCCGGAAGGATTTGTGAGCCCAATGTTATGGGGTGTTGAGAGTCACGTAACAGAACGATTTGTTAAAGCTGGTGTGCCTGCCGAAAACATATCATTCGTTAAGGACACTTATAATTTTAATGCACCCTATTCAACTTCTGCATTCGTGGAAACATTCAGAAATTATTACGGTCCAACTATGAATGCATTTGAAGCCGCAGAAAGGAATGGTAAAGCTCTCCAGCTACAGCGCGAGTTAGAAGAATTGTTTGCAAGTCAAAACACAAGTAATGATCCAAATAAAACCTCTATTCCAGCAACTTTCTTACGCGTAACGGTGAAAAAATAATTATTTACAATTAGTCTTCGTGTCCTTTGTGTGACCGTAGTGTTCTTTGTGACCAAAGCGTCTCGAAAGTCACCACGTCCCGATGGCTATCGGGATGGGGACCCAAGCAACACAACGCCAACAAAGTCACTGCGGCGAATAAAAAAATGCAGAGGTGGGTGAACGCTTCATCCGCTTCTGCATTAAAATTTTTCAACTGAGTTTGGCGTGGTCAGGAGGCGGCCGCTATGGCTCCTTTCAAAAGCTTGGCAAATTTTGCAGGTTCGTCGTAATGCGGCATATGGGCGGAATTGTCAAAACACCTAAACGTTTTTTTGTCAGCACGGAGATATTCATAATACTTCACCGCGGTTCCATACGGAGAAACGGCATCCTTTAAACCGTGAAAAAAGAAAACCGGAACGTCGACGCGATGAATTTTCTCAAATAGGTTCAGCCTATTAAACTCAGGAAGCAAAGCGTCCTGGCTAAACTCCATGCCTTTTATGGTTTTGGCTATGTCGCTGAAACGGTAAGCTTTACTAAACAACATGTTTGAAAGGCTTGCGATCATCAATTGATTATAGCTGCTATTCATTTTTATTCCACCCAAATCAGCCAAAAGCTTTGCACGTTTCTGAAATTGTTTCGAATTGTCGATAGAAATTTTAGACAAGTCTATCGCTCGCTTTACACGTGAATCTTTGCCGTTTTGCTTTGTTTTTGATAAGGCGAAATCAATAGCGAATTTATTTGCTGTGGGAATATCAATGTCAATACCCACAAAAAACAAGCGATCAAACATGCTACTGTCTTTTGACGCGGCCATTAAAGCCAGGGTCGCGCCAATGGAATATCCAATTATAATGGCCTTTCGCTTTTGATATTTCCTGAGCAGGTATTTCGTGCAAACAAGGACATCATCTGCCAACTGGGAAAGATGAATTGTTCGGGGATCCGTCTCTTTACTGAAGGATTTTCCGCAGCCTCGCTGATCCCAATAGGCTACCAAATAATCACTTTCAAGATGCATTTTTTTTTCCATCGTTCCGGCCTCGGGGATCATGGGAAAACCGGGTCCCGCCTGAACGTGAATAATAAGAGGTCCATCACTTTTCCCACGAACAAGAAGCCATTGCTCGGAATCATTGATCGTTACTTTTTCAAGGCTATTAGTTTTCATATCATTTTTTGACAGCAAAGGAATGAGGCGGAAAACGGAAACTCGTTCACATTTGCGAAGAAATTGTTTTTTGTCCTCTTATCCTGCTAAGATGTTGTGGACTAATTCCCAAATAAGATGCAATGTGGTACTGGGTGACCCTTTGGCAAACGTTTGGATAAGAATCGATCAAATCCTCATACCGTTCTTTTGGCGTTTGTAAAATAAAAGACATGGACCTTTTATAAAAGCGCAGAAACATAGATTCGAGAATGAGACGGTGAAGATGTTCGAGAGTGGGAGAGCGTTTGCACAGGTCACTAAAGGCATGATACGAAAAAGTCGTCAATGTTGTGCTGCACATTGCAATGATGTCGGCCACTGGTTTGGTCTTGCCCATGATGGAAGGGAGATCGGCGCTAAAGTCATTTTCAAAATAGAAGAAATCAGTTATTTCGACTCCGTCTTTTACATAAAACTTTCGCAAGTAACCTTCATCAACGAACGCAATATCATGATTCTTTTTACCTCCTCTAATCCAATATTCTCCTTTCTCGAGGGTTACCGTAGTTAAAATTTCACCAAGACTAATACAATCGCTATCAGGAAGGGGAACAATTGAATTAAATGTTTGAATTAGTTTTTCCAAAGTGTTACTTGATACACAATTCACAAAACCAGAATCGTGAAAACGAAACGATTGGCTGCTTGCACACCAGCAAAAAATGTAAGCTTGAACTCTTCCTACCTGGAAGGGCAGGGAAGTGATTTCCTCTCCTATGCAGGGGGGTTAGGCGAGCTCTACCTCCGCACCTGGCTAATGACAGCACCGAGCAAATCAACTACCTCCTGTTGAATCACGCCAATCTGTTCTACTTCATCTCCCGCCCTCCAATGTTGTTGCTCGTTGATGAGGGTAAGACGTTGAGTGCCTCTGCCCGACTGAAGCAGCACATCATAGGTCCCGGTGCGCTGTCCTTCCCAGGAGATGGTTTCCGCAAGGGCCGCTTTGTAAAAAACATTGTTGTGATCAAAGGTGGTGGTAAATGCCAGGTAGTCGGTCGTATCTGGCTTGCCAGTGATGAGTTGGAAGTCCATACGTTTTTTGTTTTTCGTTTTGGAGTAATAAGATACGGAAAACTCCATTTGGTTTGAAGGATGGTTTATGAACGGTATTCGGTTTTTTTATTCCTTCCCCTCTCTCCAGGTAGCTATCGGGAGAGAGGGGCCAGGAAGGAGGAACTAGTTCCTTGTATAAAAGAGATACGACGCGGTATATGGAATGCTGTCCAGTTGTCCGAGCTGTGTGGGCGCGGCTGCAGGTGCCAAACCTTCGTGTGTGCATATCCTTTGAACGAAGGACACCGGGTTGCCTGGTGTGCTAAGATCATCAACAGCCTGCAGCAACAACCATTGGATTGCCGTTGGATCCTGGGTACTTCCCTTAACTTTTTTTGCGACTACCTTTTCACCTTTGAATGGACCTTTTATGAACTGCCAACTCGGACCTGCAAAGTGATCAATAATTGGGTCGACAAAACTTGGTTTCGTGTACAAAGTAGCCTTTGGCGCTATGTTCACCCAAACTAAAGTGTTTGGGTCAGTTGCACTGCGCTGCACTTCGTAAATCTGGACGCCTCTCGCGAAAGTTTGTAAAAACAGCCTGTTTCCTGTTGGTGGTTGCAAAGAGTCGGGAATAGCACTACAGATTTCGGGTATAACAACTGCATGTGAATTGCCGCTCAATCCATCGTCGCTGGCTCGCAAAGGGGTGTTGTTTTCTTTCTGGCAACTTGTAATGACAAGTGCTAAGTTGGCTATGAGCATAAAACCATAGACATTTCTTCTAATTGTTCTTTTCATTTTTTACAATTTGATTTTTCGCCTACTCGTTTTCAGGATTTTCGGCATCCTCCTTTTTTAGCTGCTGATGCCCGCACCAACCGCAATATCATTGAGATGTTCTCTTTAGCACGGAACAACACGTTTGCGCATTCAGTGACCCATAGGTATTCCATCCCGCTTGCACTAGCAGTAAGCATTCATCATTTACTAGTTTCTTGATTGAATTATTAAGGAATGCAATTGGGAAGGATGGCTTCGATAAATTGTTCAGATGTTAATGGTGTCTGCGAAGGGTTTTCTTTGCATCACGTTGCGACCTTGGTACAATTAAAATCGAAGGGCACGGATCAAGTTTCATCGGTTTGATTGTATAATGTATCGATGAGTTGATTGACAAAGTTGCTTTGAAAAAAATTGGAGAAGGAATGATTTTTATTTTAGTAATTGATTAACGTATTCTAACAATTCGAATCACTCAATTCATCAATGCGGGTGCCTCAAAGTGGGGAGGCCAGGGTTTTGTTTGACCCGGGCTTTTGCTTAGCGAGATTAAATGAATAAAATAATACAACGGGATCTCCGTTCGAAGATCCCGTTGAAACCAAAAACTGATTGTTGTTAAAAAATGACTACCACAGCGATTGAACGCTATTTAATATTTCTTTGCAGCTTATCAAAAGATTCATTCCATCCTTTTACACAGTCATCATGCATTTCGTCTGGTATGCCTTCATGCTGAAGTCTCAATTTTGTTGCACCATCCGCTTCCTGCAATTCAAACGTGATCAGGAGCTGCTGCGGCCAATCACCAGGCATACCATATTCGCTTGCTGATTTTATATTTCCCTTTTCATCTGAAAAATTATCCGTCACAACCAATCTTTTTTCAGGAACGAATTCTTTGACCACACCCGTTGTCCAATATTCTTTCCCGTCAGAACCCCGCATGCATGCTAAGTATTTACCGCCCACTCGTGCTTCCATCTTCGCGGAAGGGCAAGTAAAATCCTTTGGTCCCCACCATTTTTTGAATTGTTCCGCTTCAGTCAAAGCCTGCCACACTTTACGAACGGGCAGAGCAAAAATTCTATTTATAACAAGCTCATTTTGCAAGGCACTATCAGCGCCTTTTCTGCTTTGTGTGTTTGTGTCCATTTTACTTGATTTAGCATTAAGAAATTGTGGTTTCATAACTAAGGGTGGCAGTCATTAGCCCCAAACTTTGTGCCCATGATGAATGAGTAAAGCTGAGGCCGCCGTCCTTCGACCAAACAATTTTTGCACATCCACAGCTTCACATTCAGGCCCTCGCCAAGCGTTCCGCGGAACGGCCGGCTTAGCTTATTTCTTCAGCCGAAATCAGAGGTGAGAACCTGAGCGCCACGAACACTGCAGTTAAGCATGTGGCTAGGCGAAGTAGGTCGTTTCGGTTGAGCACCCGATGCCGCGTAGGTG
>AR_comb_assmDRAFT_10008516_pt1 | contig 10903 bp, 7 predicted proteins | sample ArasoioldDNA_FD_10543 | JGI IMG/M metagenome (IMG submission 10543) | reverse complement strand
GACAGTGACGATCGCGGGATCCGCGACATCCTTCGCGAGCAGAGCTACCTCGTCCAATCAGCTCCGGCCGACATGGCGGAGGAGCCGGTTTGAGCGACGCGGACCCTGACGCGTCGGATGCCATTCCGTTCCACTCGCCCTCGATCGGTCAGGGCGAGCGACAGGCCGTTCTCGACGTCATCGACTCGGGCTGGCTGACGACCGGCCAGCGGGTCCTCGACTTCGAGGCGGCAATCGAGCGGGAGCTGTCGGTCCGGTTCGCAGTCGCGGTGAACTCCGCGACGTCGGCGCTCCACCTGGCCCTCGAAGCGCTCGGCGTCGGACCGGCCGACGAGGTGATCGTGCCGACGTACACGTTCGCTGCGTCGGGCGAGGTCGTGCGTTACCTCGGAGCCCGCCCCCGGCTCGCCGACGTCGACCCGGTCACGCTCAACGCCACAGCCGAAACGCTCGAGGCGCAGGTGCGACCGACCACGAAGGCGATCATGATCGTTCACTTCGGCGGTCTCGTTGCCGACATGGAGCCGATCCTCGATCTTGCACGCCGCCGGCGTCTGGCGGTCGTCGAGGACGCCGCGCATGCACTCCCCGCTTCGAGGGCCGGCCGCGCGGCGGGGACGTTCGGGGAGGCCGGCGCGCTCAGCTTCTACGCGACGAAGCCCGTCACCACCGGCGAGGGGGGCATGCTCGTGACGGACGATCCCAGGATCGCCGAGCGAGCCCGGGTCATGCGACTCCACGGGATCAGCCGCGATGCCTGGAAGCGATACTCGGCCTCCGGTTCGTGGTTCTACGAGATCGAGGACGTCGGCTTCAAGTACAACCTCACGGACATCGCCGCGGCCATGGGTGTCGTGCAGCTCGGGCGTGCCGAGGCCATGCGCCGTCACCGGGAGCGGGTCGCCGTTCGCTACGCGGCGCTGGTCAAGGAGGCGGGTCTCCTCGATCTGCTCGAGTTGCCGCCTTCGGCGGCTCCGGGCGACGTCCACGCCTGGCATCTCTATCCGATCCGGCTTCACCTCGACCGCCTCGCGATCGACCGAGCCAGGGTCATCGAGCTCCTCGCGGCGAGCGGCATCGGGACGAGCGTCCACTTCATCCCACTCCACCTCCATCCGTACTACCGCCGAACCTACGGCTATGCGCCGACCGATCTGCCGATCGCGAGCGGCGAGTACGAGCGGGAGATCTCGCTGCCGATCTACCCGGATCTCGACGATCGCCGCGTCGGTCGTGTCGTCGAGACCCTCTCCGCGATCCTGACGACGGCCCGAGCCGGTTCGGCGGTCTGAACGTCGTGCCCGAGCCTGGATGGCTCCGGACTGGATCGCCACCGTGAACTCCGGAGTGGAGCCGGGAGCAGATTCAACCGAGACGGAGCGCATCAGGGCCGCGTACGGTGAACGGGACCGGCGGGCGGCGCGGCATCCGGCGATCGCTGAGGCTTACCGGCTCGTGAACATCGAACGCCGGGAGCAGATGCAGCGTGTGATCACCGACGCTGTCGGCGACGCACCGCGGCTGCTCGACGTTGGCTGCGGGACCGGGACGGACCTCGCCAATTGGCTCGAGCGCGGGTGGCCGGCGGACCGGCTGGCCGGCGTCGATCTCGTCGAGGACCGGATCGCTGTTGCGCGAGCCCGTTGCCCGGGCGTGGATCTGCGCGTCACGGCAGGCGCCCAGCTCCCGTTCAAATCACGCACCTTCGACGTCGCGACCGCCGTCACCGTGTTCTCCTCGATCCTCGACGCATCGCTTCGGCGGCAGTTGTTTGGCGAGATGCGCCGCGTCGTCAGGAACGACGGCATCGTCCTCGTCTACGACTTCGTCGTCAGAAACCCCAGGAACCACGACGTCATCGCGATGTCCGGGCGGCGCCTGGCCGATCTCGGGGAACCACCCGATGCGTCCATCGCGATCACGCCGCTCATCCAGGCCGTGGCAGCTGCGAGCCTCTTCGGACCGCGCTCGGCGGCGGTGGCGATGCGGACGATGCCCCGGACCCATCGATTGTGGCGCTGGCGGATCTGACGGAGGCTGTGGCCTGCCGGTCGATCCGGTACAGCATCAGCGCCCCGTCGCCCCACTCCTTCTCGAGCGACAATCCCGGATTCGAGGCAAGCCCGGCGAAGTCGGTCGGAAACGGGCGGTACCCCGCGAGATCCGCGCCGGTTCCCGCGGGCCCGACCACGAGGAGATAGTCCGCCTGGACGTCGTCCAGAAACGATGCGACCAACGGGTTCGACGGCGTCTGGAAGTAGCGTCGGGTGGCCAGAACGAGGCGCGTCGCCTCGTTCAGGAACGCAGCGTCCTCCAGGTAGACCGCTCGGCCGTCGAGAATCGAGGAACGATCGGTCAGCGCCGTCATCGACCCGTCCGTGTACGCGTTGGCCAGGATCCGGGCATCGGGCGGGATGTTGTCGCGGATCCACGCATAGGCCTCGTACCCGACCGGCGTGAGTCCCGCGGCATCGTCGACGTCGCCTGACGTGGGGGCGGGCGCGGCAGCCGCCGCCACGACGATGACCAATGCGATCCCGCTGGCAAGCGCGGCGTACTTCGCGCCGACCAGCCTGGTCCAGGCCGGTCTCAGGGCCCGTCCGGCGGCCCACAGCCAGACCACGGCCGAGATCACCGGCAGGATCAGCTCGTATGGCATCAGCCGCCGTCCGCCGGCCCGACGCGGGACGTACGTCGAGGCGAGCTCGTTCAGGAGAAACGATCCGACGAGGAGCCCGATCGCGAACAAGGCGCCGAGCGCCAGCAACCGACGCCGCCGTGGGTCGAGCCATGGCCACGCGAGGTACGGGATGCCGACAAAGGCGGCGAGGAGGATCAGGTTCTGGATCTTCCGGCCGTCCAGCCCGGGCCACACCTGGAGAACGGCCCGCGCCAGCAGCCTGGAGTCCGTGAATCGCGTTGGCGGCGGCGTCCCCAGCGAGCTGGGCGCCGCGGCCGCGACGTAGAAGTTCCAGGTCGGATCCGAAGACAGCGGCCAATCGACCGGCAGGCGCTCGGCCGGGATGGGCTCCGAGACTTCCGGCGGAGCCGCGGCACCGGTCACATAGCCGAGGATCCGGAACTCGCCGGCGGCTGCCGCGTTGACGAGCGTCCCCAGCGCTACGCCCGCCACGAGCACTCCAGCAGCCATGGCCACCCCGGTCCAGCTGCGTCGGAAGCGCAGACCCAGGCGGCCCCGATCGAACCGGATCGGTCCGCGAATGATCGCGATCGCGACGATCAACACGACCAGGATCAGGAAGACTTCGGCGTGGGACGCGAAGACGAGGGCCGAGATCCCCGCCGCGACGAGCCCGATCCTGGGCGATCGCTCGGTGATCGCCCGATCGACCAACCAGACGGCCGCGAGGGCGAGGGCGAACGCGAATGTCTCGGGTTTGTACGAGATGAGCTTGGCGTCGAGTCGGACGGTCAGGACGAGCAGGATCGCCCCGAGCAACGCGATCCACGACGCGACGAACCGCCGGAAGAGCAGCGTCGCAAACAGGATCGTGGCCGCCATGACTGCGAGCCGATAGACCTCCTGGCTGACGAGGAGGTCGTTTGACATCAGCTGGAAGGCGGCGGCGGAATGGGCGGTGAACGGGGCGTAATCGGTCTGGAACGGCCGCTCCGTCCCCCACTCCGCGAAGGTCACCGGAAACCGTCCGGCGGTCGCGACTTCGCGGGCCAGGTTGGCGTAGTACCAGACCGTCGAGCTGTTCGGCAGCGCGGCCGGGCCAAGCTGCAGGTGGGACGGCACGAGAACGAAGGCGCAGCAGGCCGCGACGAGGCCGACCGTGGCGATCCAGGCGCGACGCAGCCGTCGCGACATCGGCCGTCGAGCGTCCCCCCGACGAGATCGGCGCTGGGCCACCCAGCCGGACGCCGCCGCGATCGCCGACATCGCGACTACGAGCGGGGGCCAGAGCCAGCCGACGAGGGCGAGGGCCGTGCACCCGACGGTACTGATGAGTAGACTCACCGCGACCGCCCGCCCGATCCTGGCCACCGGCGACGAAGACGTGGGGACGAGGATGTCGCCCCACCACCATCCCGGGAGGATGAAGAGCAGCGTGATCGCCGACAGTGCCTGGAGAGCGAGCAGGGGTTGGTGACTCCGTTGACCGGCGCGAGCGCCGCATGCGCGTCGAGGTAACGACTGGGCGGGCCGTCCACAGAGATGCCGAGGTCGCGAGTCTACGTCATCGGGTAGGCGCGCACCGGACCGAGATCCTGGCCCTGGCCGGCGTCGTCATCGCAGTGATCGTGGTCCAGGGGGCGCCGCTGCTGACCCAACGCTGGCTCCGCGGCGACCTGCTCTATCACTCGGGTCTCGTGGCCGCGATCCTGCGCGGTGAGTTCCCTCCGGGAGGCCCGTACGAAGGTCTCCCGACCTACTATCCGCCCGGTTTCCACATCATGGTAGCGGCGACGATGGTCGCGCTGCACTCGTCGTTCGAGAACGCGATCAGGGTCCTCACGATCGCCTGGCTACCGGTCCTGCCGATCGGCACCTACCTGCTCACTCGCCATCTGCTCGGAAGGCCCGGCGTCGCGCTCCTGGCGACGGTCCTGACGGTTTTCGGTGGGGGCCTCGACCCTGGCAACGACCTGGCCTGGGTCAACAGCCTGTTTCTCTCCGGTCACGCGGCGGCGCCCATCTACCCCCGCGACGTCGTCTTCTCGATCCTGCCGTGGGCCGCATTGGCGGCCGTCAAGGCCCTCGAGGCGACCGACAGGCCGCGCCGGACGTACGTCGGCTGGGCCGTCGCGGCCGGCGTGCTGCTGGGAGGCTGTGCCCTGGTCCAGGTTCAGCTCTTGCTGCCGATCCCGGCCGCGATCGTCGCCGTGGCGCTCGCACGGGTGGCCGTGCGGCCCGACCGGGCTCTCCGGACGGCGATCGTGGTGGCTCTCATCGCCATCGTCACCGTCGCGCCCGTGATCCCGTGGATCCTGACGATCCTGGGCCACCTCAACCAAGGCGGCGGGCTGTCGATCGAATCGTCCGATCGGCTCACACCCCTGCAGGCGGGCTTCTGGGACGCCCCGCGTCTGTTCGGCGTCATCCTGCCGTTCGGGCTGATCGGCGCGGGGGTCGTCCTGCTCCTGCTGCGGGGATCGGCCCCGCGACCGGCCGGCGAGACGGAGACCCGCTGGCGGCCGTCGGCGCGGGAGTCGCCGCTGCTGCTCGTCGCGTGGGCGGCGCTGCCGTTCCTGATGGCCATCGCCTACCGCCCTGACTGGCCGCTCGAGGACGCGCTTCGGCCGCAGCGGCTGTTCCTTCTCGCCGGCCAGGCGCTCGTCATCCTGGCCGGGATCGGGCTGGTCACTGCAGCCGAAGACCTCCGGGCGAAGTGGGGGCGGCGACTCGTCGCGGTCGGCCTGGCCGCGGCCCTGATCCTGGCCACGCTGCCCGCGACCGTCGCGAACTCCCTCCGGGCATTCACCGCGTTCGCGGATCCCGTGTACGTCCATCTCGATCTCGTCGCGGATCGGGTGCCGGACTTTCGGTCGATCATGCCGGCCGGCGGCGGCCGCAGCGGTTTGCTCACGTATGAGGACTGGTCGGCACTGGCCTGGTACCAGACTGGCGCCTGGGTCGTGGGCATGGACCCGCCCGGGTACAGCAAGCTGGCGTTCGACCCGGAGGTGTTCACGGGCGTCTCGCAGGACGACCGCCGAGCCGCGCTCTTCAGCGCGTTCGACGGGCGGATCGCCTCGCTGACGCAGACCGCTGATCGCTTCGACATGTCGAGGATCGCCGTTGCGAAGAAGGGCGATCGATGGGGCCTGATCGACCGGTCCGCGGGGATCATTCCGAGCGTCGATCCCGAGGCCCTGGGGGGCACGTGGTCGGTGCTCGAGGGAAACGGGTTCGACGCGCTCGTGCTCGAGGGCGGCGCGAGCGTCACTCTCGACGGGCTGCCCAGCGGGCCGCTGGATCTGGAGCTGCGGGTCCAGTCAGCCCGCGACCGCGGACCGGCGCGACTGCGGCTCGCCGCGGTCTCGCCCGACGGATCCTCGCGCCTGCTTGCCGTTCATGACGTGCCGCGGGCCTTCCAGCTGCCCGACTGGCCCATGGTCAAGTGGTCCGGAACCCTGCAGCCCGGCGAGGTCCTCCGCCTCGAGGCCGACCAGCGGCTCAACGTCCAATCGGTCCGGGGCTACGTGTCGGCCCCGCCGGTCCCCGACGGCTGGGTCGTGGAGAACGAGACGCCCGACTATGTGGTGCTTGCCCGGCGCGGGTCCTGAACCTGTTCGGGCCCAGGCTCGGCACGCGACGGATGGCGCAACGGAGCGGCGATCCCGTACGACGCGAAGCCGAATGCCATCGCGCTGACCTGAATGTACAGGAGCGGGTTGTTGAACATCGCGGCGAGCCAGTAGCCGATCGATCCGGCCAGGAGGCTCGCCCCGATCCAGCCCGGCCTGCGCGCGAGCTCGAGCAGCATGCTGCCTGCCAGCCCCAGGATCGCCAGTCCGCCCACGATCCCCTCCTCGGCAAACAACCGGAGGACCTCGTTGTGGGGCGACCCAAGGCGCGGGTCGCCGAACGAGTCGGCCAGCTCCTTGTAACTGAGGAAGCCGTGCCCGACGAGCGGTGACGCCAGGAACATCTTCGTGGCGGCCTTCCAGGCGGTGACGCGCGCCCCGTCCGCGCCGATGATGAACTCGATCGGACTCGCGATCACGTCGGAGCCGGCACGATCTGCGCGCAGCTGAATGAACGCAGGCAGCAACACGATCGCCCCGACGAGGCCGAGCGCAAGGACGATCGCCGCGAGCCGGCCGCTGCGGCGGGACATGAACACGACGCCCGCGATGAAGAGGGCCCCGATGGCCGAGCGGCTCCAGGTGAGAGCAGCGGTGATCGCCAGGATCACCGCGGCGAGCGTGGCCGCCACCCGTCGCCAGCCCCACAACGCGAGGGCGGCACCGATCGCGGCGACGGCCGGGATCATCAGCATGGTCCCGACCGCGTTCGGCGCCGGAATGATGCCCGAGACCCGCACGCCGAAGTCCTTCCAAAAGCCAATCCAGCCGAGCGGCCCGTCGGAGATCGACCCGGGCTGAACGAGCTCGGCGAGGCTCAGGACGGCGGCCACGCAACAGGCGACGGTCGCGGCGATCAGCGGCCGCGACTCCCCGGAACGAGCGACCCATGCCCCGACGACGAGGAGGATCATCGCCCCGCCGATGCTCTTCAACCAGACATAGCTCGCGTGGACGGCAAACGCCTGGTCAAAGGATCCGATCGTCTGGATGAGGCTGATGGCTGTGATGGCCCCAACCGCCACTCCGAGCACGAGTGTGGGCGAGCGCGGCATCTGCCTCCATCCACCCGCGATCAGGCGCACCCCCACTGCGATGCCGAGCGACGCCACAACGACGTGGCGCATGTCGAGCTCCTTGAACCAGAACGGCGGCTCGTAGAACGGTGCCGTCGACATCACGAGCACGAGCCCGATGGTCGGCGACAGCAGCGCGAGGGCACAGGCGGCGAGGACCCAAGCGATGTATGGGCCGCTCCTGACATCGACTGTTGTCCTGAGCACGGCCCACGCCACGATCATGAGGATCTCGATGACGACTGGGATTCGAGCTCTCGCGATCGCGTCCCGCGTTCCCGGGATCGAGCGCTGCGCCGAGGAGGCAACGCCGGCTGTCGTGGATGCGATGCGCACGGGGGGCCAGGCCGGCGATGGGCTCATCTGAGCCAGGAGCGGACGATCACACGCAGGAATCCGTACCCGTAGCGGAGCGTTCCGCCCTTCTTGGACGATCCCGCGACGCGTAGCCGGATCGTCACCGGCACCTCGCGGATCCGGAGGCCCGCACGGGCAGCGCCCAGCAGCAGCTCCGGGTTGTGGAACTGGTCCTCAGTGAACACGATCGCGGCAAGGCTGCTCGCCCGGATCGCTCGATACCCGTTGGCGACGTCTGTCACGGCCGTCCCGCCCAGGACGTTGATGAGCCGGGTGAACACGCCGATCCCGACATTCCGAGCCATCGAGTCCGCGCCGTCGCCTCGCTCGTAGGTTCCCGATCGACGGGATCCCACCACGAAGTCCGCCTCGCCGGCGACGATCGGCCCGACCAGCCGGTCCATCTCGGCCGGCACGTGCTGGCCGTCGGCGTCCAGCGTGACGACGATCTCGACCCCGAGTCGCTCCGCGATCAGGTAGCCGGTTTGGAGGGCCGCGCCCTGCCCGCCGTTCACCGGATGGGTCACGACATGGGCGCCACGCTCCGAGGCCACGCGCCTCGTCGCGTCGCGCGAGGCGTCATCGACCACGAGGATCCGGGTGGGCCGGCCGGCCACACTTGCGGGAACTTCGTCGATCACCGACGGCAGTGCGTCGGCCTCGTTGTAAGCCGGGATGACGACCAGAACCGTGCCAGAGACGTCGCCCAGCTGGCCCTGCTCGATCTGGGCAGCCGACAGGGCCCGGATCAGTCGGCGAACCCGTTGGGTCTGGCGCTCGGTCTTGATGAGCCCATAGAAGATCAGGCCATACGCGAGCATCACCGAGAAGACGAGGACGGTGATGATGCGGCCGATCGGCTGGTCGCCCAGGCCGACGAAATCGGTGATCGGCCGGACGACGTCCGGGGCCACCGAGATCGTCAGGAGCGCCAGCCCGACGAAGAGCAGCGGGATGACGACGGCCCGGTTTCTCCCCCGTCGGGCCAGGACGACGGCGGCCACGAAGACCACGATCGCGAGGGTGACGCCGGCCAGACGGAGGATGCTCGGCATGGTCGCGAGCGTAGCAGATGGTCCGCCGCCGACCGGCGAGGGTGGCGAGGGTTCCGCATACTCCGGGCGATGCGTCGTTGGCAGGTCTGGGTCACCGTCTCCGTCGTCCTGCTCGGGCTGCTGATCTGGCGCACCCGACCCTGGGATGCGCTCGCGCTCGGAGCCGACTGGCGCGCCCTCGCGATCGCGGTCGTCCTGAATCTCGTGGTCATCGTGGCCTGGGCGTTCCGATCCCAGCGGCTGATGGCATCCGTGGGCCACCCGTTGTCGATCACCGCCCTCATCCCGCTCGTGTCGTTCGCCAACACGGTCAACAACCTGACGCCGGCGAGCGCCGGCGAGGCGGCGCGCGCGTTGCTCCTGCAGCGACGGCACGGCGTGCCGTATGGGCCGTCGACGGCGGTCATCGCCGTCGAGCGGCTGTGGGCGATCTGGATCATGGCGCTGACGGCTGCGGCGGCCGCGTTGGGGACGGTCTTCGCCGCGGGCCCGATCGTGATCGCCGCGGGCTGGGTCGCCGCGGCCGCCGGCGTCATCGCGCCGGTGATCGCGACGAGGGTCGGCCTGCGGCCAGCGGGATGGCTCGCCGGTCTCGTCGACCCGGATGGTCGGCGCGGTGGCCGCCGAGGTCGGCTGGCCGCGCTCCTTCGATCAACCGACGCCCACCTTGCGACGATCCTGTCGTCACCCGGCGTCGCACTGTCGTTCCTGGCGACGACGGGCCTGATCTTCGTGACGACCGCCACCCAGCTCTGGCTCGTCGTCGCGTCGCTCGGCGATTCGATCAGCCTCGTCGCGGCCTGGGCGGCGCTCGGCCTCGCGACGGTTGCCGGCGTCCTCAGCGCCCTCCCCTTCGGCCTTGGGGCCGCCGACGTCGTGCTTGCCGGACTCCTGGTCGTGCTCGGCGTGCCGGCCGCCGACGCCGGCGCCGCGACGCTCCTCGTTCGCGCCACCGTCACGCTGCCGCTCGGGCTCGCCGGTACCGCGTCCTGGATCGCGATGAGCCGGGGGACCGATTCCGCGGCGGCGCCGCCGCTCGAGACGTGATCATCCCGCTGCTCGCCGTGATCGCGCTCAGCGCGGCCGGGGCGGCGCTGGCATGGCGCGCCTCGGGACCATGGAGCCCGGGGCCGGCGAGCCTCGACCCGACGACGCCGTCCCGGGCGATGGCGTTGACCTACCTGCTGCTTTACACGGTCGGGTCGATCGTCCTGCTCATCGACGGGGAGAGCGGCGGCGCGGGGCCCCTCCTCGCGGGCGAGGCGGTGGCCCTGTTCGGCGCGGGCGCGATCGTCGGCCGGCGGGTGCTGGGCGCCACGCCGCACCTGCCGGCGTCGAACGCCGACGGTGTCCGGGTGATGCCGATGCTGGTTCTCGGCGCCATCGGCCTCGTGGCCCTTGCCACGCTGATCGTCCAGTACGGCATCCCGCTGATCGCCCGCGACCCGCTGGCCAGCCGGGCGGGATTCTCCGGGCTCGTGTTCGACGCCTTCCGCTGGCTCGCGCCGCCGGCGGCCCTCGTCGCGCTTGGCCTTGCCCTGACGCGCCGCCGCCCCCGTGACTTGTGGATCGCCGCGATCGCGCTCGTCGGCGTCGGCGGGATCGAAGTGCTTCTCGCCTCGCGGGCGTTGCCATTCGAGCTGGCGGCTGAGGCGATCCTGGTGGCGTGGTGGGCGGAGCACCGACCCTCGCGTCGCGGGTGGCTCGGGCTCGCGGCAGCCGGGCTCGTTGCCTTCGTCGGCATCCAGCTCGTCCGCGGCAGCCCGGCCGGTGGGTTCGGCGGTATCGCCGACGGAGCCGCGTTCGCCACCCGCCGGACCGTCGATCGCGTGTTGCTGATCCACCCGCGGACGCTCGAGGTGATCGCGACGACGATCCCCGGCGAGGAGCCCTACTTCCTGGGCTCGACCTACATTCGCCGGATCTCGGAGGTGCTGGGCCAGCCGCCACGGCCGCCGCTTGGCGCTTGGCTGTTCGAGCGGCTCTTTCCCGGCGAGCCGGTGGCGTTCGCCGCACCCGGAGTCGCCGGCGAGGCGTGGGCGAATGGCGGGCCAGCCCTCGTTGCCCTGGTGATGGCAGCACTCGGCGCAGCCGCGGTCTGGCTGGCGAGGCTGCTCGGCCGGTTGCTGGGCGGCCCAT
>AR_comb_assmDRAFT_10523856_pt1 | contig 10905 bp, 8 predicted proteins | sample ArasoioldDNA_FD_10543 | JGI IMG/M metagenome (IMG submission 10543) | reverse complement strand
AAGGCTGCTATTGAAGCTCCGCCTATAAAGAAGGAAAATACCAACCTATCAGGCAATGTGGGGGACCATTCCACTATTGAATTTGCGTCGCCTACGCTGCTGAAATATGCGATTTTAATGAATGCACCTGTGGAAGAGTTGAATAATGAAAAGTTGATTCATTTCATCGACGATTGGTATGGTACCAAATACAGGCTGGGAGGAGAGGATAAAAATGGAGTAGATTGTTCAGCTTTTGTACAATCCTTCATGCTGTGTTTATATGGGATCGGTGTTCCCCGCACTTCTAAGGAGCAGTACCTGGAGAGCGAGCGAATCAAGAAAGCTCAGTTAGCCGAAGGTGACCTTATTTTCTTTCACACCAGGGGCAAAGGCAAGAGCGTTAGTCATGTTGGCGTTTACCTGCGCAATAATAAATTCATCCATGCTTCTTCATCGGGTGGAGTCATGATCAGTGACCTCGATGAGTCTTACTTCAAGCAACGCTACGTAGGTTCCGGAAGATATAAAGAATGAGTTCGTAGTTCCGTCTTTGAGCTGTAAAATTGCAAATCCGCAAACCATTCCTATCGGGAATTCTTTTGACTATCTTTTTAAATTTGAGAGTCTCTTCTTAATAGTTGCCCACACCGGGAGAATATCGGGCGATAAATTGAATATGAATGCAGTGCTGGCGAATAGTGTTATGAAAACAATACTGCTTGCAATGATGCCAGGCCAGCCACTCATAGGGGCAAATATGAAATAACAAATGAAGTAACAACCTACTCCGTGTATTAATATAGCCGCAGTTTTCCAGGTAAAAGGCATCAGTTTGAACTTCCACCACAGGAAATAAAGCCGGATCATATTATAAATAGAAAAGGCAATGAGATTGGAATAGGCGGCACCAATAATGCCGAATCTTTTGACCAGGATAATGTTGAGCGGGATGGCGAGAGACAGCAACAGAATACCACAGAAAAACTCAAATCGCCAATAAGTAGAGGTTGCAATGATCTGGGCATTCAGCCCGGTGCCCATATCGATAATGAATTTGATGCCCAAAAAGAATACAACCCATTTTCCCGCCAGGTAAATTGGATTTAGATTTAATGCAGTAATAGCACGGTCGTAATTCAACCAAATCAGAAAGAATATAAAGAGCGAAATCATCAAAAGGTTTATGCTGCTACGCGAATAAATTCGCTGAATAGTAGTCATGTCTTTATTCTTCCAAGCATCAGAAAGATAACCGGTAGAAATTGAAATCACACTTCTTTGCGGAACACTGATGATACTGCATATGTACTGACTAAGGTCAAATACGCCGAGCATCTTTAGCGCGTCCGGAACAAAGCTCATTATTGAAAAACTGTCTACAGTTTGCGCGGCAATAACAACAGCGTTTCCTGCATACACAAATGCTGCAAGCGTCACCATTTTTTTCCAGAACCTCCTGGTTACCCTACTCAGTTTAAGTACCACGTGAAATTTGTGTATTGAGATCAGATACATTAGTAATACAAGGAAACTGACAGCATACAAAAGGGAAAATAGTCGAATGAACAGATCGAAATTAATGCCGCCGATGATGAATAACAGGATGAGCAACGTGGTTGATAGCCTGAAGCCTGCCTCCTTTAGAAAATTGGAGAGAATTGTTTTCTTCAAGCTCCAGGCGTAGGCCTCCAGTATGGAAAAGAAAAGATAAAAGAATAAAAATGGGAATACCCAGAAGTAATATCTCACCAGGGCTGGAGATTTTGCCGTGAATTTTCGAATCACCAATGGCTCGAATACAAAGCCTCCAAGAGCGGTTAGAATGAATCCGACCAATCCAACCAGCAGGCAAATTCCTAACAGGTCGTTCTCGTTATCTTTTGTGTTGTCACGGTAATAAGGAAAGAATTTGTAAATCACCGACAGTACTCCGAAGCTCGAGAAGCCATAAAAGAAATTCGCGGTGATAATAATGGCCCGGGTTAAACCATATTGATCAGGAGTAAAGATACCTTCCTTGGTAAACAGATAAGTGTTGATTGCGCCAAATACAAAGCCAACATAAATTAATACAGAAGAGACGATGCTCTGCCTGCGGATAGTACTCATATCGAAGCACCAAAATACAAATCTCAAATAACAAATAAGCAGCAAATCTCAAATAACAAACCTGCCTGCCGGCAAGCAGGTAAGCTGCAAATCTCAAATTGCAAACCTGCCTGGCGGAAGGCAGGTAAGTTTCAAAACTCAAAAGCGCCTAATGGGCACATCCCGGATATTGAAATTTGAATTTTTGTTGAGGCTTGGGATTTGGAATTTATTGAAGCTTGAACTTTGAGATTTTTTTGATACTTGATAATTGAGCTTTGAGATTTGTTCGAGACTTTAGTCTCGAACGTGCTTCCCTGGTGGAACAATTTTCCTGTTCTCAATCCATTTGATGTAGTAGTCGTTATTGCGGATGTCGGGCAACTGGTCGGGGTCAGTAGGAGTAGCAAGGTTGGTGCTAATAGATTTCCACTCTTCTTCACCTGTTTCCGGTTTGATCAATACCTGGTTTGTTTTAGAAAGATTGACGCGAACCGGCATATCAAATCCTTTTATGCAATCAATCCAGCGGAAATATAGCCGCAGCTTCGACTTGTTCTTGTTGTCTGCAATAAAATAGTATTCCAGTGTTGGTATCTGAGTCTTGCGCAAATACTGATCAAAAGTTTTTGAGAAATCGATCCCAGCCTTCTTGCTTATGTATTTCTCGATATCTTTTGAAGTGACGGTCTTATGGTAAAACTCTTTGTTCAAACCTCTCAGAATCTGTCGGAATTTTTCATCATCCCCAATGACTGCTCTTATGGTATGCAAAAGATTGCCACCTTTATAATACATATCGCCACTGCCTTCCTGGTTCACGCCATAAATTCCGATGATAGGAATATCGTTTTGAATTAGTTTTCTAATCCCCATGACGTACTCTCTGCCTGCCTCTTTGCCAAACTCACATTCTGTGTATAAGGTCTCAGAATAGTTGGCAAAGCTTTCGTGTACCCACATATCCGCGATATCATTTGTGGTAATGTTATTGGCAAACCATTCGTGCGCGCTTTCATGTACGATAATGAAATCCCATTTCTCTCCCCAGCCGGATCCTGAAAGATCTTTTCCCAGGTAACCATTCCTATATCGGTTACCATATGCGATAGCGCTCTGGTGTTCCATGCCCAGGTGCGGAGACTCCACAATCTTGTAACCATCTTCATAAAAGGGATATGGACCAAACCAGTACTCAAGACACTTCAACATCTTGGGCACCTGTGTAAATTGCTGTTTGGCTTTGTCGAGATTATAATCCAATACATAGTAGTCACAATCCAGTTTTCCTTTTTCTCCAGCATAGTCTTCATGCCAGTTCACATATTTTCCTATATAGGGAATGATGTTATAATTGTTGATTGGATTCACAACCGCCCATGTGTAGGTTACCGTTTGGTCGCCATTCAACTTCTTTTCCATTAGTTTTCCATTACCTACCGCAACAAGTGTATCCGATACCGTTATACTGAGCGAAGCTCCTTCGTTTGGCTCATCACTCTGGTGATCCTTACATGGATACCATACACTTGCTCCTAATCCCTGGCAAGCCACGCTCATCCACGGCCTTCCTCTTTCATCCTTTTTCCAAATCCAGCCTCCATCCCAGGGTGGACGTACCGCCTCTGTGGGCTTACCTCCAAAATTTACATTGATGGATTCTGTACTGCCCGCCTTGATGACCTCAGGAAACACCAGGTGAAATGCGTTTCCTTCACGTGAAAACGGAATGGTTTGGCCCTTCCAATCAACAGACATGATTTCCATTGGCGACTGTAAATCCAACTGCATATTTTTTCCTGGCTCAAATACTTTAAAGCGAATTTTGTTTGACCCTTTTATGGTTTTGTTCTTATAATCCGGAGTTACCGATATAGAGTAATACATCACATCCCACCATGAACGTTCAGAATTGATGGAACCTCTTAGCGTATCTTGGCGAGTGAATTTTTTCTTGCCACTCAACGGCTGTGCGCAAGAAACAACAGGAATAAAAAATGAAAAACTGAAAATGAGTAACAAGAGAACGGAGAACTTCTTATTATGCACAGTAAATTGTTTTGAGTCGCTAAATTTAAAGCACCAATTGACAAATCGCAAATATCAAATAGCAAACCTGCTTACCGGCCACCGGCGGCCATAGCCTTTGGCGGCGCACGCATGCAGGTAAGCACCAAATATCAAATCACAAAAATTACCAAACCACCAATCAGAAGTGTGGTAAGTTATAAATCATAATGATGATTCCTAAAACTATTAATTGGTTGCTTTTTGCGCTGGCGACATTCCCTTTTTTATCGTGTGGTGACAAAATGCAAAGTCATAAGCAGGTATTTCGCTACAATGAAACAACGGGCATTGCTACGCTCGATCCCGCCTTTGCAAAGAATCAATCCATTATTTGGGCAGTACATCAGATTTACAATACGCTGGTGGAAACCAACAATGAGTTAAATATTGTTCCTTCCCTTGCATACAAGTGGGATGTTTCTGCAGATAGGATGACCTATACGTTTCACCTTCGGCAGGATATCTTTTTTCACGATGATATTGTTTTTGCAGGTGGGAAAGGAAGAAAGATGGTGGCGAATGACGTGGTCTATAGTTTCAATAGAATAATTGATCCCGCAACATCCAGTAGTGGAGCATGGATATTTAATGACCGAATAGACACTACCAATCCTTTTACTGCAACCAATGATTCCACCTTTCAACTAAAACTGGTAAGGCCTTTTACCCCGGTGCTGGGTTTATTGAGTATGCAATATTGTTCTATTGTTCCAAGGGAAGCAGTTGAAAAGTATGGAAAAGATTTTCGATCTCACCCTTGCGGCACCGGACCATTCAGATTTAAAGAATGGGAGGAAGGAGAAGCATTGATCCTGCTTCGAAATGAAAAATATTTTGAAATGGATTCGAGTGGAAGAAGGTTGCCATATCTCGACGCGATAAAGACTACTTTCTATGATAATAAGGCGACTGAATTCCTTCTCTTTCGACAGAATCAATTGGATTTCGTAAATGACATCGAGGCCTCGTTTAAGGACGAAGTGCTTACCAAAAAAGGGGAATTAAGAAATGAATGGAAAGGAAAGATCGTTCTTTCCAAGCACCCCTACCTGAATACCGAGTACCTCGGCATATTGGTGGATCCAAATAATGAAAATGTGGAGCGGTCGCCGTTACGGTTTTCGAAGGTCAGACAAGCCATCAACTATGGTTTCGATAGAAGGAAGATGATAACCTACCTAAGAAATTCGATAGGTATTCCAGCAGAAAGTGGTTTTGTGCCCGCAGGTCTGCCGTCATTCGATGCCTCCCTGGTTAAAGGTTACCATTACAACCCAGGCAAGGCAAAACAGTTGTTAGCTGAGGCCGGCTTTCCGGAAGGAAGAAATCTGGCACCTATCAAACTATTGACCATCCCCATTTATGCCGACCTGGCCAGTTTCATCGCCCGGGAATTGGAAGATGTTGGTATAAAAGTGCAGGTGGAAGCCGTACAGAAGAGTTTCCTATTGGAGCAAACTGCCAAGTCGCAGGCTACCTTTTTCCGGGGTAGTTGGATAGCAGATTACCCCGATGCCGAAAACTATCTAAGTTGCTTTTACTCCAGGAACCCTGCACCCCCCAACTATACCCGATACAAAAACCCCCAATTTGACGCCTTATATGAAAGGGCTCTTCTCGAGGAAAATGAACTGGCCCGGCTGAGTTTGTATCAACAAATGGACGAGCTTATCATAAAGGATGCACCGATCGTTCCACTGTGGTATGATGAGGTGATCCGCCTCTCAAATCCTGTCCTCCAGGGCTTTACTCCAAATGGTCTGAATTTGCTTGAATTGAGGAAAGTTTTTAAAAATAAATAACGAATTGAACCCTTTGATTTGTAAGGGTTTAATAAGGGAAAACCCTTATACCCACTTAGGGGTATTGCATATGCAAAACCTACATGGTAGTTTTACAATTAGATAGTAATTCCTGCAGATTGTAAGGACAATTATAGGCCAGATTTGATACCCTAAGAGAAGTTGACTTAATATTCGTCACCCACTAATTGTGAGCCATGAAAGTGAAAAGTAAGAGTACACCTGGATATGCTGGAAAGAGAACGTTCGTGTTTATTTTGGTAGTGGTTCTCTACGTGCTTGTCAAGTTTGGAATATCCTAAAATTTGATAAGGTTATACCTTAAGCATCTATCAACAAACTTATAATAGGACAGTGTTATAAACGTTTCGGACAGGTCCCGACTTTCGAGTCGGGATCATTTTTTTATCTTATCCTTGAACACCTTTTCAAACTTTTCAAGCTTCGGCCGGATCACATAATAGCAATACGGCTGGTCGCCATTATTGTTGTAATAATTTTGATGATAATCCTCGGCAGGAAAAAAGTTCTTAAGCGGTGAAATCTCTGTGATGATTGGATTATCAAATACCTTCTTTTCATTCAATTCCTTCTTATAGTGTTCCGCAATTCGTCTTTGATCATCGTTCTCATAAAAGATCACCGATCGATATTGAGGTCCAACGTCATTGCCTTGCCTGTTTAAAGTAGTTGGATCATGGGTTTGCCAGAATACCTGTAACAGCTCGTCAAATGAAACTTCCTTGGGATCATATAAAATCTGGATAACCTCCGCATGACCCGTAGTACCCGTACAAACGTCTTTATAAGTTGGATTGTTGACCTGGCCGCCGGAATAACCGGAAGTCACCTTCTTAACTCCTTTCAATTGTTGAAATATGGCTTCAGTACACCAGAAGCAGCCTGTACCGAACGTTGCCGTGTCAAGGTTCTCATTACCGGTGATTTTTTCCGCCACGGTAGCGTTTGGGTTGTTAAATGAATTTGTCAATGACATAGATCTATTTGGATTTTCCCGCTGTGCACAGGAAGGTGAGAAAAATGGAAGTGATATAAGAACAGTTATCACACCAAAGATTGGTGTTAGTGTTAGCAACTTTCGCTGGAGCATACGCGCAATTTGATGCAAATTAGAACAGATATACGGCCAGATTTGGTAAAGCTATTGCAATACCCGCTTTTTTAAGAGTTCATTAACCGCTCTGCTTTTCGTGTTCCACCTTTATTCTAAAATTACTTATGTTTGGTTAGTTCGCCATTAACAAATCAAATTTTTTACTCCAGGCTATGGCGGTAAGAACCTTTGCAGTACGTCTTCATCCCGGCGCCGATCTGAAATCTGAATTACAACAGTTCGCCAACCAGCATCAATTGAAGGCTGGATGGATCGTCACTTGTGTTGGCAGTTTATCAAAGTATTGCTTAAGATTTGCGAATCAAAAGACCGCATCAGTTGGAGAAGGTCATTTCGAAATTGTTAGCCTGGTAGGTACCTTGAGCAACAGTGGTTGTCATTTACACATTTCTATAAGCAATCAAGCGGGAGCTACCATTGGAGGACATCTATTGGAAGGTTGTATTATTTTTACAACAGCTGAGTTGGTAATTGGGAGCGACGATCAATTTATATTTGAAAGAGAAATTGATAAGGTGACTGGTTGGAAGGAATTGAGAATTGTCTCGGGCCAAAACAATGACAAATGAAAATTGAAAAATTATTCGTTGGATTGATGGGGTTGACGATTTTGTTTTTTATCCTTTCCATTACCATATGGAAGAAATCAGCCCTTGATTTTCATTTGTATGATACTTACTACGTGGTGAGCTCGGCCTATATAGCAATATTCACAGTACTACTGGTGCAGGTAAACTATATGCTGTATAAACTCATCGGGCATAAAGAAGGTATTTGGAATTATTGGATCCTTGTTGCCCATATCATTCTCATCATCATTTCCCTCACGCTGTTGACAGGTGTATGGTTCACGCTGGATTACAGTGTTTATTTGCAATCTACCCTTAGGGGTTGGGCGGCTGTAACGTTTATCTTTTCGGAATTACTGATCGGTTTGTATTATTTACTCCCTGAAAGACGAATAGGAACCTATTAATTCGAATTTGGACACAATCGTTCCTTCGCCGTTAAGAACTAATTTTGTCATTTGCTTTTTGAGTAGCTACCAAATTAGAATGGGAACCTTGGATTATTGAGTCTTCCAAAAAAGTAAAAATAGAATGAATAATTCGTGGGAATTGGTGTAATTAGTGTAACCTGCCTGCCGGCACCTTAGTGTAATAGTATATGAAATTTTTTCCTGAATCGGCATTAGCGCAATTAGAGTTTGAGCGAGTCAAGACTTTGCTGTCGGATCATTGTAAAACCGAATACGCGAAGATTAAAGTGACTGAGCTGCGAATTCATACGCGAATTGATTTCATTGAATTGGAATTGCAACAATCTCACGAATACAAATTACTGGTACAGCAGGGCCAGTATTTTCCCAACGATCACGCGTTAAACCTTTCCAGGGAAATAAGGCTGATGGAAATTCCCGGTGCCGTATTGAATGGCGAACAATTCATGCAGATCCGAAAATTAGTGGAAAGTATGAATGCCATATTCCGATGGTTTGACCAGGAAAGAAAGACGGCTTATCCCGCGCTGGCAAAAGTGATCCAACATACGCATTATGAAAAAAAGATCATTCACCTTATCGACGAAATACTGGATGAGAATGGCGTTGTCAGGGACAATGCTTCGGAGGAATTGAGCAGAATCAGGATGAGCTTATATAGGAAGAGATCGGAACTTCGAAGAGTCTTCGAAAAAATTTTAAGTAAACTGAATAAGGCTGGTTATGTAGCTGACATCGAAGAATCATTTTTGAATGGTAGAAGGGTAGTGGCGCTCTATGCAGAACATAAGAGACAGGTAAAAGGCATTCTCCATGGAGAAAGTGATACCCGAAGAACTTCCTATATAGAACCAGAGGAAACCATATCTGTCAACAATGAAATATTTGGATTAGAGAACGAGGAAAATCGCGAAGTGTACCGGATTCTTAGGGAACTCACCAGTAAACTTTCGGTGCATGCGGATTTGCTAAGAGCATATCACGATATATTGGGTGAGTTCGATTTCATTCGCGGCAAAGCGAAGTTTGCGATTGATGTAAACGGACAATATCCCATGGTGGTTGATAGAGCCCTCGTCAACCTTAAAGAAGCTTATCATCCTTTGTTGCTTCTTTATAACAAGCAAGCGGGGAAAGTGACCATCCCAGTGGATCTCAGTCTCCAGGAAAAGAACAGGATTCTTGTGATCAGTGGGCCGAATGCAGGAGGCAAAACGGTCACGATGAAAACGGTTGGACTCTTACAACTAATGGTTCAAAGCGGACTGCTGGTGCCTGTAAATCCGAATTCAGAGTTTGGGATTTTCAAACAACTGATGATTCATATCGGTGATACGCAAAGCATCGAGTTCGAGCTGAGTACTTACAGTAGTCACCTCAAGCATATGAAGCATTTTATCGAGAATGCGAACGGCAAGACCTTGTTCTTTATTGATGAACTGGGAAGTGGAAGTGATCCTAACCTGGGTGGGGCGTTTGCAGAAGTGATACTGGAAGAGTTGGCAAGAAAACATTCTTTCGGAATAGTTACGACGCATTACCTGAATCTTAAAGTCATGGCCAATAAAACTGCCGGCATACTGAATGGCGCCATGGCTTTTGATGAAATGAACCTTCAGCCTCTATACAAGTTGATCATAGGTAAGCCGGGAAGTTCCTATACATTTTCAATAGCAGAAAGGATTGGGCTCGACCGAAGATTAATTGATCGTGCCAGGGGATTGGTTGAAGAAGACCATTTCCGTTTAGATAAATTATTAAATAGTGCAGAGCAGGATCTGCAAGAAGTTCAAAAGAAAGAGAAGGAATTGCAAAAACTACTGCACGAGAATGAGAAGCTAAAGAAGGAAATGCAGGTTTTATTAAATAAGGAAAAGCACAATCAACAGGTGGAGCTATTGAAGCAACAAAACAAAATAACAGAAGAACGAATTGTTTACCTGAAAGAGATGGAGCGTAAGCTAAAGCAGATCATTTTCGATTGGAGAAAGGCCGAAAATGTAGAAGACAAGAAACAATTGATGAAGCAAATGCAAGCCTTACTTTTTAAACAAAAAGAGAAACAAGTTGTAGAGAAGGCCCAGAAGAAAATCAATTCAAAATATGAAGAGGTTGGAGGCGCCATCGTTCCAGGGGCCAAGGTGCTAATGAGGAAGAATCACCAGGTAGGAGAAGTGCAGGAGGTACGCGGTAAGAGAGCAGTAGTCAAAATAGGAGTACTTCCAATGCAGGTAGCACTGGATGACCTAGTTCTTGTAAAAGAAAAGACCAACGGTAATGAATCGTGAGTTACTCGTAAGCTAGCGCGCAATCACCTTCCAACTGTCATCTGTAAACTGTCAACTTCTACAAGCTGGCGTGCAAGTAATCCTTTAACTGGCTAATGGTTTCCTGCTGAATCAGAATAGTTTCTTTTACAACGTCATTGATCGAAATGATGCCGCTCAAATTGTCCGAGTCATAAACAGGCAGGTAACGAATATTCTTAGCTGACATTAATTGCATGCATTGTTCAATGGTATCCTGCGGAGTAACTTTTGGAAAATCAGTCGACATAATTTCAGCCACAGGAGTATCAGTAGATGATTTGCCTTTTAGAATTACTTTTCGTGAATAATCTCTTTCAGTCATGATCCCAACAAAACTGCTTCCATCAAGCACAACGACAGATCCGATATTTTGATCGGCCATAATCTTTAATGCTTCCAGTACGGTAGTCTGGGGGTTAACGGATGTAATAGCAGAACCTTTACGATTAAGAATGTCTTTAACTCTTTTCATCTGGCAAGTTTAGGTGAGTAATCTTATACGGAAATTACGAATTTCAG
>AR_comb_assmDRAFT_10915540_pt1 | contig 10908 bp, 8 predicted proteins | sample ArasoioldDNA_FD_10543 | JGI IMG/M metagenome (IMG submission 10543) | reverse complement strand
CGGCTCGACGTACCCCGGCCTGGCGAACTACCCGCTCGAGCTCTTCGGGCTCTTGATGGCGCCATTGGAGCGTCGGGAGATCAACCTGGTGCCGGCGTTCGCCATCGGCGAGGAATTCAACGACAACATCTTCATGAACAACGACCGGAAGCGGTACGACTTCATCACGAGCTTCACGCCGTCGGTCATCCTGCTCGCGAACCGCCCGCAATTCCAGCTGGCTGCCGGCTTTGCGAACGTGGCCGAGATCTTCGCGCGCGATAGCTCCTCCAACGACGCGTTCTCGCGCCAAGAGTTCATCCTGGGCTCGTTCTGGCAGATGTCGCCGCACTGGTCGCTCTCGATCTCCGATACCTTCACGCGGGACCAGGGCCCCGATGCCCTCGCCGGAGGCTTCAGCGTCAACGGGCAAGGCGCGTTGAGCAACTTCCTTTCGGCGTCGGTCGGCTGGCAGATGGCGCCGCAGACGCGGCTCGACGTGACAGGGATCTACAGCGTGATTCGATTCGAGGGCAACGGCTCCGGGATCGACTCGGACACCTACGGCGTCCTGAACACGCTGAGCCATGGGTTCACCCCGCGCTTCACGGGCATGATCGGGTACAACTTCACCTACCTGGACTTACGCTCGGGTCACGGTGACAACGCGACGACGCACAACCCGACCATCGGCTTCAGCTACCGCATCACCCAGAACCTCAGCTTCAACGCCAGCGGAGGGCCCGCGTTCACCTCGCTGGGCAGCGAGGACTTCATCACCCCGGGCGTCAATGCGGGGCTCGTGTACCAGCTGTCGTTCGGCACCGCGAGCATCTTCTACTCGCGCGGCGTCGGCGTCGCGGGCGGATTCGGCGGGCCGACCGACACCCAGTCGATCGCCGCCACGCTCATCATGCCGACCTGGCGCGACCTCCTGGTCATCTTCAACCCCGGCTGGACGCAGGCCGAGTCTCTCAGCGACCGGCAGATCCAGCGCGTCGACATCGACGTGGTCTCGCTCGGCCTCGGCGCGGCGTATCGCGTCTCGCGGTACATCACGGTCTTCGGCGGATATACCTTCCTGCGCCAGCGGGTGGGGAGCAAGTCGACGACGCCGGACTTCGACGCCGATCAGAACCGGGTGAAGGTCGGAGTGCAGTTCGGCTATCCCTTCGCGTTCGACCTCGGGATCTAGCCGCGGGAAAACGGAGTCAGTCGCTCGACGAAGCGGCGTGCAGCCGCTCGAGATACGCCTCCCATTCGAGCGGGACGAGCGCCTTCTTGTTTGTGTTGCACGCCTTGCACGCCGGCACCACGTTGCCGCGGGTCGACCGGCCCCCGCGGCCGAGCGGCACGCGGTGGTCCATCGTCAGCGCGCTGTGTCCGACCGTGCGATTGCAGTAGAAGCACACACCGGTCGAGATGCGGCGCTTCCACCACTGACTCTGGCGCAGCTCGCGCGCTTTGGCGCGCTCGCGGCGCAGCACGTCCGCGTCGACCGGCTCGAAGAAGTCACTCATGCGCCGCCAGCGCGGTCGACAGCTGTTCCCATTCGCGCATGAGCCACGTCACCTGCTCCTCGGCGCTCTTGCGCTCCGCCGAGACCGCGCGCACGCGCTCGCCGTCGGCGTAGAAGGCGGGATCGCCGAGGCGCTCGCCGATCTCGGCCAGTCGCGCTTCGAGCGCGTGGATCTGGCGCTCGACGTCCTCGAGGCGCCGGCGCAGCTCCCGCACGTCCTTGGCGACCTTGCCGGCCCGCGCCGGCGAGTCCGCGCGCGACCGCGGGCCCTGCTCCGCCCGCGCGGGCGCTATGGCGGCCGGCCGCGCAGCAGGTGTCGCTGCGGAGATCGGCGCGGCTGCGATGCGGGCCTTGGCGTCGAGGTAGTCGTCGTAGCTACCCAGATAGGTGACGAGCGCGCCCTCGTTGATCTCCACGATGCCGGTCGCGATCCGGTTGATGAAGTAGCGGTCGTGCGAGATGAAGACAATCGTCCCCGGAAACGCGGCCAGCGCACCCTCGAGCACCTCGCGGGAGGCGAGATCGAGATGGTTCGTCGGCTCATCGAGACACAAGAGCGCAGCCGGGCGGACCAGCATCTTGGCCAGTGCTACTCGCGCCTTCTCGCCGCCCGACAGCACGGAGATCTTCTTCTCGACCGTGTCGCCGGAGAACAGGAACGTGCCGAGGATGGTGCGAAGGCGCGTCTGTCCGAGCTCGGGCGCGGCCCGCTCGAGCTCCTCCAGAACGGTCAGGGTCGGCGTCAGGGCCTCGAGCTGGTGCTGCGCGTAGTAGTGGACGGCGACATGCGCGCCGAGCGAGCGCTCGCCCCGGTCGAACGGCAGGGCGCCGGCCAGCATCCGGAGCAAGGTGGATTTGCCAGCCCCATTGGGCCCGACCAGCGCGACGCGCATACCGCGCTCGACCTCGAAATCGACGCCGGCATACACGACGTTGTCGCCGTACGCCTTGTGGACCCCCAGAAGCGTCGCCACGCGGCGACCGGTCCGCGGCGGCTGCGGAAACGAGAAGCGGATCACGCGCGCGTCGCGTTCGACCTCGATGCGATCGATGCGCCCCAGCATCTTCACGCGGCTCTGCACCTGCCGCGCCTTCGTCGCCTGGTACCGGAAGCGCTCGATGAAGCGCTCGATCTCGGCGATACGCTTGGCCTGGTTGCGCGCCTGCGCTTCGAGCAGCTCGCGCCGCGCCTGGCGCTGGACCAGGTATTCGTCGTAGTCGCCGGGGTAGACCGTGAGCCCCGAGGGCGCCAGCTCCGCGATCGAGGTGACCATGCGATTCAAGAAATAGCGATCGTGCGACACGAGTACGACCGTGCCTTCGTAGTCGACCAGGAACGACTCGAGCCACTCGAGCGACTCGATGTCGAGGTGGTTGGTCGGCTCGTCGAGCAACAGGAGCGACGGCCGCTGGAGCAACAGACGCGCGAGCATCGCCCGCATCCGCCAGCCGCCGGAGAATTCGCTGAGCGCCCGGGTGAAGTCGGCGGGCCGGAAGCCGAGTCCGCTCAGGATCGCCTTGGCCTCCGTCTCGAGCCGGTAGCCGCCGAGCGCCTCGAAACGGTGCTGCAGATCGCCGTACCGCGCCGTCAGCGCGTCGCTGTCGGCGGCTGACGCCGCAGCCAGGCGCGCGGCGACGTCCTCCATCTCGCGCTCGACCTGCCAGACGTCGGCGAAGCCGCCGAGCACCTCGCCGAGCACCGAGCCCTCCGGGTTGCCGGCGGCTTCCTGCGGCAGATAGCCGACGGTCGTCTCGCGCGGCCGAACGATACGGCCCTCATCGGGCTCCTCGACGGCGGCCAGCAGGCGGCACAGCGTCGTCTTGCCGGCTCCGTTGGGGCCGACCAGCCCGATCCGCTCACGATCGGGGATGCGCCACGACAGGTCAGCCAGGATCTGCTGACCCGCGTAGCCCTTCGCGACGCCCTCGACCTGGATCATCGGATCACTGGATGCTCCCGGCTCAACCCATGCTCTGGATCTTCTCGGGCAGCACTTTCACGGTAATGCGCACCTCGCCGGGGCGGCGATTGGCGTACTTGTCACGGCCGGTGTACTTCTTCGCCAGCGCGTCGATGTGCTCGTCGGCGCCTTTCTCGGTCACCTCGACGACCCGACCGCGGATCTGCAGATACCGGTACGGGTTGTCCGGATCCTGGATCGACAGCGCGACCTTCGGGTTGCGCTGGAGATTCTTGTCCTTCACTCGCCCGCGCGCGGTGTTGAACCGGACGTGCGTGCCGTCGTAGTCGACCCACACGGGCGTCACCTGCGGCGCGCCATCAACGCCGACCGTCGCGACGTGGGCGAACGATTTCTTCGTCAGCAGATCTCGATAGCTCTCTGGAACCGTGGCCATGGCTACTCTCCTGATCTCGAACGGTTGTCAACCAATCGTCGTCGTCAGCTCTGCGGCCCGCGCGTCGGCCATCGTGCGCAGCGCCAGCAGCATCCGAACCACGCACTGCTGCACGAGCAGCGCGTCCTGCGTGAATGGGTCGGCCAGCCACTCACGCGCCCACTCCGGCTTTTCCGCGGCGAAGCCCAAGGTCGGCGACAGCGCCCCGAGCTTCAGCAAGAGATCGTCCGCCGGCAGGCCCGAGGCGCGCAGCCGCGCCACGACGGCCGCGCGGACCGCGGCGTTCCAGATGCCGGTCAGCCCCTCGATCATCGCCGCGTAGCACGTGAGCTCCTTGCGATCGCCGAGCTGCTTGAGCACCGCGGGAACCAGCGGACTCACACCGACGTCACCGTCCTCGTCGACGCCGAAGAGCGGGCCGATGACCGGGTCGGTCTGGGGCTGCGCGAGCCGCTCGAGGAGCTCCACGGCCGCTGCCGCGGGCACCGCGGGCAGCTTGGCCAACCGATCGAGAAGCGGCGCATCACCAGCCATGGTTCATCCTCCCACACGCGTCGGCTCGCCGCGCAGCTCGCTCCGGGCCAGGTCCTGGGCGCGCCCGGACGGCACCATGAACGACGACGCCAGCGCCAGCACGCAGACGCCGAAGCCGACCACGAACACGCCGTGCAGCGCCTCGACCATCGGCAGCCCCGCGTGGAGCCGCTGCGACATCACGGCGCCCATCAGCGAGAGCCCAAGCGCCCCGCCGATCGACATGAAAAACTGCGTCAGCGACGTCGCGGCGCCGAGATCGCTCCGGGCGACCACGCTCTGAACCGCGATCAGCATCGGCACGACCACCATGCCCATCCCGATGCCGGCGAGCAAGACGTCGAACATCGCGCTGCCGGAGGTGAGCGTGACCGACCACCGCCCGAAGAGCAGGAACGCCACGGTGAGGCTCGCCATCCCTGCCACCACGACGGTGCGATATCCGACGCGGAGAACCAGCCGCGCGCTGAGCACCGACATCACCACCCAACCCAGGACGAACGGCGTCAGCACCAGGCCGGCGCCGGTCGCGCTGGCGCCTGTCACCGACTGCAGGAACAGCGGCACGAAGGAGAGCGCGCCGAACATCGCCATGCCCGCGAGAAACCGCGTGACGACGGCGGCCAGGACCATCCGGTTCCGGAACAACCTGAGCGGCACGATCGGCTCGACCGCCCGCTGCTCGACGACGACGAACGCGACGAGCACGAGCACGCCCAGAACGAGCAGGCCGACGACATCAGGACGCGACCAGGATCCAACGCGCCCGGCCTCGACGATGCCTAGCAGGAGCGCCGAGACGCCCGCCGCGAAGAGTCCCACGCCGACGCCGTCCACGACGGGGCGCCGAGCGGGCTTGGCGGCCCCCGTCAGCGCGGCGGCGATCAGCGCCATCGCGACCGCGCCGAACGGCAGGTTGATGTAGAAAACCCAGCGCCAGGACACGTGATCGGTGAGCACACCCCCGGCCCACGGGCCCATCAGGGAGGCGAGCCCCCACACGCTCGAGATGTAGCCCTGCATGCGCGCGCGGCGCTCGAGACCATACAGCTCACCGATGATGGTGTAGCCCAACGTCATCAAGGCACCGGCGCCGAGCCCCTGCACCATCCGGAACAGGATCAGCTGCACCATGTTCTGGGACGCACCGGACAGCGCCGAGCCGGCCAGGAACGTCGCGAGGCCAACGAGGTAGATCGGGCGCCGGCCGTAGAGGTCCGAGAACCGGCCCCAGAGCGGCATCGTCACCGTCTGCGTGAGGAGAAATCCGGAGAAGACCCACGAGTAGATGCGAATTCCACCGAGGCTCGTCACGACGGTCGGCATCGCGGTCGCGACAACGGTTGATTCGATCGCCGCCAGAAAGATCGACAGCATGATGCCGACGAAGACCCAGCGCTTGCGCGCCTCGTCGTTCATTAGTGGCCGCCGGTGCAGCCGGCGCAGCGGCAAAGCGTGCGAAGGGCGGGATAGGGATAGAGGCTCGTGTGCTGGTCGACCCACATCACGTGGAGGCCCGCGTCGGTCCGCTTGATCTCGGCGGGCCACGTCATATCCGCGGCGAGCTCCTCGAGCGCGCTGCACCGACCGCAAGCGCAGTCGAGCCGCAGCCGCTCGAACGGATAGATCGATCCGTGGCCGTCGGCCCAGTCCACACCGAGCGCGTACCGCCCGACCAGGTGAACGTCCTTGGGCACGCCCGGATCAGGCTGGCCGATGATCTTGAGTCCGGTGGTCTTCTTCACGTTCCTCCGCCGATGCTCGGCCGCTGCAGGCGCATCCCGGCCAAGAGGTAGTGCACCGCCAGGTTCTGGTGCTCGCCCCATCCGCGCGCGCGGCGGCGGATGGCCAGCTCGCTCAGCGTGCGCCCGCGGCCGTAGTAGTGATCGAACGCCTTGCGGACCGCGAGGTCGCCGGCCGGGCAGGCGTCGCCGCGCCCCAGGCACCGCGCGAGGAACCAGTCCGCGGTCCAGCGGCCGAGGCCGCGCAGCGCGGTGAGCTGCTCGATGATCAGCGCGGATTCGGCGACGCAGATCGCCTGCAGATCCAGGGTTCCGGAGACGATCGCGCGCGCGAGGTCGCGGATGTACTCCGCCTTGCGCGTGGAGTACTTCAGCGCGCGCAGCTCACGCACGCGCACCGTGGCGAGCCGCGCGGGCTCGGGAAATGCCCACACCGTCTCGCGGCCGACGCGCACGGGCGTCCCGAAGCGGCGCACGAGCCGCGCGCGGCAGGCGAACGCGAACGAAAGGTTCACCTGCTGAGCGGTGATCGACCCCACGAGCATCTCGAACGGCGTGGGCGACAACGTGGGGCGCAGCCCGTGGAGCGGCTCGATCAAGGTGGCGAGCGCGGGGTCGGCCTTCGCCATTCGATAGAACGCGGTGAGATCGAGGTCGAGGCCGAGCAGACGTCGCACCTCGGCGACGGCGGCGGCGCCCGCGGCGGCATCGGAGCCCGGAAGGCGGACCGTGATCCGCGCGTCGTCCACAGGCCCGCTCCATCGGACCTCGTAGGGAATGAGGCGTCCGGCGTGCCGGAGCACGCGACGGAAGACGTCGTCCGCGATCCGGTTGGTCGGATCCTCACCCCAGAGGTGGTAGCGTGCGAGCGTCCCGCGGACGTCCAGCGGGCCATCGGCAGCCAGAACGATTTTCATCGAATGATCACGCGGCTTTCGAGTGTACCAGAGAGTTGCGCACGCCCCGGCGGGTCGGGCCGGGGAGCCGCCCGACGCTCGCGGGCGGCGCCGCCTCAGTGCACGAGGTGGTAGGGCACGTCGGTGACGATGACGTTCTTTCTGAACAGCATCGCGCCCTTGATCAGGAACGCCGTCTGGTTGTGCAGGCCGAGCTGCCACCACCGTGCGGGGATGAACTCGGGCAGGACGATCGTGACCACGTGGTTCTCGCCCTGGTTTTGCAGGTGGTCGACGTACTTCGTCAGCGGCCCGAGCAGCGAGCGATACGGCGACGTCAGCACGATCAGCGGCACGCCCATCCCGTACTTGCCCCACTTCTCCTCGAGCCGGCGCGTGCGCTCGGGGTCCGTCTCGACGAAGACCGCCTTCGCGTTGGGCGAGAGCGTCTGCGCGTACTGGATCGCCTTGATGACCCCGCGATGGATGTCGCCCACCAGCACGAGGACCGTGTTCGTCATCGGGGGCGGCGGCGAGAAGGCGTCGAGCGACAGCTGCTCGGCGACTTCCCCGTAGTGGCGGTGCACGATCGCAAAGATGACAACGAGTGTGGGGATCAGCAGCACCACGATCCACGCGCCGTGCGTGAACTTGGTGGCGGCGATCGTGAGCATCACCAGGCCGGTCACCAGCGCGCCGACCGCGTTCAGCCACCAGCGCCACCGCCAGCCTGCTTCCTTCAGCCGGAGCCAGCGCCGCACCATGCTCGCCTGAGAGAGCGTGAAAGAGAGGAAGACGCCGACCGCGTAGAGCGGGATCAGCGCGTGGGTGTCGCCGCCAAAGATTACGAGTAGCAGCGCGGCCAGCCCGCTCAGGATCAGGATGCCGTTCGAGAACACGAGCCGGTCGCCCTGCGTCGCGAACTGGCGCGGGATGAACCGATCGCGCGCCAGAAAGAACGACAGGCGCGGGAAGTCGGCAAAGGAGGTGTTGGCGGCCAGCAGCAGGATCATCATCGTGACCGCCTGGATCTCGAAATACATCGCCCCGCCGCCAAAGACGTGGCGCGCGAGCTGCGAGACGACAGTCTCCTCGGGCCGGGGCGCGATCCCGAAGTCGTACGCCAGGAACGTGATGCCGAGGAACAACACGATCAGGATCACCCCGAGCACCGTCAGCACCATTCGCGCGTTGTTCGCTTCCGGCGGCTTGAACGCGGGCACTCCGTCGGAGACGGCCTCGACCCCGGTGAGCGCCGTACAACCCGACGCGAACGCGCGGAGGAACAGGAGGAGCCCGACACCCTCCAGCCCCGGCGGATGCTGCTGGTAGGGCGCCTCGGGGAGAAAGTCGAACACCGCGCCGATTCCGCCGTAGACGATCAGCACGGTGAGACTGCCGATGAAAAGATAGGTCGGCGCCGCGAAGATCTTGCCCGACTCGCGGATGCCGCGCAGGTTCGCGACCGCGATGCCCACGACCGCGACGACACAGAGCCAGGGCCGATACGGGAACAGCGCCGGGACGGCGGAGGTGAGGGCGGCGATCCCGGCCGCGACGCTCACCGCAACGGTCAAGACGTAGTCGATCAGGAGCGCGGCGCCGGCCACCAGTCCGGCCGGCACGCCCAGGTTGTCCTTGCTGACGATGTAGGCGCCACCGCCCTGGGGGTACGCGCGGATCGTCTGCCGGTACGACGAGACGACGATGGCGATCAGGATCGAGATCGCGATCGCGATGGGCAGCGAGTAGCTGAGCGCGACCGTCCCCGCCAGCACCAGCACCAGCAGGATTTCCTCGGTGGCATACGCAACCGAAGACAGCGCGTCGGAGGCGAAGACCGCGAGCGCCGTCGACTTGGCCAGCCGTTCATGGCGCGACTGCGCGGTCGGAAGTGGACTCCCGACGAACAGACGCTTGAGCCGACTCAGACGCACTGAGTCATCATACGACGAGCCGTTCTCAAGAGCTAAAACGGCTGCGGCTGGCGATGCTGCTCCGCGACATTCTCGAACCGCGCGTATTGCGGCAGGAAAACCACCTTGACCGTGCCGACCGGGCCGTTGCGCTGCTTGCCGATGATGACTTCGGCGATGTTCCTCTCCTCCGGCGGCAGGTCTTCCTTGTACTGCGACTGGCGGTACAGGAACAAGATGACGTCAGCGTCCTGCTCGAGCGCTCCCGATTCGCGAAGATCCGAGAGCTGCGGCTTGAAGTCGCGCGCCTGGCGCGCCTCGACCGCGCGCGAGAGCTGGGAGAGCGCGACCACCGGGACGTTCAGCTCCTTCGCGAGCGCCTTGAGCGAGCGCGAGATCTCCGAGATCTCCTGCTGGCGGCTCTCCATCGATGCGCGCCCGCGCATGAGCTGCAGATAGTCGATGACGAGCAGATCGAGGCCGTGCTCGGCCTTCATCCGGCGCGCCTTGGCCCGCGCCTCGAGCACGGTGAGACCGGGGCTGTCGTCGATGAAGATCGACGCCTCTGAGAGCCGACCCGCTGCAGCGGTGAGCCGGTGCCAGTCCGATGACGTCAGGTAGCCGGTTCGCACCGACTGCGAATCCACCTTGGCCTCAGAGCAGAGCATGCGCTGCACGATCTGTTGCGACGACATCTCGAGGCTCAGCACGAGCACCTTGCCGTGGAGCGCAATCCCGACGTGCTGCGCGACGTTCAGCGCGAACGCCGTGTTGTGCGTCACGACGTAGTCGTCCGTGACGTAGAGCCGCGACGGATGCGTGACCGCGATGCACTGGGTCTTGGCGACTCCGGCGGGCTCGATCGCCTCGAACACCGGCCGCCAGCGTCGCCGAGGCGCCGCGAGAGCGCGGTCGCGCTTCGCGGAGAGATGGAACAACGCCTTGGGATCCGGATGATGGATGTTGCACACGAACGCGGTCCGGCCGACCTTCTTGACGCCGCGCGAGGTGTACGTCGTGCCACGGCTCCGCACGGAGCACCAGCCACCGAGCGAGCGCACGAGCTCGGCGACCTGCCGTGCCAGCCGCTCGCTGGTCGAGGCGAACCGCATGCTGCCCCAGCGCTCGACCCACCCATCTGTGTCCAACAGGCCGCGCAAAAGCTCCACGCGATCGGCTCGAGACGCGTTCAGATAGACATCAGGAATGAACTTCGTCTCGGCGCGCTTGCCCCAGAGGCCCAGCCCCCTGAGCGCGTCCATCAGCCCATTCGGCGTCACGCCGGCGACACCGGCGCGATGGGCACCGGCGGTCTGGACCATGCGCCAGTCGTAGCCACCCGCGGCACGCAGCACGAACGTTGGGGCGGCGCGTGCCAGGAGCCGCTCAACCATCTCGCTCTGTGCGCTGGAGAATCTCAGGCTGCTGCCCGACAACGTGCCGTCTCCGAGCAGAGCGCCGAGCACATACGGGTCGACCGGCAGCGTCTGCGATTCGCCGAATTCTCCGCTCGGCGCGTCGATCCACAGCCGATGCCGATAGCGCGTGCGGCGCAGCAGCGCCGCGACCTGGTCGGTCTCGAGCACGCGCGGCTCGGGCCAGCCGCGATAGTGGACGCGCCAGAGGTGCTCGCCCGTACAGGTCGTCGACCGGCCGTCTGAGAACGTCACGCGGTACACGGGCTGGACGCCTTGCGGGAAGATTCCGCTCACGAGCGAGCGACGGCCGTCGATGGACGCCAGCTCGTCGCCGAGGCGCAGATCGCCCATGCGCGCCCATCCGGTCGTCGTCTTCACCTTTGCGTCGAGCGGCTGGGCCTTCCCCATACTCGGGCGTCCGGCGATGATGATGAAGTCCGAGGGCTGGAAGCCCGACGTCTCCAGATCGAGCTTCTCGAAGCCGGTCGCCACGCCGGTGACGTGCTCCTTCCGCTCGTACAGGCGCTCGATGTACTCGAACGTGTT
>AR_comb_assmDRAFT_10149420_pt1 | contig 10909 bp, 9 predicted proteins | sample ArasoioldDNA_FD_10543 | JGI IMG/M metagenome (IMG submission 10543) | reverse complement strand
CACAGCTTCTCCGGCGGCCAGCGCCAGCGCATCGGCATCGCGCGCGCGCTCGCGCTCAAGCCGGATCTTCTGATCTGCGACGAACCGGTCTCCGCGCTCGACGTCTCCATCCAGGCGCAGATCCTGAACCTGCTGAAGGATCTGCAGACCCAGCTCGGCCTCACCTATCTCTTCATTTCGCACAACCTGGCCGTCGTGGATTACATCGCCGACCGAATCGCGGTGATGTGCGCCGGCCGGCTCGTCGAGCTGGCGCCGAAGGAACAACTCTTCCAGCGGCCCGCTCATCCCTATACGCGCGCCCTGCTGGCCGCAGTGCCGCAACCGGACCCGAAGTTCCCGCTCGATTTCACGCGGCTGATGGAAGACAAGGCCTCGATTCCCTGCCGCTGGCCGGCGCCGTTCACGATCGACGAGGCGCATCGACCGAGTCTGGTGGCCATCGGCGACGGCCACTACGTTCGGGCCGAGAACGGCGCCGCAATCCCGGAGCATGCGTCATGATGCTGGTACCCGCTCGCTCGCGCGTCCGCTCGCTGTCGGCTCTGTGCGCGATAGCGCTTCTGGCGGCGCTCGCCGGCGGCCGTGCCGGGGCCGACGAGCCGGCCATGCCCGCGACGTTCGTCGAGCCCCCGGCGCTCGCGGACAAGGTGGCGAAGGGCGAGTTGCCGCCGGTCCGGGAGCGACTGCCGAAGGTGCCGGCCGTCGCTGCCATGGCCTGGCCTGGCCAGACCATGGGCAAGCATGGCGGCGACGTCACGCTGCTGATGGCGACGCCGAAGGATACCCGCCTGATGGTCGTCTATGGCTATGCCCGTCTCGTCGCCTACGACCAAAAATACGAGCTGACGCCGGATATATTGCAGGCGTTCGAGGTCGATCAGGGTCGGATCTTCACCTTCCATCTGCGTCCCGGCCACAAATGGTCGAACGGCGATCCCTTCACGACCGAGGACTTCCGTTACTACTGGGAAGATGTCGCCAACAACAAGGATCTGTCGCCCGCCGGCGCGCCCGTGCAGATGCTGGTCGAGGGCGAAGCGCCGAAGATCGAGGTCATCGACGAGACGACCATCCGGTATAGCTGGTCGAAACCGAATCCACAGTTTCTACCGGCCCTGGCCGGACCGAGCCCGCTCTACATCTTTCGGCCGAGCCGCTATCTCAAGCAGTACCACGGCAAGTATGTGAACCCGGACGACCTGAAGAAAAAACTCGCCGAGTATGGCCAGCACAGCTGGGCCGCGCTCCACAACCGCATCGACAACATGTATCGCAACGACAACCCGGCGCTGCCCACACTGGAGCCGTGGATGCTCGCCACCAAGCCGCCGTCGGAGCGCTATGTGTTCAAGCGCAATCCCTACTACTACCGTGTCGACGCGCAGGGCCTGCAACTCCCCTATCTCGACAGCGTCGCCGTGCAGGTAGCCGACAGCAAGCTGATCCCGGCCAAGGTAGCCGCCGGCGATGCCGACCTCGCCGCCCGCTATCTGCGCTTCGACAACTTCACGCTGCTGAAGGAGAGCGAGGCGCGTGGCAAGTACAAGGTACTGTTGTGGAACTCGGCGTGGGGATCGCAGGTTGCGCTCTACCCCAATCTCAATGCCGCCGATCCCGAATGGCGCAAGCTCGTCCGCGACGTGCGCTTCCGTCGCGCGTTGTCGCTCGCCATCGATCGCGGCGAGATCAATCAGACGGTCTACCTGGGACTCGCCACGGAAGGCGGCAACACCGTGCTGGCGCAGAGCCCACTGTTCGACGAATCCTATCTTAACGCATGGGCCGCATTCGACATCGACCAGGCCAATCGGCTGTTGGACGATATCGGGCTGACCGACCGGAACAGCAACAACCTGCGCGTGCTGCCGGATGGCCGCCCACTCGAGATCATCATCCAGACGACCGGCCAGAGTCCGGAAGAGGGCGATGTGCTCGAGTTGATCACGGATACCTGGAAGCAGATCGGCGTCGGCCTATACATGAAGCCGTCGGAACGCGACTCCATGCGGAACAGCGTCTTCGACGGCGATGCCGTAATGTCGGTCTGGACCGGACTGGAGAATGGCTTGCCGACGCCGGATATGATGCCTTCGGAGCTGGCTCCGACGACGCAGCAGCAACTGCAATGGCCGATGTGGGGTCAATTCGTGGAGACCAAGGGCGAGTCGGGCGAACATGTCGACCTGCCGGAGGCACAGAAGCTGGACGATCTCTTGAAGCAATGGTCGGCAGCCGCCGATTCCGCGGGCCGCGAAGCCATCTGGCGCGACATGCTGAAGATCTTTACCGATCAGGTGTTCACCATCGGCACTGTGTCCGGCGTGCCGCAACCCGTTGTCGTCAGCAATCGGCTCCACAATGTCCCGGAGCAGGGGATCTACAGCTGGGATCCCGGCGCCCATTTCGGCATCTACAAGCCGGACTGCTTCTGGGTCGACAGCAGCGCCCCGACAACCAACTAGGCGGTGGCCGCGATGTCGAAAAGCGGATAGGGCGACACACAGCATGTTCGCCTACGTCATCCGGCGCTTGTTCATCATGATCCCGACGTTGTTGGCGATCAGCTTCCTGATCTTCGTCATCATCCAAGCCCCGCCCGGCGACTATCTGTCGACGGTGATCGCGGAATGCCAGTCCCGCGGCGAGTCGGGCTGCCAGGATAAGATGAAGTTCCTGCAGGACCAGTTCCATCTCGGCGACCCCTTCATCAAGCAGTATGGCTACTGGGTCTGGGGCCTCCTGCAAGGCGATCTCGGCTACTCCTTCGAATATCAGCTTCCCGTCAGCCAGGTGGTCGGCGACCGTCTCTGGCTGACCATGATCGTGGCATTTGCGACGGTGCTGTTCACCTGGATCGTCGCCTTCCCGATCGGGGTCTACTCGGCGACCCATCAATACAGCCTGTCGGACTATGCCGTGACGTTCTTCGGCATGCTGGGCCTGGCGGTGCCGAGCTTTCTGCTGGCGCTCGTGCTGCTCTACCTCGCCAACGTCTATCTCGGAATTTCCATCGGCGGCCTGATGGATCCCCAATATATCGGCCAGCCCTGGAGCTGGGGGAAGCTCCATTCGATCCTCCAGCACCTGCTGATTCCAACACTCGTGATCGGCAGCTCCGGCACGGCCGCCATGATCCGGAGGTTGCGCGCCAATCTGCTGGACGAGCTGCACAAGCAGTACGTCGTGACGGGCCGCGCCAAGGGCCTGCCGCCCGGCCGGCTGCTGCTCAAATATCCGCTGCGCATGTCGCTCAATCCGTTCATCGCCGATATCGGCTCGCTGCTGCCCGAGCTGGTCTCCGGCGCGGTGATCGTCTCACAGGTGATGTCGCTGCCAACGACCGGTCCGATGCTGCTCCAGGCCCTGCAAAGCCAGGACATGTATCTCGCAGGCTCGTTCCTCATGTTCCTCGCCGTGCTTACGGTGTTCGGCGTGCTGCTGTCCGACCTGGCGCTCGCCGCCCTCGATCCCCGCATCCGGCTCGGCGGAGGGGCCACGAAGTGACTCCCGACAACGCTATTCGACCGGACAAGGCGGGTATTCCGCACACCGTTTCGAGCGAGCCGTTCGACCCCCATTCGGTCGAGCAGCTGTCGCCGGAGCAGGAGCGCTATTTCCTGGCGTCGCAATGGAAGATGATGTGGTGGCGCTTTCTTCGCCATCGCCTCGCTGTGGTATCCGGCATCTTTCTTCTGGTGCTCTACGCGTCAATCCTGGTCTGCGAGTTCCTGGCGCCCTATGGTACCGAGACCAGAGACCACAAGGCTTCCTACGCGCCGCCGCAGGCGCTTCATCTGTTCGACCAGGGCGAATTCATCGGCCCGTTCGTCTATGGCTATGACTTCAAGCGCAACGAAACCACGCTGAAGCCCGAATACTCCGCCAATCCGGCCAAGGTCGAGAGGTTGCGTTTCTTCTGCGAGGGAGAGAAGTATCGGTTCTGGGGGCTGTTCGAGGGCCGGCTGCATCTGTTTTGCCCGGCCGAGAACACCAATCTTCATATTCTCGGCACCGACAAGCTCGGCCACGATCTGCTCTCGCGCCTCATCTATGGTGCCCGCATCTCCCTTACCATCGGGCTGTTCGGCGTCACGATGAGCTTCCTGCTGGGCATCGTGATCGGGGGCGTTGCCGGCTACTATGGCGGCTGGGTCGACAATCTGATCCAGCGCGTCATCGAGGTCTTGCGGTCATTGCCGCATCTCCCGCTGTGGCTGGCGCTGGCGGCGATCCTGCCGAAGAACTGGAGCGCGCTGGTCGTCTATTTCGGCATCACGATCATCCTCGCATTGCTCGACTGGACGGGCCTCGCGCGCGCGGTTCGCTCGAAGCTCTTGTCGCTGCGCGAAGAGGAATTCTGCGTGGCCGCGCAATTGATGGGCGCACGGCCGAGCCGGATCATCGGTCGCCATCTCCTGCCGAGCTTCATGAGCCACTTGATCGCATCGGCCACGCTGTCGGTGCCGGCGATGATCCTGGGCGAGACGTCCCTGAGCTATCTCGGGCTCGGCCTGCGCCGGCCGATCGTCAGTTGGGGCGTGCTCTTGAACAACGCGCAGGACGTCGACACCGTCGTGTTGTATCCCTGGCTCATGGCGCCCGCGATACCCGTGATTCTCGTCGTGCTCGCCTTCAACTTCTTCGGCGACGGGCTGCGCGACGCCGCCGACCCGTACAAGTAGGCGGCGAGATCAGGCGTCGCGACGCCTGAGCCAAAGACTGGTCTCGAACGCGCCGGGCAGCAGCGGGAGCTGAGCGATGACGCTGTCCTCGACCCGGTCCGACAAGCGTGTCACGACATAGCGGCTGGCGAACAGCGGCTCCCATCTTCCGTCGAGCAACGCCGCGATGCCCGACTGCTCATTGTAGCCGCGCCAGCCCCAGGTCGCCGGATAGTCGTCCGGCAAGAAAACGTCATGCAGATGCAGAAGGACGCCGGACGGCAGGATCGGCAGCACCTCGTTGAGCAGGAAGTCGACGTCGGTGCCGGGCATCAGGATGTGGCTCGAATCGATGAACAGGATGTCGCCCGCTGCCAGCTGCTGAAAAGGCGCCAGGCCACAGGCCGGCACGGTCTGCGACAACCATTCGACGGGCAAGCCGCGCAGCGCAGCGCGCGGCGCCGGGTCGATGGCGAGGATCTGCGTGGCGAGGCCGCCATCGCCGACGGCACGCGCCATGAAGCGGGTCGAATGACCGCTGCCGACCTCGATGATGCGCCTTGGACGATTCCGGCGCACGACGGAATAGGCCATTGCCGCATCGAGACGCGGAAACCAATCCTGGTCCCAGCGCGGCGCCGGCGCCGGCTGGCGGCCAATCGCACGCAGCGCGTCCGCATGTTCATCGAGCGCCCGCAGTTGAGCGGCGAACTCCGCTGCATTGAGTTCGAACAACTGCTCGATCTGCTGATAGGGCAGTCTGCCCCCGGGCGGGGAGAGGCAATGGGCATAGCGATAGGGTATGAAGAACCCCTGCCGCCGCCCGAGCAGCGTCGACAAACCCAGCCACAGCCGTCGCGCGGTGCTGCGGACCGGCATCGTTCAGGACGGGGCGCCGCCCGCCCCCGCCGTCATGGACGCAAGACCATGCCCTCGCGGGCAACCAGCGTGCCTGGCCGCATTTGCTCGGCGGCGGCGGCGATTTCGTCCATGACCGAATCATCGTGGCTGGGGTCATGATGGAAGATGACCAGCGTCTTGGCCGCGGCGGCATCGGCGAGGCGGATGCCCTCCTGCCAAGTGGAATGGCCCCATTTCACGAAGCGCGGGAATTCTTCATCCGTGAAGGTCGAATCGTAGATGAAGATATCGGCGTCGCGGACGAGGTCGATCACGTTGCGGTCGGGCTTGCCCGGTATGTGCTCGGTGTCCGTGACGTAGCAGATCGAGCGACCCCCGAATTCGATGCGATAGCCGGTCGCGTCGTTCGGATGCCTGAGCAAAGCCGTGCGGATGGCGACGCCGCTGCGCGGCGTCAGGTTTTCGCCGGCCGTAAAGTCATGATAGCTGGTCTCGGCGGTGAAGATATCGATCGGAACAGGGAACAGCGGTTCTGCCATCATCGAGCAGATGACATCACGCAATGTGCGCTGGGCGGCCAACAGATGGCCGGCCCACATTCGAATCCGGTTCGACGGCTCGAAGAGAGCGCTGAAGAACGGAATCCCCGCGATATGGTCGAGATGGCTGTGGGTAAAGAAGAGGTCGGCATCGACCGGGATCTCTTTCTTGAGATGCTCCCCCAGCTGTCGAAGACCCGTCCCGCCATCGAAAATGAGCAATTGGCGGCCGCAGCGGACCTCCAGGCACGAGGTGTTGCCGCCATAAGTCGCCCAGGCCGCGCCGGGACAAGCGATGCTGCCGCGCACGCCCCAGAAGCGGACAAAAAAATCGCTGTCTTCCGGCACCAGCGGCTCCCGGCCGATCAGTCGAAGACGAGAAGGTTAGAGGGCGCGATGGGGACTGGCAATGAAATGACCTGTGACGGCCGTCACGAAACCAGCCGATAGCCGCCCGGCTCGGTCACCAGGATTTCGGCATGAGAGGGGTCGCGCTCGATCTTCTGGCGCAGACGGTAAATGTGTGTCTCCAACGTATGGGTGGTGACTCCGGCGTTGTAGCCCCAAACCTCTCCCAACAGGGTATCGCGCCCCACCGGCCGATCACCCGCCCGATAGAGGTACTTCAGGATAGAAGTTTCTTTCTCGGTCAAGCGGATCTTCTTATTCGTGGTCGGATTCAACAGTAGTTTCACGCTCGGGCGAAAATTATAGGGGCCAATGGTAAATGTTGCGTCTTCGCTTTGCTCATGCTGGCGCAGCTGCGCCCGGATGCGGGCCAAGAGCACGCCCAGCCGGAATGGCTTGGTAACATAGTCGTTGGCGCCGGAATCGAGGCCTAGTATGGCATCGGCATCGGTATCGGCGCCGGTCAGCATGATCACGGGCGCGCTGACCGCGTTGCGGCGGAGCACGCGGCAGACTTCGCGACCGTCCATGTCCGGCAGGCCGACATCGAGGATGATGGCGTCAAAGCGCTCCTTCTTGCACAATTCGATCGCCGAGGCGCCGGAATCGGCTTCGGAGGTAGTGAATTCCTCGTGCAAACGGAGCTGTTCGGCGAGCGACTGCCGCAACGGCAGATCGTCGTCCACCAGCAGGATTCTCTTGCCGCCAGGGGCACCTGGAGACCGCGACGGCGATGAGCGATTGGCAGTCGTCATTGCGCCCCCATGGCCCTCGGCCAGCCCATACGCATGTCCTTGATACGCAACAAGATCGCCCTCGGATGCCGATGGTAGGGGGTGACGTCTGTTGGCGTGGAACCTATGTGTCAGATATCACCCGGAACCAATCGGGACAAGCTTCGGATCGGCTGCAACCCTATGCGGCCGCATCTGGATTCGGGCTTTCTAGCGTCGCCAAAGCATCCCATATTGGGGGTGAACCCCGGGGCTTGACCGGGGGTTGGCGTCGACGGGCGTAATGCCGCCAGGTCGGTGCCGCGACGGAAGGTTAATTCGACCGATCACGCCGATGAGCAGCGCGCAGACGAAGATCACTCCAGTGGGGTCCAACGATCCCGCCGTCCTGGTTGCCGTCGATCGGGCAACGGCGGAGTTGCGACGCGGCGGCCCGGTCGTTCTGCATGACTTGACGGCGCGGGTGTGGCTGGTCGTGGCCGCCGAGACGGCCGAGGACGAGAGTGTTGGCCGGCTGCGCGCCATGGGCGAGGGCGATCCGCATCTCGTCCTGACGGCAGAGCGGGCGACTGCGCTCGGACTCGGACAGCAGAGCGCGAAGGTCGTCTCTTTCCTGTTGCCGGCCAGGTTGCCGGCCGACGTTCTCTGGCACCTGGCGGATCCCACGGCCCCCCGGCTGGCCAGCGCACCGGCCGGCCTGACCGGCAGTGAAGTTCCCCTCGATGTCGCAATGGCGGTCGTGGAGCTGGCGAAACTCGCGCGGCTGCTGCCGGCCGCCATCGTAGCGCCCCTGCGGCTGCAGTCCGCGACCCACGCCGCCGATTGGGCCCGCTCGCGGGATCTGCTGGACGTCTCCGTCGGGGCCATCGACAGCTATCAGCTGGCAGCCGCCCGCGGCCTTCGAATCGTGAGCGAGGCCCGGGTCCCCTTGGCGGGCGCTGAGAATACGCGGGTGATCGCCTTTCGGCCGGGAGACGGCGGGACCGAGCATCTTGCCATCATCATCGGCGAGCCGCCGCGCGATCGCCCGGTGCTGACGCGGCTGCACTCCGAATGCTTCACCGGCGACCTCTTGGGAAGCCTGCGCTGCGATTGCGGCGACCAGTTGCGCGGCGCCATCACGGAGATCGCGCAACACGGACACGGCCTGCTGATCTACCTCGCGCAGGAGGGGCGCGGCATCGGCCTAGTCAACAAGCTGCGCGCCTACCGCCTCCAGGACCAGGGCGTCGATACGTTCGATGCCAACGAGCAACTGGGGTTCGACGCCGACGAGCGCGTCTATCTCCCGGCCGCCGAGATGCTGCGTCAGCTGGGCTTCCGGGAGGTCCGCTTGATGACCAACAACCCGGCCAAGATGGCCGGACTGACGCGCTGCGGGATCGCAGTCGTGGAGCGCGTGCCACATGTTTTCCCGGCGAACGCCCACAACGACCGCTATCTCGAAACGAAGGCGGTCAAGTTCGGCCACCTGTTCTGAGCGCCGCCTCGAACATTCGCGTCAGCGCAGCCGGCGACCTGCAGTGGAGGGGCCGCACCTATCGCTGCGCCCTCGGCCGAAGCGGCGTGCGCGCCGACAAGCGGGAAGGGGATGGAGCCACCCCGGTCGGTCGCTTTCCGATGCGGCGCGTCCTCTATCGACCGGATCGGTTGTCCGCGCCAACCACGCCGTTGCCGGTCGCTCCGCTGACGCCCAACGACGGCTGGTGCGACGATCCAGCGGATCCGCTGTACAACAAACCCGTGCAACTGCCCTACACCGGGCGTCATGAGGAGTTGTGGCGCGTGGACGATCTCTACGACGTCATCGTCGTCATCGGCCACAACGACGCGCCGGTCGTCGCGGGGATGGGTAGCGCAGTTTTCATGCACCTGGCCAACGCGGACTATCGGCCGACCCAGGGCTGCGTCGCACTGGCCCGGCAGGATCTCCTGGACATCCTGGCGGGCGCAAGACCTGACACCGTTGTGGAGATCGCGGCCGCGGCCGTCCTTTAGGCCGGCGACGAGGCGGGAGGCCGGTCGCCAAAGATCGCCGTACCAATGCGGACGTGGGTCGCCCCCAGCTTGATCGCGATCTCGTAGTCGGCACTCATTCCCATGCTCAGCGCGTCGATCCCGTGGCGGCGCGCGAGTTCCGCCAGCAGGGCGAAATGGAGCGAAGGTTCGTCATCCGCCGGTGGGATGCACATGAGGCCGACCACCGGCAAGCCAGCTTCCTCGCGGCAGTATCGGATGAATGCGTCGGCGGCGGCCGGGACGACGCCCGCCTTCTGCGGTTCCTCGCCGGTGTTGATCTGCACATAGCAGGCCGGGCGACGGCCGCTGCGCGTCATCTCCGCCGCCAGAACCTGCGCCAGTTTCGGCCGATCGACGGTTTCGATGACGTCGAACAGCGCGACGGCCTCTCTCGCCTTGTTGGTCTGGAGCGGACCGATGAGATGGAGCTCGACCTGCGGCCAGGTTCGCTTCAGCTCCGGCCACTTGCCGACCGCTTCCTGGACCCGGTTCTCGCCGAAGACACGCTGGCCGGCTGCAAGTGCCGCCGTCACCCGCTCCGCCGATTGCATCTTGCTGACCGCCACCAGCGTTACCGCCGCGGGTTCGCGGCCGGCGTCTTTGGCCGCGGCGGCGATGCGCCGGCGCACGGCTGCCAACTGCGCGCCGGTGGCTTGTGAGTCGCTGTCGATAGTCGGCGGGATAGGAGACACGGCTCAGGCAGATTGCAGCGCCTAGCCATTTGTGGCAAGTCCACGGGAGAACACGCGCATCTGTGAGACGTCGATGGTATGGGTGACTTTGCAGCAGGCGCTGGCACTGCATCAGGCCGGCCGGCTGACGGAGGCTGAAGCGGGCTACCGGAAAGCATTGGCCGAGCAGCCCGGCAATCCGGATGCGCTTCATTTCCTGGGCGTCGTCGCGCACCAGTCAGGGCGGCACGAGGACGCCATTGATCTGATCCAGCAGGCAATTGCTATCCGTCAGCGCCCAGCATTCTTCTACAATCTTGCCCACGTCCATCTCGCCCGACAGGACGCTGCGGCGGCCGAAGAGGCTTTTCGGCAGACGATTGCGGAGGCGCCCGATCACGTGGAAGCATTGTTCCACCTGGGCAGCCTACTGAGGGCGCGAGATGACATCGCCGGTGCCATCGAATGCTATCGACGCGCCATCGCCGCGAAGCCCGCGTTTGCCGATGCCCACGTCAATCTTGGCTTGCTGATGAAAGAGGCCGGCGATTCGGCGATGGCCATCAGCCACCTGGAAGTCGCCAACCGCCTGCGACCCAACGATCCCCGCATCCTCAATAATCTCGGCATGGTCCGAGAGAAGATCGCGCAGTCAGATGCAGTCGAAGACTTCCGGCGCGCGCTGGCGCTCGACGTACGGTCTGCAACCGCGGCGATGAACCTCGCTAGAGTCCTAACATCTATCGCGCGTCACAGCGAGGCGATTAGGGTGCTCGAAGAGACGCTGAACACTGTCGGCGACGACACCAACGCCCGCGTACTGCTGGCCAGCATCTGCGTTGAAGCCAATCGCACAGGGGAAGCTGTTGTTCACTACGAGAAAGCAGCAGCCGCCGAACCGCACTCCACGCGCTCGCTTGTTGCCTTGGGAAATCTGCATCGACAGATCGGGCAATTCGAGAAAGCGCACGTCTACTACCAGAGAGCACTGGAGGTTGATCCGCAAGACTTCG
>AR_comb_assmDRAFT_10932610_pt1 | contig 10912 bp, 16 predicted proteins | sample ArasoioldDNA_FD_10543 | JGI IMG/M metagenome (IMG submission 10543) | reverse complement strand
TTTCTTTGGCGAGATTGAACGTCCCTTCAGACACTTCGATCTCCCACTTCTTCGGCTTGCGTCGTTTCCACCAACTCATGACTCACCCTCCATCAGAACCAGATCCACTCGATCTTGACCCAGTTCACTCGGTTCGGGCTCTGCATCAGGTAGGCACCGTAGGCAGTGGCCTTCCCGGAAAGGTCCATGAGAAGGTTCCCCTTCTCCTTGTCATCTGCGTCGTTCCACTCTTTGGAAGTGATTACGAAGCGACGGGTCAGCTCCTCTTCTGGACGGGCTTTCACCCAGCCAGAAGGCTGAGGACCATCCGGGGTGTCTTCGATCTGCACCTCGGGCGGCATTACTCCAGCTACTACATCAACTGCGCATCTTGCGGTTTCCATTACTCTCCTCCTAGCCACGGAAATTCATCATTGATGTGTCGTATTCTCGCCTCCTCCTCTCGATTTGCTCTCTCTCGTTCTTGCCTTTTAGCGAAACTGATTGACCAGAAACCAAGCCAAACGAGAAACCCTGCTGCGGCTAAGTTGACGACCTGGAACCAGGTGTGGATTGTGGCCGCGACGAAGACGTTCAACGCAGCGCCACAGAAATCCAGACCGGCTATCCAGTACTTCTCGAACAGCCTCTTCATGGCAACCCCGGAAGCACCGCTGTTTCCAGGTTGCAGTGATCGCTGTCTCCGGTTTCCGCATGTTCAATGCAGTCGTCGCAGAATGGCTGATCAATCGGCACTATCTGCTTGCACCGATTATTCGGAGGGATAAAGCACCTGCACCACGCTGTACGTTCGCCTCCTGGTGTTTCGCTCACGATTCCCTGCTCCATCCGATCTCGTAGTCGAATCCGTACTCCTCGTCATGGTTGATTCGTTCGGCCATGACTTGTTCTGCTTGTTCCTGCGTCGGGCAACGGATAACGACGACGAATTCGAACTTCGGCATGTCTTCGTACGGATCGATATCTGGGTCATATCCTTCGACCATGGCGTCCTCCAATAGGGCCTGACGGATCGTCTCGTCCGTCTCGTCTTCTTCGGTCACGGCTCCTCCCAGGTGACGACCTTGAAGGGGTCGATGGACAGCAGGATCAGAGACCTGCCGTTGTCCCAGTCCACGAAGTACTGGATGGGCTCCAATCTGGAGCTAGGGTTGATCCTGGTGACTGTTCCTCGGTCTCCGATCTGCATGGGAGCGGGGTCATCACGCATGACCCCGGTGATCTCCACTCGGTCACCGGGGCGAACGCAGTTGAGCAAGCTCATCGCTTGATCAGCCTCTCTCTCTTTTTCAGGACGCTCTCCAGAAGAGGCACGTCTTCGTTGGGGAACCGGACTGTGATCCCCTTGCCACGGTTGTCACTGAGGTTGTGGTCGTGTTCCTCGATCCAGGTCGAGGGACTGGGGCTGATGATCTCTTCGACCCACTGACCGTGGATCGCCAGATCATCGTGGTCGTGTTCCACCCAGGTAGAGGACTTCACCGTGGGGAAGAACATCCGGGTGATGAGTTCCCACTCCTGACGGTTGAGACCCAGCTTGCGCTGACGCCAGAAGAGGTCTTCCACCAGCTCACGCCAGCGACCGTCATCTTGCATGAAGATGTAGGCACTGTTGAGAGCCCGAGAATCCGGGTCGTTGATGTCTGCTCCAGGGTTTCCCTGGCAGGAGTAGAAGGTCACGATGCCCTCTCTCCAGAGGTACCGCAGAACTTCCAGGAGCTGTTCGTCTACCTCAACGACCTGCTCGTTGACCACAGCCTGAACCTGGGGGTGTTCAGGCTTGTACTCATCCACCAGAGGCTCATCGTTGAAGTCATACTCGACGTTGCAGGCTTCAACTTCCTCACGGCCAGACGAAAGTTCTTCCGCCATATCCTCGGTGGTGTAGAGGTTCTCTCGGAGCTTTTCCATCTCCTTTTCTAGAACCTCTTTGGTTCTGGTACTTGGTGTTGATTCCATGATCAGTCTCCTTGTCTGATCGTTTTTGGGCATGAAAAAAGCCCCAGAGGATTACTCCAGGGCTTTAGTTAACGAGTGAGGATATCTATCCAAACCTATTAGGAGTGGATAGACCTCTCCCGTCAACTAAATCTAGTATAGCATAAACATGCTATACATACAAGAATGGCCAAGAGGTTTCTCATTGGGTTGAGCGTTAGTCTCTTGACTATTCATATCTTGGAATTGCAGCGCATCACTATGACTACTTGTCGGGATAACTGATTGATTCCAAGGGAGATGTGTTTCTTTGAAGAATTAGCTCGAAGAGCTATCTCTACGATTCACTCCTATCGAGAGTGGTACTTCCATCTCTATTACATAGTACCACAATCTATACATATGTCAACTGGCTGAAGACATAGACGTACCCTATAGAGCCTATGGGTCGCTAACCTGTAAGAGGCTTAGGCGCTGGAGTAGTCATAACGAACGCCGGTTACCCACACGCTTGGTTAGTTGGTGATCCAGGACCAAGCCCGCTACCTGGAGATCAGGAACGTATACCCGTTCGTCCTGTGGCGCAAGGGACACGCCCATTTGTCTAGATTGGTTGTGTTGTTCTGTCCTGTTCTGTACTGTTCTGTACGCCTGCTCTGGCCGTTCTAAGCGACGAGAACGTGGTTGGCCCCCAGTCCCACACCTGGGGGCCTTCCTTTTTGTCCAGACCGGGCATACCCTCCCTGTCATGCCCAAGGTCTTCATGCGGGAGTCGAACAAGACCTTCCACCGTGTCGAAGACTGCAAGCAGCTCACCAAGAGACCAGCGCGGGGAGTACCTCACCCGGTGATCAGGGTGGAGATCGCAGACCTCAACTTCACCCGGCCCTGCAAGGTCTGTTACCCAGACGCACCCCGCATCAAGGTGGTGCGTCGTTTTTGTCCCACCTGCAACAACAAGCGAGCCCGACCCTGTGCCCACAACGGTGGTGTAAGGGTCACTATCAGTCGTACTACCTCTTACGTCGGCCTCCTCCGCGATCCTGGTGATCAAGACTTCGTGACCAAGTGGGTGTGGCCGGATCAGGTTCATTTCTACGAACCTCTTGCATCCTAAGCTATACAGCAGTACGTTCTACTCGTCGCTTACGAACGGAGCACCACATGCCTCTTCCATCGGGGGAGTCTCTGCTCATTTCAGCCCTGATCAACGTCGGGGACGCAGAGGAAGCCCAGTCCTTCGGGGTCACACCCGACCACTTCCGTGGCTACAAGGACGAGTACAACTGGCTCCTGAACTACGTCAAGACCTACGGGGATCAACCCACCAGGGACTCGTTCAAGGCCCAGTTCCCCTCGTTCCCGCTCTCTGACCATGCCGATGTCCGTTCGGCCACGGACATGGTGTTCAAGTCCTGGGGCAAGGCCCGTCTGACCTCCGCGATGAGCGAGGCCATGGACCTGATGGGTCTGGGTGACCTACAGGCTGCCTACAACGTGATCGCGGACGCGAAGCCCTGGTCTACCAGCGCCAAGCCGAAGCGCCTGCTCACCGATCTGACCTTCTTCGACACCTGGGAGGACGACCACCGTGGTGTGGAGGTCCCCTACCGCCTGCTCCAGCGGCACACCGGGGGGATCAAGCCGGGGAACCTCTGGTACTTCGCTGCTCGGCCTGCCAACGGCAAGACAGCCCACCTGTGCAATATGGCCACCAGCGCGGTGATGCAGGGAGCCAACGTCATCTTCTACTCCCTGGAGATGTCCGAGATGGAGGTCCGTGCGCGGTTCCACGCTGCTTTGGCGACCCATTACGGAGTCAAGGGGATCAACGTCCAAGACATCCGGGACCGGCGCGTAGACATGCACCAGTACAAAGAGTTCATCCAGTTCCTCGATGAACCCGGCAAGATCCCCGGCAACCTCGACGTACACACCCCGAAAGACGGCCCTGTGAGCCCCGCAACGGTGGCTACACGGGCTGCGGAGTACGAGCTGAACATCATCGACTACGTGACCCTGATGAGGGCCGACAACGGCTCTTCTGCGGTAGACGACTGGCGTACAGCAGCCTCCATCAGCAACCGGCTGAAAGAGATCGCTCTGTCCGAGCAGACCGGGATCTTGGCAGCCTCCCAGATCAACCGAGACGGTGAGACCGGACTGCTCCCGCCCAAGGTGAAGAACCTGTCACAGTCCGACGCGCTGGGCCAAGACGGTGATGTCGTCGTCACCCTCCGGGCCGCTCCGCACAACGTTGCCTCGATGATGAGTCTGGAGAAGAACCGGCACGGTCAGAGTGGCATCTACTTCAACACCACCTTTGAACCGAACGAAGGCATCTACCGGGACATCGAGCCTGGGGATGTAGAAGCTCTCGTCGCTGAGTACGAAATGGAGATGTAGTGAACTACGCACTGACTGACACACCCCTGCCCATCGAGGTTCCTCCCCACGGCAAGGTGACCACCACCGGCCTCTGGATCTGCGCTCAGAGCGAGTGCGACGGTGACCACCACTACTACGTGAAGTGGCACAAGTGATCATCAAGGAGGGGAGGATCATTGAGGTCTCTCTGGTCAAGGACCCAGCCAACCCTGAGTGCCGCATCCAGTACATCCGCAAGGTGGAGGACACTGAGCTTCCTCCTGTTGCCGATCTGGACTCTGATCGCCCTGATGTATCTCCCCCTCGATCTGATCGAGTGGGTGAGTGATGGAGGTCCCCTACACCTACAACGCAGAAGTCCTCCGAGTGATTGATGGGGACACCGTGGTGATCAGAGTAGATGTGGGCTTCCGGATGTTCGCGGAGATGCCGATGCGGCTGGCCTTCATCAACGCCCCTGAGATGAACACTCAGGGGGGCAAGGACGCCAAGTTGTTCTTGGAGCGGTTCGTTGACGGGATGAGGGTGGTGGTGAAGACCTACAAGCCCATCGACAAGTACGGCAGGTACCTCGGCACCATCTACCTCGGGGAAACCAATGTGAACACCTGGATGATCCAGTCAGGTTACGCAGGGGAGTACAAGGAATGAGGGCCTACACGCTCTCTGAGGCGGTCACCAGAGGCCACGGGACCGAGAGGCCGTTCCTCTGTCCAGTACACGGTGACAGCCGCCCCAGCGCCTCTCTGAACATCATCAAGCAGAAGTGGTACTGCTACACCTGCGGTGCCCATGGCTCTCTGACTGGTGAACACGCCCTGATGGAGCCTGACTACCTCCAGATGAAGATCTGGTTCGAACAGAAGATGGAGGAGAATCGTGTCTACCCCGAGTCCTGGCTCAACCGATGGGACGCAGGACCAGTCCACCCTTACTGGTTGGGACGAGTCGGTGAACGAGCTGCTCGTCACTTTAGGTTGGGATACGACACCGGCTGTAATGCGGTTACTTACCCACTTCGGAGTGACGACGGTGCCGTCCTCGGTGTGGTTCGCAGAAGCCTGGAACAAGATGATGGGCCAAAGTACAAGTACCCCCGAGGCATCGACGTGTCTCGACACCTCTTCAACTACTCACCAGAACACAGACGAGTAGTCGTACTCGTAGAAGGAGCCCTCGATGCCATCGCCCTCTGGAATGTCGGAGTCACTGCATTTGCAATCTACGGATCACGTCTGGGTCCTGACCAGATACGCCTCATCGACCGGATCGATCCCGAGTACGTCTACACCGCGTTTGACAATGACGACGCTGGATTCCGCGCACATTGCGATGTGGAGCGATCAATGCGCCACCGGTTCGTGTCCGCTCTGCGTTGGCCCGCGTCCTGGGGCAAGGACGTAGATGAGATCGGATCTGAAAAACTTCGGCGTGTTGCGCTTGCGCTGCCCGACAGTGTGTGTATAGAGTCATCCACATGCAGATCAAGCGCAGAATCGACACCGAAGAACAAGCAGCGTTCATGGATTACATCGAGGCCAAGCGGGCTGCGGATCAGGCGGTCAGTCGCCTGAGTGACGCTGAAGCCAAGTTGCTCAACATCATGCAGAACAAGAAGCAGAAGACGGTTGGGTTCCATTGGGATGGGGTCAAGCACACAGCCACCTACACCCAGCGGACCACCAACCAGATCAACGAGAACGGTCTGCGTAAGGCACTGACAGCCAAGGTGTACGACAAGTTCACGGTCAAGAAGTTGGACCGCAAGGCACTTGAGAACGCCATGACTGATGGTGAGATCGACCCAGTGATCGTCGCGAAGTTCGTGGAGCAGGTACCCGGAAAGACATACCTGACCTACCGCACAAAGGACGATAACGATGAGGGATAAGCCCAAGGTGTACAGCTCCAGCGAAGTCAAGGCTGAGACTCGTACATCCCCCGCCCAACTGATCATCAACTCACTTGAGGGTGAGTACTACACGATGCGTCAGACCGCTGAGATGTGTGGTGTACACATCGAGACCCTCCGGAGGCTATGCCGCACACCCCGAGTCAAGGCTCCCTCTAACGCAACCAAGTCAGGTCGGATGGTGATCTACCTCTTCACTCCCGAAGACGTACAGGAGTGCCGGGACTACTTCTCTGACCGAGACAAGCTCCAGAAGGACACCATGAGCAAGACCCACGGCAACTCAAAGACAGAGCAGGTTAGGTGAAGATACAGAAAACAGGAGCCTCCTTCATCCGTGATGGGGACACGATCACCGTGGCCGTCACTCACGAGATCAAGATCGGTGGCGAATCCTCATGGGTCCGCTACGAGGCGAACAGCAGGGTCAACCAGGAAACATCCGAAGAGGCCAGTGAGAGAACCATCAGGTTCGTCAACGAGGGCGTCATGGATGCAGTGATGAAAACAGTAGAGACAGTGAGGAACCACAAGTGAGATTCGGTCAGACCTGGGACGAGGTTGAGAACAGCACCACCACGTCCAACAACGGATACATCAAGTACTTCAAGAACGACACCACCACCTTCCGGGTGCTGCAGGAGCCTGCAGACTGGATTGGGTACTGGGAACACTTCAACCCCGGTGGCTACCCGTTCCCCTGCACCACTGACCGGAGCACCTGTCCGGGATGCACGTCTCGCAACGAGAAGATGAAGAGCGCCTCTCGGCGTATCGCCATCCAGGTACTCGAAGGTGAGTACGTCAACGTCTACAAGTTCCCCAAGACGCTGGCCGACAAGCTCTCCAACCGCGCTGACCGCAACGGATCTGCTTGTGACCGTGACTACACGGTGATCAAGATCAAGACCCGCAAGGCCAACGGTGACATCAAGGTGGACTACGACCTCGAAGGTCACGACAAGATCGCCGTTGACACCTCTGGTCTGCAGTTCAATGATGTGGAGCAGATGCTCGCTGATGCGTACGAGCAGGCGTGGGGAGACTCGGACTCAGCCCTGCAGACGCAGAGCAACGCGGAACAGAAGCAAGACGAGGATGAGGTCAAGTCCAGACTCAAGGTGGTCAAGGAAGAGCCCGAGTGGGCAGTCAAGGAAGAGCCGAAGGAATGGACCGAAGATGAGCTGCGTGCGCTGCCCTTCGAGGAACTTGTGATCGTGTGTGACAAGGAAGGCGAGAGCCTCCCTGATGAGTTGATGGAAGCCGAAAACACTGACAAGGCTGTTGACTGGCTGATCAACCACTAAGCCTGGGTGGGGGTCGCGTTTGTCCTTCCCCATGTGGATAAGCCACCCCGTGGCCCCCACTCAGCACCACAAGTAAAGGCTCTCGTCGCATGAAGATCGTCCGTACGCAAAAGCGGATGAACATCCGCAGGACCCCTAAGTGGTGGTCCGTTCACACACACAGTAGGTACTCGAACAATGACGCATTACCGTCTGTTGAATCAATCGTGGCCAAAGCTGCTGATCTTGGTCACAAGGCAGTGGGTCTTACTGATCACGGCAACATGGCTGGTTCAGTTGAGCTTTACACGGAGTGCATGAAGCGAGGACTCAAGCCCTTTCCTGGCAGTGAGTTGTACTTCGTTCCCGACATAGCCCAGCACAAACGAAACTACATCGATCCCAAGATCAAAGAGTCCCGCTACCATCTTGGCGTCGTCGCGTATACCTCTGAGGGCTATGAAAACCTGGTCCATTTGTCTACAACATCGCATCTTCAGCACTTTCACAAGCCGCTGGTGGACTTCACAACTCTGGCCCAACTGTCTGATGATGGGAGGACAAATGGTCTAGCCATCACTACTGGCTGCTTTTTCGGGTACGCAGTCCAGACCCTGATCAAGGATGGGGATGAGGCAGTTGAGCGCTACCTCGCGACTCTTGAGTCGTGGTTCCCAGGGTCTGTCTACGTTGAGATCCAGAATCACAACATCACCCATGATGACGGCTGTAGTGATGAACAGGTCGCTGATCAGATGGTCAGTATTGCGGATCGCATGGGACTGCCTGTGGTCATCACCCAGGACTCCCACTATCTCGAACCAGATGACAAGGATGACCATGAAGCCCTCAAGCGACTCGTCGCCTTCGGCCCCGAAGAAGATGACGCCGTTTTCCCAGGTGACGGATTCCAGTACGGAACTGAATCCTGGATTAGAGACCATCACCGCGACCATCATCTTGAACGAGGACTGGAAGGGCTGGCAGATCTCCTCAGTAGACACGAGCTACGGGTCCCGGTCCTTGACGATTACTCTTATGCGGTCCCCTCTGTCGTAGACGATCCTCAGCCAGCGATGGAGAAGCGCTGCACCAACGAGTTGGCTAAGAGAGGGTTGTGGAGCAAGCGCTACCGAGATCAACTGCTCGAAGAGTTCCACACCATCAAGGCTGGTGGCATGGCGGGCTACATGATGCTCGTTGCCATGGTGACCGACTGGCTCGTAGAGAACGACGTTCCCTTCCAGACCAGAGGTAGTGCTGCTGGCTCTCTGGTGTGCTGGCTGCTGGGCATCACTCAGGTAGACCCCATCAAGTGGAATTTGCGCTTTGACCGATTCTTGTCAAAGGACAGGACCAAGCCACCGGATATCGATCTAGACATTGCTCATGATCGCCGGGAAGAGCTGATCGCCTGGATCAACACCAAGTTTGCTGCCCACCAGATTGGATCGTGGGCTACGTACTCCATGGACTCTGATGATGAGGAGAAGGGCTCCCTGCTACGTCGGTACTTCAGCCGCAACAAGTTTCGGGACAACCCCATCGAGTCCTACAAGGACATCCCCCAAGAGGACAAGGACATGCTGTATCGGCTGTCTGATCGTGAGTTGTTCTCAGGTATGGGCACCAACGCTGCGGGTGTGGTGATCACATCTACCCAACACGAGTTCGCCAAGTTGGTACCACTCGCCTACATGTCACGCGGCGGGTACGTGACCCAGTACCACAAGGACGATATCGAGGCTCTCGGTCTGGTGAAGCTCGATGTGCTGGGGTCAAAGACACTCACTGTACTCAAGCGGACCATGGACAACCTCGGTCTGTCAGTCGAGAAGCTACAAGAGATCCCCACTGACAACAGGCAGGCGTACACCTTCATGCGCCGGGGAGACATGGCCGGGATCTTCCAACTGGAGGGCTACTCATCTGAGAAGGGGATCAAGAGGCTTCAACCCACCCACATCAAGGACGTGATCGCTGCCATGGCTCTGTTCAGGCCAGGGGCGATGGTGTCGGGGGGAACAGACGCCTTCATCAACCGCAAGCACAAGCGGCAAGAGATCCCGGACAGACACGAGCTGATCAACAGGGTCACCAAGGACACCTACGGGGTGATGCTGTACCAGGAACAGGTGATCGACATGTTGCGGGGACTGGGGATGGATGCAGAGAACCTGACCAAGTTCCTCAAGGCAGTCAAAGCCAGCAACAAGAACATCGGGGCTGCGGGAGAAGTGATCAAGTCCTACAAGGGCTGGATCGAAGAGAAGACAACCGAGATAGGGATGAGTGATGAAGACAAGACCTTCCTGGATGAAGCGATCCAAGGCTTCGCGGAGTACGGGTTCAACCGTGCCCATGCGACGGTTTACGGCCTCACTGCTTATCGCTGTGCTTACCTTGCGGTTCATCACGGACTTGAGTTCCACGCTGCTCTTTTGGCTGTGGCAGCGGGAGATCCGAAGAAAGAGCCAGGGTACGTCCAAGCCACTCGTAGACGCGGGATCAGGATTTCCAAGGCGGATGTCAATGCGTCCGGAGCAACCTACACAGTGGATTCACGTACAGGGTCCATCAGGCGGGGACTACAGAGCGTGAAGGGAATCGGGGAAGTAGCCGCCCGGATCGTAGAAGACCACCAGCCCTACAAGGACATAGCAGATCTGTTGGAGAGAACCCCCTCCAAGTTGACCGGGAGGAAGGGCTATGCGGGGGACTTAGACGACTTCACTGGTCATCTGGCAGCCCTACGTGACGCCGGGGCTCTGGAGTCAATCACATGATTAGGGAGAACAAACTAGACACCAGATACCAAGTGGTAGTCAGATCACAAGGTATGTGCGAGGCCATGGTGGAAGTGAGTGGAGTGTGGACTCGGTGTTTTCGTAGTCCAATAGAGGTACATCACATGCTCACGAGGAGTAGAGGAGGGCTACTGCTAGATGCAGCCGGGGAGACCGCCCATCTCATTGCGCTGTGCCACCAGCACCATGTGGTCGCTCACGGACCAGGTGGTCACGACTCAGGACTGATGATCAGTGGATATGTCACAACAGGAGAGAACAACCGCCTTGTTTATGACGGGCAAGACGAGCGACTGGCACACGTTGGAGCCCTGGATATGCCAGAGCTGCCGGATGGTCTACCCAGTGATGACTCTTGCGAGGGACTGCGAGGACAAACACTTTGAAGAGGGATGGGCGGTACCAGAGGTCTACAAGGGGAGGAAGTCAGCATGAGTCCACATGAGCATTACAAGCAGGCCGAGTACTTACTCAATGAAGCACAGAACTACAACGAGGAGTTCGAGGAGAGGCTGGTTGCCCGAGCCCAGGTACACGCCACACTCGCTTCTGTAGCCACATGGCCGGGAGATGAGCGATGA
>AR_comb_assmDRAFT_10527756_pt1 | contig 10912 bp, 12 predicted proteins | sample ArasoioldDNA_FD_10543 | JGI IMG/M metagenome (IMG submission 10543) | reverse complement strand
GAGGCCAAGGCCCTCATCGAGCTCAGCGAGCGGCTTGCGCCGGTCAACAATGCTCCAATCAAGGTTGTACACACGCTCGCGCGCGACGATGAAATTGCCATCGCCGGACCTGTCCTTTCATTGTCGGATCGCCTGAGCACGCCGGACCTGATCGAAATTGCCCTCGCCAAAGGGCAATCGCATTTGCTGGCGATTTCCGAACGCAGCACTCTGAGCGAGGCGTTAACCGAGGCCTTGATCGCGCGCGGTGATCAGGAAGTCATCAGCAAGCTCGCCGAGAATGCCGGGGCCCGTTTTTCCGAAAAAGCCTTTGCCGCGCTTGTGGACCAGTCTGAGCCGAATGAGACAATTCTGGAAAAGCTTGGCTTGCGCCTCGATATGCCGCTGCACATCTTCCGCCGGCTCCTTGAGCGGGTGACGCAGGCGGTGAGGGAGCGGATCTGGGCATCCGCATCTCCGGAGAAGCGCGATGATATCTCGGAGATCCTGGCTAGTATTTCAAATGATGTCGTCGATGCAAAAGAAGAGCTGACCCACGACTTTCCCGCCGCGGAGCGCCTTGTCCGGGTGATGAGCGAAAAAGGCGAGCTTGATCAGTTTGCGCTACTGGAATTCGTCAAGGCGCGCCAGTACGCCGCGACGGTTGTTGCCCTCGCGACGCTGTGCGACACACCGGTTGGCATGATCAAACAAATGCTTTCGGACAGCCGCAACGAACCGTTGCTGGTCCCGTGCAAGGCCGCGGGACTTTCATGGCCTACGTTGCGAGCCCTGCTGCAGGACGATCTGCTGCTGGGACGCGCGGCTAAGGACGAAGAGCTCAACAAACTCAAGAGCGATTATCTCAAGCTGTCGCCTTCGACCGCCAAAAAGCTCCTCGATTTCTGGAAGGAGCAGAAGGCCTCGCAGGCGTAATCTGCTTTTCTATGCGCGTGCATATCCAGCGCATTCACCAAGGAACTAGGCCGGTTGGGCGACCGGGCCCCCCAATGCGGGGCCGACGAGCTTTTCCAGAAAGGCACGCAGCTCGGCCCCTGAGAACGGCTTCTCAAGGATTGGGATGGTTTCGTGCCGCGGTTCAATGACGTATCCGTAGCCGGTCACGAACGCGAACGGGATACCTCGCTTAACCAGACGGTCGGCAATTTCCGGGCCGGAGCGCCCATCTAGATTGACGTCGAGAAGAACGGCATCAAAATTGCGTTTTGCCAAGAGGGCCTTGTTTGCTGCAGGCGCGTCGTGGGCAATGCCGGAAATCCGATATCCAAAGTCTCGGCTCATTTCCTCAATCAGCAGCGCGATCAAAAATTCGTCTTCGATGATCAAAAGCCGGGGAGGATGGCGGCGGCCCGTCACGGATTGCGAGCGAACTTTACGATCTTTTGGAATCGACGGATTGCGGGTTGTCCCAGCAAGCGGCGAGGGGTCTCTTTGAGGTGGTTGCAACATCTGTGTCCACGCCTTGGTTCACGTGTCCAGCCTTCTGGCAACGCGGCGCGCTGTCCCGGGTTCCCTGCGATGCTGAGCCGCAGGCCGATTTGCCTCGGATTCCGCTGTCCGTTCGCACAATATGACCGTGCATTCAGGCGACTGACCCAGACTCATGCGCCGCGACCTGATATGGATTGAAATCAGAGCTGACGTCAGAAGGGGCATACGATGGAGCTGATGATCATACTGTTCATCATACTTTTCATCTTATGGATGGTATGGCGAGTAATGGCGAAAAACCGGGCTGTTCACGAAGCCGCCCTGGATGAAGCGTGGCATATTGTTCTCAGCGATCCCGACTACGAGCGGCGCCGGCAGGAGGAAGAAGCCCGATGGCGGAGGGATTCCTGATCTATTCGATCACTAGGGCTTGACGCTCCATTCTTCTTCAATGCGCTGCGCTTCGACCCGCTCTTCCGCCGCGCTCGCGGCAAACTTGCTGCTCATCTCAAAATCGCCGCGCTGCTTTGCCTCCTCGGCCAGCGCCTCATACTGAGCGGCGCGCTCCCGGGATTCGGCCGCACGCTGGATCGCTTCAGTGCGTTTGTTGATCGCGTCGGCCATGGTCGCCTCATTCAATCAATTCGTCGGCGCGGCTGCCATGCCGAGCATAGACAGGTACTCGCGCGGTCTCACTCGATCACCTCGTCGGCGAGCAGCAGGAATGACTCGCGTACTGAAAGACCCAGGGTCTTGGCTGTTCTGAGATTGACAACTAGCTCGAATTTGTCAGGCGATTGCGCCGGCAAATTCCCCGGCTTTTCGCCCTTGAGAATGTGATCGACGTACGAAGCGGAACGCCGGAAGATTTCCGAAGTGTCCGGTCCGTACGACATTAAGCATCCTTCATCGACGAATTGCCGATAAGGAGCAATGACAGGCACCTGGTGCTCGGCCGCCTTTCGCAAGATCGTCCCGCGATTTTGGATGATGTAGGGGTCTGCCGCGGCAATCAAACCGGCTCGCGGAGGCAAGTCGTCGATCGCCCGTTCAATATCGGTCGTGTTGCCCACACGTGCCGCGCTCAGCTGGATAGATGACTGCGGGCGCGATAATGACTTCAAATATCTTTCATAATAGGGCGTGGTGTTCGGGTTGAACATCAAGACGGCCTGCGACAGATCTGGTTTCACATCACCGAGCAGACTGACCCATTTGCCCACGATCTCGGGCTCGATAAACGAAAACCCGGTGATATTGCCGCCGGGGCGCGCAAGATTTGCAACATATCCTTGACCGACCGGGTCATTCACCACCGTGAAAACAATGGGAATGGTGCTCGTGGCAGGCCGAAGCGCGAGCATCACCGGGGTGGTATTTGCGACAATAACGTCTGGCGCGAGTTTGATTACTTCTGCCACAGCTTGGGTGATCGATTTCGGATCAGTCCCGGTAAACCAGTAGTCGACATCGACATTACGTCCTTCGATCCAGCCCAGGTCGCGCATACCTAGCCGAAACGCCTTGACGCGCGCTTTCACGAACGGATCATTCTCGTCCAGGCCAATAAGCACGCTGACGCGCTGCATCTTGTGCGAGCCCTGAGCGCGCGCTGCCAGCGGCCACGCGACCGCGCTGCCAAGGACCACTATGAACTCGCGCCGCTTCATTCGATCACCTCGTCCGCCCGTGCCAGCAACGGCGGCGGCACGGTGACGCCGAGCGCCTTTGCGGTCTTGAGGTTGATCACTAGCTCGTATTTCGTCGGAGCCTGCACTGGCAGGTCTGAAGGCTTCGCGCCTTTTAGGATGCGATCGATATAGCCAGCTGCGAGCCGAAACTCGTCGATAATATCAGGTCCGTAGGAGAGAAGACCGCCCGCGGCTGTTATGTAACGAAATGGATAAACGGCCGGCAACTTGTTGCGGGCAGCGAGAGCGACGAACAGGTTGCGATTGACCGAGGCCGAGGCGCTCGGCGTCACAATCATGCCACCATGCCCCAACTTGCCGAATGCGGTGAGGGCGCGTTCGATTTCGCTATCGTCCTTCACTCCAATAGGAGTGATTTGTATGCCAAGGGGCTGTGCCGCGGCTTGCATTGCACCAAACATTGCGACTCCCGCCGGGTTGGCGGGGTCGCGAACGACGGCAACGCGCGTCAGGTCCGGCGCGATCTGCTTGAGCAGCTCAAGCCATTTCCCGCTCAGACTGTATTCATAGATCATAAAGCCGGTTGTATTGCCGCCGGGCCGGGCGAGGGAATCAACGAAGCCGGCGCCTACCGGATCGGTGACAGCCGCGAAGACGATGGGCACTGCGCGGCTGACGCTTTGCACGGCTGCCACGCCCAAGGTGCCCGCGGCCAGGATGATCTGCGGCGACAACGCCACAAGTTCCGCAGCGTATTTGCGCTCAAGCTCGACAAGGTCGGCGCCCCAGCGCACCTCGAGCCGCACGTCGCGGTCAACTTTCAAGCCGTGGTCCTGCAGCCCTTGTTGAAGCGCTTTGATTCGCGCCTGTCCTTCGGAATCGTCGGCCGCCCGGTTCATGAGCACGCCGACGAGCGGTACGGATTGCTGCGCGCGCGCTGCCAGCGGCCATATCGCCGCACTACTGAGAAGGGTGATGAACTCGCGCCGCTGCATGCGCCCCCCGCAAGAACACTTCTTCTGGGACAAATAATAGCAGGTTAGGACGACTGGTGTGGGGGAAATGCCACAAAACCCGTCTGTAATTGCCCACCGGCGAGAAATAACCTTGATGTGCTAGGATGGCGATGTGGCTGGTGCTGTGTGACGGGACAGCGCGATGGTCGCTTCTGACAAGCAGTTCGCGGGATCGATCCCGGATATCTATGACCGGTTTCTGGTCCCGCTTATCTTTGAACCTTATGCACGTGATCTCGCCGCCCGGCTGGCCAAAGCCAGTCCGCGCGATGTGTTGGAGACCGCCGCAGGAACGGGAGTGGTGACCCGGGCAATCGCTGCGCGGCTGCCGAAGTCCACCCACATCACTGCTACTGATCTCAATCAGCCCATGCTGGACCAGGCAAAGGCGCGGCAACCGGGTGGCCGCCGTATTGATTGGAAACAGGCGGATGCGCTCGCGCTCCCATTCAAGGAGCAGACCTTCGATGCGGTCATCTGCCAGTTCGGCGCGATGTTCTTTCCCGACCGGCTGCGCGGCTACAAAGAGGCGTGCCGCGTGCTGAGGCCCGGCGGTCGTTTCTTTTTCAACGTGTGGGACCGGATCTCGGAAAACGACTTTGCCGACACGATCACCGAAGCGCTTGCGTCCGTCTTTCCCGAGGACCCGCCGCGATTTCTCGCACGCACGCCGCACGGCTATCATGATGAGAAACAGATCCGTGACGAGGTAGCCGCCGCAGGATTTAAGGACATTGCGATCGAGGCCGTGAGCGCACGCAGCGAAGCGCCGTCGCCGACCGATCCGGCGATCGCGTATTGCCAGGGCACACCGCTGCGCAACGAGATCGTGGCGCGCGATCCTTCGCGTATCGAAGAAGCAACTACGCGAGCGGCAGAAGCCCTTGCGCGCCGCTTCGGCCCAGGTGTTGTCGATGGCCGTATCCGAGCTCTGGTAATAAGCGCGGTGCGCTAGTCGCGACGACATCACGAATAAACCCGCCCGGCGTCGCCGGGCAATTTTTTTGGCACATCATGACAGATTTGATCCGCATCTTTACCGAGCGCGGCGATCTCGCCCATCTCGCTTTGCTGTTATGGGCGATGTCGGCGAGCGCGCTGGCCTGGTTCGCATTACGCGAGCTTGCTGCCGCCAGCCGCCGCTTCGACGATTTCGTGCGCGAGATTGCGCGTTTCAACGAACATTTCGGAGGTTCAACTTGACGACACTCGATACCTCACTGCGGTCAACAAAACAGGACAGTGAGGAACGGCGCGATCCACGTGACGTGTTCCGCGAATTCATTGTCTGTCTCGGTCGTGCTGCACGGGGCAGGGAAAAAATACAGAAAGAAGCAATCCGGCGAGGACGCAAACGTCAGGCCTGAAATTTCGTTTTCGCGAATCCAACCGCAAATCGTCGAGCTCATATCAGTCCCGGGTCAGCCAGCGCGGCATCTCCGCCGCGTTGGGCCTGGGACGCGCATTTTGAAATAATCCCCATGTTCGCACTATCGTCCGAGCCCACTGTGGCGTCCGTGTTCGCGCCGCGTACCATCATCGATGCCGACGGCACGGTCGAAGGCTACGCAAGCCTGTTCGGCGAGATCGATCAGGCGCGCGATATGATGATGCGCGGCGCCTTTGCGGAGACACTTGCTGCGCGCAATATCCGCCGCGTTCCGATGCTATTCCAGCACGACCCGTCCGAGCCGATCGGCGTATGGATGGAGTTGCGAGAAGATCATCGCGGTTTATTTGCTCGCGGTCGACTTATTCCCGAAGTGGCGCGCGCCCGGGAGCTGCTCTCTCTGCTGCGTGCCGGCGCAATCGACGGCCTTTCCATCGGTTTCCGTACCTCGAAAGCGCGCATAGATCCGAAGACCCGTATCCGCCGCCTGCTGGCGGTGGATCTCTGGGAAATCTCCATCGTCACATTCCCGCTGCTTGCGGGCGCGCGCGTACAGGCGGTGAAGCAGGCGACCTCCAAGGCGAAGCTGTCACATGCCCGTGCGCGCGCGCAGCGGCCGCCGGCCGTCGCGAAAACGGCACCGAGGCCCAGTTCGGGCCGTCTCTTCACGAGTCTGGTTTGAGTCGCTTATCGCCTACGGCTTGCAGTCTTTCGCGTAAGGATCCGCGTTATCGGCAAACACTTTCTCGACAAGCGAGGTCTGATATTTGCCATCAGCGCGCTTGACGACCTTCGTTAGATAAAAATCCTCGATCGGATAGCCGTTGACGTTGAACTTGAATGGTCCGCGCAACGACTTGAAGTCCGCCTTCTTGATCGCGGCGCTCAGCGCCTTGCTGTCCGATACGTTGCCCTTGAGCGCACGCACCGCGCTGTCGATCAGCATGGCGGTATCGTAGGCCTGCATCGCATAGGAGGCGGGGATCGCATTGTAAGCAGACTCATAAGCCGCAACGAATTTCTTGTTCTGCGGATTGTCGGTCGTCGGTGCCCAGGTCAGTGCTCCGAAAATGCCGTCAGCGGCTTCGCCCAGGACCGGAAGCGTCGCCTCGTCGGCGGTGAAGGCCGAGATGATCGGAAATTTTCCACTCAATCCGGCCTGGTGCATTTGTTTGATCAGATTGATGCCGAGACCGCCCGGCATGAAGGTGAACAGCGCATCGGGCTTGGCGGCACCGAGCTTGCTTAACTCGGAAGCGAAGTCGAGATTGTTCAAGGGGACCAGCGACTCTTCAACAAGCGCTCCCTTATAGGTGCTCTTGAAACCGGCCAGCGCGTCCTTGCCGGCCTGATAGTTCGGCACCATGGCGTAGATGCGTTTGTAGCCTTTGTCGTTCGCGACCTTGCCCAGCGTCGCGTAGATCTGATCATTTTGATAGGAGGTCACGAAGAAACGCGGATTGCACGATGCGCCTGCAAACGACGATGCGGCGGCATTGGTGCTGATCAGGATCTTTCCTGAATCCATGACCGGCTTATGAATCGCTGCCAGCATGTTGGAGAAGATCGGACCGACGACGATATCGACCTTGTCGCGTTCGAGCAGTTCCTGGACCTTCTGAATAGCCACTTCAGGCTTCAAGGTATCATCGGCGACGAACAGCTCGACGTCCTTGCCGCCCATTTTGCCGCCGAGCTCCTTGAGCGCGAGCTCAAAGCCATTCTTCGATTGCTGGCCGAGTACGCTTGGCGGTCCCGACAAGGTGTAAATGAGGCCGATGCGGATCTTGTCCTGAGCAGTGGCGGCGCTGACTGAAAATGCAAGCGTCGCGACGGCGGCGAAGGCCGTGGATACTCGATACATTATTCCCCCCTTGAGAAAGGACGCCTTTCTTCGGTTACGCCATTTAAGCACAAATCCGCTGGCTCGTATCAACCGGTCAAGCTTCAATAGCGTTCGAGGGTGGCGTCTCCTCCCTCGCTGAGTTCACAATTTCAGCCTGCTCATGTATGTTGCCGCAAATTCGGTGGTGTTGCGTCAATCAAGGGGGAGTCGCGTGAGTGACCAGGTCAAGTTTGTCTTGGACGAAACCCATATTCCGAAGACTTGGTACAATCTCGTAGCGGATCTGCCGAAACCCCTTCCTCCCGTTCTGCATCCCGGAACCAAACAGCCGGTTGGCCCTGCCGACCTCGAGCCGTTGTTTCCGATGGAATTGATCATGCAGGAGGTGTCGGCAGAACGCTCCATCGATATTCCCGAGCCGGTGCGCGATGTCTATCGGATGTGGCGGCCTTCGCCGTTGATCCGCGCGCGCCGCCTCGAGGAGAAGCTTGGCACTCCTGCCAAGATCTACTTCAAATATGAAGGTGTCTCGCCAGCCGGCTCGCACAAGCCGAACACCGCGGTTGCGCAAGCCTGGTACAACAAACAAGCGGGCATCAAACGGCTCTCCACGGAAACGGGTGCAGGCCAATGGGGCTCATCGCTCGCCTTCGCCGGCTCACTGTTTGGCATCGACGTCACCGTCTTCCAGGTGCGCGTCTCCTACGATCAGAAGCCCTATCGCCGGGCGCTGATGGAAACCTATGGTGCGCGCTGCATAGCCTCGCCGTCCAAGGAAACCGAATCCGGCCGCGCCATCCTGAAGCAGCACCCAGACAGCCCCGGCTCGCTCGGCATTGCAATTTCAGAAGCGGTGGAGATGGCGGCAAAAGATCCCGCCGTGAAATATTCGCTCGGTTCGGTGCTGAACCACGTCCTGCTGCATCAAACGGTGGTGGGGCAGGAGGCGATCAAGCAGTTCGAGATGGCCGGCGATGACCCCGATATCGTGATTGGCTGCACCGGCGGCGGTTCCAATTTTGCCGGTCTTGCATTTCCATTTATCGGTCTGCAATTGCGTGGCGGGCGCAAGCGGCGTGTCATCGCCGTGGAACCTGCGGCTTGTCCGTCACTCACGCGCGGGAAATACGCCTACGACTTTGGAGACACCGCTCACCTGACGCCCCTCGTCAAGATGCATACACTCGGTTCAACGTTCATCCCGCCAGGCTTTCACGCCGGTGGCCTGCGTTACCACGGCATGTCGCCGCTGGTGTCGCACACAAAAGAACTCGGCTTGATCGAGGCTAAAGCCTATCACCAGAAGACGTGCTTCGAAGCCGGCGTCGAATTTGCCCGTTGCGAAGGCATCGTGCCGGCGCCGGAAGCAACGCACGCAGTGCGCTGTGCGATCGACGAAGCCTTGCGCTGCAAGAAGGAAGGAAAGAAGGAAACGATCCTGTTCAATCTTTCCGGTCACGGCCATTTCGACATGCAGGCCTACATCAATTACTTCGAGGGAAATCTCGTCGACCAGAACTACGACGAGAAAGAATTGGCCATGGCGCTTGCCGGCTTGCCGAGCGTTGCCGCGTAAACGGGTGAGGGGGAAGAGCATGATCGAGCCGTATAACGCTGTCGGCCTGATTCCGAGTTTCTGGGGCATCCGTCGCCGCGAGGAAATCAAACACAATATCGAGCACCTCAAGGGGCTGACGAAGGCGGCATTCTGGCTTTCCAATCTGGATATTCCGGTGCGTCTGCTGGCGATCCCGGAAGGCGCCATGATGGGTTTCAACGATGAAGTGCTCGACGTCGATCACGCCGACTACGCCAACACGTGCTGCATTGATATTCCAGGCCCCGAGACCGACGAAGTCGGCAAGCTGGCGCGACAGTGGAAAGTCTACATCATGGCGCAGGCCAAGGCGCGCCATCCCGACTGGAAAAACCGCTTCTTCAATGTCGGTTTTATCGTCGACCCCGACGGCAAAATCATCCTGAAGCACTACAAGCTTTCGGCGTTGCTGCCGGTCGAGCGCTCCGTCTCGCCGCACGATGTTTACGACTGGTGGATCGAGAAATACGGCCGCAATCTTCAGGCCTTCTGGCCGGTGGTCGACACCAAGATCGGTCGCCTCGGCATCATGATGGCGATGGAGGGCAACTATCCGGAGAACGGACGCGGTCTGGCGATGAACGGCGCCGAGGTCGTGTACCGCGCCTCGATGCCCTGTCCCTTTACCGAGAACGACGTGTTTGAGATATCAAATCGCGCCCGCGCGCTCGAGAACAACATGTACATCGTGGCGCCGAACATCGGCAGCTATCACCTTGATGCGGACCATCCCGTCGGAATCGATGCCGGCGGCGGCCAGTCGATGATTGTCGATTATCGCGGTCAGCTGGTCGGCAAGCAGCGCGACACCAACGGTTCGACCTTCGTCGCTGGCGTCATCAACATCGAGGCCTTGCGTCATCACCGCGAGTCGGCCCAGGTCACCAACTGGATGAAAGATGTGCGCAGCGAGCTGGCGCAGATTATTTATGAAAAGCCGATCTACCCAAAGAACCGCTACCTGAAAAAAATTCCGCCCAAGCACGCAGACTACAAGCGCGACGTGATCGAAAAGCAGGTCGCGCTGATGCAGAAGCGCAAGATCTGGAAAAAGTCGTCTGTATGAGTCGTAGGCAGGTCGAGTCGTAGGCAGGTCGGCCACTGGCCGATTCGTGTCCAACGTTGCCCAAAGAATGTCCGCTTTCAGACACAATTGGGATTCGAATCGCGGTCCGAGGTAATTAGGTAGATCGTGCTGCGATTTTTATGACACAGGTCATAAGAAAGGTACGGACAGTCCTCTATTGTAGGGGCGCATAAACGAAGTTCGGGGTACAACCGCCGCAATGGGGGTAGGGGCTTCGCGCGAAATACAAGGGAGACTGTAATGCGGAAATCTTCGATGGCGCTGATGGCTGCGGCCATTGTGTTGGCTGCAGGTCAAGCGGGGGCGGCAGATTTGCCGCGCAAGGCGCCGGCTTACACGCCGCCGCCGCCACCACCAATGACTTGGACCGGATGCTACATCGGCGCCAACATCGGTGGCGCATTTGGCGACGCCAGTGTGACGTTCAATAGCGGCGAAGTTTCTTCGAACGGCTCTGGATTCGCGGGTGGCGGTCAGATCGGCTGCGACTATCAGTTTGCGGGCGGCTGGGTGTTCGGCATACGCGACATGTTCGATTGGACGAGCAACAGCAAAAGCAGGACCATCGCTTTCGGTCCGCTCGCTGGCGGAACGGTCGACTTCAGAAATCGCTGGTTCGACACGCTGACCGGTCGTATCGGCTACGCGGTGCAGCCGGCATGGCTGTGGTATTTCCAAGGCGGCGCGGCCTGGGGCCACACCAATACGACTATAAACTTCGCTGGCGTGCAAACCGGGCAGACCAACAACACCAGGACGGGCTGGACGATTGGTGGCGGCGTCGAGTGGATGTTCGCGCCACACTGGTCGGCATTCCTGGAAGGCAACTGGATGGATTTCGGCTCGCGTAGCGGGACCGTGGTTGGGCCCGTCGCCTGCGCGGCCGGCTGTCC
>AR_comb_assmDRAFT_10441489_pt1 | contig 10912 bp, 16 predicted proteins | sample ArasoioldDNA_FD_10543 | JGI IMG/M metagenome (IMG submission 10543) | reverse complement strand
CCGCACGAGATGCTCTGTCACCTCGGCGACTCGTTCTCTGCGATGCTCGGCGATCTGCCGGCCTCGTCCGTAGACACGTGGTTATCGCGGAGCGTCGTGCGCTGGATCGCGCTGCACACGTCGTTGCCGTGGCCGAAGGGCGTCAAGACGCGCCCCGAGGTCGATCCCAAACGCGACGGCACCAAGCCGGTCGAGTTCGAAAGCGATCGCACGCGCACGATTCGACTGCTGCGCCGCTTCGCCTCGCCCGAGGCGCGCTGCGTGCCGCATCCGATCTTCGGACCGCTCACCCATGACGAATGGATGGTGTGGGGCTACCGCCACGTCGACCATCACCTTCGTCAGTTCGGCCACTGATGTCCCGGCACGGTCTCGTGGTTCGCGTCACGCACTGGATCAACGCCATCGGCGCGCTCGCCCTCATCGTCAGCGGCGTTGCCATCCTGCTTGCGCATCCGCGTCTCTATTGGGGTGAAACCGGCGCGGTAGGCACGCCGTCGCTGATCGATCTGCCCATCCCGTTCGTCTTCGGCCACTCGGGCTGGGGCCGATATCTGCATTTCCTGTCGGCGTGGATCTGTGTGGGCGCCGGCCTTCTCTACGTGCCGCTCCAGTTCTCGCGACACGCCATGTTTCGCTCGTATACCGGCGTGCAACGACTCACCTACGTGCTCGTCGTCTTCGTCCTGGGCCCGATCGTGCTTCTGTCGGGGCTTGCCTTCTCGCCGATGCTGGCGTCGGCGGTGCCCGCGCTCGTCAGCCTGTTCGGCGGCCAGCAGTCGGCGCGCACCATTCATTTCTTCGGCGCCGCCGCGGTCGTCGGGTTCCTGATCGTCCACATCGTGATGGTGGCGACCGCTGGTTTCACTGATCGAATGCGATCGATGATCGTCGGCGACCACCGTTCACCGGCGGAGGACACATGAAAGAGATCACGCGCCGCGGGCTGATCGGCACAGGGCTGACAGCCGCGATCGGCGCCGCCGTCGGTCGCAGCGTGTTCCACATTGCGAGTCAGAACGGATTGATCCCGCCGGATCACGGCGGCATCTTCGGCGCCGGCGAAACGGTGACCTACGCGGCGCAGCGAGTGCTTGCGGGCGACGTGTCGCTCGCGCGCGAATTCAGTCGCAGCGACATCTCGACGGTGATTCCCGTGAACGGGGCGCCGCCGGAGACGGAACGGTACATCAGCCTGCTCGACGGCCACTTCCGCGACTGGCGACTGCGAGTCGACGGCCTCGTCGCGCGGCCGATGTCGTTCTCGCTCGCCGACTTGAAAAGCTATCCCGCACACACACAGATCACGCACCAGGCGTGCGAAGAAGGCTGGTCGTTCATCGCCGAGTGGACCGGCGTCCGTCTTTCGCACGTCCTCGAGCGTGTCGGCATCGATCCGCGCGCGCGGTATGTCGTGTTCTTCTCCTTCGACGATTTCTGGGAAAGCATCGACATGGCCGATGCGCTCCATCCTCAGACGTTTCTCGCCTACGCCATGAATGGGCCGGAGATGCCGCTCGAGCATGGTGCGCCGCTGCGCCTGCGCGTGGCGCGACAGCTTGGCTACAAGAGCGTCAAGTACCTTGGACGCATGACCGTCACCGACTCGCTCGCGGGATTCGGCAAAGGACTGGGCGGCATCAACGCCGAATACGGCTATTCGTGGTGGGCGGGCATCTAGGCGCGCACCCGGTGTGTTGTCGCGGCACAGAATAGGTCTCCGCGAAAAGTCAAACTTCTTTGATGCGACGCTCTTCTTCTCAGTCTTTATTCAAACCGAGGAGGGACTTCGCCAATTTCGTCATTCACGACGTTTCACGCACAGACACAGCCACGGGATCCGCCACGGTCAGACGCACAGACAATTCGTGCGCTCGAGTTGCTGGCAGCACGTTTGCTGCCGTCGCTTCTCGTGCTCATCGCACTGTTCACTCTTTTGTTGGTACTGCAGCTCACGCTCCGGGCTGACAGCCGCCGCACAGAGCGTAAGCCCTCTGCACGACGATGATGCAGGAGCACGTCCGCGCATCTGCCGACACCAAGCCGATCATCATCGGCTCCAGTCTCGCCCTGAGACGCGCACTCGAACTGGCCTCGCACGCCGCGGCCAAGAACGTGAAGGTGGCGATCACTGGCGAGAGCGGCGTCGGCAAGGATGTCCTCGCGCGTTTCGTCCACGCGCATTCGTCACGCGCCAACGGACCGTACGTGGCGCTGAACTGCGCTGGTATTGCCGAAACGCTACTCGAGTCCGAGCTCTTCGGTCATGTCCGCGGCAGCTTCACTGGCGCATATCGCGACAAGGCCGGATCCTTCGAGTTGGCGCATCAGGGAACGGTGTTCCTCGATGAAATCGGCGACATGGGCCCGCGTATGCAGGCGCTGTTGCTTCGGTTTCTCGAGACCGGCGAAATCCGCCGCGTCGGATCCGACACGGCAACCACACACGTCGACGTGCGCATCATTTCGGCGACCAATCGCAATCTGTCCGAGATGGTGCGCAAAGGTCAGTTCCGCGAAGATCTCTACTACCGCGTTCACGTCGTGCAGATCGAAATGCCGCCGCTGCGCGATCGCCGCGAGGACATCCGGCCGCTGATCGAGCACATGGCGAGGAAGACCGGCGAAGTGCTGGCGTTCAGCGACGCCGCCATGCGCTTGCTCGAGGCGTATCGCTGGCCGGGCAACGTCCGCGAACTGCAGAACATCGTCGAACAACTCGCGTCGCTGGTTCACGATCGTCCCGTCGAGCCCCACGATCTGCCCGCTGCGATTGCCAGCCGGCCGAACGCCCCGGTCGAAATACTCCATGATCGCCGGCGGACGATCGTCAACGATCTCTACGACGGTCTGACCTCCGGCGAGCTGCACTTCTGGGACGATGTCCATCGTCTGTTTACGCAGCGCGATCTCACACGCGCCGATCTGCGTCACCTGATCCGCCGAGGGCTGATGGCATCCTCGGGCAGCTACCGAGGGTTGCTCCGACAGTTCGGCATGGCGCAGGACGATTACAAGACACTGCTGAATTTTCTCGCCGCTCACGAATGCCGCGTCGATTCACGTCGCTTCCGCGGTGACTCGCCGTCGATCGACGAGGACCGCGTGACGCGCTCGCGAGTCGCGTCACGCTAATCATTTCAACGACCCGCCGTCGTCGTCGCCGGGAGATCAATGCTCGAAGACGTGCTGGAGCTGCGCTGAGCAGCCGACAGGCGATCGAGCTCGTGAATCAGCAGGACGCGTCGCAGCAGCTCCGGGTCGCGAATCACGATGGGTGTCGACAGGTCGGTGCAACGAGGCCCACAGGCCTGCAGCGTCTCGGCAACCATCCTCTCGATCGTGTCTGCATCGTAGGCCTCGAGCAGGTCGGTCACCGACTGGCGGGCCGCCTTCTCGACGGCGTCGCTGCTGGCGCCACCCTGGCCGATCGCCGCATCGAGCCGAGCGAGGTATTGCGCCGTTCCGAGATAGCGCCCAGGCCCTTGCGGGGCATTGGTCAGGGCAACGGCGCCGATAATGCCGACGGCCAGAATCAGCTTGGGATGTCCCAGGAGCATGTGTAAGAGCGCCGAACCGCCGAAAACGTTGAGATACATGGCTCGTTCCTTCCAGCTATCGCTGCGACACGGCTCGCGGGTTCCAGCCGACCCACACGTTCACATAAGCCACGGGCGCGGTGTCGACTGCTCCAGTCAGAACGGTGTACTGGCGCCGTTCCGCAACACCGGCTTCGACCACGCCGCCGACAAACGTGCGCACGAGTTTGAACCCGGCGTCGAGACTGACTCGGTTCTCCCACACTCGCCGCTTGCTGTCGAAGGTGACGATGCCGGCGCCGTACGGAACCGCGGAAATCATCTTGTTGCGAAACACCGCAACACCCTGCTGTCCGTCGAGTCGCGTCATCCAGTTCTCCGGGTCACGGCCGGTCATCAATCCAGATGTCGCCGACACGTGTCCGGGAAAGCCACGCAGCATCGAACCGCGCTGCGCCCGACCTTCGGCTGCCCATCCGCTCCAGTAGGATGCGAACGCAGTTGGATGACGATCGCCACCGCCGATGGGATCCCGTTCGAACATCATGCCGCCGCCGGCCTGAAAAGCGCCGCCCGGAACCCGCCATGCGAGTTTCATCCCGACCTGCGCCGGATGGCGGTCGTTCCACTCGTAGCCGCGGGAATCCGCCGTGAACTGCGCATTGACGAACGGAATCGCAAACAGGTCGCGATGCTGCCACACCGTCACGCCCTGCTCGAGGAACGCCATGCTGACAACGTTGCCACGCTCGGCGGGGCCGACGTTCCCGGTGTAGATCCAGAATGAGCCGGGGAATGCGGTCGATGAGGGCAGCTCCTGTGCGAACAGCGGCAACGGGGCGCAGGCGAGCAGACCAACGATCAAGAGTGCGTTACGCAAGTGAACTCCTCGCGCGATGACCACAGCGCACATCGGTGTTGTACCTCCCTACCGAGAACCAGGTGCGGAGTGTGCGGCGACGCACGATCTCCAACCAGAACGTACGTAGCAGGATGCCGGAGCCGATGAATCTGAGAACCACGAACGTCGGAAGCCACGCCAGCACGTCGATGCGGCGCAGATGCACCGCGCACAGGACGGCGGCGACGGCTACGACGCTCTGGTCGAAGAGCAGCCATCGCAGCACGGCATGCGGCCAGGCCCAGGCGAGGACCGGCAGCGCGAGCATCAGCAGCGAGAACACGAGGCCTTCGCCGGCGAGCAGCAGGAACTCTGCGTCGATGCGCTGTCTTCCGAATGGCAGACGATGCAGGCGCATGACTTGCCAGGTGCCGCTGTACCAGCGCGTGAGCTGGCCGACGAATTCGCGGATGCGGCGCGGATCCTGCGTCAACACGAACGCATCGGGTGCATATCGGACGCGCCCCAGGCGTTTGCGGTGGATTTGAATCGTGAGATCCATATCCTCCACCAGCGTCCCGCCGTGCCAGTCGAGCGAGCTCAGGATCGACGTGCGATACGTGGACGCGCATCCGGGTGCGACCGTGATCACACCGATTCGGTCCTGGCCCTTTCGGTACATGAACAGGGCCATGTCGTACTCGAGGGTTCTGAATGCGGTCAGGTAGTTGTAGGCGAGGCCTCGCGGGCTTCCGCACACGAGCACCGCATTCGGATCCGCATCGAAGGCTCGGCGAACGGCGGCGAAGTACCCGGCGTGGACGTGGCTATCGGCGTCCAGCAGCGAGAGCAACCCGTAACGCGTGCCCAGATCGTAATGGTCGATCGCGTGAAGCAGGCCGGCGGCCTTCCCACGTCGCTCGCCGTGACGAAGCACGTTGATGCCGGTGAACCCACGCAGAACATCAGACGTGCCGTCCGTCGACTCGTCATCGATGACGTAGACGTCTTCCGCGCGCACACCAGCGTCGAGCACGCTCTTCACGCAGCGGCCAATCAACGTCTCCTCGTTGCGCGCCGGGATCAGCACGGCGAGATCGCGACGAAGGTGATGGTCTGTCGCAGCCACGCAGAGACCAGGGCGCATTCGTCGGACAACGAGGCAAGTCCACTGCCACGCGTACAGAATCCACAACTGACGCGTTCCTCGAAGCATTCACGCTCTTCGAAGCGGACGCGTCTCCAAGCGGCTTGTCGACAGCAGACGACGTGTCTGGTCCGGGCCAGACACGCCAGCCCGTGCCCGCAGGTGTAGGCGCGTTCTCTGGCGTTGTAGCGGGCGAATCGCGGCGCATCGCCGAGTCCGACACCGGCATACGGGTTGCTCAACGTTCTCAGGACACTTCCATGAACGACCGGCGCCGCGGCGAACGCCACACTCTTGCACAGCCCGGAATGGGGACGATGAACGTGATCCAGGATGTCGAGATCACGTACCTCGATACCCAGGAGTCCATCGTGATCGCCTCACGGAGGATTCCGCGAGGAGAACGACTGTTGCTGTCGATCCCCGACCGCCGCAGTGGTGAGACGCAGACACGCCTTGTCCGAGCGATCAGCAGCCGTCTGGTGCTGCGTGGCGGTGCTCTCCGGCGAGAAGTCAGGCTGGTCATCTCGCCCCGAGATGGCGAGGCCGTCACGGTGAGGGAGCCACTTTCCCCCGGTGCGGGTGGCGGCGCGCTGATGCGTCGCGTACCGGTGCGGATCGTGGAAGTGAGCTACTCCGGGTGCCTGTGGGAGAGTCCGTCGCCGCTCGACGAAGGGACGGTCGGGTTCGTCGATCTCCGGAGGTCCGGGCAGTATCACACCGAAGCCGTTCGCATCCTGCGCACGATACGGGCGAACGCCACCCAGTGGCCGTTTCGCATGGCCGTCGAATTCCTGACGCTGGCTCCGTTGTCCCCCGATTCACTGCGAGGCGTCGCGGCAATGGTTGCCGTCGCCGGCTCCCCACTCCCTGCGCAACGATGATGTCCACACACCAACACACGATCGACGAACCGACGCTCCTCGGAGACAGCGCCCCGATGACCTGGCTACGTTCGGCCGCGGCGCGGGTTGCAGCGGGCAACGCCAAAGTGCTCATCACCGGTGAAAGCGGCGTCGGCAAGGATCTCATCGCCCGCTTCATTCACGCCCGCTCGCCGCGAGCGTCGCGGCCGTTCGTGGCGCTCAACTGCGCCGGCATCTCCGAAACGCTGCTCGAGTCGGAACTGTTCGGGCACGTGCGCGGCAGTTTCACCGGCGCGCATCGCGACAAGGTCGGTCTGCTGCAGGTGGCGCATCGCGGCACCGTCTTTCTCGACGAAGTCGGCGAGATGAGCCTGCGCATGCAGGCGTTGCTGCTTCGGTTCCTGGAAAACGGCGAGGTCAAACAGGTCGGGGCCGACACGCCATCGGCCAAGGTCGACGTGCGCGTCATCGCCGCGACGAACCGAACCCTTCCCGATCTCGTCGCGCGCGGTCAGTTCCGTGAAGACCTGATGTACCGCATCATGGTTGTGCACCTGCACGTGCCGCCACTGCGCGAGCGGCGCGAGGACGTCCGCGGTCTGGTGACGTACATCCTCCACCGCAGTGGCCTGTCGCTCGACCTATCCGACGAGGCGTTACAGCTGCTGGAGCGCTATCACTGGCCGGGGAACGTGCGCGAGCTGCAGAACGTGATCGAGCAGCTCGCGTGGCTGCACGTCGGCACGGAAGTGGATGCCCGCGACCTCCCGCAGCCGCTCGTCCAGTCCGCGCGTGGTGCGGTGGTGCCAGCCCGCGAGCGGCGCAAGCGCGTCTCCGATCACCTCTACGAAGCGCTGAAGTCCGGGACCTGCTCGTTCTGGGAGCACGTCTACCCGATGTTCATCAACCGCGACATCACCCGTGCCGACCTCATGGCGGTCGTCCGTCAGGCGCTGATCGAAACCAGCGGCAACTATCGCGCGCTGGTGCAGCTGCTCGGGATGCCGCCGGCCGACTACAAGCGGTTTTTGAATCTGCTCTCGACCCACGGCTGCTCGCTCGACTTTCGCGAGTTTCGATCCGGCCGAGTTTCACGCGAGCGCCCGATCGAGCCGCCGTTCCAGATTCCAACCGGCCCTCCGGTGGCGATTGAATCCTCCGCCGAGCCCATGAGTCAGCCGGCATGATTCCGTTTCTCCGGCCGCTCGTCCACCGCGACCACGCCCCGTATGAGCTCGTGGACAGCGAGGTCGGCTCGCTGATCGCCGCCGTGGTCGAACCGGCGTTGGATTCGAAGAGCCGGCGCCGCGGACTGCTCGGGCGCAGCACGCTGCCCGAGCATCACGCGCTGGTGATCGCGCCGTGCAATGCCGTTCATACCATCGGGATGCAGTTTCCGATCGACGTGATCTTCGTTGCCAGCGACGGGCTCGTCGTGAAGATCGTCGAGCGCCTCGGCGCATGGCGGATGGCCGGAGCGCTCCGCGCCTCCGTGACCGTGGAGCTCGCCGCCGGCATGGTCCGTCGCACGCGCGTATCGGTCGGCGATCGACTGCTGATTCAGCGCGCGCCCGCGGCTTTGTCGGTGACGTCGTGAGATCGGTCTGGCAATTGTCGGAATAGCGTCAGCCCCTCCCGAGACACCGATCGGGGAAACCCTGAGATTCGCCGACAAAAACGAGCCCGGTTCGCACACCCGCTGGATCGTCGCGGTGGGCAGCGAAGTTGCCTACAGGATAACCATGACCGATCGACGCCAACACGCTCGAGCGAGGTTCCTCGCACCCGCGGACGCGCACGTGGACATCGTCACCGATGCCGTGATTGAAAGCTGGCACCAGCATCATCTGGTGGCGACGAGCGCCCGGGCGGTGTCGATTGGCGACCACTTCGTCATCGAGACCAGCTGGCATGGTGGCGTGCGTTCGTGGGAAGCCATCGTCATCGGCTGCGCGCCGATCATCACCGAGTCCCCCTTGCGTCATCGACTGCGTCTGTCGCTGACACCACTCACCCCCTGTGCGAACGGCGCCTCGATCATCGTGATGTGAGCCGTTCGTGTGAGACACCGACCGTGACGTTCATCGCATTGAAGAAGACCGCCGCCATCCGAATCTGGGATGTGAGCAGCGGCGGATGCCTGCTCGAATCGCGCGAACACCTCCCAGTCGGGACCGTCGGCCTGCTCCACATCGATCTCGACGGACAGCGCCGACGTGAATGGTTCCGGATCTGCCGCGTTCACGCCGAGGAAGGCCGCCGCGGCACGTGTTTGCTGGGCGCGGAGTTTCTCCCGCTTGCACCGGCGGGGCACGATTCGCTCCGCCGCGCCGCGCGCGATCTGCACCGGGACGCCGATGCGACGGAATAGACGGCATCTCCGGACGATCGTCTGGAGATCCCGGGAACTTCACGGGCGCGGGAGCGCAGGCGCCGTCGCAGCCGCAGCGCAACTCACGAAACTAGGCCCGAACCGCGACGGGTTCGCTGTCGCGGGCGATCGCCGCGCTCTGGCAACGGCGTTGCTCCAGCCACGCACAACAGACGCGCAGTGGCGCGAGGCTGAAAAGGAGCTCTCCATCATGAAGCAGTTGATTGTCCGGTTCGTTCACAACGATGAGGGCCAGGACCTCATCGAGTACGTGTTGATCGGCACGCTCGTGTCGATCGCGGTGGTTGCCGGCGCCACCACGCTCGGCACCAATCTCCAGGCTTGGTACAACTCGCTCGCAGGCTGGGTCAGCCGTCGTTCGGCGTCGGTTCCGACCACGTAAATCGCGTCAGGTGTCAAGAGGAGCTGTCGATATGACGCACGCGCTCATCCGATTCGTTCGCCACGATGAGGGCCAGGACCTCATCGAGTACGTGTTGATCGGAACGCTCGTATCGATCGCTGTGGTGCTCGGGGCCACCACGCTCGGTACCAATCTCCAAACTTGGTACGACTCGCTCGCCGGGTGGGTCAGCCGGCGTTCGGCCTCCGTTCCAACCACGTAATCGAACGAGAAGGTGCCAGGAGGCCCGTGGCCGCCTGGCACCTTCACACAAAGGTAACGACATGAGTGCACTTCGCCACTTGCTCACGGACGACCGCGGCCAAGACCTCGTCGAGTACGTCCTGCTCGGAGCGACGGTGGCGCTCTCGAGTCTGGTGTTGATGAATGTGTTCCCCGGAGTCATGAACGCCGTCTACGTCAGCTGGCAAAACGCGACGCAGGCGCTGTGGTATCCGCAAGCGCCGACGAAGTGACCATGACCATGCTCATTCCAACGATTGTCATCGCCGTCGGGATGGTCGCGTGCGCGTTCGACGTCCGAACGCGACGCATTCCGAACGCGCTGACCTTTTCCGCGGCGCTCATCGGCCTGCTGTTTCACGTCGCCAAGGCCGGCGCCGACGGCGCACAGTTCGCGGCAGGTGGCTGGGTCGTCGGCCTGCTGCTGTTGCTTCCGTATTTTGCGCTCGGCGGCATGGGCGCCGGTGACGTGAAGCTGGTTGCCGCACTCGGCGCGTGGCTCGGACCCGCGCACGCGTTCTGGCTCGCGATCTACGCCGGCCTCGCTGGCGGCGCGATCGGACTGATCGTGGCCATCGCTCACGGATATTTGGGCACCGCGCTCGCGAACGTGCGAACGATGTTCACGTATTGGACCCTGGTTGGCATCAAGTCCGTGCCGGGCCTGACGTTGGAATCGTCGACGGCGCCTCGCGTCGCGTACGCCATTCCTATTCTTGTCGGAACGGTGGTGACGCTGTGGCTGCGATAACGCCGCGATTGCGGTCGGAACGCGGCGCCGAACTGATCGAGTTCGCCGTCGTCATGCCGATTCTCCTGCTGCTCATTGCCGGAATCATCGACTTCGGCATGATGTTTCGCACCTATGAAGCCGTGACCAACGCCGCCCGCGAGGGCGCGCGCGTCGGCGTGCTGCCCGGCTACGCGGATGTCGACGTGCAAAACCGCGTCGATGCCTACCTCGCAGCCTCCGGACTCACCGGTACACATGCGACCACGGTGCAAAACGTGACGGTCGCCACTACGGCGGGGACGTTCACGGCCAGAGCAGTGAGACTGAGCTACACCTACAACTTTGTGGTGCTGCCGGGTTTCGGCACCAACTTCGGGACGATCAACCTGACATCACGGTCGGTCATGCGCACAGAGACACAGGCGGCGCCCTAAGGGAGAACCATGAAAAAGCAACATCGCACCCTAATTGTGATGGTGGTCGCCGTGATGACGGCGGCGCTGGGCAGCTACGGCGTGTATCGCGCCGTGCTGCAGATGCCAGTACGCGAGGTCGAAGTGGCCAGCACGATGGTCGTCGTGGCTGCGCAGCCGCTCGCCATGGGCACACGTCTCCACGCCAATCAGATGCGCGTCGTCGCGTGGCCGTCGAGGAATCAGGTGCCCGGCGCGTTCGCTGATGCGAAGCAGCTCGTCGACCGCGGCGTCATCGCTCCGATTGGTGAGAACGAGCCGATCACGGCCAGCAAGGTCGCGGCACTCGAGGCGGG
>AR_comb_assmDRAFT_10184964_pt1 | contig 10913 bp, 5 predicted proteins | sample ArasoioldDNA_FD_10543 | JGI IMG/M metagenome (IMG submission 10543) | reverse complement strand
CATTCAATCAATGATGCGACGATAAAAGCGTTAGCTTCTGGACTGGTGCGTTCAGCGAGTATCATGATCCCCTGCTCGTGGGTCCCAGAGATTGCCGACTATGCTCGCAAAAACCCAAACGCCGATCTCGGACTTCACCTAACGCTCACTAGCGAATGGAAACTCTATCGGTGGGGACCCCTGTCAGACAGAACTCGGGTTTCATCACTGGTTGATGAGAATGGTTTCCTGTTTCCAACCGAGAGCGAGGCTGCGCAACGCGCTAAAGTTGCAGAAGTAGAATTCGAGATTCGTGCCCAGATCGAACGCGCCAGGAAACTTGGCATAACTCCAACTCATCTCGACTCGCATATGGGAACGTTGTATCAGAGCAAAGAACTCTTTGAAATATTGCTGAAGGTCGCGCGAGAAAATAGACTTCCGGTTAGGATGTCAAAGGAAATGGTTGACCGCCTGCCGTTCCTAACGGCGCTATTAAGACCCGAGGACGTCGTTCTGGACCATATCGTTACAATTGAACCGGAAGTAACTGCAGCTGGTTGGTCTAAGTTCTACACAGATGCTCTGAGTCAAATGAAACCGGGTGTCACTGAGTTTGTGATCCATCTGGCTCACGATGATGCTGAGATGCAAGGCATGACCTTTGAACATCCAAATTGGGGCGCTGCGTGGCGCCAGAGAGATTTTGAATTCTTTACAAGCGACACCTTTCGCAAATCACTGGATGACAATCAGATCAAACTGATTACCTGGCGTGACCTGCAAAAATTGCTGGTCAGCAAATAAACCTTTTCGGCTAGTTCTTTCAAACAAATGACACTACAAAAATCTGTTCGCTTCGCAGCCCTGCTGGGTTTGGTTGTGCTGTCTTCAAGTCTTGTGGCCCAGCAAACACCTTCAGATTCAGCAATGAGTAACCAGCACAACTTGATGCCCATCCCGGCCTCCGTTCAATTTGGCTCGGGAAAGTTCGTCATTGATGGTGGATTCCGAGTTGCCATCAGTCAGTCTGATCCGCGAGTACAGGCTGCGAGTGAAAGATTTCTGAAAAGACTCCAGGGCCGCACCGGCTTAACTTTTGCCGCCACGATTTCTAACGATACTGCCGGTTCTTCTCTGGCAGTCCAGTTTCAAGGTCCGGGAAAATCAATCCCGTCGCTCGATGAAGATGAGAGCTATAAACTCGAAATCAGCGCAAATAAGGCTCAGCTCACCGCGCCGACCGCAGTTGGAGCGATGCGTGGACTCGAGACAGTACTGCAACTGCTCTCCTCTGATCGCGATGGTTATTTTTTGCCGGTGGTGACAGTTCAGGATCAGCCTCGGTTCCGTTGGCGCGGTTTATTGATCGATATCGGACGTCACTACGAGCCACCAGATGTTTTGAAACGGAATCTGGACGCGATGGCAGCGGTGAAGTTGAATGTATTTCATTGGCATCTGACCGAGGATCAGGGCTTCCGCATCGAGAGTAAGAAATTTCCGAAGCTACATACGATGGGCTCTGATGGACAGTTTTATACGCAGGAACAGGCGCGAGAGATCATTGAGTATGCGAGACAACGAGGTATTCGTGTCGTGCCTGAGTTTGATATTCCGGGTCACAGCACGAGCTGGCTCGTCGGTCATCCGGAACTCGGCAGCGCGCCTGGTCCATATTCGATTGAACGTCGGGCAGGCATTTTCGAACCTGCTCTGGATCCCACCCGTGAAGAGGTCTATAAGTTTCTCGATACCTTCCTGGGCGAAATGGCTTCGTTATTTCCTGACGAATACCTGCACATTGGCGGTGATGAAAATGAGGGCAAACAATGGGATCGCAACCCTAAAATTCAAGCCTTCATGAAAGAAAAAGGGATCAAAAACAATCACGGGCTGCAGGCATACTTCAATCAACGTCTCCTGAAAATTCTCGAGAAACACAAGAAGAAGATGATCGGGTGGGACGAAATCCTACAACCCGAGATTCCCACCAGTGCGGTCATTCATTCGTGGCGCGGAACGACAGCCCTTGCTGAAGCTGCTCGCAAAGGCTATAGCGGAATTCTCTCCAACGGTTACTACATCGATCTCAGTTTTCCCACTTCACAACACTATCTCGTCGACCCGATTCCAGCAGATACCACGCTAACCGTTGAAGAGCAGAAACGAATTCTGGGCGGTGAGGCTACAATGTGGAGCGAGTATGTTGGTCCAGAAACCATAGACTCTCGCATCTGGCCACGAACAGCAGCGATAGCAGAGCGGCTTTGGTCACCACAAAACACCAGAGACGTAGACGATATGTACCGTCGTTTGGACATAATAACTGTCCAACTGGAAGAACTCGGGTTGACGCATGAAAGAAATGTTGACGTGTTGTTGAGACGCCTGGCTGGACAGAAGGAGATTGGTAGTTTGAAGTTGCTTGTTTCTCAGGTTGAGCCCGTAAAGGAATACCGGCGCGGCGAACAACGAGCGTCGACAATGCTTAGTCCGTTGACCGGGTTCGTTGATGCTGCGCGACCAGACAGCGAGTCAGCTCGAAGGATCGGTCGCATGGTTGATGCTTTACTTTCTGACGCCCCGAAGTTTCAGCCTTATGCAAGTGACTTGAAATGGAAATTTTCGCAATGGACTGATGCCGAAGCGGAACTGGGCCCGCTAGTTGATCGAAACCCGGCTCTTCATGAAATCAAACCTTTGACTAAAGATCTTGCGGCATTGGGAAACGCCGGTCTAGAGGCACTCGCGTATCTGTCACGTAATGGAGCGGCGCCGAAAGAATGGTTTGAGGCAAAAAAAGTTGTACTTGATGAAGCAGCCAAGCCCAAGGCAGCACTCGAATTTCCAGTGGTGACGAGTGTACGCGCACTCGTGATTGCAGCGGCTGAACTGCCCCAGCTAAAAACAATGACGCCCGTTGACTGGAAGAAGCTGGTAACCGATCGAGCGACCGCTAAACCGACAAAATAATCTCGCTATTTTTGAAACACGAGATTGTCCACGATAACGTTACCTTGCTTTGGAGTGCATTGTTCGCAGTACGCGCTCACGCTGATTGCCGTCAGCTTGCGAAGTACTTCCTTAGAATCAACATGATCTTGTTGCCACGAAGGCTGGCTCAAACCTTTCAGCGGAATCATGTAAGTATTGAGTCCGGGCTTCATCCTTATGATGAGTTGCGGAAAGCCTCCATCCAGATTGATCCCCTGGCCGTGGCTGATGAATTCGACTCGAAGATAATCCACGCCTGTAGCGTAGAGCTGTAACGACAAATTTTTGTATCCGCCCAAATCATCAGCAACTGGCTTTCCATTTTTGTTCGGGCGTCCCTGCACCTCGAGCGTGACATTTGCCCATTGGTTTGGGCCAGTCAAAGAATACTCAAACGCTGCCATGTGATTTTCAGCGTCACCTTTCGGTCGGACAATTTCAGGTGCACCGGGAGAAGCGTTGGGCAGCCCTTTGAATTGGACTGGGGTTGATTCTTGACCGGTAAAAACTTGAATCAGTCCTCCTCCGTTACTAACAACCCGTCCATTCTCTGTCTTTTCAAAGTCTGCATAGACGTATTTATCACCGCCCGGGGCAGTGTCCTGAGCGAGTATTGTGGCGCGTGAAAGAAAAATTGCCGCCAAAGCTATTCCAAGGATTGCGAGTTTCATGGTCGTACTCTCCTGAGTTTGATTGGAAAGTCTATAGGATTTGCGATAAAGGACGAGCAATGATCTCTCGTATTTTCGCTCACCTGTCAATATGTTCCGTACCTCGACAAAATAGTGGGTGAATTAATTCGAACCCAACGACGCAAGCAACGCGTAGATCACGCAGAGAAAAGCCAAATACTCTTCTTGACTGATTTTGTGATCTGGGCTTAATTTTAACTGCTCCAGAAATTTGAAGTTTAACTATTTGAGCTTAAATGGTTAAGCAGGCTTGCCCGGGGTTTACAAAACAAATCGACTGGCTGGTGATCGGGACAAGCTGTTTGCTGAACTCGCCTAAACCAATTTCTAACCGGACCCGTTTGTGCGACGAATAAATCTTAAAAAAGCAATTGTTGCACGTTCAGATACCATCCGTTATATCAACCGGCAGATAGTTCTCAACTATGTTCGAGAAAAAGAACCTATCTCTCGCGCTGAAATTTCCCACGAAACAGCGCTACAACGCTCCACAGTTTCATTAATTGTTGAAGAATTAAAATCTCAAGGTCTCATTTACGAGACTGAGGGTGAATCGACTGGTGGTCGACCTCCCAATCTATTGCGATTGAGAGCTGCCGGTTGTCTCGCGATTGGCGTGTCGCTTGGTACAACCTTCACGACGGTCGCGACTGGCGATCTCGTCGGTCGAGTTTTACGCCGTGACACATTTGCCACGAACCCTGATCGTGAGTCGACTGTTGCGCGCATCGCCGCAAGTATCCAGGATCTCATTGGAACCGAACCTGCTATCGAAGGGATTGGAGTAAGCCTGCCTGGACTCGTCGATTCTGAAACCGGCACGGCACTTTTTATTCCATATTTCAAATGGCGTGATTGGCACATAGCTGAGCAATTGCAGGAAATCCTGGGAATGCCAGTTGCCGTCGATAATGACGCGAACGCCGCTGCTCTTGCTGAGTTGTGGCTCGGGCGCCCTGAGATTCGTGATGTCCGAGATTTTATTTTCGTGTTAGTGGAAGAAGGATTAGGAACCGGAATAATCTTTGACGGACAGATATATCATGGCAAGACCGGTGGAGCTGGTGAGTTTGGTCACATGACCATCGGAAGAGGTGCGCCAGTTTCGTGTGCGGCGGGTAGTACTGAATGTTGGGAGGCATTTGCTTCAGAGCGTGCCGCACTTGCGAGATATGCTCAAACTAAAAACACTTCCGTTGAGATCAGCTTTAATGATCTAATCGATATTGCGTATCAAGGTGATCAAGCGGCAAAGGATGCCTTACTTGAAACAGCTCACTTTCTCGGCCTGGGTATTTCAAATTTGACCAAAGGACTAAGTCCCGAAGCCGTGATCGTCGGTGGCGAAATTGCGAGAGCATGGCCACTGATCGCTGAAGAACTGCAAAGCACCGTCGCGCGAAATAGTATCTGCCAGGGACTATTGTCTGCCCCCGCATTTGCGTCGACGTTAGGTGGTGAGACCGGCATCATGGGAGCGCTGAGTCTGGTACTTGCCAGAAAGTTTGCGTCCGCAGTTCCGGCGTAGACATCCAGAAATTAGGATCAGTTTTACCAAAATCTCCAAGACGAGCGACTGTCAAACTATCTTGGCCCGTTTCAAATTTCACAAATTCCTGAGGTTTACCGTTAACGGGACTTTGACCAGCTCTCCGTCAAATTTCGGCACTCTTGTTGCTTGGTGTGGTTTGGGACTGCAACAGTTTCCCCCTAGCCTTTCTGCGGAAGCAATTTATAAAGGATTGTAGTAAAAAACTCTTGACAAAGAGATTGCGTGGTAGTACTAAGGCTTTTGTCTGGTCTTGCAACAAACTCTTTTTAGCAGTTAATCGATAATTTAGACGGTCTGTAAGTTGAGGCAGCGGAAAGCTGCTTATCGGTGTATCCGGCTCTGAGAGCCCTCTGCAACGGATATTCCGAATTCCGTCAAAAGCTCTTAAGTTCGGTTCCTTCCGCGTGTTGTTGATTGAGGTTTCGCAGTAACAAGGTTAGTTCCAGCAGCGCTGTTATGCACTTCTCCCGTTATTTTGCGGCGCAGCTCAGAGTCCAGTTCTTCAATCAGTTAAGTCTTTATTCGTAAGTTAAAAAGCTTTTCGATCTCTTTAGTGATCCGGTTGCTAAATGTTCTTTCCAGTCCAGGAGTGGGCGGAAAGAGAGGAGACTTACTCGCATGAACGCAAAGATTAGGCGCGCGATTATTAATTCGACGCTATTCATTTTCGGTGTGGTGATGTGTATTGGCATTCTCGCCACATCCGGTTATGCCCAGACTACCGGTAGCGCGACTTTGCGCGGCACCGTCAAAGACCCGCAAGGCGCAATCGTGCGTGGCGCCGCCATAACAGTTACCAACGAGCGCACCAGCGAAGAACGAAAGAACACCACCAACGATGATGGCAGCTTCGTCTTCTCTGCTTTATCTCCTGGCGAGTACACCCTGAAGGTGGAAGCTCAGGGATTTAAAACCATCTCTCAGCAGCACGTCTCTGTTGAGACGAGCAGTACAAGGTCACTCGATCTTGTCACCGAAATTGGTGCTCCGACTGAGACTGTAACCGTCAGTGCCGGTCTTGATCAGCTGCAAACAGAGACGGGCGCCAAGGAAAATACGATTACTTCGGCGCAGATTGACAACCTCTCGATCATCAGCCGCAGCTCGCTCGAACTTCTGCGAATTCTGCCGGGCGTGGTTGCTCCTGACAATACTTCGTTGGAAAGTATCTCTTTTGGTGGTGGCGCCAACGCGAATGCTCAGTACCACGTCAATGGTCTCCGCGGCGAACAAAATAACGTCACCATCGACGGTTCGCGCATGATCGATATTGGTTCCAACAACGGAACCGTGATCACAGCAAATCCTGACATGGTGCAGGAAGTTAAAGTTCAGACCAGTAACTATGCAGCTGAGCACGGCACGAGCGCTGTTCAGATCAGCGCTACGACGAAAGGCGGCAGCAGCGACTTTCACGGAACCGTTTACGACTACATCCGACATCACAGATTCCAGGCCAACGATCGGTCGAACTCAATTGGTGGTCCGGACGGTAAGAACATAGTTGCTCGCCCGAACAGCAAATACAATTATCCAGGCGGCAATGTTGGTGGTCCGGTGATTCTTCCGTGGACCAAGTTTAACCGCAATCGTGACAAGCTCTTTTTCTTCGTCGGCTATGAACGCTATTACCAGCAGGTTGACGAAGGATCGAAGTTCTTCCAGGTTCCGACGTTGAAGATGCGTCAAGGCGACTTCAGTGAGCTGCCGGGCTCGGTTTATGTTCCTGCTGGTTGTACGGCCAATGGAGTCGTTGGCAATCCCGGTTCGAACGGACCGGGGGACGCGGCACCAAACAATAACCTAGTTCCTTGCAAAGATCCGACGGGACTTGGAGAAGCGCTCTTGAATTTTTATCCGACCCCAAACTTGAACGTGCCGGTCGGGCAGAACAACTACGTTTACAGCGTCCTGAGGCCGAACAACCGCCAACAATTCACTTCTCGCTTTGATTACTCCATCAGCGACAAAACGAAATTGTATGTACGTTTTGCCCGCGAGTATGAAGAGCAGGGATTCCCGCGCGGTCTCTGGTGGGATTCGTCAAGTTATGAACTTCCCGGCAAGCTGACCTCGAAGAATCTCGGTCGCTCGTTTGTCGTCAATCTGACGAACATCATTAACCCGAGCATGACCAACGAGGTCTTGTTTAGTGCCAGTAAACTTCAGCTCAATTACGACTTTGCTGAACCTGAGAAGGTTTCATACTCCAGCCTCGGAATTCAGAGGGTTGGTTTCTTCCCGAACACTAACCCGTACGTTCCCGTTAGCGTGCTGACCTGGGGTGGTGGTGATCTCCACACTGCTTATGGTTATCCGATTCTGGCTTGGAACGACAGTTTCGCCATCACAGATAATCTCGTGAAGGTGCATAACACCCATACGTTTAAATTTGGTGGTTTCGTTGAGCAGGCAAACAAACGCCAGCAGTCAAATAGCGACACCAATATCGTAACTGCTCAGTGGGGTCAGACCACAGGTACTGGCAATAACTTCGGTGACGTATATGTCGGCAAACCGATTGAGTTCGCTCAAGGCACCAATCGGCCGCTCGACAATTTCCGCTACTACAACTACGAATTCTATGGTCAGGACAGCTGGAAAATGCGTCCGAACCTCACCTTAGAGTATGGATTGCGACTGGCCTACCTGCCGCAAAACTTCGAGCGAAAGGGATTGGGCGTATTGTTCGATCCATCATCATATATCCCAGGTGCAGGAATTTTCCTTAATGGCGACAGAAGCAAGCCAAATGGCTTCAAGCTGGCTGCTAGAGGCGAAATCCCTAAAGGCGTTCTCCCGAATCTACCAGTTCAGTGGATGCCTCGTTTGAACTTCGCCTGGGACGTTGGCGGCAAGGGAGACCTTGTCGTGCGCGCCGGTGCTGGACTTTTCTACAATCGCGTGCAGGGTAACTACGACTACTACTCCAGTGGTCAAATGCCCAACACCTATCGCTCAACCCAGGACACTCCCTGGGGATCCGCTAATGGTCTTTCATTTAGTGATCTGAAGAACCTCGACCCATTCAATTCAATCGCAAACGTCGATATTAACTCGCGGGACCTTGAATCAAATGACATCCCGAGAGTTGGGAATATGAGTTTGACGATTGAAAAGAGACTGCCAATGAATAACATCTTGTCAGTCGCATACGTTGGCACCCAGGGTAGGCATCTACCGCAACAGCGCAACGCCAACATTGTTCCACTGGGCACGTTGTTGACTGGAACTGTTAATGGTATTGATGTCTCAGTGCCAGTGAATCGCGCAGGTCTTGATGGATCAGTCTTGAGGCAGTTCAGACCATACAACGCCTACAATTCAGTTGGTCTCTATCAGTTTACTGGTACCTCGACCTACCATTCGCTCCAGGCAACTTTGAGCCACTCAGGGAAGAACCTTCAGTACTTCGCTACGTACACGTTCGGTAAGGCTCTCGGAACCGTCGCTACGAATGAGAGCGATGGTGCTGCGTGGGCCGACCCAATCGATACACGCAATCGAAGCTGGGGCGTCCTTCCGTTTGACAGAACACATGTATTCAATCTGTCTTACAACTGGAGTGTCCCGGATATCGCCCGCGGTGATTGGAAAAACTCCTTCACTAACGGAGTATTTAACGGATGGCAGATATCAGGCATCACGACAATTTCGAGCGGCATACCGATTCGCCTCAAGTTCCTTGGTGACATCGCGACAGGTGGTAATGCGGTGGGTTGGTATGGATCTGATGCTTTCAACGGAACCAATGCCGGAGCAAGCTTGGGCGCCGTGACTCCGGTTTACCTCGGTAACCCGCAAGTTGGCGGCACCGAACTCAGGTCATTTGCCTACGATCTCTCGAAGCTTGCTATCCCAACGTTCCCGAACACTGGGCCGTCACAGCCGCCGTTCTACATCCGTACTCCGGGTCGTAGCAACTTCGACATCTCGTTCTTCAAGAATTTCGCTATAACAGAGAAGACTAAGTTCCAGTTCCGAACCGGACTTTTCAACGTGTTCAATCAGGCGTATCCGTCGCAGATTGATGTCAATTCGTACACCACCGGTGGCAGCGACATCTTCCTTGGGCTGGACACCGTTTGTAACGTGCGAAAACAGGTGCCAAATGGTATTGGTGGTACCTCAAACCCATGTGATCCGCAGGGAGGCTTCCGTTTCACCGATGGACGTGCAGGAGATCGCAGTGACACGGTTCATAACTTCGGTAAAATCTTGAACAAGCATGGTCGCCGAATTGTTGAGTTCGCGTTCAAGTTCACGTTCTAGTTAGCTAGTCAGACTTAAACTTCCGGCGCGAGAGGGTCATGCTTCTCGCGCCGCTTTGCTTTTGAAACTTCCCCTCGCGCGATAATCGCAAACTCACGTTGGCTCGCGGCTTTACTGGAGTTAAAATGACTGACATCTCTGAAGACTAATCACGAGCCTTTCTATTGAGCGCCAGTTTTCTGAGGGACTTATGAGAAGAGCTGTCTGCGCCTCGACTGTCATTATTTTTTCTTTCATATTCGGTTCGGCCTCATTTGCACAGGATCTCGAACCTAAATATCGAACGGCTGACACTAACAATGCGGTAATCCAGGGCCGCGTCACTCTTCCAAGTGGTTTTAATCTCGAACACTATGCGCGCATCACCCTCAGCACAGGCCAGAGCATTCTCTCTAGTATTTACACGAATAAGAGTGGCGAATTCCAGATGCGAAATCTAAGCGAAGGTATCTATTACGTTGTAGCTGAAACAACCGACGGAGTATTTGAACCCGTATCCAGGAGGGTAGAGCTTGGTCGTGGCTTGATGGTGGATCTGAATCTGGAGTTACATGAACGCAAGGCGCAACACATTGTGCTACCCACCACAAGAGTGATCTCAGCAGCCGAATTGCGACAGCAGGTTCCTCCGAATGCCAAGAAGGAGTACGAGCTGGGACTCAAGGCGGTCAATAAAAGAAATTTTCTGCAAGCCGCTTCACATTTCGAGCAGGCGGTTAATATCTATCCTGAATATCTGGCAGCGCGTAATGATCTCGGCGCCCAATACCTCAAGCTCAAAAGGATTGACGACGCAGAAAAACATTTCGAGATTGTACTGGCCAGTGATCCAAAGAATTTCAACGCCAAGTTCAACATGGGCCTGGTCCAAATGGAACGCCGCGACTACAACGGGGCGCTGGCGTTTTTATACCAGGCAATTTCGATCGATAGCTCGCGCGCAGTTGCACATCTGTGGATTGGAATCGCCAAGCTTGAGTTGGGGAGCATGCAGGAAGCAGAGAGCTCGTTGGTCCGATCGCTGCTAATGGGAGGCGATGACTGTGTTGCGGCCCACTATCATTTAGCGCGGCTTTACCTGAGTCGTGGTGACATGGCTGATGCTTCTCGATCGGTTCAAGCTTATCTGCAGGAAGCGCCTCGCGGTGAGCTTGTTGCCGAAGCAAAAGAACTGGCCAAGCGGATACAAACTCCCAATGAGTAACCCTCACAAAACTTCTATCGGCTAACTCTCGACGGTAAATTTAGTTGAACGGCTCACTGCGTTCTTACCATCGCTGACCGTGATCTTCAGCTCGAATACTCCGGGTTGGAACTTATCGAGAGGGATCGCGCTCGCGTATTTGATTTGCCCTTGTGCGTCTGGGGCCGGCAGTTCTGCGGAGGTTTGGCCCAGCGATTTTTGGTTTTGCAGGATTTGC
>AR_comb_assmDRAFT_10183543_pt1 | contig 10916 bp, 12 predicted proteins | sample ArasoioldDNA_FD_10543 | JGI IMG/M metagenome (IMG submission 10543) | reverse complement strand
CCGGCTCGGACATCGACATGTCCTCAGCGTAGCGCGGATCGAGCGTGATTCAGACGCCCTCGATCGCTTCCAGTCGCCCGGACTTGACCGCGTCGGCGAACGCCTGGAAGTCCTTATCGTTCTGATCCGCGTAGCGCTCGGAGAAGTCGGTGATGGAGCGGTCGAACGTGTCGCTCTTGCCGAGGTAGGCGGCGATCGCGACGGGATCACCCGAGCGCGCATGCGCGCGGGCGAGGGTCCATCCGCATTGGCGCGCGTAGAACTCGAGGCCGAACGGCTTCATCGCCTCCACGTCGATCGAGCCCTTCATGTCGCGGAGCTGACGCCAGTAGAGCCACCGATTCGCCTCCACACCTTTCGTCCAGCCGAGGTAGATGTCGCTCGCGGACTGCATCATCCGTTGCCCCTGCACCACGCGTTCGCCGTGCTGCTTGTATCGGCTCTTGGGCAGGTGATCCTCCAGCACCGAGGTCGTTGCCTCCTTGACCTGAAGGAACAACGGGTCGTCCTGATCGCGTCCCTGGAGCAAGACGATGAACGCCCGCGTGCCGACGCTGCCGACCCCGACGACCTTGCGGGCCGCGTCGATCACCTGGAAGCGTTCCAGCAGATGCCGCCGGTCGTCCTGGAGCGTCGCGCGGTAGGCGCGGAACTGGTCGTGGATGCCCTGCTGCACCTCGTCGGCGGACAGGGTCGAGAACGATTCCAGCTCGCGCACGGGGATCACGATCGGCGGTTGGGAGACGATCCGATAGTTGCCGTCCACGTGCTCCGCGAGCTTCGACAATGCCTGCAAGCTGTCGCGCGTACGTGCTTTCGCCGTGATCTTCTTGGCTCCTTCCGCACCCTTCTCCGCTTCCTTCTTCGCCTTGCCTTTCTGGCTCGCGACCATGGTCTCGATCGCCGCCATGATCTCCTCCTCGGACAGATGCGCGTACCAGATATCCATCGTGCCCATCTTCGCGAACCCGGCCATCGCCTCTCGGTAGTTCTTGACCGAGGCGAGCGTCACCGCCTGCGTCTCCGCCCTGCTGAACCCGTTGTTACGAGCCGCGATCGTGAAGCTCGCAGCCATCCGCTTCACGTCGTATTCGAACGGGCCAGGCAGCGTCTCGTCGAAGTCGTTCAGGTCGAACAGCAACGTTCGCTCCGGCGAGGCGAAGATGCCGAAGTTGGACAGGTGCGCATCCCCGCAGAGCTGGACGTTCAGGCCTGCCCGGGGCGTGTCCCTGAGGTCGGCGGCCATGATCTTGGCCGCACCTCGATAGAACGTGAACGGCGAGACGAGCATGCGCCCATGGCGGACGGGCACGAGATCTTGCTCGCGTGTGACGTTCTGCTCCTCGAGCAACGCGACCGGATCCGGACGGTCGGCTGCCGGCGCCCAGTCCGTGTGAGCGGAAATCGCCGTCTGCTCCCTCGAACCCTTGCCTTGCGCCTTGCGCTCGTCGACGCTCAGATGCTTGATGACTGCCTTACTCATCGCCCGGCCTTTCGATCGTGGAGACGACGAACGCCTCAGTGGTTTCCACCACGCTACCCAAGCAGGCGTCCGGTCCGACCAGTCCTGAGATCCCGAAGCGATCGGGTTCGGCCTTCACGTCGTTCAGGTTCGAGGGGTCGAGCGGGAGGATCCCTTGGAGGAGCGGCAGCCGATGTACGGTGTTCGAGGGACTGGACACCTTGCGGCTCAGCCCTATCCCCAGAACTTCCACCAGGGCCGCTTCTTCGCGACCGGCGGGCCGAGCTCGGCTGCCTCTTCTGCATGGATGCGCTCAGCCTCGTGCGCCAGATGCTCCTGTTGGGCTTGGTGTTCGAGCTGCTCGTGCTCCGCGCCCCAGCGTTGCGCCCCCAGGTCACGCCCGCCACTTCCACCGGGTCCGCTCATCGACATGCGCCCACCTCCTCGTCAGGGATACTCTCGCGGTCGCTGACACAAAGCGCAACCCCGCTACGGGCGGCAGCGGGATAGACGTGGCGGTCCACGAACGGCTAGCCTCCGCCAGCGAGCGGGGGGCGGGGGCGAGTGGGAACTTCTGAGACGACGGCGCATGGCGAGCAAGCCCCGGGGCCACGGGGCAGCGGGCGTCTGACCAAGCTCGACCCGCGGTCCTTGCGGCATGTCGACGTGCGGATCTTCTCGTCGGCGAGCGACGCACCGCGTGCCCGGAGGCCCACCGACGTCGTCCTGCTGATCCTCTCGGTGTTCGGGGTCGTCATCCTTTCGTTCTTCGCCCCCGGCCCAACGGCGGTCGACAGCACCCTCTCGGACCTCATCTCAGAGCTCCCGGGGCTCTTCGGGTGGTTCTGGGAGGTCTCGTACGACCTGCTGTTCGGATGGGCACTCCTCCTGCTGCTCTTCGCGCTCGTCGCGCGAGGGCGGAAACGGCTGTTCTTGACGGAGGTGCTGGCGGGCGCTCTGGCGTTGGCTCTGTCGTTGCTCGCGGGCGAGGCCGCCGGCACGGACTGGCCGTCGAGCCTTCGCGGCCTCGCAGAATCGCACGGGCCGCCCGTCTATCTGGCGATCAGGCTCGCCATCGCCACCGCGATCGTCGTGATGGCCTCGCCGCACATGAGCCGCCCCATACGGTTCACCGGCCGCTGGATCGTGACGGTCGGCGCGCTCGCCGGCGTTGCGCTCGGCGTCACGCTGCCCATCGGGATGGTGGCGGGCCTCCTGATCGGCCTGGGTTCGGGAGCCATCCTGCACCTCGTGCTCGGCTCCCCCGCCGGACGTCTGACGCTCGATCAGATCGCGACGGCGCTGAGCGATCTCGGCGTGGAGGCGATCGACCTCCGACATGCGCCGCTGGAACCGACGGGCGTCGCCCTGGTTGAGGCTGTCGCTCCCGACGGGAAGCAACTCTTGGTCAAGGTGTACGGGCGGGATGCGTGGGACGGGCAGTTCCTCGCCTCGCTCTGGGGGTCCCTATGGAACCGTGGCGAACGCCCCAGCCTCGGGTTCAGCCGTCTCCGACAGGTGGAACATGAAGCGTTCGTGACGTTGCTCGCGGAGCGCGGTGGCGTCTCGGTCCTGCCGATCGTCGCCGCGGGCATGGCGACCCAGCGCGACGCGTTGCTGGTCACCGAGAGCACCGGCCGAGGCTTCGGGTCGCTAGGACAACACGAGGTCAAGGACGAGCTCGTCGAGGGGATCTGGCGGGCGGTGCTGAACCTGCACGAGCTCGGGGTGGCGCACGGCCAGCTCGACGGTGATCGCCTGATCATCCGCCCCGACGGCTCCGCCGCGATCGGCGATTTCGGCGGGGCCCGGGTCGCCGCCACGGACGGCGCGATGATGGCCGACCGCGCCCAGGTCCTGGTCACCACAGCCCTCGTCGTCGGTACCGAACGGGCGGTGGCCGCGGCGACCTCCGTGCTCGGCAACGACGCGCTCGCGGAGGTCCTGCCCTATCTCCAGCCGGCGGTCTTGGACCGCGACACGCGCCGGTCCGTCCGCGACCGCGACTGGGACCTGGACGATCTGATGCAGCGGGCGACCGAGGTCACCGGCACCGACGCACCGGAGCTCGAGCAACTCCGGCGCGTCTCCGGCAAGTCGATCGCCATCGTGGCGCTGGTCGCGTTCCTCGCCTACGGGTTGATCTCGGCCCTCGCGGGGGTCGGCATCGAGAACCTCTGGAACGAGCTGAAGTCCGCGGACCTCGCGTGGATCGCGGCCGCCCTGCTGCTCGCGCCGGTCTCGCAGGTGCCGCAGGCGTTCTCCACGATGGGCGCGTCGGTGCGCGATCTGCTGTTCGCGCCAGTCCTGATGCTCCAGTACGCGGTCCAGTTCATCCAGCTCGCCGTGCCGAGCTCGGCCGCGCGGGTGGCGCTCGAGGTCCGGTTCTTCCAGCGCCAGGGGGTCGAGACCGGCGGCGCGCTGTCGATCGGATTGATCGACAGCGTGAGCGGCTTCGTGATCCAGATCCTGCTGATCCTGATCATCACGCTCTCGGGGCTGGCGAGCCTCGATCTGTCCACCAGCAGTTCCAGCTCGTCGAGCAGCGACTCATCCTCATCCGGTCCGAGCCTCCTGCTCCTGGCGGCAGGGCTGATCGTCCTCGGCGCCCTCATCGCGTGGCTGATCCCTCGCTACCGGAACAAGATCAAAGAGGCGATCCCTCGGTACCGGGTGGCGATTCGCGCACAGATGGCTTCGGGCGCACAGGCGCTCCGCGTGCTGCGATCCCCGTCGAAGGTCACGATGCTGTTCCTCGGGAACCTGACGGCGCAATTGATGCTCGCGATGATCCTCGGGATCTGCCTGCGAGCGTTCGGCGAGCGCGCCTCGTTCGCTGGGCTTGTGCTCGTCAACACGTTCGTCGCTCTGTTCGCCGGCTTCATGCCGGTGCCGGGCGGGATGGGCGTCTCCGAGGCCGCCCTCACCGCCGGGTTGGTCGCGCTCGGGGTCCCCAATGCCGCAGCCATGTCGACCGCGATCGCCTATCGCATGGTGACGTTCTACCTGCCGCCGATCTGGGGATCGGTCGCGACCCGCTGGCTCAAGCGGCACTCATATCTGTGACCGATCAGGCGCCGACGGGCGTGTTGTAAGGTGTCGATCCTGGTCGGATGCCGGCAGCAGTCAACCACGGCCGGCCCAGCGAGCACGAGGAGGTTGTCCATGGGAATGAGGCGACGGTCGAGGCGCCGGGGGATGATGGTAGGGGCGGCGGTCGGTCATCATATGGCCAAGAAGAGCGACGCCCGAGCGCAGCAGGCTTCTGCCGACTACCAGGAAGAGCCAGCCCAGTACGCGCCGCCGCCGGCAGACCCGGCTGACCAGATCGAACACCTCGCACAGTTGCACACCTCGGGTGCGCTGACAGACGAAGAGTTCGCTGCGGCGAAGGCGAAGGCCCTGGGGACCTGAGCGCCCCGCGGCTCGTCAGAAGACGTTCATAAGATCGACACGTGCGGAGGGTAGGTGGCTGCAATGAGTGCATCGCGTAAGGACGTGCTGCTGAAAGCGATCGAGGCCGAGGTCGCTGGTGATTCGGTTGATCTCGGCACCCTGTTCACCGACGATGTCGTCGGTTGGTCGCCGTACGCGAGCGTGTCGGGGCTGACGGCACTCGCCGAGCTCGCCGCCCTCCGCGAAGTGGCGTTCTCCAACGTCGTCGTCATGTTCCGCGGACTCGACGAAGTAGGTAACAAGGCGTTCGCTGAATGGGTCATCGAAGCCGATCACACGGGACCGCTCGTCCTGAGTGAGGATGCGATCCTGGAGGCGACGGGACAGCATGTCGAGTTGCCCGGTGTCACCGTGGCTGACTTCCGCGATGGGAAGATCCGGTCGTACCGGACGTACTTCGACGACATCTCGCTGATCGAGCAGATCGTCGGCGCCTGACGCGTCCGGCGCGGTGGAGCTCCAGGTCGAGGACGATCCGGATCCGCTCGACATCGGGTTCCTCGAGACGCAGATCCGCCGTGAGGCGTCCGCCACGATGGGGCTCGGTGACGAGGTCGAGCTGGCGATCTTCGTGCGTGAGGCCGGCAGGATCGTCGCCGGCATCAGCGGCTGGACCTGGGGAGACTGCTGCGAGCTGCAGAGCCTCTGGGTGGAGCCGAGCCTCCGAGGTCGCTGGCTCGGGCCGAGGCTTCTCGCCGCTGCAGAGGTTGAGGCGGCTGCGCGGGGGTGCACTCAGACCGTCCACTTCTCCTACGACATCCAAGCTCGGCGCCTGTATGAGTGGGCCGGCTACGAACTGGTGGGTCGGGTCGAGGATTTCCCGTCGGGAACCGATGCCCTTTGGTACCGCAAGCGCCTGAAACCCACGTGAGGGTGCTTCTGCCCTCAGCTCACGTCGTCGGAGCGGAGGAGATCGTCCACGAGCGCCACGCCGACGACGTAGGCAACGTGGGTCCCCACGCTGGTCGCCAAGACGTCCGGGTCCCATCGCCATGGTGGAGGCGTTCGGCCGAGTACGGGGAACAACGTGAAGGTCGCACTCATGAGGGTCGCGCCGAAGACGACGCTGGCCCACGGCTCCGGGAGGAACCGCCTCAGCGTTCCGTGCCAGAGGCCGAACGCCGAGCCATAGCCCCATTTCAATGCGGCTTTCAGCTCGGCGTCCTCCGTGTCAGTCACGTCGCCGAGGCGAAGGACGTTGGCCACGATCTTGCCGGGGATCAGGCTGTCGTCATAGTCCAGTGCCCCCTCGACCTTCGGTCGCAGCCGATGTTCCGCGGCGTAGGCGATCGTCATCGCCGCGGTCCCGGCCGCGCCCGCGAGGACGCTTCGGACGGGCCAGGGGATCCCGCGGCGCATCGGTCCTAGGCCTCGTCCTCTTGCTCGGCCGCTTCGGCGAGCAGGACCGCCGCCTCGGCGTCGATCTCCGCATCGGCCGCGAGCTCTTCGGCCGCCGCCTCCTCGATCACCGCTTCGGCCGCGAGCTCCTCGGCCGCGGCTTCCAGTGCGACCGCCATCTCCGCCTTCTCGACGGCGTCCGCGTGGAGCGTGTCGGCTGCCACGGCCTCCTCGATCGCGTCCGCCCCGGCTTCCCCAGCTGCGTCCATCAGTTCTTCATCCACGATCTTCCTCCTCGTGTCGGGCGATCCAATCGGGATGGATCGCGCTTCCGATGTCGCACCGTCAACATATCGTTCGAGCACCACCTTGGGCACCGGCAGGGAGTGCACATCTGCATGTACGTCCTCAGGCGGTATCCCCCTCCCGCGGCGATCGGCCCGCGATCCTCGCGTACGTGGCGTCCTCGACCTCCCTCGGCGGGTAGAAGAAGAACACGACCAGGAATCCCACTCCCGCCGCGAGCGTCGCGAAGATCAGCGCCGCGGTCTTCCCGTCGAGGAACGCCTGCTTGGCCGCGTTGATGATGTCCTGGGCCTGCGCTTGGGGGAACTGCTTGGCGACCTGGGCCGCTCCAGTGAAGGACTGGCTGATCGACGCGACCGCTTGCTTCGACAGCTGGTCAGCTTGGTCGGGCGGGAGACTCGCGAACGCCTTGGTGAAATAGCTGGTGTATTGGACGGCGAGGAGCGTGCCCATGACCGCTTGGAAGAACGCCCCCCCGAAATCTCGCTGCAGATCGTTCGACGCCGAACCCATCCCTGCTCGTTCGACCGGCACCGAACCCATCAACGAGCTCGATGAGGGCGGGCCGGCGAGACCGATACCCAGACCCAGGAACGCATAGATGATCGCGACGACGGCGGCCGACTGATCGTCGCTGAACAAGACCGCCATGCCCAGGAAGCCGATCGCGGTGACCAGGAGCCCGAGCGCCAGCGGAACCCGCGATCCGTGCCTGGCGATCAGGTTCGCCGATGGGCGGGCCGCGAGGAACAGGAAGATCCCGGCCGGCAGGGTGATCAACGCCGCGTCGAGCGGACTGTATCCGAGGACATCCTGGGTGTACTGCTGACCGATGAACAAGGCCCCGAGCAAGCCACCCCACGTGATGGTGCCTCCGATCAACGCGATCGTGAACGTCCGGGTTCTCAGGACCTTCAGGTCGAAGAGCGGGTTCGCCGCCCGTCGCTCCCTCACGACGAAGCCCAAGAGCGAGAGGGCGGTCACGATCAGGAGTCCGACGACAACGCCGCTGAATCCATAGTTGGGCAAGAGGCTGATCGCGAGGACCAGCGGACCGAGGAAGAGCACGCTGAGGATGCCCCCGGGATTATCGACGCGCGCGGATGTTTCGCCTGCCTGTCTCGGGAGCCACAGCCAACCCAAGACGAACACCAAGACCGCGACCGGGACGGTGATGAGGAACACCGACCCCCACCAGGCTCGCCCCAGCAACAATCCTCCGATGATCGGACCGAGGGCCGAGCACCCACCGCCGATGCCGGACCACGACGCGATGGCGCGGGTGCGAGATGGCCCACTGAAGAGGGCCGTGATCAAGGAGAGCGTGGTTGGATACAGCAGTCCCGCGGCGACGCCGCCGCCGAACCGAGCGAGGACGAGCACCGACGTGGAGGGCGCCCACGCGGCGAGGATCGACATCGGCACTGAGAGGGATGCCCCGAGCAGCAGGGCCTTCGTTCGCCCGTGTCGATCCGCCAACGCTCCGAGGTAGAGGACGGAGGCGGCGAGTCCGAGGGTGAACGCCACTGCGATCAGGTTCAGCTGCGCCTGGCTGGCATCGAGAGCGGCGCCGATCGACGGCAGCGCCACGTTGGCGACGCCGAGGTTGATGTTCGCGACGACGGCACCGAGGATCAGGACGGCGAGGATCGCACCGGCCCGCTCGGGAGCCTGGGGATGGACGTCCGTTCCGGCCGACTTCAGTTCGCCCCCCTCGGGTCAGTCATCTTAGACGCGTTCACGAGCGATCGACCCAGGCCGCTTTGAGGACCGTGGTCGTCGACGTGCACGTCACGACCCTGGGATCGTCGCTGCGGTCTGCCAGCCCTTGACCAGCTCTTGGAACTCGCTCAGGACGTCGGGACAGTAGACGGATAACACCGCGGCGTCATACTTCAGGACCTGCGGATCGATGAAGACGGGGCGTCGGCCACTTGCGCTCCCGAATCCGACCGCACTGTTGAAGGTCTGGAACTCCGACTCGGCCGTCGTGCATGTCACCCCTCCGTCGGTTCCGTAGAGCTGGGTGAGCGTCTGCGTCGCGGGTACGGGCAGGCCCTCTGCCTTCAGTTTCTGTTGCAGCTCGCCCGCGAGTTGTTGGGACTGCGGGTCGTCGACCTCGCTCTTCTGTGTGGTCCCTCCTGAACTACAGGCGGTGCCGAACAGCGTCAGCACCGCAACGGCAGCGACGATGAGCCAGCGCCGGGATCGGATCGTGGTGTACGTCATCTTCGCGCCCCCCTTCACCGTGCATCCCCTGATTGCGGATCGGCTGTGGCGACGGCCGACGCCGCAGGTGTTGAACGCATGTCCCAGTCCGGGCGTCTGCGTGCGTAGAAGATGAACGGACCGCATCCAAGGATCGCGATCCCGACGATCAGGAAAAGGGCATAGGTGAGCTGGTTCGCGGTCGTCCCCGACGGCACGACGAATCCGAGGAAGAACGCCGCGAGGCTCGCGACGAACCCCAGCCAGCCGAAGAACGACATCGCCGGCACCCGGAAACCGCGGGATACATCGGGCGCGATCTTCCGGAGCTTCAACGCGCTGAGGAACATCATCATGTACATGATGAGGTAGAGCTGCACCGCCATCGCGGAGAGGATCCAGAACGCGGAACTGACGCTCGGGATCAATGCGAACATGACCGCTAGTACCGACACGATGATGCCCTGCACCATGAGGATGTTCTGTTGGACCTCGGCCTTGTTCGTCTTCTGCAGGCCCTTGGGGAGGTACCCCTCTTTCCCGACGATCAAGAGGCCCCGGCTGGGTCCGGGGATCCATGTGACGACCGAGGCCAGGATCCCGACGACGATCAACAACGCCATGACGCTCGTGGCCCAAGGGATCCCGATCTTGCCGAAGAACACGTCGAAGGCCTGCATCACGCCGGTCGTGAGGTTGATGCTGGAGGCAGGCACGCCGACGGAGATCGCGAGGGTCGGCGGGATGAAGATGAGCAGGATGAGCACGCTCGCCAAGACGATGGCTTTCGGGAAGCCTTTCTTCGGCTCATCCATGTCGGTGACGTGGACCGCGTTCATCTCCATGCCGGCGTAGGCGAGGAAGTTGCTCACGATCAGCACGATGCTGGCGAGCCCCGCCCACTGAGGGAACCAATCGGACGCCGACCCCGTCGCGAGGTTCGATTTCCCTCCGTCGGCGAGGTAGATCAGCGCCATGATGACCAGACCGGCCGCAGGGATCAGCGTGCCGATGATCAGGCCCTTGCTGCCCACGGCCGCGGCGGTGTTGAGTCCGCGGAGAGCCAGCATGGTCGCGAACCAATAGACCACCAGGATCACGACGCCGACGAACAGGCCGTTGTTCGCGAGCGCCGGATTGAAGATGTAGGCGAGCGCTCCCGCGAAGAACGCGAGCTGCGCCGGGTACCAGACGACGTTCTGGATCCATTGCTGCCAGATCGCCACGAACCCCATCCGGTCGCCGTACGCGGCCTGCACCCATCCGAAGACCCCGCCGTTCCATCCACTCGCCAACTCGGCGGCGACGAGGGCCACCGGGATGAGGAAGACGATCGCCGGTAACACGTAGAGGAAGATCGATGCCAGGCCGTAGGGCGCCATCGCGGGCAACCCGCGGACGCTGGCCACGGCGACGGTCGTCAGCAACGCCATCGTGACCCAACTCAGACCTCCGGACTTCCCACCGTTCGATGACATATCGAAAAACCCCCCATCCCCTAGTGGTGGAACACGGCCTTCGTCTTGGCTTCCTTGGGGATCGGCCCGGAGAGCCCATCCAAGAATGCGACATCGCTCCGCATGTCTTCGATCAGCAGGTTGATGAGGTCCATCGAGACGCCGTTGCGAACGACAGCCCGCATCACCGTCATGTCCTGGATATCGGCCGGCATCGGGTAGGCGGGCACCTGCCATCCTCGTTCGCGAAGCTTCCCGGAGAGATCATGCAGATCCCACTTGTCCGTGTATCCGTCCTTCATCGTCCAGGTGATGAGCGGCATATCGGCACCGTCGTTCAGCATCTCGAAGGGGTCCATCTTCGTGATCTCGGCTGCGAGGTGCCGGCCCGCGTCTTTGCACGCCTGTTGCACCCGCCGATATCCCTCGCGACCGAGCCGGAGGAAGTTGTAGTACTGCAGCAGCACCTGCGCACCGGGCCGCGAGAAGTTCAAGGCGAGCGTCGGCATGTTCCCTCCGAGGTAGCTCACGGAGAAGATGAGGTCCTCCGGCAGGTACTCCGCCTTCGACCAGATCACCCAGCCGAGTCCGGGGTAGACGAGCCCGAACTTATGTCCCGAGGTGCTGATCGAGTGAACGCGCGGCAGGCGGAAATCCCAGACGAGACCCGGATCGAGGAACGGCGCGAT
>AR_comb_assmDRAFT_10381692_pt1 | contig 10917 bp, 10 predicted proteins | sample ArasoioldDNA_FD_10543 | JGI IMG/M metagenome (IMG submission 10543) | reverse complement strand
ACGAAACATAAAATGGGACTCTTCATGTCACCCTTCAATTTCAGTACAGCCAGGTATTCCAGGATCCGCCCCTTAATCTTATTCATGCCATAGTGATCATCATCCAATATTTGTTTTGCTATTTTTAAATCATAGTGATCTTCTGTGTACGCCTCCCATGGAAGGTCAAGCATCAGGTCAAGATGGTTGTATACGACTGAATAATCCGGCGTGGTCGGATGCATCCTTTCAAGTTTTTCAATTCCCTTCTTAAACATTTCCTTCGCAGCCTCGGGCCATTTTTTTGCATCGGCCTTTTTCTGCATCTCCTTTATCTCCCGTTCATTCGTGTCACCCCCGAGCTCTTCTTTAATGCTTTTTAGTTGTTGCTGAAGAAAGTATTCGCGTTGCTGCTTGTCAATTTCTGTTTTGGTTTTATTGGCCACTTTGTTTTTTAACTCCGCAAACTGCAACTCCTTTTGTAGCAGCTGCATCAAGAGATCAGCCCTTGCACGAATATTATTCAGCTCGAGAAGTTTTTGTTTGTCCTTAATGTCAGTATTTAAATTTCCGGAAACAAAGTGAATGAGAAAGGAAGGGCTTTCAATGTTTCTCAGAATAATCGCTGCTTCGGAAGGAATATTCGGTGAGAGCTGAATGATCTCTGCGGCCATATCTTTTATGCTTGCTACGTATGCCTCGAAATCCGGGTCTTTGGGAGCATCCTCGTCCACCAAAGATTTAATACTTGCTTTGAAGTAGGGATCCTCTGTAACTATGGATTCAATGGAAAATCGACTCTTGCCCTGTATAATGACCGTCGTGCCTCCATCGGGCATTTTGATGAGTTTTACAATCTTCGCAATCGTGCCTACTTTCTCTAAATCTTTTTTTTCGGGATCCTCTACGTCACTGTCTTTTTGCGCAATTACTCCGATCAATTTGTCAGTCCTGTACGCATCATTTACCGCCTTGATACTCTTATCACGACCGACGGTGATTGGTAACACCACACCGGGGAAAAGAACTGTATTTCGAAGAGGCAACAGCGAAATTTCGCGCGGAACCACTACGCCATCCATGCTTTCGCCGTCTGATTCATTCAAAGGGATGATGGGGATAAAATCCATTTCATCTTCACTTTTCTGGAAAAATTTCTCAAAGCTCATTTCTTGTTTCTTTAGACATTATGACATCCCTTGGTGGGAAATGATAAAAATAGCAAAGGAAGATATAGAAGTCAAGTATTATGCCTATCAAGGAAAGCCCGACACCTGGTTTGGCGACCGATGACACGGATTTGCACGAATTGGTTGTCTTTGTAAATTTATCTGTAGTCACCTGTGGGATCTGTGGCAACAATAGGAAATTAAAGAAGCGCTCTTGAGAGATGTCAAAAAAAATCCCGACGACGTCGGGATCTTAGATAGAAGATATTTGAATTTTAGAAGGCTATTCCAACGGATAATTGTACCACCTGATTTTTCCATTTATCCTGGTTATCTATGTCATTAATGTTATTCAGGCCAATGAGGTAACGTCCGGTAACTCTCAGCTGCGCAAGTCTAAGTTCTGCTCCTGCAACCATTGAAAAATCGCCGTTTTTGAAAGCCTCTTCTCCATTTTGTAAGAAATTTTTATCCTTGTTCATCAATACGCCGAATTGCGGACCCGCCTGTAGATGGATCGGCCCTAAAAATTTGTAGTCGAGCAAAAGTGGAATGGTCAGATAATTGAGCTTTACTTTGCTCTGATCCGATATGATAACATTTTCATAAATGTGCTTGTAGTTACTGTCTAACGACGATGAATATTGGTTGAATAATACTTCGGGTTGGAACGAAAATTTTGGGCTAAGGCCAATTTCTGCAAAGCCGCCAACATTATATCCATAACCGAATTCTTCCTTGAATGACTTGCCATCAATTTTGGAGATGTTGGCACCAGCTTTAACACCGAGATGAAATTGCGCCATCATCAATTGAGAAATGCAAAGAGCTACAGCAAGGCTGAGAAGTTTTGTTTTCATATTTATTTTTTTGGTTCAGAAAAATTTGCCCAAGTATAATGCCAAAGGAAAATAGTCCTAGTTAAATTCCATTAACTCATTTTTTAATTTCTCCTTCCAGCAAGATTGGGGCAGATGCCATGATAAACTTCCCTTGCTGATTATTATTGCAGCGGCCTTGTGAAGGTTTTTGTAAAACGAAGATGTCTTAGAAAATAAAACCGCCGCTTACGGAAACGAGTCCCAGGAATTGTTTGTCGGAGGCCGGAAAGTAATAGTCGAGTATCAATTGCGGTTGGATATAAAACTTACCTATCGAATATTCGGTTTTTAAATAAAAAGTTAATGCCAGCGGCTGAAAGTACAGTTTGTTATCCAGGTACACATTTTCACTATTATACAACACATTTGCGCCGGAGCGCTGCAATGTCGCATATGTGTTCGATGATTGGTTAAACCCGAACTTTTGAGATCCACTTGTAAATGTTAATTGGGGGGAAACGCGGATGTGGTCGTTGTATGCAAATACGTCAAGCCAATAAAAATCGTGGCGCACAGATGCAATTACCGAAAAATCATTGACAGATTCTTTTGTGTTGATGCGTGTAAAACCCGTCCGCCGCAGTTGCAAGGAGGTAATATATTCCTCGCGCTCCTGATAATCGGATCTGCTACCCCAACCGTAACTTACCCCAACCATTGGCTTAACCCACCATTTGCGATAAGTAAAGTATGCATATACTTCATTTTGCAAAGGTGAAGTATAAAACGGTAGCGAATCTTTTGTGAAATATCTCGTATAAGAAATGCCCGTAGCCAAATCCTTATTCTCGAGATAATCATAGGATGGGCTGATGGCGAACTGGTAAAATCGAAATACCTGGTCATCGCTTACAAATGATCCAATGCCGGTGATGCCCAGCCCACACTTATTGTAGTAGCCAACGCCTGGTGTAAATGCTACTTTTCGTGTCGGCTCTAGAAAAATTTCACTCTTGCTTTTGTAATTAAAATAGCCTTTTTGAATTGAAAGGGCGGTGAGCGTATAGCTGTGGGGAGATAAAATAGAGTCGAGAAACTTCTCGAGATCGTCGAACATGATGTCACTGTAGTCCAGAGAAGTGTCAATGACCGGTGGTTCCATTTTCTTCAAAGCGGTGTCACTTGGATTGACTTGTGCGAACACAGCAATCCCCACGAGGTGAAAGATCAGTATTGAACACCATTTCTTATACATCCGGCAGTTAAAATTATGGTATCACAAGGTACTGGGTGGCAGATTCCTTTTGACCCATAAATCAAATCCAAGTTTAATGCAAAAGCATTTTGTTTGCCTTAAAACGAATTGAAAACCAATTTTATTGAAGGGGCGTGAAAGATCAGACCAATTCTATAACCGTTATTTCTGGAAGGATGCCTACCCTACCCGGATAGCCGATGAAACCATACCCTCGGTTTACATATAGTTTTTGCCTCCCCTCCTGGTAAAGACCTGCCCATTCCTTGTATACGTATTGAACTGGGCTCCACCGAAACCCGGGAATTTCAACGCCAAACTGCATTCCGTGTGTGTGGCCGGCAAGCATCAGGTCGATATCTGGAAAATGAGGCTTCACCTGGGCATCCCAGTGCGAAGGATCGTGGCTCATGAGTATTTTAAATGGATAACCTTCACTACCCTGGTAGGCTTTGTTTAAGTCGCCGTATTTGGGGAACCGGGCTTTAGAACTCCAGTTTTGAACACCTATCAGCGCAATTTTATCTTCGCCTCTTTGCAGGGAAACGTGTTCATCGAGCAACAACTTCCACCCGAGTTCGCCATGTATGTTTTTTAACCTGTCAAGATTTGCTTGTTGCAAAGGAGTGAGCAGGTGGTGACCAACTTCTTTTTCTCTTTGATAATGCTCCTCATTTCTATCGGGCCACGACACATAATCGCCGTAATCATGATTGCCTAAGATTGAATAAACTCCCATCGGCGCCTGCACCTGCCTGAACACATCCATGTAATCTTTCATTTCTTCCGCCAGGTTATTGATCAGGTCACCGGTAAATAAAATCAGGTCCGGTCTTTCTTTAAGAACTTTTTCCACGCCTTTGTGTACCGCGTGTTTATCTGTAAAGCTTCCGGAGTGTATATCTGAGATCTGTACAATCTTTAGCCCTTTGAAGCCGGCGGGCAAATTGTCAAATGCAAACTGAAATCGATGCACTTGGTAACGGTACTTATTGTTGAATCCGTATAAAAGAGAACTGAATAAGCCTCCACCAACGAGCATACCCGCCCAACTCAAAAATGTGGAGCGGGAAATTTTTACTCCCTGCTCCATGGTCTCCCCTTCGGTACCCGAAAAAATAAGTTTTCCCGCCACCCATTGTATTCCGCGGCGAAGATCATCAACCAGGAAAAAAACAGAGGCAATAATTTTCGAAAAGAATAAACCAACGATGATCGCAAAGAAAGTATTTCTTACAAGGCGATGCTGTTGGGTAAAATGCAAGTAAGGCAAGATGATTAGGGTAATAACTGCCAGTGCAGAAATGGCCCAATAACCAATATGGACAAAAAGTTTGACCCGGGAACCTGCAGATTGGGTAAGCACTTTTACTGCCTGGAACACATACAAATCCAGCAATAACATAAAGCCTATCAACACCCACCAGAACGGAGAATTGCGCATTTCAAAGCAAGATTATGAAGAATTAGACGAACGATAAAAGAATATGTTTTAAAACCCACGCTCTTTTCTGTCGTGGTCGCTGAAAACTGTGAGTTTAAAAACATAAAAACCCAGAACTTTAGCGCCGCACAAAATTATTTTAAAATGAAACTTACTTATTATGGCCACTCTTGTTTTTCAGTTCAAGTGAAAAACAAAAACTTGTTGTTTGATCCATTCATCACACCTAACGAAATGGCGAAAGATATTAACATCGCGGACATAGATGCAGATTATATTTTACAATCACACGGCCATGTTGATCACATTGCGGACTGCGTTACCATCGCCCAAGCGACGGAGGCTAAGGTGGTGTGCAGTTGGGAAATTCACGAGTGGCTTTTTAAAAAGGGCATCAACAACACTCATCCTATGAACACGGGTGGCAGCTGGGATTTCGGCGATTTCAGGGTAAAATGTGTAGTAGCGCAACACAGCAGCGGGCTCCCTGATGGCAGCTACGGTGGAAATCCATTAGGTTTTATTGTGTACACGGACGAGGGAACCTTTTACTATAGCGGAGATACAGCCTTAACGCTCGATATGCAACTTATTCCACAATGGGCAAAACTAAATTTTGCGGTATTACCAGTAGGCGACAATTTTACAATGGGCTATGATGATGCAGTTCAGGCGGCCAGGTGGATCGATTGCACGAATATTATCGGGGTTCATTACGACACTTTTGGCTATATTAAAATTGACCATGGCAGGGCGGTGAAAGCATTTAGTGACGATGGCAGAACGTTGCGTTTATTAAAGATCGGCGAAACAATTTCCCTTGGCTAAGAAATTTATTTCAAGCACAAAGCCGGCTCAGAAGAATTACTGAACGTTGCAGTGAGTGACACAACAGGCGCTGAATAGAAAAGTACAGTTGACATCATAAAACTTAACTTCAACAAAGAAGTACACTATGAGCAGAGTAATAGGTGTGGCGAACCAAAAAGGTGGTGTGGGCAAAACCACCACTGCGATCAACCTGGCGGCTAGCCTCGCCGTCCTGGAATTCAAAACACTATTAGTTGATGCCGACCCACAAGCCAACAGCACCACCGGTGTTGGCTTTGATCTCCACAACATAACGCACAGCCTTTACGATTGCATGGTGAATGATGCCAGCGCAAGAGATGTAATCTTGAAAACTGAAATACCCAATTTGGACCTGGTGCCATCACATATTGACCTGGTTGGAGCTGAGATCGAAATGATCAATTATCCCAGCAGGGAAATGGTGCTTAAAAATATCATCGAGCCGATAAAAGGTGATTATGATTTTGTAATCATAGATTGCTCTCCTTCGTTGGGATTGATCACGGTAAACGCATTAACGGCGTCGGATGCAGTGATTGTGCCCGTGCAATGCGAATTTTTTGCCCTGGAAGGACTTGGCAAATTGTTGAACACAATCAAGATTGTGCAAAGTCGGCTAAACACGGCATTGGAAATTGAAGGTATTTTGATGACCATGTATGATGGCCGTCTCCGTTTGTGCAACCAGGTAGTAAGCGAAGTGAGACGACACTTTGAAGAGATTGTTTTCAATACGATCATTCATCGCAACTCCAAGATAAGTGAAGCTCCCAGTGTTGGCAAACCCGTTATTTTGTACGATGGACATAGCAAGGGATCGACAAACTATCTGAACCTCGCAAAAGAAATTTTGCAAAAAAATAATTTAACGAAGATTAAGCAGGAGGAAAGAATTTTACAGCTGTAAATTGCTCAGTAATGCCGAAATTCGAAATCCGAAATCCGAACTTCGAAACCGGAAAGGAAGACATGAACGCTCCCAAACAAAATAAGGACGCGCTGGGCAAAGGAATCCGCTCACTGCTGCAAAGCATTGATGAGGATTTGAAAACCAGTACCGGCCATTTGAAGAATACAGTGGTGGAATCAGTCACTAGTGTTAATCGAATCGCTGTAAGTGACATTGAAGCCAACCCCAAACAACCTCGTCACGATTTTGATGAACAATCCTTACAGGAACTGGCCACATCTATCAAAAGATATGACCTGATTCAACCGGTGACCGTTTCAAAACTGGCAACAGGAAAATACCGCTTAGTTTCCGGTGAGCGTCGTTTGCGTGCGGCCAGGATAGCAGGATTAAAAGATATCCCCGCATATGTAAGACAAGCGAATGATCAGCAATTGCTCGAGTTAGCACTTCTCGAAAACTTGCAACGGGAAGATCTTAACGCCATAGAAATATCGCTTAGTTATAAGCGCATGATGGATGAATTAAATCTTACCCAGGAACAGGTTGCTGAAAACATGGGTAAAGATCGGAGCACGGTCACGAATTACATACGTTTATTAAAGTTACCTCCGGATATCCAGGTCGCAGTTCGCAGCGGCGAGCTAACTATGGGCCATGCAAGAGCATTGATCAATGTGGACACGGTGGACAAGCAACTTTATATTTTCAACGAAATAAAGAATAAAGCGCTTTCTGTTCGACAGACAGAAGAGCTGGTGCGCAAGCTTTACAAGCAAGGCGGAGGTGTTAAAAAATCAGCAAAAAGCACCATGCCGCCTGGTTTCCAAAAAATTGAAGATAAATTAGCGTCGCATTTTAGCACTCGGGTAAAACTAAGGCACGGACGCAATGGAAGCGGTCAGATCAACATTGAGTATTACTCACTCGATGAACTCAACAATATTCTCAGGCACATGGACATTTCGATGGATTAACAATCCTGCTCGTAAGATTGAATCGCAAAACCCGATGCAAAAAAGATCTCAACTTTTTTTTTCCTTCCAAGTAATTTTTTGGCTTTTACTTTTTTTATCCAACGCGTTGATCTCTTCCGCCCAAAAAGCCGATACACTTAAGAAAAGAGATTCCCTTCCCGCTGCAACGGTGGACTCGTTGATCAAAGCCCAACACAGCCCACGTAAGGCCGCGGTTCGATCAGCCATTATTCCCGGCTGGGGGCAAGCCTACAATAAAAAGATTTGGAAGATTCCTATCATTTACGCGGCGTTAGGAGTTACCGGTTACATTTTTGTTGACAACTTAAACACGTATAAAGATTTGAGGTTTGCCTATACAGCAAAGTATGAGGCTTCGCATCCCCCATTCGACTCGACTAAGTACCATCAAATGGACCCCCAGTATATACCTATATCTGAGGAGGCTTTGAGGCAGGGTCGAGATCAATTTCGACGATACGTTGACTATGCAGCGGTGTTCTTTATCATCTTCTGGGGTTTGAATGTAGTAGACGCAGTAGTGGATGCTCATCTAAAGGCATTTGACATCAGTCCCGATTTAAGTTTGAAAATAAAACCTTCCTATAATCCGATCAGTAACTCAGCAGGTATCTGCCTTGTCCTAAAATTTAGACATTAGCCTTCATCAAGATTTGAATTAAAACCAATGAAGCGATAGTAATTCTACCTCTTTCATGTGAATATTTTCTTGCTAATTTTATAATGTCTTTCCCCAACTGTGGAAAAAGTTTTATATGAGGTTGCTAAAACTGTAGCGATATTGAATGGCACTTTCAAGTGAACCTGGTAGATGGAAGAATCGAAGGAAATATCGGCTTTATTTCTCCTGATCGACGACCCTGATGAAGAGGTGTTCGACGCTGTGAGCAAGAAGATCGTTGATTATGGCAAGCCTATTATTCCTAATTTGGAACACTTGTGGGAGACAACGCCAAGCGAAGAAACGCAAAACCGGATTGAGCTACTGATTCATCGCTTACACTATCGCGATCTTACAGACGACTTTCATCAATGGAGTGTGTCCGGTCATCACGACCTCATGCTCGGCGCATTGCTGGTTTGCAAATTTCAATACCCGGAACTGTCTACTACACCTGTATTGCAGGAGATCGAAAAAATCCGACGCAACATTTGGCTTGAGTTGAATAATTATCTCACACCGCTTGAGCAGATAAATATTGTCACAAGCATTTTATACAGCTATTATGGCCTAAAGGGTGGAGAAACAAGCTACCAGGAATCAAACGAATTCTTATTGCACAAAGTGCTGGAGGCAAAACACGGCAACCAGGTCAGTAATGGAATTTTATACCTGATCTTGTGCGAACTCCTTGATATCCCAGTCAAAGCCATCGGCGTCCCAAAGCAATTTGTGATTGCTTATTTTAAACCAGGATACTCAGAAGAAAACCTTCCGAACCCGATTAGCAAGATTGAATTCTTCATCGATCCAACATCGGGACAGGTATTTACTCATAAGGACGTTGAAAACTATTTTAAGCGTATCTCCGTCCCGTCAGTCGGCACCTATTTTAAGCCGCAAACCAACAAGAAGATCATCCAGCAGTTGCTTGAAGAACTAAGCAAATGCTTCGATGATGACAAGAACAGGTATAAACAAGTAGAATTGCATGAGCTGGCAAGGCTTTTAGATTAGTTCCTTCGCTTCCTTTATTTTTGCTGCGTTTTTCATCCCATCACTATTTTTTGCCGAGGTATGAGTACCAATACAAATCACGACAATATATTCAGCAAGCCTCAAAAGGCTTCTGATTTCAAATTCGGCCAGACTGTAGTTTCCGTTTTTGACGACATGGTCGTTAGATCAGTCCCTTTCTACCTTGAGATACAACGGATGATGACCGAAATGGCGCAAGACTTCGCCACGCCAGGAAGCAACGTCTATGACCTTGGCTGTTCGACAGGGACCACGTTAATCAATCTGGACAAAGTGCTGGCAGATGACGTAAATTTTATCGGCGTAGACGAAAGTGAAGAAATGCTAAAAAAATGCAAAGGCAATTTTGAGACAGCGGGGGTAAAAAGAAAATTTGAGTTGAAACGCGTAGACCTAAACCAGGGAGTTCGAATAGAAAATGCTTCAGTCGTTGTCATGTGCCTCACGCTACAATTCATTCGACCCCTGTACAGGGAAAAATTGTTGAAGGAGATCTACGATCAAATGAACGATAACTCCTGTTTTATCCTCATCGAAAAAGTTTTGGGCGAGGATTCATTGTTCAATCGACTTTTCATTGACTACTACTATGACTTTAAGCGCAGAAATCATTACAACGACATGGAGATCGCGCAAAAACGTGAGGCACTCGAGAACGTTCTCATTCCGTACAAGCTGATGGAAAACCGTGAACTGTTACTAAACAGCGGTTTCCGTTACGTGGACACGTTTTTCAAATGGTATAACTTCAGCGGAATGATAGCGGTGAAATAAGGAGTAATGAGTAATCAGTAATGAGTTTAACATCAAACAATAACCATACACGTTTGGTCAAACTTGGTAATTTTCTTTTTCGGAATCGCAACGGCATTTTTCCTCTTTTCTATTTGATGCTCTTCGTCCCTTCATGGGAAGTGTTTTCCAATCCCGTCATTGCCATGATCATTGGGTTTAGCATTACCATCATTGGCCAAGTAGTAAGAGTGGTTACAATTGGGCTTGTTTATATCATTCGCGGTGGAAAGGATAGGAGAGTGTATGCCGAAGAGCTTGTCACCGCTGGCATTTTTGCACATTGCCGCAATCCATTGTATGTCGGCAACATTCTCATCTTAGTTGGACTCGGCATAGCCTCCAACTCCCTTTTGTTTATGGCCGTGTTCACTCCCTTGTTTTTATTTTTTTGGCAGGCGATAGTTTTGGCAGAGGAGAATTACCTGCGAAATAAATTCGGTCAACAATATGACGAGTATTCTAGCAGGGTGAATCGATGGCTAATCAATTTTAAAGGCATAGGACAAACCTTGAACAGTATGGAGTTTAAATGGCGCAGAGTGATTATTCGTGAATACAACTCAACTTACATTTGGATGACGGGCGCCGTGCTCATTATTATGAAGCATTTTTATTTGCACGACGATCGATTTGATTTTGAGAAGAACCTCCCGGTTTTTATTTCAATTCTTGTTGTGCTGCTGCTTCTCTATTTATTTGCGAGATATCTGAAGAAGTCGAGAAGGCTGGTGAGCGATTGAAGGCCCCCTCCCCACCTCCCCCGATGGGTGAGGCCACCAGCGCACAAGTTCAAGAGTTGTACATTCTTCATTCGCCGCCAAAGGGACTTCACCCGCTAACCACTGCCATCCGCTGTTGTAAATGGCATTTGTGTTGATCTTTTGTGTTGTCAGCTGTCGTAAATCTCTTCAGCTGCCGCTGCGTCACTGTTCAATGATGAGAATGGTCCCGTAGGGACTAAACATTGGTAGAAACCAGACAACCGACCATCACAA
>AR_comb_assmDRAFT_10006182_pt1 | contig 10917 bp, 6 predicted proteins | sample ArasoioldDNA_FD_10543 | JGI IMG/M metagenome (IMG submission 10543) | reverse complement strand
GGGATTCTTACCCGAATTCAGTTTCTTATGGAACTGAGGGGATGCCTCAGGGTAGCTGCAAGAGAAAACGTGCACAACTCAGGGTCTCGAAGATTGCGCAATAGCCCCCAGCATACGCAATGCCATGCGTGCGTCGGCTGCGGAGCTGGTCAAAGGCAAGAGCTTGAGGCGTCGGACGCTGGGGCACGTACCACTACCGCCCTGGGTGCCAACGCTACTGGTGCCAGAGCTGCAAGCGCACCTTCAACGACCTCACCCAGACCCTGTTGCACCAGAGCCAGCGGCTGCTGGCGTACTGGATACTCGCGCCCTTTCTGTTGTGCCTGTCTTACAGGTGGCGTTAGACCCAGCGATGGCACGCAGAGCCAAACAGGGAGAATTTGTCACATGTTTTGATCATTTCGACCTCCTACAAACCGCCAGAAATTGAGCGACCAGAGTTTCGAGGGAAGACGATGAAAACACACCTCACGACACTCTTCACAGAGTTTTATGAAAGTGAGCAGGCGTCGGGAATCATCTTGATTGTCTGCACGTTGGCGGCCATCGTGATGGCCAATTCCCCATTTGGGAAAAGTTTTGTAGACTTTTGGCATCTCAAAGTGGGCGTCGAAATCAGTTCGATACAGCTGAAATATAGCGTGGAACACTGGATTAACGATGGTTTGATGGCCATCTTCTTCCTGCTGATTGGTCTTGAAATTGAGCGGGAACTGTACGTTGGCGAACTCTCTGACGTGAAAAATGCGTCACTGCCTCTCTTTGCTGCCCTCGGTGGTATGGCCATGCCCGCTCTGCTCCACTTCGCGCTCAATTGGGACACGGCAACCCAGAGAGGTATAGGCATTCCCATGGCGACGGACATTGCGTTTGCCCTGGGCGTGCTGTCGCTGTTAGGGAAGAGGGTCCCCGTCGCGCTGCCGATCTTTCTGACCGCCCTGGCGATCATCGACGATTTGGGCGCCATTGTCATGATTGCCCTATTCTACGTGCACGATTTTTCGCTGCTGTACCTGGTCCTGGCTCTGGGGATATTTGTGGGACTGCTAATCTGCAACCGCCTGCAGGTGCATCGGCTCTACGTGTACCTCATTCCTGGCCTGGTCATGTGGTACTGCATGCTCAAATCTGGTGTTCATGCCACACTGGCCGGGGTGCTGCTCGCCTTTGCCATTCCCTTTACGCATGGCGATAGCACATCGCCATCGTATAAAGTGCAACATTTTCTGCATACACCAGTGGCCTTTATCATCATGCCGCTGTTTGCGCTGGCGAATACCGGCATTGTGCTCCCAGGCAATTGGGCCGATAGTATGCTGACCTCGAATAGTGCGGGTATCCTGCTCGGCCTGGTGCTTGGCAAGCCGTTGGGGATTGTGCTCTGCACATGTTTGGCGGTCAAATGGCGGGTGGCGCAGTTGCCGAGTGAGGTAGGGTGGCGCCATATCATTGGCGCTGGTTTTCTCGGCGGCATCGGCTTTACAATGTCTATCTTCATCACCTTGTTGGCCTTTGGCAATCCTGCCCTCATCGAAGGCTCTAAGATAAGCATTTTGCTCAGTTCACTCGTGGCAGGAACGACAGGTTTTCTGATCTTGCAGCGGTCAGCCGCTGGTATCTCTCCTCGCCCCCTGTGAACCGCACCGACCCTGCAGCCGTGCTCATGCCTTTTCGTAGGCCTTGCGGGTGAGGTTGCACATGTACGGCATGCCTATCTCCTCCCACGCCAAGGGTCGCTTGACCCGCGCTCGCCCCCGGTCCTCGGCCACACATGACGCTGCCCGCCCCTGCACCACGCCCTCAGTGGGCGGCGCTGGCAAGAATCTCGTTCAGCACGTGCGCGACCTCGGGAGCCTCAAGTATGCTGGTGTGGGTCAGATCAAAGCCATACAGACGGGAGGCGTCCCGCTGGGCCTCTGCGCGCAGCTGGCTGGCCACCGTCACCACCCGGTCATCAGAGGCACCGAAGGACGCGCTGTTCCGGTTGAAGGCAAACAGCAGATGATGCGCCAGTGATCGTGGGAAGGTCCGGTGTCGCTGCACGGTGTCGGGGTCCTGATAGAAGAGCTCCCGTAAATAGCGACTGTCCGGCGCCATGTCGTACCAGGAGCGCACCACAGCCGGGGCGTACCGGACACCGCTTTCGGCAGATTTGTGACCGCTCCAGGGCGTGGCAATCGTCACGAAGAGTGGAATCTCACTATGCTGCGCAGCCTCCAGGTAGCGCAGGATGAAACCTCGCGCGACCAGGCCCCCCATACTGTGCGCCACCACGACCAAGCGCTTCACGCCGTATTGCAGCCGCAGTTTGTCCATGATCTGGCTGAGATGCGCGGCACAGAGGCTGAGGCTCGCGCCTGAAGGGTAATAGGCGACCCACGGTTGAAACATGTCCGCATCAAGGTGCTCGATCAGAAAGCGGAAGCTGCGCGGTGTCCCCTGGATCCCGTGGATGAACAGCACCGGGATCTTGGTGGGATCGTAGGCCTGCAGGAAGTAGACCCCCGGGCGCACGTTGAAGACAAAATCAAAGGGCGCCCACATGCCGCTGGCGGCGTTTTCCATCCGGAAGCGCGGATCATCTAGCGTCGTGACGGTCCCGATGGCGGTCAGGAGGCCCAGGCTCACGGCCAATTGGTCGTGCACCGTGCGCGCGTGCAGCGCGGTGATGTCGATGTCGCCGGCAACACGCGGCCTGCCATCCTCTGGGATGACGAGCGCGATGTCACGGTGCTCCTCGCCGCTGGCACAGACGAGAAGACGCTGCGGGTCCACCCGCAGGAACGGTTCGCCCGGCTGATAGATGAGGTCCGCATTCCGATCGGCAAAAGCCGCGAGACCGTAGGTGCCAGGGCCGACCTGGAAGAACCAGAGGTCGTCCCCTTCCACCACGAAATGATCAACCAGGCGGAAGTTCTCGACGGCGGTGACCTCACCCCCGCTCTGCCGCAGCAGGCCCACAATGAGTGGCGACGAGCTCGGGGGTTCGGTGCGCACCGTGCCCGAGAGCATACAGACGGCCGCGGCCTTCGCCTGCTGCTCACGGACCGTCTGGAACATACAGCCAGACGGCAGCAGCGCCATGACCAGCACGACGCCGACAGTGTGCGTGAGATACCGGCATGCACAAGAGGTGTAGCGTGACATACGAGAGGCTCTCCAACAAGGTCAACATATACCAAATAGCTTTGCATTAAGGGCAATCGATCTCAGGCAACTCCAACAGGAGGTCCTTGAAGATGCCACATGGGGCGGTTCCAGCCAATTCTCGTTTGGACCTGGGCTTCCCAAGTCCCGAGGTCTTCGCACGCGGGAACCCCTGAGACTACACCCTACCTCATCCTGAGGCGCATATCCAGCCGTGCTACGCCGCGCTGGGCATTTCTACGCGCGGCTGTGGCAGGCAGCCGCTAGGCGCTGAGTCGCAGCCATCGTCGCACGCCGACGCCAGCGACAAGCCGTCGCACCGCGGGTGTGGCTCGTGCGTTGGAAGTATTACCCTGCTGAAGCAGAGATTGAAACTGCTATACTCCTCATGGTAATTCCTCCAAGGCATAGAGGAGCTAGAAGTGTTACGCCGCTGAATCAGAGATCGCAACTCAATACCATGGGCCCAGGAGGGGTAGGGATGACTTTTGAGGAGATCCTCGACCAAGCAATTGCTATGATTCAGCGGCGTGGACGTCTGACCTATCGAACCCTCCAGCGGCAGTTTCAGCTGGATGAGGACGCCCTCAGCGATCTCAAGGACGAACTCCTCTTTGCCCACCCGCAGGTGCACGACGAGGCAGGGCGCGGCCTCGTCTGGGTCGGCGACATTGGTACTACGCCCCTGGTTGACGCGCCACCAGCCAGCCCTCAAGACCGTGCCCCTCTGGCCTACACGCCTCCCTATCTCGCCGAGAAAATTCTGACCTCCCGCAGTGCCCTGGAAGGCGAGCGCAAACAGGTGACGGTGCTGTTTGCCGACCTCAAAGGCTCCACCGAGCTCATCCGCGACCTCGATCCGGAGGCTGCCCAACAACTCCTCGATCCGGCCCTGCAACACATGATGGACGCCGTGCACCGCTTTGAAGGCACGGTGAACCAGGTGCTGGGCGATGGCATCATGGCCCTGTTTGGCGCGCCGATTGCTCATGAGGACCACGCTCTGCGTGCCTGCTACGCTGCCCTGGCGATGCAGGCCGAACTGCGGCGCTATGCTGAGGCGGTGCGCCACACCCAGGGACTGGAAGTGCAACTCCGCGTCGGCCTTAACTCTGGGGACGTGGTGGTGCGGACCATCGGCAACGATCTCCACATGGACTACTCGGCGGTGGGCCAGACCACCCACCTGGCAGCGCGCATGGAGCAGCTCGCCACCCCTGGGAGTATCCGACTGACCGCGGCGACCATCCGACTGGTCGAGGGCCTTGTGCACGTCAACGCCCTGGGGCTGTTTCCGGTCAAGGGCCTGGTCGACCCGGTGGAGGTCTTTGAGCTGGTCGGGGCCAGTACGGTCCGCCGGCGCTTACAGGTCATAGCGGCACTGGGGCTCACCCGCTTCGTCGGGCGGCAGACAGAGCTGACCGCCCTGGAGCAGGCGCTGGAGCACGCCGGGACCGGGCACGGCCAGGTCATGGCGGTGGTCGGGGAGGCGGGTGTGGGGAAATCACGCCTGGTCTACGAGTTCCTCCACACGCACCACACACAGGGTTGGTTAGTACTCGAGAGTGCCTCCGTATCATACGGCAAGGCGACGCCCTACTTCCCCGTCATTGACTTGCTGAAGCGCTACAGTCATATCGAAGACCGCGATGACATACGCACCATCCGGGCCAAGCTGACCGGGCAGGTGTTGACCCTGGATACCGCCCTCCAGGATGTGATCCTGGCCTTGCTGGCCCTCCTTGATGCCCTGCCAGAGGACAGCCCATTCCTCACGCTCGATCCGCCGCAGCGACGCCAGCGTACACTCGATGCTCTCAAGCGCGTGTTACTGCGCGAGAGCCAGGAGCAGCCGCTACTCCTGGTCTTCGAGGATCTGCACTGGATAGACTCCGAGACACAGGCCCTGCTGGGTAGTCTGGTCGAGAACCTGCCGACTACGCGTCTCCTGCTCCTGATCAACTATCGTCCGGAGTACCAGCACAGCTGGGGCAGTAAGACGTACTATACACAACTGCGCCTGGACCCGTTGGAGGCAGCCAGCGCCGAGGAAGTCTTGCACGCGCTGCTCGGAGACGACCCCAGCCTGACACCGCTTGCCCCGCTCCTACTGGCCCGTACACAGGGGAATCCCTTCTTCTTGGAGGAGAGCGTGCGCACTCTGGTGGAGACCGGGCTGCTGGTGGGTGAGCCGGGTGCCTATCGCCTGGGGCAGGCGCTCCCGACCATTCAGGTGCCAGCGACGGTACAGGCTGTGCTCGCCGCCCGCATTGACCGACTACCAGCCGAGGCCAAGCGCCTCCTCCAGACCGCCGCCGTGATCGGCCATGAAGTGCCTCTGTCCCTGTTGCAGGCTGTTGTCGAGATGCCCGTGGAGAGCCTGCACCGCAGCCTCATCCACGTCCAGACTGCCGAGTTCCTCTACGAGACGCGCCTCTTCCCCGAGAGTGAGTACACCTTCAGGCATGCCCTCACCCACGAGGTGGCCTATGGGAGTGTCCTCCAGGAGCGCCGCCGCGGGCTGCATGCCCGGATTGTCGAGGCCCTCGAGGCCCTCGTGGGAAACCGGGTGGCTGAGCAGTCTGAGCGCCTGGCGCATCATGCCCTGCGGGGGGAGGTCTGGGCCAAGGCCCTGGTGTACTGCCGGCAGGCGGGGGAGAAGGCCATGGCGCGTTCAACCTACTACGAAGCTGTAGGGTATTTCGAGCAGGCGCTGCGGGCTCTCTCGCATCTCCCGGAGCAACGCGAGCTGCGTGAGCAGGCCATCGATCTGCGGCTGGCTCTGCGTTCGGCGCTTTTTCCGTCTGGCGACTCTGAGCGTATCCTGGGCTATCTGCGCGAGGCCGAGACCCTCGCTGCAGCCCTCGACGACCCGCGTCGGATGGGACATATCTCTGGCTTTCTGTCAGTCCACTTCCGCAACATAGGGGCGTATGACCAGGCCATCACCGCTGCCCAGCGCGCTCTCGCACTCGCTACAGCCAGCGATGAGGTCGTGCTGCACGCGCTGGCAAACCAACGTCTCGGCCTCGCCTACCAGTCCCAGGGGGACTATCGACGGGCCATTGACTGTCTTCAGCAAAGCGTTGCGTCCCTCCACGGTGCTCAGCGTCGGGAGCGCCTCGGTCAAGCCAATGTGCCCTCGGTGCAATCCCTCGCCTACCTCGCCGCCTGTTATGGTGAATTAGGCATGTTCGCCGAGGGGAGAGTGCTTGGGGAAGAAGGCCTGCAGATTGCTGAGACAGTGGCGCACCCCAGCAGCCTGATGTGGGCCTCACATGGGATTGGTCTCTTGTCTCTCTGCCAGGGCGACCTGCCCAGGGCCCTGCCCCTGCTGGAACGGGCCATGGGCATCTGTCAGGAAGCGGACCTCCTACTCTTTGTCCCCAGGGTGGCTGCGGCCCTGGGTGCAGCGTATATTCTGTCTGGGCGCGTCACCGACGCTGTAGTGCTGCTCACGCCGGTGATGGAACAGACAAAGGCCACGGACATGACAGTCTTTCAGGCGCTGTGTCATCTCCCTCTTGGAGAAGCGCATCTGCTGACCGGTCGCCTGGAGGAGGCGCGGGCCCTCACCGAGCGGACGCTAGCCCTCACCCGTGCACACCAGGAGCTGGGCAACCAGGCGTATACACTGCGACTCCTCGGTGAGATCGCTGCACGGTGCGATCCTCCGGAGGTCGCTCTAGCCATAGCTCACTACCAGCAGGCCCTGGCCCTGGCCGACGACCTCGGCATGCGCCCGCTGGCGGCCCACTGCCACTATGGTCTCGGCACGCTGTATGCCGAGACCGGTCAGCAGGGGCAGGCGTACGCCGAGCTGGCCACTGCCATTGCGTTATACCGGTCCATGGACATGGTATTCTGGCTGCCCCAGGCGGAGGTTGCACTGGCGCAGGTGGAAGGGCAGTAACGATGGAGCCAGGTCAATGCCGTAGGTGGTCTCAAAGGGTTTGAAGTCCCACCACGCACTGAAGAGTATAGAGTTGATTCCGGGCCGCTCTTCGGAGAAACTGTAAGCGTCTTAGATTAGGGTCTATATGTCTGAGGGGAAGAGATCATCATGGCTATCGAGAAATTTCCCGTCGAGGCGGGCCACATTATGTTGTTTGCCCGCGCAGTTGGTGACGGCAACCCGATTTATTATGACGAAGCTTACGCCAGGACCAAGGAGCCCGGGTCAATCATCGCCCCACCGACGTTTGTCCAAGCGAGTGCACAATTCGATCCTGACTATCGCCTGCGGCCCAAAATCGGGCAGCCGTGGTTTGGCTCAGGCAAAGAACCGACTGGGGTGCCACCAAGTAGCGGGGGTGGCGGGACGGGCCTGCATGCCGAACAGCATTACGAATATCACCGCCATCCTAAGCCCGGCGATGTCTTGACGGCGACGTCGCGGCCGGGACAGACCTGGGAAAGACAGGGACGGCGCTCAGGCAAATTGATTTTCACGGAAACCATCACTGAGTACCGGGATCAACACGGCGAGTTGGTGGTCACCGCGCGTGGTGTCGGCGTCCGCACGGAACGACCCGTAGAACAGAGTTAGGAGGCACGCATGGCATTATCGGCTCGGCAGCTCAAGGTAGGCGATACGCACTCGGAACAAGTGGTGGATAATCTCACCAGGACGCAGATCGTGCAATATGCCGGTGCCTCTGGGGATTATAATCCCATCCATACGGATGAGGTCTATACGACCCAGGTCGCCGGCTATCCTTCGGTGTTTGCCCATGGCATGCTCACCATGGGGCTGACCGGGACCATGCTAACGAACTATGTGGGGGATGGATGCCTCACCAAATTCGGGGTGCGCTTCACCAAGCAGGTATGGCCAGGGGATACGCTCACGGCCAATGCCACGGTAGAAGCCATTCGCGAGGAAGGCGGCCAACGATTTGTCGACTTGCAACTTTCCACCGTGAATCAAAACGGCGAAGAGGTGCTGAGCGGCTACGCCTCGGCCAGAATTGACCCGTAAGCCATGTTAAGCCCCCTTCCTCCTTGGGCCTGGCGGGAGGCAGGAGCCAACACGACTCGTCTCAGACGTAGATTCCCCTAGCGTCCGCCGAGTCGGACTGTATGCCACACCGCAGTATCTTGCAGGCCCACTGCAGGAGGCAGGCCACTCCAGGACATCCAGCGGGCGCGGTGATAGGAGGTAGCCGCTAGTTCCATGCGAAGCTGGCCGGTGGCGGGCGGTCCATCCACTCCAAGGGCACGCCACGGGATGGCGACCTCCGCGACAATGCGGGGGGTCTCAGTGCCAAGATAATACGCTACCGCCCCGGGAACGGGTTCACAGGTGCTATTGGTGGGGCGACAGAGGTACGCACGGGTATGCGAGGTGCCGTCCTTCAGATATTCTTTTGGGGGTATCATATAAAACGCAAAGCGCTGCGGACCTGCTCCCGCATCAATACCCCAATCAAGATGAAAGGCTTCTCCAAGTGGGAACGTATCACCAAACGCCAACAGCTCCGGATCGTAATAATCCATCGTAATGGTCGCCAGGTAGACACCGGCACGATTCCAGGTCAGATAGACATCGCCAAAGACCAGGTCTGGGGAGGGGGCGGTGAGCCCTGGCACTAAGGCCCGTGCCTTCGGCCATTCGCTGAGGGAGCGGTCCTGGGGATTAATATCCGCCTCGGGCATTTCCAGTGGTATGCCAGGAGGCAGGGCCACCGACACGTGCCTGGCCTCCTGATGCATACCCGCCAGACGTGGATTGATACGAGCAAAGGCTTCGGTCAATTCCTCATACGGACGATCATACAGATCCACCAGACCAAAGTTGTAATCCTCATGATCATCAGGACGGCCTCCTAAGGGATGGTCGTAATATTGGAACCAGTGGAGCCCCACGAGCTGCGGCAGCTTGGCAAACTCTTGCGCCGCGGCCGCGGCCCCACGAGCCCGCTCGGCCTGCGTTTGCACCGTCATTAAGTGGCCCTGGTTGAGGTTGCCAGAACGATTTTCCTGCGCCGCAAAGAACCATTCGGAGATGAGCACAGGCTTGTGCGTAAGCTGGCGTAGACCGTCAAAGTAATAGCGGGCAAGGCTGCCATCTGGCCCATCCACATCGTAATTGGTGGCAACCACATCCACGTAGGGTGCCATAGGACGTATGGCATCGGAATCATAGTAGATTTGCAGACGGTCGCCAAAAATGAGTGCCTCGGGATCTGCCTCGCGGATGGCGCGATGCGCTAGCCGATAGTACTGCTCCGCCACCATGCCCGTCCACCGTCGTAGCACCCGACTACCCTCGCCCCCAGGCCGGAGGTGTGTCCTGACATCGCTGCTTTGGAGGAGTTCTGCAAAGGAGGACACACCAGCAGGTGGCACAAAGTCGTGTACAAACCCTTCCCAGGTGTCGGCATAGTGCTCGCGCAACAGCGCCACCAGCTTCTGTTTGGTGTAGTTCGTGGCTGGTAGTTGCAGATAGTAGGTAAACAAGGCGCCATACCACCAGCCAATTTCATTATCAGAGAAATAGCCAATGCGGTAAGGATTGCCTTTATACGGCGCCACCAGACGCTGGGCCCAGGCGCGCATGTCCTCTTCCATGGTCGGACGAAAGGGATCGGACCAGACGAAAAGTGACTGGCGTCCGAGCTCCAGGTTGGCAATGAACGGCAGTGGGAGCTGCGACGGCTGCAGCGACCATCCCCCCGCAGTATTAAACCCCCAGGCTGCCAGCCGTTGCAGGGTGGCAGTCACCCAGGTTTCGAGAGTCGGGTAGAACGTACCCCAGTGATAGGCCAGACGCCCTTTGTGGATGCGGCTTGGGTAGCCCCCATTCAGCACATTCACGCCAATGGACCAAAAACGTTCTCCACACGGCGTGATCAGCCACGACACGCCTTGCTGTGTCTCGACCTTCCACTGCGAATGTGGCGCCAACGCGAGTTGGGAACAGGCCTGGACCTGGCGGGCATGCGGAACGAGCAGCACAATCGCCAGCAGACAGTATGAAAACAGGCGCACGAGAGGTAGCATTGGCATGTTCGGATTCGGCTATGCTTCCAGGTCCCTCTCCTTTGGGAGAAGGTTAGGGTGAAGGGCTGGGTTCCACCCAGAACCCGCAGGGGCCTTCCCCCCCCGCCCCCTCCCGCTGGGAGAGGGAGCTTCTGAAGGCAGTCTAGAGTATTTATCACACGGCCGTCAACCGTTTTCAGGGCCACTCCCGCCATACCTATGTACAGGGGCTTCGGTCGTAGACGAGTCTGACTCTCTATGATACACTGCGACAGACTGGAGTAGCTTGCGACACAGCGCGCACACCCATCACGGCAGTGATGCAGGAGACACGTCCCTTTTGGGGCGGGAGGAGGTAGCATGATAACGGCTATCAATGACGATCTGTTTACTTCAGAGGTCATCGCCGATCCCTATGCCTATTTTGACCGCTTGCGTGAGGAGGATCCTGTTCACTGGAATGCCAAGTATGCGGTGTGGCTCGTCACTCGCTATGACGATGTGGTATGGGTGCTCCGGCACCAGGAGTTGTTCTCCTCGGAAGTCTTCAAACGTGACCTGCGGGAGCCGTATCCTCCTATTCAGGAATCGGACCTGGAGATGTACAACTTTGTCCGAGCCTTTTTTGGCGACTTCTTCATCCAGCACGACCGTCCTGAACATACCGAGATGCGCAAAGTGGTGCATGGCTATTTCACACCGAAATCGATGGAGCAGTGGCGCTCCCTGGTACAGTCCGCCATCACAGATCTCCTGGACGAGGCGGAAGCACAGGGGCGGATGGAC
>AR_comb_assmDRAFT_10505889_pt1 | contig 10918 bp, 8 predicted proteins | sample ArasoioldDNA_FD_10543 | JGI IMG/M metagenome (IMG submission 10543) | reverse complement strand
AAATCAATATAAAACGAAAGAAAAAGATTGGCTCGAAAAAACTTCTGTGTTAAACGGGAAACTTAGATTTTTGCATTCTACGAAACGCCTCGCCGCGGGCGTGGACTAGGTGCGCATTGCATGGCGGACAATGTGGCGCGGGGACCACGAAGGAGAATCCATGGCTGGAACCGGTTCGAGTCGACGTTTGTTCGTCAAATATTTAGCGGCGGCGCCTTTGCTTGGACAGATGGCAGCGCGTGATCTCTACGCGTACGCCGCGGCAGCTGTGGGCGTTGGGTCGTCGGAGAACGTATATTCCCGGCTGGGTCTGAAGCCCATCATCAATTGCCGCGGAACCTGGACCTATCTGAGCGGCTCGCTAGAGTTTCCCGAGGTGCGGCAAGCTCAGCTTGAGGCCAGCGATTATTTCGTAAATATGCTCGATCTTCAGCGCGCCGTGGGGCGCCGCTTAGCGGAAATCACGGGCGCCGAATCGGGCATTGTGACCTCTGGTTCAGCCGGAGCCATGGCCGTGGCTACAGCTGCCTGCATGGCCGGTACCGATGACAAGCTGATCTGGCAGCTGCCCGACACCACCGGGATGAAGCATGAAGTGATCATGTCGGGTGGGCGCAGCGCGTTTGACAGCGCCATTCGCCTTACCGGGGCAAAACTCGTTCTGGCGCACTCACCGGAAGAAGTGGCCAATGCGATCACTGCAAATACAGCGATGATCTACACCACCGATCTGGGAGAAAAGCTGCAAAAACAGCTGGTGATCGCCAAAGAGCACAAGATCCCCATGCTGCTAGATGATGCTGCGGGAATTCCTCCGGTGGACAACGCCAAGCTTTATGCGCGGATGGGCATTGACATGTATTGCTTCTCCGGCGGCAAGGGGCTGCGCGGTCCGCAGTGCAGCGGACTGCTGCTTGGCCGGAAAGATCTGATCGAAGCTGCGCTTCTCAACAGCAATCCTCGTGAGGGCGCCATTTGCCGGCCGATGAAGGTGGGCAAAGAGGAAATCATCGGCTGCCTGGTCGCGCTGGAAACCTGGCTGAAGATCGACGAAAAGAAGCTCTACGAAGAGTGGGATGCACGCATCGACCGCATCCGCAAGCTGGTCGAGACGGTGCCCGGCGTCAAGACCAGCACGTACGTTCCTGATGATGGAAACCGGTATCCCACGCTGAAAGTGAAATGGGATCAGCAAGCGTGGGGCTTTTCGATCTCCGATTGTGTGCGGGAATTACGCGCCGGAAATCCGGTAATTGAAGTGTTGGGAGCAGATAATCCGAGCCTGGTGACGGCGGTGCGCGAGGGGAACCCCAACCGCAAGGAACGCAAGGAGCCGGACCACATCGAGTTGGTTTCGATGACGATCAGGCCTGGTGAGGAAATGATTGTCGGCCAAAGGCTGCGCGCCGTGCTTGGTGCCGCTCAAAAGAAAGCTGCTTAGGCAGCAAAGAGAGGAACGCGTGTACCTGCGATCGATCGCTCGGCAGCTGGTTCTTCCGGTCCTGGTGACGAGTTTGCTTTTCTCATGCCTGAGCGCGCAGGAGAACGTGCGAGCGGTGACTCCGGCACACGCAGCCTCGAGCGATTCCAGCTTCCTATCGCCCGGAGTGGACACCGGAGACTATCTATACATTTCTGGTCAAGGTCCCGACATCTCCGACAAAAGCAAACCCTCCGGATTCGATCCTCAATTTCGGCAGGCTCTCGACAAGGTCAAGGCGATTCTGGAAGCTGCCGGAATGACTTTGAACAATGTTGTGTATGTTCACGTGTATCTAACCGATATGCATTCGTATGGCGAAATGAATCGCATATTTGGGGAGTATTTTCCGAATACACCGCCAGCTCGAGCAGTGCTGGGTGTTTACGCCCTTACGCATCCGCCAGTCGAGGTGAATGCAGTGGCGGTTCGTAACCTGGATGGAAGAAAGGCGATTCGACCGTCGAATTCCGTAGATAGCGGCGAAACCGGTTCGCCAGGAATTCTCACTCACGACCGCCTTTTCATTTCCGCCATGGCCGGAATCGACGTTGCGACGGGCAAGGTTCCGGATGATCCTGCGGCGCAGGTAGACCTTGCGCTCGATCGCATGCAGTCTGTGGTGAAGGCGGCGGGACTGGAGTTTGCGCACGTCGTTTTCGTGAACCCTTACCTCACTTCAGAAATTCCCACGCGGATCATGAATGAGAGGTATGCTCGCCGATTCGAGTTCGGCAACACGCCTGCGCGCGCGACGATCCAAGTCTCGAGTCTTCCCGGCGATGCTCATATTGAATACACAGGGGTGGCGGTGCGCGATTTGCGGCAAAGAAAAGCGATTCGGCCAAAGAATATGCCACCGAGTCCCACGGCAAGTCCGTGCGTTTTCGCTGGCGACACGTTGTACTGCTCGGCGAAAAGCGGCTTTATTCCTGGGCCACACGGCGGCGTCTATGCGACTACCACCGAGCATCAGCTTCGGCAAACGATGCGGAATCAATTGGACAATCTGGAAGAAGCCGAAATGGAGTTCGGTCAGGTCGTATCCACGACGGTTTATTTGGACAATCTGGCTGATTCGGGCGGTTTCAATGAGGTCTACCGTGAATACTTCGGCCCGATACTGCCAGCCAGTACGACGGTTCAACAGATTGCGCCCGCAGAGCGGCAAGCAGATCAGAACGGTCACTATCCCGACTTGGAGCAGATGTCCTTGATTGCGGTGCGGAGTAAACGTATGCCGCAAGGCGAGCCTTAGGAGCGGATCGCAAGGGGTTTATGACGGGAAAACCGTGGGTTGATTTCGCTGCGCAGGATCAATGGAAAAAAGTGGCCGAAGATCGGACTGGATTTCGCGTCCAGCGGGAATCCTAAGCGGTACAGGCGTTCTGATCATCTTGATGTTTTGTGTTGGAGGCGCTGCGCAGCGTGTCTCCCAGCGTGCGCAAAGGTTGAATGTGTCCGATCCATCGTTGCTCAACGGGCAGCACTTGTTTGAATCTCGTTGCTCCTCGTGTCATGGCTTGAATGGAAAAGGAGGGGAGCGGGCGCCCGACATCGTGACGCGGCCGGAGGTCGCAAAACTTTCGGAGCGGGATCTTCTGGAATTGTTGCGCAAGGGCGTTCCACAAAAAGGCATGCCGGCATTTGACGGAATGGCAGCCGAAGAGCTCTCCAGCGTGGTGAAGTACGTACGGGCTATGCAGGGGAGCCGAAACGGATACTTCGCGCCAGCCAGTATCGAAAACGGCAGGAACCTCTTCAACGGAAAGGGACATTGCGCGGAGTGTCATATGGTGCGTGGTGTCGGAGGATTTCTGGGACCTGATCTTTCGAACTACGCGGCCAACCACTCCGCCGAAGAGATTCGGGAGGCGATTCTTGTCGCCGATAAACGGCCGGGTCTTCGCAAGGGCTTGGCGAACGTTACAACCAAGGATGGTCAAAAGTTTTCGGGTCTGGTTCGCAATGAGGATAATTTTTCGATTCAACTGCAGTCGGTCGACGGCGCATTCCATCTACTGGAGAAGTCAGATCTCGCCGAGCTAGCGTTCGAGCCGATGCCTTTGATGCCGGGAGATTATAGTTCGCAACTCAGTCAATCAGAACTGAACGAACTGGTGGGCTACCTGGCGAATGCAGTGCACGGGAAGTGATCGATGAAGTTGTTCGGATGTTACCTGGTTCTGGGGAGAGTTGGTTTTCAATAGTTGAAGCAGCTTTCGGTGGAAGCGTTCGGCATCCCATGAAACGACGGCTCGGATGGGTGATGCATACGATGTTGTTGATGGCGCTGACCTGGGCGCCAGCACAAGACAAGCCGCCAAAGGTTCGGTTGAGTGCGAAATCAGCCAAGTTTTGGGAACTCGTCCCGAAAGATGCTGAGCTGAAGCGAGTGGCTACGGGAATGGGGTTCACAGAAGGGCCGGTTTGGGATCCGCGCGGGTTCCTGTTTGTGAGTGACGAGGAACTCAACAAAATCTTTCGCATTTTTCCTGATGGGCGGAAGGAGGAATTTATTTCGCTCGGCGATCCGGATGGCAACACCTACGACGAACAGCATCAGTTGATCGATTGCGCAAGCGTCCTTCGAGCAGTGATTCGAATCAAAGCGGACGGGACCTATGAGCCGCTGGCCGACCGCTTTCAAGGCAAGCGATTCAACAGTCCGAACGACGTCGTGGGCGGTCCCGATGGAGCGCTCTATTTCACCGATCCGACTTCGAATTTGCCGAAGGGCCAGAAGCAGGAGTTGGACTTCAAGGGTGTTTTTCGATTGGACGCCAAGGGGCACCTTGATCTGCTGACCAAAGAGCTGAGCGAGCCGAACGGGATTACCTTCTTTCCCGACGGGAAGAAACTCTACGTGGATGACAGCGGGAACCGAAACATACGCGTCTACGATTTCCAGCGGGACGGCACGATTCGCAATGGCCGCGTTTTCGGTGAAGAGCCGGGCGGCAAGGGAGAGGGCGTTCCCGATGGGATGAAAGTGGATCGCGCGGGGAATCTTTACGTCACCGGGCCTCGAGGGATCTGGGTGTGGGATTCCGAGGGACATCACCTGGGAACCATCATCGTGCCGGAGCAAGCGGCGAATCTCGCGTGGGGAGGCTCCGATTTGAAGACGCTGTACATTACCGCCACAACTTCGGTGTACAAGATCAGAACGAATACGACAGGTTTTGTGCCATACCTCGCCCAGTAGGGCGGGAAGTTGGATTGTGCAAACAAATTCGACTGCGTGAGACAACTACGTGGCCGTTCGTTTCGGGCAATGTGAGTGAAAAAGGCGGACATGACATTGCGTCAAGGACGTGAGGAGGACCCTGTGTTCTTGTTTCTTCGCAGTCTAAAGGCGTCAAACGACAAACTCAAGCTGGCATTGCTTGCTTTGACGTTGATCAGCGCGATCCTGTTCATTGCATCACCCAGTGCTTCGACAACACAAATGTCGGTCAGCAACAACGATGATGCCTCTTTGCTGGAGGGCTTTCGGCACGTCGAAGTGGCCTCCGTATCCGACGCGCTGGAGCAAGTGGTTGGCAAGAAGATGTATATGTCGCACCGGATGAGACCCATCTTTCCCGCCAAGTTTGCAGGTATTGCATTAACGGTTCACCTGAAGAAAGAAGAGAATGACGATCCGAAAGCGCTCGAAGGCATGTTGTCGGCAATCGACCACGGCGGAAAGGATTCTGTTTACGTCATGGTCCTGGACGATGGAGCGGACATTGCTGGTATGGGAGGCCTGATGGGAACGGCCATGTCCGCCCGAAGCTACGCCGGCGCGGTTGTGGATGCAGGAGTCCGTGACGTGGCTCACTTGAAGAAGATCGGGTTCCCGGTTTTTGCAGTGGGTATCGTGCCATCGACGTCGGTTCATCATTACCGTTTTGCGGGGACGAATGTTCCTGTCATATGCGACGGTGTTGCGGTCAATCCCGGAGACTTCATTGTGGCCGATGGCGACGGCGTCGCTGTGGTCCCACGTGAAGCTGCAGCAAAAACGCTCACGTTGGCTCAAGAGTTGGACATCAAAGAGCACTCGATGTACGCAATCATCGAAAAGACGAAGTCGATTGTTGAGGCAGTCAAGCAGATTGGCCGACTATAGCGGTTGATGATTTGCAACTACTTTTTCCCAAGGAGATCCGATGATGTTCTCAGGAACGCGCAGAAGTTTTGCATCGCGAATCGCATACTTGTTCACCGGTATGACCGCAGCCGGTTTGTTGACCAAGGCTGCGAATGCTCAAACGAGTGATCAAGGTGGTGTCCGGAAACTCGACTATGAAGGAAAGCCTACCAATGGCACGGGTTTTATCACGCCTCTCATTGTCTACAACGGAGTGATCTACATTGCAGGACAGGGAGCACATTCCCGTGATCCGGAAGGAAAATTTGCAAACGACATCGAGACCCACACCAAGAAGGTGCTTGATAACGTAAAGACCCTCGTGGAGGCGGGGGGAGGCGCGATGGACAGTATTCTCCAGCTCACGGTGTTCTTAACTAAGATCGATGACTATGACGCGATGAACAAAGTGTTCAAGACGTACTTTCCGCATGGCGGTCCTGCTAGAACGACAGTGGCCGTGGCGGCACTCCCGGGGAATTCATTGGTTGAAATTAACTGCACCGCAGCCGTTGTTCTGAAATGAGGAGTCGGGCGACCGGGATGATAGAGGTTTCGAGCGCAACGCCCTTCCAGGCAGGCGTCGCAGTCAGGCTAGCTCTTCCCGTTAAAACTCATGGATGATTCACGCGCCATCCACGTGCGTTGGTTTCTGGTGTTCTGGCTCTTCGTCCTGGGTGCAGTTTCTTACCTGGACCGCATCAACATTTCGATTGCGGGGACGGCGTTGGCCGAGGAATACCACTTCAGCCACGTTCAGCTCGGTTCGATCTTTAGCGCGTTTCTAATCGGGTATGCACTGTTCCAGACACCGGGCGGGTGGCTGGCTGACAGACTAGGCCCGCGTTACGTGCTGACGATCGGCGTCGTCTGGTGGGGTGTCTTTACTGCTCTAACGGCTGCACTACCAACGACGACCAAAGATCCACTTTTGTACTTAATCATTGTTCGCTTACTCCTGGGCGCAGGCGAAGCCATCATTTACCCGGCATCCAATCGGTTCGTTGCACACTGGATTCCCTCACAAGAGCGGGGACTTGCCAACGGACTGATCTTTGCTGGAGTTGGAGCTGGAACTGCAATCGCGCCTATTTTTGTGACGTTTCTGATGATCCATTACGGGTGGCGATGCCCTTTTTGGGTGAGCACAATCCTTGGGCTGGCTGTCGGCGTTGTGTGGTACGTTGCAGCCCGCGATGTACCGGAGCAACACCCACTCGTCGCTGCAGAGGAACTGGCATACATTCAGAAGTACCGCACTCCAGCATCCAACGCCGATCCAGTTTCCGCATTGTCCGAGACACCGACTCGGAGTGAAACATTCGTAGGCAGTTTGGCGCAGATTGTCGTGAATCGAAGTCTTCTCGCGATCACGCTCAGCTACTTTTGCTTTGGTTATGTGGCATGGATCTTCTTCAGTTGGTTCTACATTTATTTGTCAACGGTACTTGGGTTAGAACTCAAAGCGAGTGCCCTATACAGTACGCTTCCGCCACTAGCGATCGTGATCTGCAGCGTGAGTGGTGGCGCTATCAGTGATGCGCTGACGAAAGCATATGGCAAGCGTGTTGGACGTTGTGGAGTGGCGGCCAGCGCATTGGTATTGGCCTCGCTGATACTGGTGGCTGGATCGCAGGTGCGCAGTGCTCCCCTCGCTAGCGTCATTTTGTCCGCAGGCGTTGGCGCACTTTACCTTGCACAGAGCGCCTATTGGTCCGTTACCGCGGATATCGCAGGAAGCCGTGCGGGTTTTGCGTCCGGGTTCATGAACATGGGCGGCCAACTGGGAGGAGCACTAACGGCGACGCTGACGCCGATCATCGCGCAAAACTATGGATGGATTTCCTCGTTCCTTACAGCAGCAGCCTTGATCGCGATTGGAGGACTGGCGTGGTTTCTGGTTGAGCCAGATGAGAGACTTGCTTTCGCCGAAGAGTCATCACACTAGCCTTTGTCGTATGTAAGATCGTTGGAACTCGCCTTTAGGACCGCGGCTCGTCGGGAGACGTTCGGCTAGTGGCTTCCTCATTCGTTATCAGCACGAACGCCGGAGAACTTCTTTCGGCTGAATCACATCGGTGGAGACAACCGTTCCACGGTAGTCGGATCACTCGTGTCAATGGCTCGCTTGATCAGAACCGCGGTGAGATCGTCTTGCTGTGGAGTTCCCTGGGCAAACTTCAGCACTGCGTCGTAAAGTTCCGCGATTACTACCTCCGGTTCGCGGTCGCTGAATTGTTGTAGGACTGCGGCGAGTCGTTCGGTTCCAAACTGTTCTCCCAAGCGATTCTCCCATTCAAAAAAACCGTCGGTGGCGAGAAGCACCATGTCACCGGACTTCATGGTGAACTTCAGCGGTACCGGGTCCCACAAATCGGGGAGGATTCCCAAGGGAAGTGCCTGGGCATCTAACAGCTGACACGATCGGTGATCCGCGGAGTAAACGAAAATCGGTGCGTGACCTGCTGAGAGAAGCTCGAGTTGGTCGTTGCCTTCTTCACATATCGCAGCGACAAAAGTTGCAAAACGCTCCGGAGTGAGGTCCTCGGCAAAGGACAGGTTGATGTTCTTGAGCATTGTTTCGAGGCGATCGCGCACATTGAAACTCGCGCGAGAATAGGCACGACACACTGAGGCCAAAATCGCAGGTCCAAGGCCGTGCCCGGTGACATCTGCCAGCACTACAACCCAGCGGCCGTCTGGCAACTTCTTCCAGTCGTAAAAGTCCCCACCAGTGTCGTCCGCGCTGCGACTCCACCCAGCAACTTCAAACCCAGAGATCTGCGGACGGAGCTTTGGCAGGAGGGATTGCTGGATGGAACGGGCAATTTGCAGTTCGTGTTCCACCTGTTTGAGTTGGTGCTGCGTCTCAGCTTCGCGCAGCGCGGCCTCAACGTGCGAGCGGATTTCGGCCGCAACGCCTGCGGCCAAAGCACCCGTAATCAGAAGCACAAATGCGTAATACTTCACGGCGGTCTGAGTCACGCTCAAGCCATCGGGTCCGGGGATAATGTTCCAACCTGTCAGGTACGCTGCCGTCAAGTAGCCGAGTGTTGACACAATCCCGCACACCCAGCAAACCTTCGGGTTCAATCGCAGAACGGACAAGAGAATGAATGGAAAGAAGGCCAGGACCCAGGGTGTCGCCAATGGTCGGTAATCGGGCAGCAGCCGAGTGCTGGCCAGAAAAGCAACCCCTATAGCGGGGAAAAGGCATTCAACGACCGTGCTGACGTACCAGGCCACGGCGGAGATGTCCTTGCCCATTTGCAAGTTCCGGTTCACGGCGCGATAGAGGCCTAATTCGAAGGCAATCACCAGAGCTGCCGCCACCAAACTCCAGCGGCTCATTGCCGATCCCAGCACGAATATGCGCACGATCGCGAGTACGGTAAAGAAGCACACGAACACAATGACGCCGACGATCCGCTTTTTTTCGCTTTTAAGCAGTGCTTGGCGGAATGCCGGCGATGCTTGGCGCATTCGTTGAATGGCGTGCTTCATTGTGAGTGATGGATTTGAAATCCTAGGTCTCCAGGCCAGACGAGTCAATGAGTCTATCGAATTTCAGCTGTCTGAACTAACACATGCTAGCTCATAACGACTTGGGCGGAGTACCTCTGTCGAATTTGAACCCTCGGAAGGGCTGGGATTGCAACTATCGCAAGTGAAGTCCGGGTAGCCGGTGAAGTCGGGAGATTTCGATGCTATTCCGCAGGATCGTAATTCAGGTTTTGCGCGAGCCATCGCTCGACTTCCGCTACGCTCATCCCTTTGCGTTTGCTGTAGTCGGCGACCTGATCACGGTCGATCTTGCCGAGGCTGAAATATCGCGAATCGGGGTGGGCGAAGTAGAGTCCACTCACGCTTGATCCTGGCCACATTGCGAACGATTCTGTGATCAGCATCCCGGTGTTCTTACGGACATCGAGCAATCGCCAAAGTGAACCCTTTTCCGTGTGATCCGGGCACGCAGGGTAGCCTGCAGCTGGCCTGATTCCGCGATATTTCTCTTGAATAAGGTCCGCGTTGCTCAAGCCCTCTTCACAACCATAACCCCATTCATCACGGACGCGTTTGTGCAGGCATTCGGCGAAAGCCTCGGCCAAGCGATCGGCGATTGCCTCCGCCATGATTGCGTTGTAATCGTCGTGTTTAGCTCTGAACGAGTCGCATAGCTCCGTTAAGCCAATCCCGCTTGTTACCGCGAATGCACCGATATAGTCGGGCAACCCCGTATCCCTTGGCGCTATGAAATCGGCGAGAGACCGGCACGGCTCGCTGCCTTCCTTATTCGACTGTTGGCGGAGAAAGTGGAAGCGTTCGAGGACTCTCTCACGGTTATGGTCGACGTACAACTCGACATCGTCGTCCACAGCGCTGGCGGGAAAGAAGCCGTACACGCCTCGCGCTGTGATCAATTTCTTGCTAATGATGACATCAAGAAGGGCGTTGCCTTCGCTTAAGACCTGGCGTGCCTGTGCACCGTGCTCTGGGTGCTCAAGAATCCGAGGATAAATTCCCTTTAGTCCCCAGGTATGGAAGAACGGGCTCCAGTCAATAAACTCACGCAGCGTCGCCAGGGGAAAGTTGTCCAGCACGCGCACACCGGTAAAAGCTGGCACGGGAAGATCTTCTGCGCGCCACTCGATCGGAGTTCGTCTTTCGCGAGCTGCCTCAAGCGATATGACGCTTAGCTTCGGCGCCGAGTGGGCCTTGCGGAGTGCATCGTAGTCGGCGCGATGTTGTTCTACAAAGGCGGATTTCCCTTCGTCGCTCAGGAGGCTGGTCGTCACGGGCACTGCCCGGCTGGCGTCGAGGATGTGGACCACCGGTTCGCTGTAATGCGGCGCAATCTTAACGGCAGTGTGCGCCCGGCTGGTGGTTGCTCCGCCGATGAGGAGCGGCAACTTGAAGCCTTGACGTTCCATCTCTCGTGCCACATGCACCATCTCGTCAAGGGACGGAGTGATGAGGCCGCTCAGTCCGATCAAGTCTGCGTTTTCCGCTTTGGCGCGTTCGAGGATCTTTTCGCAGGGCACCATCACGCCCATGTCGATCACTTCATAGTTGTTGCAAGCAAGCACGACGCCGACGATATTCTTGCCAATGTCGTGAACGTCACCTTTGACGGTCGCGAGTACTATTTTCCCCTGCGCCTTGATTGCTTCGCCAGCCGCAGCTCTAGCCTCCTTCTCGGCTTCCATGTAGGGAGTGAGGTGAGCCACGGCCTTTTTCATCACGCGGGCTGACTTGACCACCTGGGGCAAAAACATCTTGCCCGCGCCGAAAAGATCGCC